>JAABUX010001238.1_pt1 | contig 39311 bp, 44 predicted proteins | sample 5561851 | NCBI WGS metagenome assembly JAABUX01 (sample SAMN10711883, study PRJNA513361) | rock metagenome | isolation source: Antarctica rocks | place: Antarctica: Victoria Land, Richard Nunatak red sandstone | collected 2016-01-03 | reverse complement strand
TCTTTCCCTGACGGGTCCGCCACAGCAAGCACTACTACTTGCTGTGATCCCTCGACAAGAGGGCTTGTCTTAATATTACCGTATAAGGAAAGTAGCTCTTATCGAAACCTCTTTTTGTGTCTTGACACAGTGGGCCACCATATAACTATCCTCATCAGTTTTGCATAGTATCCAATACAGCAGACTCTATCTCCACACCTAAGCCTTTGCAAAGTCGTACAATACAAAGAAATTGTTCTTTAGATAAAGGCGAGGATTCGTTATGACATGGGAACCAGAACTTGATGAACTACGGCACCGGGAGCAACTTGCACAGGCGATGGGTGGTCCTGAAAAAATTGCGAAACATCATACACAGGGCCGCTTGACGGTACGAGAACGCATCACAATGCTGCTCGATCCTGATACGTTTCATGAAACGGGGACACTTGCAGGAACAGCAGAGTACGATGACAAAGGGCAACTTGCAACCTTTCGGCCTGCGAATTTTGTGTTTGGGACAGGTCGCATCGCTAACCGCAAAGTCGTTGTGGGCGGTGACGATTTTACCGTGCGTGGTGGCTCCGCCGATGCCGCGATTATCGGCAAGCAGGTCTACTCAGAACAACTCGCGAACAGTTTACAGATACCACTTGTGCGCTTGGTTGATGGTACGGGTGGCGGTGGTAGTGTAAAAATGCTTGAGCAGTATGGGTTTACCTATATTCCGGCTAATCCTGGTTGGGACTATGTTGTCGATAATCTTAGCCTTGTACCTGTCACTGCCGCTTGCTTAGGATCGGTCGCGGGCCTGGGGGCAGCGCGATTAGCGGCCTCGCATTTCTCGGTGATGATTGAGAAAATCGCGCAATTATTCGTTGCCGGACCGCCCGTTGTGAAGTCTGGCATGGGCGAGGATTTGACCAAAGAAGAGCTTGGTGGTGTTGCAATTCATCGCAATAGTGGGGCCGTTGATGTTGTTGTACAAAGCGAGCAGGAAGCCTACACCTTGATGCGCCGCTTCCTGTCCTACCTGCCGCAAAACGTGTTTCAGTTGCCACCAGTTCAACCTTCTGGCGATACTCCCACACGCCATGACGAGTCGCTACTCACAGCTATACCCAGAAACACACGACATCCCTACCGCATCCGTCCCATTCTAGCAGCTATATTTGATGAAGATTCAGTGTTTGAGCTTGCTCGTTATGGTCGCGCAACCGTTACCGCCCTTGCACGACTCGACGGACATCCAGTTGGCGTGATTGCGGCAGACCCATATATGGGCGGTGGAGGTCTCACTGTCGAGGGAGCGGAGGCGATGATTCGGCTTGTTGACCTGTGCCAAACATTTCATTTACCAATTGTCACACTTACCGACCAGCCAGGGTTAGCTATCGGGCGCGAGGCAGAACGCAGAGGCACAATTCGCTATGGTGTACGTGCGATTTCGGCGGTCTATCAAGCAACTATTCCAGGTGCAGAAGTGATTATTCGTCGCGTTTTTGGAGTCGGTGGTGCAGGTATGACGAATCGCCACAAGTTTACGCAGCGTTACGCATGGCCCTCTGCTGATTGGGGTTCGCTACCCATTGAAGGAGGGATAGAGGCGGCATATCGTAGCGAGTTAGAGGCCAGTGACGACCCAAAAGCTTTATTCGAGGAGATTCGTACACGTCTCGATGCGGTACGTTCGCCATTTCGCACCGCCGAGCGTTTTATCGTTGAAGAGATTATCGACCCAAGAGAGACGCGTCCCCTGCTCTGCGAGTGGGTGCATGATGCCTATGCGCTCCTACCACAACAACTGGGACGCCCCAGTCATGGCACGAGACCATAAACACACGTAAAATTGGTGCTTGACGGTACCGTCAAGCACCAATTTTATGGGCATAATACTACTCCTACATCGTTCGCAATTCGCGCTTCAGGATTTTGCCTGTTGCGTTTTTGGGCAAGGGAGCGTCGATAAAAACGATGGTGCGTGGGTATTTGTAGGCCGCGACACGCTCTTTACAGAACGCTTGAATGTCTTCAGCAGTGGCCTTTGCTCCTGGCTTGAGATAGATGATAGCCTTGACCTCTTCACCCATTTTCGCATCAGGCACACCAATCACAGCAACCTCTGCGATCTCTGGATGCTCGTACAGCACTTCCTCGATCTCGCGCGGATAGACGTTGAAGCCGCCACGAATAATCATATCTTTCTTGCGGTCAACAATCGAGAAGTAGCCATCTTCATCCATTACACCTATATCACCGCTATGAAACCAGCCATTACGAATAGCCTCTGCCGTTGCTTCGGGCCGTTTATAGTAGCCCTTCATCACATTATGCCCACGAATCACAATCTCGCCCACTTCTCCCACAGGCACTTCCTGATCGTTCGGATCGACGACACGCATCTCGACACCATAGACTGGTAGGCCGACCGTACCAGCCTTTGTAGGCTTGAATAGAACATTGAACGAAGCCGTTGGCGACGTTTCCGAGAGACCGTAGCCTTCGAGAATGGTCACACCAAATTCTTTTTTCCAGGCATTCAACACCTCAACAGGATTAGCAGCACCACCACTGATACAGACACGAAGGCTCGACAGGTCGTATTGCTTGCGGTTAGGGTGATTGAGCAGGTAAATATACATGGTAGGCACACCTGCAAACGTGGTTACATGGTCGCGCTGAATAATCTCGAATGCCTTGACAGGCTCAAACCGTGTCATCAGTGTCAATGTTGCACCAACGGTTATCAACGTGTTCATCACCGAACTAATACCAAACGAGTGAAAAAGTGGAAGAGCGACCAGACCAACATCGTCGTCTCGCCAATCTACACCAAGCGAGTCCGCTCCAGTACGCGCATTAAAGAACAGGTTGAAGTGGCTTAGTTCAGCACCCTTTGGTCTGCCAGTAGTACCACTGGTATACAAGATAATGGCGGTATCGTCGGGCATCGTTGCCACCAGTTCATATGTAGGAGATGCAATCGTCATCATGTTATTGAAAGATGTCGCCCCTTCGACATCGGGAACGGCTTGCGAGCCGGGCGAGTTGACAATCACTAAATGGTGACAGGTAGCGGTCTGTTGATAGCCGCTTACCGCTTCAGCCGCGAAACCCTCCCAGACAATCAGCATCACCGCATCACTGTCTTCCAAGTGATAAGCAACTTCAGGAGCTTTGAGCAAGACATTGAGCGGTACAATGGCGGCACCCGCTTTTGCAATGCCGTAAAAGCAAACAACGAATTGCGGTACGTTGGGCAACATGAGGGCCACTTTTTGACCTGGTTTAATGCCAGCATTTGTGAGAGCACTGGCAAATTGATTCGAGGCTTCTTGCAGTTCATGATAGGTCATCTTGAAGTCATCGAAAATGAGTGCAGTATGGTCGGGTTTGCGTTTGCTCGTTTCAACAAGCATCGTTGCTAGATTGAGACTCATCGAAAGATGTCCTTTCTCTTTCAGCACATCATAACATGTCAAGGTTTGTCGAGATTGGAGACAAAAATTTCTTCCTCTTATTATAACGCTATTAAGCTGCATAGTGAAAGTATAGAGCATCTTTTAGGGTCTGGGAATATGTTTGTTTATAAGATCGGGTAAATAAACATTACCATCGTACTATAAAGTGCCTTGCAACACCAAAAAAGCTTTATGATAAAGCTAAATACATCCTCTTGCAACTTTATGCGATACGCGCAGAAGGAAAATCAAGGGAAATTTTAGTAGAGAGAGCAAAAAATGCCTCAAGTATATAATCTTGATCTTGAAATGATGCTCTCCACACTTGCGCGTCGTCAACTTTCTGGCAGTCTTACAGCCGATATACCCAGAGGAAGAGTGGGGAGAGACGTAGCACACATTGAAATCATTGTCGATAATGGAAAAATTATTTCTTGCCTGTTACAAAGCGAGCAAAATCGTTTTGTAGGCGCAAGTGCAATACAGATGATTGTGCAATTGGGAGTGGTTCCCTGGACCTTTGCTGTTGCAACGAAACAGCCTTCCATGGAAATAACACAACCATCAGTGCCTGCTATTTTCGTGCCGCAAGCCCGTATTCCCAGGCGATTAGTTGTTCTGCAAGCAGCAGAACTTGCCCAACTTCCTCGAACACATTTCCATGTCTATGCCTATATAGATGGACAGAGGACGGTAGAAGAAATAGCTCGTTTGCTCAGAGTTGGGCCGAAACGAATCGAAAGCATTCTTTTTGACCTGCAAAGATGGCAAGTCATTCAATAGAGCAAAGAGAACAACGTTGGCAACTGCTTACACAAACTAGAAGAAATTGGTAGGATTAGCACAATGCAAGGTCAATTTAACGAAGGTCAGCTGAATGAAAAAACGTTCCAAAGTGCAGCTTTGGAACGTGCAATACGACGTGGCTTCTGGGAGAGATGGTGGTATAGTTGGACTGCACCATCTATGCCCTCGGCAATGAATATGTCATTAGAGGCACGCGAAGTAGTACGTCAAGGACGGCTCACTAGTATTGTTATCTTTATTCTTTTCTTTCTCAATTTCGGTTCGATCCCTTCAGCGGTGGCGGGACTAAACAAAGCTCTTGCAGTTGTTCTGGTTATCTCGCTTACAGCTATGATAGTCGCAATTTATCTGAATAGACGTGGCTCTGTATTTTGGGCGGGCTTAATCATTGTCCTTGTACATGCGATAGGCATTATGTACAATCTCTTTACTACACCTTCGGGTTTAAGTTTCGAGGTCATTTCGTCATTCGCAATTCTAATTATTCCTACATTGCTGGCGGCTGCACTCCTGCCTTCTTACGCAGTTTTTGTCATTGCAGCACTCAATGTACTTTTCTGTATATTCGCAATCAATTTCATGCCTCATGCCAAAGACTTTGCACCACCCATGTCCTTGATAATTGTACAGGGAGTAGTGCTTCCTGGCGTTATACAGATTGCTACGGCAGGCATCTCTTTCCTATGGGTAAGTAGTCTGCATCGCGCTCTACGCGAACGAGATCAAGCTGAGGAAGTTGCACGCCTTGAGCGCGATCTCTCCGAACAAACGGAGAAGATGGCACAGCAGAAAGAGCAATTAGAGCAGAGCATCTCTATGATTCTGCAGACACAGACACGTGTTGCCAATGGCGATTTGAATGCTCGCGTTCCGCTTACCTCGGATAATGTTTTGTGGTCGGTTGCTGGCACATTGAACAATCTTATCACTCGTCTCCAACGTTCTCAGCAGGCAGAAGAGCAATTAGAGCGCACAAAAAACAGCGCAGGATGGTTGGTCTCGATTCTTCGTGCGCGTAAAGCTGGACAATCGTCTGCACGATACTCACGTACTGGCACAATGGTTGATCCTATTGCAATGGAACTATTTACACCTGCCGAATTTCAACAACAGTCGTATGTAGAACGCCGCTCACGTCCTGAGATTCGTTAAAACAAGGGATAGCATGTCTAGCCCTTGTTTGTTGTATAGTTTGTATAACATACGGTAAGTGAAAGGACAGGTTTGATGAAAGCTATTCGAGTACACCAACGCGGTGGTCTTGAAGCGATGAACATGGAAGAGATAGAACGCCCAACGCCTACTCAAGGACAAGTCTTAATAAAAGTCTCCGTAGCCGGGGTCAACTTTGCGGATGTAGGACAGCGTAACGGCAACTATCAAAATCTCGCGCCGCTGCCGCTCACGTTAGGGTTTGAGGTGGCAGGCATCATCGAAGAGATAGGAGCCGATGTTACAGCATTACAGAAAGGGACACGCGTAGTAGCCTTAGTCGATGGTGGCTATGCAGAGTATGCGGTAGCCGACGCAAACGTAACGGTTCCTCTGCCAGAAGAGGTAAGCTTTGCTGAAGCGGTTGTGCTTCCAGTGCAGGGGCAAACAGCGTATCTTGCATTAGAAAAAGCCGCGCGTCTGCAACAAGGCGAACGGGTGCTGATACACTCGGCGGCTGGAGGCGTTGGTTCGTTACTAGTGCAACTGGCGAAGCTGATGGGCGCAAGCATGGTTATTGGCACAACAACCAGCGTAAACAAGGAGGAATTTATTCGTACTCAAGGTGCCGATGTAGTTGTACACATAAATGAGAAAAACTGGATTGAACAGGTGATGCAAGCAACCCAGGGACAGGGAGTAGATATTGTATTGGAGGCGGTTGGCGGTGAGATTGGGCAGCAGAGTCTCGCTTGCCTGACATTGAATGGGCGAATGGTGGTATATGGTACTCTTACAGGAGCTGTTACCCCTGTTGTCACACAAATGTTGATTCCAAAGTGCTTGAGCATCGTTGGTTACAACACTAATGTACAGAGTCTCGCTGACCAGATGCGAGCCAGCCATGCATTGCTCGATTATATTGCTGCCAAGCAGCTAAAGATCACTCTCGACAACAGCTTTCCACTGGCAGAGGCAGCAGCAGCGCACAAAGCCATTGAAGAGCATAAGACACGCGGTAAAGTTATATTGACTATCCAGTAAGTACTGTCATAGCTTGAAAGGAAAACATTTTGTCCGAGTTTGCTCCCCTCTCTGATATACCAGCAATATTGCCAGGAGCGGCTGATGTAGAACAGGCCCCCACGAAACCTGTTACACCGCTTTTTCAGCTTCTGCTCTCCCTTGCTAACGTTGTTGTGTGGTTGTCGATTATTCCGCTCTATCAACTGTTGCTACCTGCACAGGTGGCGGTTCTCGATCCGAAAAATAAAATTTCAACGCTATCGTTCATCATTTTTATTGCGGGCGTCACATCTGTTCTTGCACAACCAATTGCCGGAGCATTTAGTGATCGCACCACCTCTCGCTTTGGTCGTCGTCGTCCGTGGATCGTTGGTGGCATGCTGCTTGTAGTGATATCACTGCTACTCCTTGCCAACGCCCCAAATATTCCGTTGCTTGCCATAGAGCTAGGTGCGTTCGGTCTTGTAATGGGTATGGTATTATCACCGGTTCTGGCAATCATTCCTGATATGGTTCCGATACGCCAACGTGCGACGGTTTCCGCATTTGTGGGACTGGCTCAACCGCTGGGAACATTAATTGGTATTATTCTTATCGCGCAGGTGATCAAATCTACTCAGATTTCCTACTACGCGGTTGCGGGTATTTTGTTCGTTGTCATCATCTTATTTGCGCTATTTGTGCATGAAAAGCCTATTCCGAAAGAGAGTGTACCGCCATTTTCTTTACGAGTATTTTTGAGGAACTTCTTCATCAACCCAGTGAAATATCCCGATTTCGGCTATACATGGTTGGCGCGTTTCCTGGTAATCCTGGCTCAGACCATACTCGTCGAGTTCATTCTGTTTTACCTGCATGACGTTATTCATTACGAGAGCCTTTTCCCTGGACAAACGGCACAGCAAGGAGTATCTATTTTCCAGGGTATCTATACGGTAACGCTTATCGTTTCTACGATTATCTCAGGCATCATTTCTGATCGCTTGCAGAGACGTAAGATTTTTGTAATCGTTGCGAGTATCGTCATGACTATTGCGTTGTTGCTACTAGCCTTTATCCCTTCCTGGACCATAGTATTGGTTGTGGCTGCGATCTTTGGCATCGGCTTCGGTATCTACATTTCCGCAGATATTGCCCTTGCGACGCAAGTGTTACCACAGGTAAAAAGTCAGGGTAAAGATTTGGGATTTATCACGGCGGCAAACATTCTACCAGAGTTGCTCTTCCCTGTGATTTCCTTTGTCGCCTTTAGAATTTTTCATGGCTATCCAGCACTATTCACAATTGCCGCGATTGCGACAATACTAGGAGCGGTGTGCATCTTGCCAATCAAAAGTGTACGCTAACTAGAGTATAAAAAGAGCGTCTGCTGCAAATTTGCAACAGACGCTCTTTTTATACTCTAGTTAGCCCTTAAACGCCTCAGCATTTTCTTGCAGATATGCGTTCATGGTACGTGGCTTCCGTCCTATAAGTTGCTCAAGGTCAGGTGTGACCGAGGCACCACCACCTTGACGGTAAAACTGATAGAGCTTGACGAGGCTATCAGCATACCAATCGGGAAGTCCGGCAGAAAGCAATCCTTGCCGCATTGCGTCATCTGGCACAACCATATATGTCACTGTCCGACCAAGTATTGCCGAGAGCTTTTCTGCAATTTGCGTATCAGAGAGAGCTTCAGGACCAGTAATATCATATGCTTGCCCTTCATGCCCCGTCTGTGTCAGCACATTTGCAGCCGCTACTGCGATGTCACGCGTATCGACATGGCTTACGCTCGCGTCTGCCAGTGGCTCATAAAATGTGTTTTGTGCCACAATAGTTCGTGCATGAGAGGTAACGAAGTTTTGCATAAAGTTATTGAGACGAAGGAACGTATATGGGACACCTAATGCTCGTATGGCATTCTCAGCCTGTGCATGCACCCTCGTAAAAGGACAAATAGCCTGTGTGTCTGCTCCTAATACAGAGTGCTTGACGATATGCTGCACACCAGCTTTTTTCGCCTCATCAGTGATAGCGGCTTCGATCTCCGCGAGGTTTGGAGTACTTGGCGAAAGAATATATACGGAAGTGACGCCCTGTAAAGCGGGACGTATACTTTCTATATTCGACATGTCACCCAAAAAGGCGTCAATGCCTTGCGCCTTCAGCCGCTCTACATCTTCCGGCTTACGAGCCAATGCACGAAACGCAACCTTGCGGTCGCTAAGCTCTTTCAGGAGTTTACTACCAACGTTACCTGTTGAGCCTGTTACAAGAATCATCTAGCTATCCTCTTTATAAACAACTAATGAGGAGAAAAACACTCCTCCGCTACAAGCATAGAATATATGTTGACAAACACACATATATTCTATGCTTGTGAGTTAGCATTCGTCTATACTTTGAGACGCTATTTGCGCCTCGCTCTGCATGCTTTGCCAGCAATCATCACAGTAGCCGGAAGCCAGCAGACTCAGTGAGAGCGTATGGAAGTGATGCTGTTTTTGCAGACGTTCGTGCAAATCACCTAAGAGATCGTCATCCAGATGAATCATAATATGGCAGCGTTGACAGACAAGATGGTGATGTGCGTTGCCACGTGGAATTTCATAATGCGATGGTTTGCCGGGAAGATGATTTTCGTGAACGATGCCTAATTCGCTCAGGAGTTCTAGAGTGCGATAGATGGTCGAAAGACTGACGCGAGGATTAATGTGCTGCACACGCTCCGCAATTTGATCCAGGCTGATGTGTTCTTTAGCATCCTGGATTACACTCAACACGAGGTAGCGTTGTGGCGTTAAGCGATATCCTCGTTTATGCAGCAACTCATTGCTTTCTTCAACATACTGGTGCATCCTGCACCTCCTCTCGCATCCTGAACATGGTTTATAGTGAAGCTATCCTAACACTGCACCAGCTAAGCGTCAAGAAGCGGCATGGTGGTATACTTTCATAAAACATACTATCATGGGTAGGAGTTCGCTCAATGAGTACAGCATCTATAGTCGAAACGCAATATGGTAAAGTGCAGGGAACCCAGAATGGACCTATCTCTGTGTGGAAAGGCATTCCTTTTGCTCAGCCACCAACTGGTCCGCTACGCTTTCAGGCACCACAACTACCTGTAGCATGGAGCGACATGCGCGAGGCTACACAGTTTGGCGCGATCTCACCGCAGACAGCAATAGGATCACTTGGGACGCTACCCGGGCCGATGAGTGAGAATTGCCTGACACTCAACATCTGGTCGCCAGGGGCTGATGATGCTCGACGCCCTGTCATGGTATGGATTCATGGTGGCAGCTTTGTGACTGGCTCCGGCTCAACACCGTGGTACGATGGTACGGCCTTCGCAAGGCATGGCAATGTTGTCGTCGTCAACATTAACTATCGGCTCGGTGCGCTCGGCTTCCTGTATCTCGCCGAATATGCTGGTGCCATGAGCATTGGGGCATTGCTTGCTATGCCTGTCGCGCATGCTAAGAAAAAGTTATGAAAGTCTCGGCGGTCCTTTACGAATACGATCTCGATACTGCTCGAAGGTCTCGCGTGAAGCCTCGTACTCAATCCACCATGTGGCTCCAGCTTCAATAAAAGGCTGAACTATCTCTACATCTTGCTGTGTATTGCCAAATGTTACACCATTTACAGCTACATCGAAAGGAGTGGTCTCTACTCGCTGTGTGTGCAGGTACACTACAATCTCCTGTACCTCTTCGGGAGTAATCGGTTCGTTCTTTACCTGATTATACGTCATTACATAGACACCGTCCCAGCGTACTGCTCGTCGAAACGGTTTGCGTCTGGGCCAGCCACCAGCCAACCAGACGGGTATTCTAGGAGTTTGCAAGGGTTTAGGCACCATGACCACATCATCAATCTGGTAGTGCTTGCCACGAAAGTTAAAAGTCTCGCCGCTCCAAAGGCCATTCAGCACCTCTAAGCCTTCGTCCAGTTTTTCGGCTCGTACCTTCATATCGTACTCTTCACCAAAAGGTGTAAAATCAGCTGCTTGAAAGCCTAGACCAGCACCAAAGATTAAGCGTCCATGCGATAAGATGTCCAGTGCAACAGTTTCACGAGCCACTTGCCAAGGGCGTCTTCGGGGCAGTGGCGTAAGAAAAATTCCAATTTTGACACGTTGAGTACGCATAGCAATAGCAGTAAGTGCTATCCAGGGGTCTATTATGGGATCGCCAGGAGGACTTCCTGAAGAAAGTACATCTTGAAGAAAGAAACCATCCCAGCCAACTTCTTCAGCCTCAATAGCAAGGTCAGCTAGTTTGCATGGATCAGCATAAGCACCAGATATAGGGATATCAAGACCATATTTGATCATGTTTATACTCCTCTTCTGAACATTTTATATGTATCCAGCAAGAAGTATAACTGTTGTTCCTGACATCCCCTGTCATATTTCCAGTCCTTTAGGAAAGTTCCTCTATGCTATGTTACCCTTGAATACTGTAACTTGGCTCAGTTTGACCAGCAAGCCAGATCAGCACCTGCCCATCAGACTCTTTCTGTCTATCTTTAATTTCTGCCTCCCAGTCCTCTTTGGGGACATAATTGATGGCGTCATTTAGATCACACTGTAATGTCCTTTGTAGCCCCTCAATTGTGGCGTTGTTCTCACCTTGCGCTAGACGGTCATCAACGTAATCTCTTAGTCGCATAACTTCTTCCTCCTTATATCGCACTATAAAAACACCTTCTATAATAACCACGTTTGTATAGACGTATACGACCTATCATAATTCACAGCTTGACAACCCTTCTCCTTTCGTATACACCTTTGTATATACGAAAGGAGGTAAAAGTACGCAAATTGTGAAACTACGTAAAGTTAAATCTTCCCTATGCTTCTACATGACGATAGGTGAAGAGGTGATGGAAAGCAAAGTTGTATACCATGACCAGTAGTATCGCGATAGCCTGTGAGATAATCGCAGGCACGTGTGCGAGTGAACTCAAACCAAACTCTATGAGAAACGTGAGCATAGTTCCGCTGATAGAGGTCACATGAAAGCGGATGCAACGTGTGGGCCATGAGCGATTACGACCGGGAAGATAGCGAAAGGTAAAGCGATCATTAGGAATGAAATTCACGATCAGGGAAATTTCGGATGCAACCACAAATGCGATAGCATTATGCACATATGTACTGATAGGCAATGGAATATGATAAAAGACGACATAAAAAATGATGAGATTTACGAGCGCAGCTATACCACCGAATAGTAAAAATGTGAATAAGCGTTGCAATAGTCCTGCACGACCACCTGTTATATTATCAGCAATAGCTAACACAGAATTGACGATATTCCAGGAAGTAGGATGATAACTGGGTTGCCTGGGATGCGTAGTTGGGGATAAAATTTCTTGAATTACTTGTTCAGGCTCAAGCGTATCTACATTTTCAACACTATCGATTCGCGTTATAAGACGTTCCATACAATACATACTCCAAAAAACTAAGGAAGATATTCGTTCATTCTCCTATCAAGACGGTTCCTGTTCAGCGAAAGTAACGTACTAGCCATAATAGCAAGTCTATAAAGACGGCACCATCAAGAAATTTTGCTGATGATACCGCCTTCACTCTCTCTATGAATTAGACGCGGAACGCACGTCGTACATTCGCGTCTACAAGAAAGTAAATGAGGATAATCACTGGAATAATTATGACAGCGATTATGCCAGCCGTAGTACCGATATGACGCACCAAGGCGAGAATACCCCAAAGTAGGGTCAAACCTTCAATAATAACAACAGCCCAGAATGCCCAGCGCCGCAATGTCCACAGGCCGAAGAAAAACAAGAGCGTGATGACACCTATCACGAGAAAAACACTCCCAAGGCCAACGCCCAGTGCATCTACAAAATGTGCAATGCTTTTATGACCGTGCGATATGACCGTGCGACTGAGCGAGTTAGCCGCAACGATGATAATAATTCCGCCAATGAGTTCGAGCAAGCCCTCGATACCGAGCAATACAGCCATGATCGTTACGCCAGTTGGACGCTGCCTACGTTCCATCATCGCATTTTCCATGATCTCTTTCCCTTCGTAAAAACTGTAGGATGAACAGACTCAAATGTAGTGATAACTGTTTGTATGGTTCATGTGTGTGAACAATCAGTACACTCACTTAGACGCAGGCATACGAAAAGCGTCACATTCATATGAACACAATTTTTGACAAAAATAGCCGAAGAGCATTGCCTGAACGAGAGAGGCAACGTTCCTCTATTATGTTATAATCAATCACAACCGTTTAGCAAGTAAATAGAGCAGTATTTCCCTTATCAGAAGGAACAATATTGGCAATGCTCGTTAATTAAATTTGTATTGGTGGAAAAGTAATGCCTGAACACGACAAACAAGAGTGGTATGAAGATACTATCAAGCAGTACGAAGATATGTTGCACAGCGACAAACACGCCTGGTTCCTAGATGTGCAGAATTACACCGAACACCTGGTAAGTTTTCGTACTGTCAGCCCAGGTATCGGTGAAAACATTTGGGATGTGATAATTGGACTGCTCTGTAAAGATTCTTTAGTGGACAAATATACGCAAATTGGGCCTGACCCACTTGAAGGTGATCCTTATGAGAGGCAAAATACGTATGCCTTCCTACAAGGGCAAAGCGCAAAGACGCTGGTTCTGCTAGGGCACATTGATATCGTTGGCACACAGGACTACGGAACGTTGGAAGATAGTTCACTCAGCCCGCATGCTCTGGCTCAAAAGCGAGATGAGCTAGGTCCTGTACTCGAAGGAACTGCGCCTAACGATTGGATGTTTGGACGTGGTACCGCTGATATGAAAAGTGGTGTCGCTGTCAATATTGCGCTTATGCGTTATTTCGCATCACGCTCTACACCACCGCCACTCTCGCTACTCTTCCTGGCAACTGTAGACGAGGAAAACGAGTCGGCAGGCGTCTTACAAGCGGTGCGCCTCCTCACTCGAATGCGCGATCAGTACAAACTTACCTATGTCGGGGCGATCAATACGGACTACACAACCGCACAGTATCCCAGCGATCTACACCGTTATGTGTATAACGGTACGATTGGAAAACTCTTACCAAGTTTTCTCTGCGTTGGGCGCGAGTCACATGTAGGGACTCCCTTCAATGGACTGGATGCGAACTTACTTGCCGCCGAACTCATTCGCAACCTGAGTATGAATGATGAGCTATGCGATGTTCAACATGGACAGGTGACTGCCCCACCCGTCACCCTCAAAGCGACCGACCTCAAAACACATTACAATGTGCAGTTGCCATCTACTGCTTATTTTTACCTCAACGTCTTAACGTTTAACACCACATCAGAAGCATTACTGGCACTTCTACGTCGGTTTGCGGAGTCAGCTTTAACAGAAGTTTTAAGACGTGTAGACGAGGCAGAGATACGCTGGCAAACGTCAAGCGGGATACACTCACCAGCAACCTCTCCGCGTGAGGGCATTATTCTGACCTATGCTGAACTCTACGAGGAAATGGTACAGCGACTGAGCCAGCAACAGGTACAGGCTGAACTCGATAAGGTAGAGGAAAGCTTGCCTACAACGATGGATACACGCGAACGAAGTCTACACCTTGTCCACAAGCTCTGGACGCTTAGTAGCAGACAGGGACCAGCCGTTGTTCTCTACTACTCGCCACCCTACTATCCACACGTTGCCGCGACGGAGGATGCCCTACACGACGCCCTCAACGCCGTCATAGCAGCGCACCCCGAAGTGCCGCTTGTACAACAAGAATACTATCCTTACCTGAGCGACCTCAGTTATCTACGGCTAGATGCTGGGATTGATACCTCTGCGTTGAAAGCCAATATGCCTGTATGGAAACAACCGACCGACGAGGGGAAGCAAGCAGGTTCGTACTATCTGCCGCTTGAGGCTATCAAGAAGCTGAACATTCCTGTAGTGAATTTCGGACCATATGGTCAGGGAGCGCATCAACGTAACGAGGGTGTTGTCATGTCTTACTCGTTCGACATACTCCCGCAACTCATCTGTGAAACAATTGAGGAGTTAGCGCGACGCCTCTAAGTCTCATGGTAGCTCTATGCTCCAGCAGGGTCTATCCAAGGTTCTTCCATAGAAGCTTTTCGCTCAAGTAATTCTATATAGTTCGCGATCTCTTCCTGTGCCTGCGGTGGCAGATGTGCCAGACGTGGCAGCACTTCCTGTAAATGGTCAATCACAACTTTGCATTCCGATTATGCACTGCTCAATGTCTCTTTGTATCATATAGTATAACACAACAAGCGAGGACTAGGGCACCCGCAAGGGGATGCCCCTCCCATACACAAACTCACTTCCAGTGCGTTGTTATATGGGAGGGGCATCCCCTTGCGAGTGCCCTAGAACTGATTTTTGGAAAACCTTGTTTCCTTAACCCAAAGATGGTACACTTAGAACAAACGTTTTGTTCTTTTACACAGCGTCAGGAGCATTATGTCAACTACTTCTCCCACGTCATCTGTACAAGAACAAGCTGTAGCGGCAATACAGGACGAGTATTTATTTGGTTGGGACTCCACTCCTGGTATCGTCTCCGTGTGGGCTTCACGTGCGGGCCGCGCCCTTGTATGGCAACGCGAAAAGGGGTTGAATGGTGAGCATGTAACCTGTATAGAGGAGTGTTTTCGTCCGTGGCTCTTCGCGGCGACACTTGAAGACCTGCAACAGTTAGGTCCTGCCTTGCTTCCCTCAACCGCACCAGGGGCGAAGGATTGTCTCGTCAGCTATCACGTTCTGGATGGTCCCGCCGATTCGTACCGCTATCTGCTCTCGGCGCGTGATGGTAGCTTTCTCGAACGCACGCTCTGCACTGGAGCATCACGTCGGCTTGGGCGGCGTATTACAAACCTCAACGATCTATCGGATGATTACTACCGCGTCGGCCCCGTCGAACAATATCTCATGCTCACAGGTCGCGTCTACTTTCGTGGCCTGACCTACCAGGATTTACACCGCTTACAGTTCGATCTGGAAACAACTGCCCTTGACCCACATCGTGGACGTATCTTTATGGTTGCTATTCGCGATTCACGCGGACTTGCCACTACGCTCGAAGCTCCCACCCCCGACGACGAGGCTCGCTTGATTACTGAGCTTTGCGCCCTTATTCGCGAGCGCGACCCCGATATCATCGAAAACCACAATCTTTTCGGCTTTGACCTGCTCTTCCTTGAGGAACGAGCGGCAAAGTTGGGTATACCACTAGAGATTGGACGTAAGGGTGGTCCAATGCGGCTAGAACGGCGTGAGGAGACGCTAGCCATAGGACCAGAGGCACGGAAACGTGTGCGTTACAGCGTCGCAGGTCGTGAGTTGATTGACACACTCGACTCAGTGCGACGCCATGATTTTGTGGTACGTGATATGCCTGGGCATCGCCTCAAAGAGGTGGCACGTTATTTCGGTATTGCCTCACCAGAACGTGTGTATATCGAGGGATCGGCGATCTTCGATACTTACCGCAGTGACCCTGACCTTGTAAAGCACTATGCCCTTGACGATGTGATAGAGGTCGATGGCCTCTCGCGACGCTTGCAGGGGGCACCGTTCGCACTGGCGAGTATGGCACCGCGTCGCTATGAACGGCTTGCCTCGGCTGGTCCTGCAATGGGTATTCTCGAACCCATTCTTGTGCGTGCCTATCTTCATGCAGGTGCGGCACTGCCTCGACAGGCAGGTAAGAGCAGTGATGGTGAACTACACGAAGGCGGCGCGGCACATCTGTTAGCAACGGGCGTCGCACAACAGGTCGTCAAAGCTGACGTTGCCTCGCTTTACCCGTCGTTGATGCGTACCTTTCAAATTGGACCGGCATCTGATCGTCTTGGTGTCTTGCTACGGGTGTTGAGTCAATTGACAGATTTGCGACTCGCACACAAAGCAGCGGCTCGTACCGCGCCACCAGATTCGGTAGAGTCCAATCATCACACGGCTACACAGGCGGCGATGAAGATACTCATCAACGCAGCATATGGCTACATGGGTGCTGGTACGATGGCGTTATTCGCGGATAGCCGTGCCGCTGGCGAGGTGACGCAGCGTGGACGAGCTATTCTTACACAGCTCTTAGAGGCTCTACGGAAACGCGGCATGGCTCTAATCGAGGCAGATACCGATGGCGTCTATTTCTCTGTCCCTGATGGCTGGACGGAGGAGCAGGAACGCGCCCTTGTTGAGGAGATCGGTACGGAACTGCCAGCAGGGATTCGCCTGGAATACGAGGGACGCTATCGTGCTATGTTCAGCCACGAAGTCAAAAACTACGCCCTCCTCACCTATGGCGAACGACTGGTCGTACACGGCGTTGCGCTCCGCTCCAGCCGTGCCGAGCCATTTGGAGAACGGTTTCTGCGCCAAGCGCTTCCATGTGCTATGACGGGTGATGTTCCGGCTGTGCGACAGGCATACCTGGATATGGTTGAGGCGATACGAAACCGCGCCTTACCTGCATCAGACATGGGTGCGCGTGTACGGCTCTCCAAAACGCCCGAGGCTTATAACGCATCGCGTGCGACTCATCCAGAGCCGCAATATGAGGCACTATTAAATGCAGGACGCACACGCTGGTTTCCTGGCGAACGTGTACGCTTCTATCGTTCGCAGAGCAAGCAGTATGTATGGTTGCCTGAAGAGACCGAGGAGGCTACTATCGGCAACGACTGGGGCGAAGAAGACGAAAACGGGGATGAGAAGCAAGAGCATGATACGTCATCACTACGTACAGAGGTCGCCAATCGCCGTGACTATGATGTAGAACACTATCTGCGCGTACTCGTCACCTCCTACGCCGCTCGCCTCCGCAAAGCCTTCACACCCGAAGATTTCGCACAACTCTTCCGCATCGATGCCCAACAAGGGCTGTTCGATGCGCCTGTGGAGAGTATTCAACCACGCTGGATTCGAGCATAATACCGCAATATTATATTCTGTTTGTCAAATAATGATAAAAGACCATATGGTCGATGCCGACGAATTGGTTAATATTGGCTTTAAGGGCAATATACAAATGCAGCCTTCGTTATTTGATGACACTGAAAATCTCCAAAAATAGCTTGACGCCTCCCCGATTTTTCTGTTATAATTGCTCCATCACATTTTCGGGGTGTGGCGCAGCCCGGTAGCGCACTACAATGGGGTTGTAGGGGTCGGAAGTTCAAATCTTCTCACCCCGATTGATAAAACGAGGCTAGAGACACCGTACAAAACGGCCTCTAGCCTTGTTTTATGCCTCTTACCTAAAAGTACAATCGAACGAAAAACCCTAACAGGTACCAAAACAGGTACCAAAACGCAATCTTGCTATTTTTCGTCCTCTTCGTCCTCATCATCGACCTTGAACACGCCATCCCACGTATCTACTACCTCTTGTTGCATCGACGGGAGCAGGTGTCCATACACTCCTAACGTAGTAGAAATGTGGCTATGACCCAACAATGCTTGAATAACCTTTACATTCACACCCATGCTCATTAAAATCGTTCCTGCACTATGCCGCAAGTCGTGAAAGTGAATAGCAGGTAAACCAGCAGCTACGAGCAATTTCCTAAACGTCTCACCCATATGATTAGGATGAAGATAACCACCGCTCAGATTAGGAAACACAAGGTCATGCTCGACCCATTTTTTAGCAGTTTCCTGTAAATCTCGTTGCTGGACACGATGTTGCTTGAGCATCTCAAAAAGAAATGACGGAAAACTAACCCACCTCTTACCAGAGTCCGTTTTCGGCTTACCCTCAACATACCCATAACCTGCAATGTAACTAACCGAATGAAGCACCAACAAGCGATGACGCTCGAAGTCAACATCAGACCAACGCAATGCTAGCAACTCACCGCGACGCATACCCGTAACAATCGCCATCGCTAGCAACGTCTCTAAACGATGACCGCGTACATGGTCAACTAATACACGCGCTTGCTCTACTGAAAGCGGCACCGCTTCACGACTTACAATAGTAGGAGGGTCTACCATATCACACACGTTTCTTGAAACTATTTCTAAGCGTAAAGCCCTTTTCAGTGCTACACGAAGAACGCCGTATATCTCATGCACTGTCTTCGATGAAAGACCCTCATCAAGCTTCTTTTGTAAGAAATCTTCCACCTGTTCAGCACTGAGCTTTTGCAGGAACACATTCCCTAAACCATCAACTAAGTGTCCTACCCATTTCTTGTACGCCACATAACTACCTATAAGAAGTTTACTTTTATGCACATTCTCTAACCAATCCTCTAAGTATTCACCTAACTTTCTTTGAGGTCCTTTCGCAAAAGTACCACGCTCTAGGTCCCTTAACGCTTCATTCTTTTTCTTAATAGCATCAGACTTCTTTTCAAAGTAAAACCTCTTCGTCTTACCAGGACCAATAGAGACTTTCGCTACCCAACGCTCTTTATTGTTATCGTAGAATACAGAACCTTCATTATGTCCATGTCGAGATTTTTTCTCAGCCATTCAAGCACCCCCTATGCTATTTGTTGTTCACGTTCTTTTAACCAAGCATTTAACGAGTCAGGATGTACACGCCGCATCCCTCGTACCTTAATCGTTGGTAACTGTTCCCAATAAATGAAGTTATAGACCGTTTGCCGACATACACCCAACTGGACAGCCACATCAGCAACCGATAAAAGCAATGGTTCAACCGTTGAAACTCTTTTCTTTGCCATATTGACCACCTTCCTTGTTAGGCAATGCCAGACGAGCCGCCGCTAGGGTTAAGCCAGACGTTCTCAGGTTTCCTGCGTAAGTCTTCCAGAATACGGGCGAGTTCCGACCAGTCGGAGCCACTGAGAGCTACGCCATAATGGGCGCGTTGATGTTCGAGTTCTTGTGCTGTAATGAAGTTGTACGCTAATCGTTTTTTTAAGATTTCTTCTGTGTGAACACGGTTCTTTTTGTCGTCGTAGTGCTGCACCTCACTAAAGAACCACACCAGCGAGGCCAGCAGGTCAGGAATGACCGCTTGTTGTTCTTCGGCAGAGGCACCAGGACGCGACCCGCCAACCTCATCACCTGCGAGAGCCACCGCCGAGCGCATGTAGCCCACCGCACCAGCTATACAGGCTTTGCGTCTTGCCATCGTGCGCGTCTGTTTGATGAGGGCAGCTTGCGTTTCTGGTATCGTGATGTCTTGTGAGTATGCCCCTTGTATGACTTCCCAGGCGGGATGTGTCGGCAATCGTGATTTATTGGTGTCACTCGATGAGGAGAGGTCTACATAGCGTAACCATTCCTCAGTGCAGTATTTCCAAAGTAACTGAAGTTGAGAGAGGACGCTAAACGCTTCGTTCAACTGAAAGGTTGCTAGGAACTTGCGTTTTATGCGGAACTCGACGCGCCACACTACAAGGTCAGGGTTATACAAATCATTGACCGACCAAATCGGCTCGAACCATTCCTTTTTGTGTACCTTGATTTCCGCCGACTTATTATAAATTTGACAAGAGATGTTGGAGCCATGCGACCCGAAATCTAAGGTTGCTATTTTGCGATGAGTCGTTGTCACCATCGGAGCGGCTGAAGCTTCATTGTTATGGATGTTGTTGTGTAGCGACTCTTCCAGCTTGCGAATATCAGACGGTGAAAGGCCGCCCGCTTGCTCTTCTTCCGTTGGCAGTTCTGGACGTTCGCGTATCCGTACCACCCGCGAGACAAACGCGTTTTGCCAGTCAAGCGTAGACATATCCCACCCTTGCACATCGGCGCACAGATGTATTTCTGAGGCTTGCTGATAGACCATCGACCCGATAAAGTCGTAGAGCATTGCATCAAGAGCAACGAGGGCAGACTCAGCACCAATTGACCAGAGCAGGTGAGCCGAAAACCGAGCTTGACAGAAGACACCACCGTTCATCGTGCCATAGGACAGGGACAGCTTGATATCATCAGAGTAGACGAGCCACGACCAGATACCAGAGCCATGTGGACGCATTAGTAAGGATTGTTCATACTGCTTACCGTCAGCCGTATACTTGAATAACAGGTCCGTTGCTACTACGTCGTGTTCTTTTCGAGCGATAACTTGCCATACGTCTAATTGCTCTATGATGTGCTCAGGCAAACTTGACCCGTTTGGTTTATCATCCTCACCCGCAAACTTGTAGTTGACAAGCAGAGTATCAACACCTGCATTAATGATAGTTGGTTTCGTTTCAGTCATTTAGAGCACCGCCTTTATTTGTTGTCCGACCCATTCGGTATATGCGGGCGGGATAGCTTGCGAAATCTCACCAACTGTTTTCATCCAGTCAATTCCCATCGCCGCCGCCGCTTCGTCTTTATGCCCAAAGTGACCACCCACACACCAGAACTCATCAGGTTTTGCAATAGCACCAGGCGCCGCCGCTTTGACAATATGCTTTCTATGAGGAGGTTGGAACAAGAGCACGTTACTTTCAAAGAGACGGTGACGGTAGACGCGCAAGCCGAACATATGTCCACAAAGTTTTACAGGAGTACGAAGCGGAGCACCTTCAACATTTTCAAGGACGTAGACGCAACCAGCGCGCAAGGCCCGTTCTCGCATCGGTTCAATCAAAGAAACATGCTTTTCACGCGCCCCAGGATGAAACCATGTTGCCTTGCTAAACTTTTTACACGGAGCACTCATATGTACTACCTGATAGCCACCAAGCGGAAAGGTGAGCGCATCAGCCTGGTAAAAAGTAGAAGGGTAGTTTGGTTGTGGGTTGATATCAACACCCGTTACGTCAAAGCCAGCTAGAGCATAGCCAACGGCAGCACCGCCAGCACCACAGAACAAATCTAACAAGCGTGGTTTGTTCATTGACAGCACTCTCCTATACAAAGCAATAGCCAGATTGACAGCCGCCGTTTTCCTCTCCAAAAAGGACAGGTGTTTCAGGTTGCGTAAAGTCCACTTGGTCTAATGGTTGACGACTTTCGTGTAAGTAGACCGCGTGAAATTTGTCACGTTCTCTTATCATACGGTCATGCTCAACTGCTTTTTTGAAATCTTGCGGATAGTACATTTTGAGTCGTTGCCATTGCGGGTTACGCCGATGTGAGCAGATGTAACACGATGATTTCGGTGGAGGAGGAAGGCCAGCGTTTCGCACAAGCTGGACACATTCCGTTCGTGACATTGGTACATCAAAGACTAAAGGCCATACGTATTGTTGCCACTCAACATCGCTTGGTTTCACACGGTCTAATTCATCGGTAGACATGCCGAGCCACGTTACGCAGGACTTGACACCTTGTAAACGCAGGTAGCGACGAAAGACGCGCTTTTTCCACTCCGCAGAACAGAAGGTAGGGAGCTTGCCCTCTTGTGTGTACGCAGGTTCCAGTAAATCCCCATTTTTCCCATAGAGGTCTACCGTCGCTAAGTCATGAGACGCTATTTCTATCGTGATACCCACCGACGCCAAAAGAGGGACAACGTACTGGTTGTTGTATTCCCACGTTTCTGATGCTTCAAAGCTTGTATCACAAAAGACGGTGAGAGCAGGTTTCGGCAACTTACCCGACACGACCAGGAGCGCAAGCGCGATTGATTGTGTGCCGCCGCCATACGACCATGTGAGCACATCATTTGTAGTGCGTTGCCGTGTATGTTGCTTGCGTTTCGTTGGCACGTTTACCACTTGTGAAGCAGCATCAAAGAGGCCAGCTTGTGTATACATGTTTGCTTGTTTCATCGTGACACCTCAACAGTACCAGACCCAACGGGAGGGAAGGGGACATACTAAACGCTTGCCAACATTCCAGACGCCCAAGTATTTTGCACACCACCTGTTAGTGATTTCGTGGTGTGCGACGAGGAGACGACGCCGACACGAACAGGCAAAACAACAACGCTTGTTTGTTGTGGCAGGGGATTGGGACACTGGTGACACGGCTTGCGTCTCCACCTTGACAGACCATGCTTAGCACTACGTAGAGGGAGGCCCAAGCGGTGTAATGCGTGAGAACCGAGCGGGCCTCCCTCTCCTTCGAGCGTAGCATGGTCCATCAAGGTAGTACGCACTCTTCGAGACGCCTTAAAAGAACGTTGGTTCATGTGGACCGTTGGGGTACGAGAGGAAGAACCCAGCAATGACAGCGTGAGGAGTTCTTGTGTTGCCAGGACCGCCAGCGTTGCAAGGAACCTATTTCGTTTCATATCATTTTTCAATGAAATAATGTTATGAAACGAAACGTGTTGTATCTTTTCAAACATGTTTTTGTTGGCAAGGAGGTTCATTTTGTCTATCTCCGTTCACGATGAGAGAGGGAAGGGACCGCCGCCCGATGAATACCGCAGCGTTGCAGGTCATCGGGCGGTGGCGCGTGGCGCGTGGCGCGAAAAGAGTTGAGAGAACAAGAGAACGAACGTTAGTTATTGGTACCGAGCCGCCGTACTTTACTACGTTCCGTTCCGCTGTCCTCTGTGAGTTCAGGCATGACCGTTGTGCCAGGAGGTAAGGCGCGACGTTTCGCGTCCGCAATCATGTTTTGTGCATTCATGCGGTCCATTTCCAGCCATACACCGTTTCGTTGTTCCTTCATTTCAATATCTTGTTGCTCTTCGGACTCACGGCGACGAGCGGTGCTTTGGGCGCGTTGTATCTCTAGTTCGGCTTCATTGAGGTCACGAATGGCTTGGGCGCGGATGCGTTGGTCCGCGACAAACTTTTTCAAGGACTTGAAGTTCATCACCGCCAGGAACAAGAGCGCGGCCACATCGACACCCGGCACCATTGCCACACGGAAGACGAGCGCGGCAAAGCCTGAAATGTTGGCATGACCGGAGAGGTCAACCGTTTTGATATGTCCCGACGCGATAAACCACTGTGCTAAGCCAGAGGCCACCGCGAACAAGAGGAAGGCGACCACCGAGCTAATAAACTTCGGAGTGTAGGACTTATCGGTTGCCGACTTACGGAGGGCAGACGCCGCCGAAAAGGTCATCATGGTTAGCGCGAACTCGCCCGCCATTGCAACAACGTGTGTCCCAAGTGACCAACCATCATTCATGTCAAATTTGCCGCCGTAGGCATCACCAATTTCTTTTCCCATTGCATAGGCCACGATAATTGGCAAGGCATAGGCCAGGAGCAGCAGCAGCCAGCGTATCAACTTTTCTAGGAAGGTTTCGCGGTCCTCATCAAAGCTATCAATGAGGTTGCGGTATCGCTCAAAATGCGTGTTTGGTTGTGTTGGAAGCTTGTCTTCAATCATATCATCCTCATAGGTTTCTGCATTAACGACAGGAGCCGACGCCGAAAAGAATGGAAAGCGAGGGAAGCGAGGACGACGCACAGGAGCCGACGCCGAGCCACCTTCACGACTCAAGCCACGACGCGCTAACTCTTGCTGTGCGCGTTCACGCCAGGGACGCGCACCCGCCGAACTACTAAAACCAACTACACGCGCTATTTCTTCATCAGTCATATCAGGATTGCCCCGCAACAAATCCATAACGCTAATCAATTCGTTGGGCAGCCCATCATTATAGTAGGACGGTTGCGTCGAACGTTGAGACGCGTCCTGTCCCCCAGAGAATAAGCCACCAAGCAGACCAAAGAAGCCCGACCCACGCGAGAAAGGTGCTTGTTTATCACCTGACGGATGAATGATTGCAAGCACTTTTTGTCGTATGTCTTGTGCTGATGCAGGACCATCAAGGCCGAGCAGTTGGACAAGTTCATCATCTGTGAGAGACGGATTGCTGGATATCGCCTGCACTGCTTTAGTCAGCGTTTCAAGAGGGTAGTTTGTTGCCATTGCTGAACCCTTTCTTGTGTTAGCGGAGTCGCTTGATAGGTGAGAGGAGCGGATGCAGACCAACACACGCCCCGAATTCGCTGTACAAGGTGATACTCTCGTTGTCCTCTTTGCGATAGGAGCCATTGCCCACCACCGCCAGATTGATAACCGACAGACAGGTAAAATCGGTGCCACCAGGGAAGGCGGCCACCATTGCCCGCAACTCGTCATAGGTTTTCGCCATACCCGCCAGGACTTCCCGCCCACGCTCTAATTGCACAAAGACCTTGACGTAGCCAATCGGTGTATAAGTGCGGGAGCCGCCTTTCCGAGCATATTGACGGTCATAGCGACGGTGGCAGCGTTGACATAACACCATTGTTTCCGCGTCCTTCATCCAGGTTTGATACTGCTGTTTGTGCGCGATAGAGAGGTACACTAAGTACGGTTCACCATTACACATATTGTGCTGGATAGTCCTATCCTTCACGCCGCACTCTTCACAGCAATAATTCGCAGCTTTGAGCTTTGCGCGACGGGTCGCCTTCCATTCAGGCGGGTAATACTCAGCTTCAAACGGCATCGAGGAGACCCCCAGGTGTGAGCGAACGAGGCCGAGCGCATGACAGGCACCCGCCCGACCTCTTGAAAACTTACGGCTTATTCCTCATCATCCTTTGGAATGCCCAGGTCACGGACGTTGGTGACTTGTGAACGAATTTGCAGAACGATACGTTTATCGGCCAGTTCACGTTCACCCGCCGACTGTGAGACAAACGTTACCTTAACTTTATGCCCGCTCAGGTCTTTGTCTTTCGCCAACTTGCCCGTTTTAAGGTCAGCACCCACGATGAAGTCGGCATATTGTGGGTCATCTTCACGCAGTTGGCAACTATACACCTTGCCAAAGCGCGTATCGGTGATTTCCAGTGAGATGAATTGCCACGTTTCGCCCTTGCGCTTGCCCTCTTCGACAACACCCGCGACTGGACGCATCCCTTGAACCAGACCTGTTAAAATCAATGCCATGATGTATACTCCTTTGTGTGAGTGTGTGAAACAACAACCATCAGAACAGGTAGAGAGCGACAACCTACGAGCAACGCGCTACGCTGGACTATGCGACCCTAGACCACGACCCGACCAGCACGCCAGGACGACACCGCCGAGAGAACAGCCGCGATATAGGCGTGTTCGTCGTTATGGTCCGCAGACGGAGCATAGACTGGAATGATAGAAGGAACAGTGGACAAGTGACGCGGCAGGTATTCCAACGAGATGAGATGAAACCAATCCAGGAAGCCAGCCGCCCACGTTGCATACGAGCGATAGCCGCTATAGCAGGACCACCCAGGCGTACAGCGAATATTCCCTAAAGAGTGCGTCATGGCAGCAACACCCGCATTGCCCATGCTCGACTCATGCAGGAAGAAGGCTAACGGGTACGCATCATCTATGCCAGAGGTCAGACTATCTTGATAGAGGACCGAACCGAGACCAGCCGCAGGGGAATGATAGGCCGACAGCACCCGATTGACGAACGCCACCGAGAGCGACGGAGGACCGAGAATGCTCGACAATGAGGAGCCGACAGGAGCCGCAGCACCAGACGAACCCGTAGGAGCCGCCGAGAGTGCCAGCGAGGATGAAGGCACATGACTCATATTTCCCATATACGAGAGAGCGAACAAGGCGAGAATGACCAGCAGCACTACCAACGCAAAGGTACGAGCCATAAACACCACCTTTCAACAAGGTTTGACAGGCGAGGTCTCGACACCCGATAATGGAAGGCGAGAACCTAGCAACGCTTACAGGGCAAAACTAGTAGAACTCAACCGCTCATCTTGAATGGTGAGACATTCAGGGTGAGCGCACTTTTACAAAAACTCATCACCAGGACCGCCCCAGGGACGCTCATACTGAGCCACTTTTTCACGGTCCTCTTTCGCTAATGCAGTCCGACATTCCGCACAGGTCCAACCACCAGGAGTATGTACCCAACAATATTCATCATGAATGAAAATGTCTTCTGTATCGACTACTTCATGAGGAGCCGTATTAGGTTCCTCTTTTTGTCCTTCATCAACGCCAAAGAAAAACTCTCGAAACTCTTTCATACTTTTCCTCCTCAAACTCGCAGCATCACGAGCAACGGTCCATTCTGTGCCAACACAATCACGTACACTGGAAAGAAGAGCCATTGTGTTATGACAAGAGCTAGAAACGCCAAAGCGAGGTACAACAAACGCAGATGCAACGACATGAATACCCTCCTTCTTAGAAGTGTGGAACAACGACGCCGAGAGCAGCGAGAGAAACTAAGATGAACGCGGCTACAGCCATCCCTACGAGAAATAACCCTACAAAACGTACTACCATGTGATGCACTCCTCTAAGACACTAAGCGAACGCAAGTTCATCAGAACTCAAAAATTCATCAAACAAGAGGATGTGTGCATGCGTCGCCCATTCATACACCTCTAAGGCTTGCGACCCTGTAATGGGTTGCTCTTGATAACCCGCGCGGTTGTCAAGGCGATGCACGAAGGCCGACGCCCAGGAAGGCAGGTCATATGAGGCAGGATTGCTGGACGGACCGCAGGCATCACCACCGACAAAGTAATGTTTGTGGTAGTACTCAGTGAGATAGCGCGAAAGTGGACAGGAACCATCTTCACACGCCACACCGACCACCTCAGTACGCCGAGATACGAGCCAGTCATAAAATGCGTCCTGTTCTATCTCGATTTCAGGACGTGGTAACAACGGGAGCAAGTAGTCTAACATGATGACGACACCTCTTTCTTTTCAAGCTATAGACAACAAACGCGAACCCGAACCGCTCAGGCTCATCGTTGACCACCGCCAAACTAGAAGAGCGAGACAATGGGCAACGTCAACCGAGTAGGAGAAAAGAAACATTCGATGAGGTCGGACTTGAACCGCCTTGTGAGCCTTGCACTCACACCTGTTGTATTCGCCAAATACTGTCACGTCGCATTGCTTCGACTCGCTAGCATCCACTACGAGCATACGCCGCTTGGTCGCATTAGAAACGTTACTCTATAAGCACCTACCTTCTTACAACCCCTTACGTGTTCAACCGTATCTCTCACAAAGATACTTTTGTAATGTCACATTTGTCAGTGATATTACTGATATACATATTATGCCATAAGTATTTTAGTTTGTCAATAGATATATCACTGATATTGCAAACATTTCTAAAAAAAGGTACAATGAGGAAAGAGGATAAAATTATACTCTTGTAAGGAGATGCAACATGCCAAGATACCAACCACCAAAGGACTACTACACCTCAACGGAAGTCAAAAAGATATTAAACATTAGTGGAGGCATGATATCGGACTACGTAGATAAAGGCAAAATAAAACACGTAGTACCACCTGGAAGGAAACACGGCTTTTACCTTAAAAGAGATGTAGATAAACTAGCAAACGAATTAAATACATTCTTTAATCTGGAAGAAGAGACCGAAACTACTACTTTCACGGCAGCTACGATAGAGGATTTATATGCTTGTATTGCACTCAATAGAAAACTATTCACTACAAAAAGCAACGAGAATGACGAGACCATTTATAAGAGATGGGCAGCATGGATAAAGAAGAATCCTGAAACTGTCTATGTACTAAAGAGAGATATAGAAGTCATAGGCATTGCTACGATGCTCCCGTTCAAACCAAAATCACAAAAATTCGATGAAATTTTGAGAGGAGATACTTCTATCCTGTTAGGAGATGTAAACATTTCCACTAAAGATATAGAAGTATACAAAGCAGGGAACCATATTCAATTGTATATTGCAGAGATTGGTATTGAACCAGACTTAGGAAAAGATTTGAGACGCGTATTCGGAGCAAAACTCATCACTAAACTTATAGGTGTTGTAGAAGATTTAGGGAAAAGAGGAGTAATCATCGAAGACATCGTAGCAGTAGGAGCTACACGAAGCGGAATAAGATTACTACAGCATTTCGGTTTTACCGAAGTAATCTTTACTCGACCTGATACAAGATTGTTTACTCTCAATATGAAAGAGTCAGGGGCACCCGTAACAAAAACATATAGAGAAACATTAGAAGAAGCCTTACCAAAGCTAATAAATCCAAAAGATACAGAGGCTTAAAATAAGCCAATAACAACTTGATAAATCACATTACCCTAGTCCATATGTAATGCACATATTAACTAGGGTATCTTTTTATCTATCAGTAAGGTATACTTATTCCTAAGTTAAAAGTGCTTAGAGAAAGGCAAACTTTCTATGCGAACCGACCAAGAACGACTTACCGCACTAGAAGAGATAACCAGAGACTACCGACCAGTCCTACAAAACTTTGCCTATGAATTAACAATGGTAAAAGGACTCATCGTTACCCAAACCGAAATCACACAAAATTTAGGCAGAGATATGAATGATGTCAAAGTACGATTAACACACATGGAAGGGCAAATGACGCACGTCGAGGACCGAATAACGCGCATGGACGAGAAACTAGATACAATACTTACACTTCTACGACCATCCTAATAGGTACCAAAACAGGTACCAAAACGACTAGACGCACGTAGAAAATGCTAGATAGCATTGGACAACTCAAAAATACCAAGCCGCTTGAGAAGCCATGTGAGCGCATCCTACCTAGAGCGAAAAACGCGCCGTGTGCAGTTCAAATCTTCTCACCCCGATTGAACACACAAGGCTAGAGATACCGCTTACAACGGCCTCTAGCCTTGTTTCATATCACTCACCTACAAAACGCAACTACGCAAAAATCTTGAAAGGGACAAAAACGGGGACAAAAACGCATTATTGCTATTTTTCGTCCTCTTGTGTAAATGTGAAAATTCCATGAGGTTTTTTTTTGACAATTATCTGAGGTAATGGTTTTAGAAGACGTACCTGTAAATCCCAGGATTTTGATAGTGAAAGTAGTATAATTATCCTGGTGGCTACTCTACCTTTAAAGTTGCTTTACAAGCGAGGAGAGGAAGTTTCTCCGCCATACTCATTATACTAAAATGACCAGTTTAATGTTGGGATTTCCATCATACGGCGAGGTGTCCAGGCGAGAGGGTTTTTTATGAACTGTGTCAAAACATTACACTATGCAGTGTTTTATTGAAAAACCGGAAGAGAGGGAAAATATATGCCTTCGTTACGATTGACTGCCGATATCAATGGCACGCGCGAGACGATTTTTGACCTGATTGCCGATCTCGCTCACTATGATCGCTGGCTGCTAGGCTCAAAGGTGTTTGGTGGAATGACTCAGGTATTGTCCGTGTCACCGGGTGTCGGCACAACCTATGCCGATGGCACAATGCGCGGCTCGATCACTGAGTTCAATCCGCCTGAACGTATCACTTTTGAGCAATCGATGCCGGTAAAAGCTCTGTTGCTGACCGGAAAGCTGAACGTGCGCGTTCGTTATGCGCTTGAAGCAACTGGAAGCGATGGGCAGGCTACACATGTGATTCGCGAAGTCACTTGTAACCTACATGGCATCCTCGGGGCCGCGCAGCTTCTTGTTGTCAGCACCATTCGCCGTGAAAGTGGACGGACGCTGGAGATGATGAAACGGTATGTGGAGCGTGGGAATGTGAATTGAAATAAGCTCTCATTTTTTTTACAACCCCAGCCAGAATATCACAATTGCAAATGTAATAATTAAATGGGCGGATTGTTAAAAAATTGGACAATTAAATGGGCAAGCAATCAGCCGTCAGAAAACAGTTAGCAAAGCCATGAGGGACGAATTACCTTATAGCACTCGTCATCTTCTATCTGCTTTTGTCTGTTTTACCTGTAAATATGAGAGTTCCGTGAGGGAGTCTTTTGATAATTGTTTGAAGAAGCAAGCTGTCATTTCCTCTTGCTTTTACCTCAGATAATTGTCAAAGAATTACCTCAACAAGCCTCTAAAAGCAGCCCTAGAGCCAGCCTAAAAAGGTACCTAGAGTAGTTCGACTCTCCCTCATCTCCCCATTCACAAGGCGAGAATCAATCACGGAAAGTGACTTCTCGCCTTATTTTATGTCACCTAGCTAAAAATCTTGCTACCCCTTCAAAACTCTCGGTGAGAATGGTAGACGCATCTAAGCAATGAACTCTTTGGCAAAGCGCCGTATAGAGTTCAAGGTCGTTATATCAGGGACGATAAGGATTAGTTCTTGCACGCCCGCCGCCTCGTACTCTGCTAAACGTTGGCGAATCGTATCAGGTGTCCCAATCAAAGCACCCGCGGTACGACCATCAAACCGACTTCTCATCCAATCTGGAATCGAAGCAAGTGCCTGCTCGTCAGTTTCTCCGATGGCACAGACCATTGATGAGGTACGACGAATACTCCCGTAGTCGCGTCCAACCGTCTCGCAATGCTGTTTCATCACATCAAACTTATGCCGAAGCGTCGCTGGATCGCCTTCGACGTTACAAGCATCGCCATATTGTGCAACAAGTTTGAGCGTCACCTTTTCTCCAGCACCGCCAATAAGCAGAGGAATATGTGGTTTCTGAACTCCTTTTGGCGAATTGATCGCTCCATGCACCTGATAGTACTGGCCCTCGAAAACCGCTTCTTCTTGCGTCCACATCGCCAGAATGACTTGAACTGCTTCGCGCAAGTAACGCAGGCGTTCAGGAGCGTCGGGATAGGGATAGCCATACGCACGATACTCATGCTCATACCAGCCCGCACCAATGCCGAAGTTGAGTCGCCCGTGACTCAGGGTATCAACCGTGCTCGCCATCTTCGCGAGCAGTGCAGGATTGCGATATCCGTTGCAGGAGACCATTTGTCCGATACGCACGCGCTTCGTATCGCGTGCCAATGCTGCCGTACTGGTCCAGCACTCGAACGTCACCTCCTGCGATGGTTGAGGAATCGTGTGAAGATGATCGACGAGCCAGACCGACTCAAAGCCCGTCTCATCTGCTGTCTGAGCAACACGCGTCATCGTTTCATATGCTTCAACAGGGTCCTTGATGTGTGCAAGGTCCATCGTCCATCCTTGCGGAAGCATCAAACCGTATTTCATCGGCATGAATACATACCTCTTTCTTTGAGAGTACTACGTTTTTGTCGCAACTACGTGAGTATCGATCTTCTCTTCATTACACATTGTGGAACTGAGAGATGGTAGAAGCTCGAACTAGGTAGTTCCTACGTCCAAGTATAGCACGAAAACGGCTCTTGCAAGTGAAAATAAGAAAGGGTCTCTCTCTCGTACAACCACCTAAGATAGTATTGGCGAATTGGTTTCACCCATGAATGGGATCGCGAGACATTTCTCGTCACAACAGAAAAGTCTTCCTCCTAGAGTATAATCAGCTCTATTCTCCATTCTTTTAGACAGCGTTCCAAGTCCATTGCTTTTCCTTGATTGCTTCTTCTGCCTTCTTGTCAAAGAGTCAAAAACCACTCATCAAATCACCTAGTGCAGATTCAAGGAAGCCCTTGTGCAAAAGGGGGAAAGGCTGTGTCAATGCCAATCCCTAAATGTTTGAGTTCACGCTAAAACATGGTTACCTTACTTTTCAACTTCTTTTTTCTCACGCGCCCCAAACGTTCATATTGAAAGTAGCGATTTGTGACTTCCGAAACGGTGGATGTCATTCCAGTGCTCTCTCGAAAAATATGACAGAGGATGTCATGAAAGCTGTGGTAATATGAACAGAAAAAAAGAATGAGGAACAAGGAGAAAATCAGCGATGCGTTATGGTTTCATTCTTCCTGGTGGTAATGTCTGGACAATACCTGAAATGGCTGCTGAGGCGGAAGTAGCTGGATGGGATGGTGTGTTTATCCCTGACTGTATCTCGATAGATACTCCCAACTATCCGCCTGGACCCAGCTATGACCCCTGGATTGTATTGGCCCTTATGGCTGTGCGTACCGAGCGCATTATTCTTGGCCCGATGCTGGCCGCTATCTCGCGGCGACGACCCTGGAAACTGGCTCGCGAAACGATGACCCTCGATCACCTTTCTCGTGGCAGGATAGTACTGCCAGTTGGTCTAGGTGCAGCCGCCGATGACGCTGGATTCTACAAAGTAGGGGAGGAAATGACCGCCAGAGGGCGCGCACAGCTTATGGATGAATGCCTGGATATTCTGAATAGTGCCTGGAGCGGTGAACTGTTCTCCCATGACGGGAAGCGGTATCAGGTACAACCCATGAAACTCCTACCGCCCTCCGTGCAACAACCACGCATTCCCGTCTGGGTTGTTGGAGCTTGGCCGCGCCAGCAATCTATGCAACGTGTACTGCATTGGGATGGCATTATTCCGCAGAAGATGGATGGCAGTGATACCCCAATGACTCCCGATGATATCCGGGCCATCAAAGCCTATGTTCAGGCCAACCGTCAGCTTCCCACACCATTCGATATCACCTGGGAAGGCGAAACTCCCGGCGATGATCTCGAACGTGCTGTGGCCATCGTGAGTCCCTGGATAGACGCAGGCATCACCTGGTGGATGGAAGCACGCTGGAACAGTACAAGTCTTGAAGAGGTGCGCGAACGTATCAGGCAGGGACCGCCGCGTGTCATATAATACAGCATGAGTAGCATGAACCTGGGATGAGTTCACTTGCCCGTCATTTGCATAGAGAGGAATGGTGCTAGTACCTCATCAAGAAGCCTGTTGTGTAAGCAGATCAGCCTGTTCACAGCCAAAGTAGTCACAAACGCGCTGCCTGAGTTCTTGAACAGTTAAAAGCCGAGCAGGTTCGACAATCGCTCGCTTGCCGTGGACCCACTTTGGCTCAATTCGGTTGAGCCAGGGACTTTTGATAGGCAGCCAGCACGGAATAATGCGCACGCCTGTTTTGCCAGTTTGAGCATCTTGCAGCACCGTTTGATTGTGATGGCGAAGCCAGGTTCTGACCTGCTTACTCACGTGCCAGGAAGCGTTATCCCAAATCAGCACAAGCACCTGCTTCCCTTCCGCCTGGACTTGTTCACACAGCCACTCCAGAAAATCCGTAGTCACCTGGCTGACCGGACGCCCCGAAACGAAGCGCAGGTGCATGCAACCATTGGCGGCGGAAAGCATCCCGTAACAGGCGAGCGCTTTGGCGTCAGGATCGTTTTTATCCGCTGAGAGCTCCTGCAAGCGGAGAGGCTCGTCCTTTTCGCTCCAACTGTGCAGATTCGGTTGGCTGACTCTGCTCCACCACACTTCATCAACATAGCCCACCTCCCACCCACAACGCTGGGCCTGAGCAACCAGGGCGTCACGGCGTTGTTTTTTTCTCGCATACGCGGGATCGGGACTGGTGATCCAATGTTTGGCACGTTGCCATCCTACCCCAAGCCGTTTGAGGGCAAGTCGGATGGTTTCAATACTCACTTGACTCATCGTTAAACCTTGTTCGAAGCTGACCTCTGCCGCCACTTCGAGGGTCCAGAGGCTGGTCGTTTTGCTGAACATCCGTGGACTCTGATGCAACAGAGATCGCAGTGCTTCACATTTGGCTTGGTCAAACTGCGCCTGCACGGTTTTTGGCCGTGAAGACTCTTGTTTAAGACAAGCTAGACTCTTTTGCTCAAAGGCACGAATTGCATTGCGCACGGTTTGGGACGCACAGCCCAGATTGTGGGCGATTTCGGAGGGGCGTTGCTTTCGGCTGGACGCCAGTAGAATCTGACTCCGACGCAGGGTAAAGGCATTTGATGAGCGCAATCCAGCTTCTATCCCTGCCTGCTCAGCTGGATTCAAGGCTCGGACATAGATGGGAGCTTTCATACCCTCATTTTAGCACCTTTCCTCTCTATTGCATAAGAGCTTTTTTGAACCTGCACTAGTAGTGAGTAATCCAGAACTTTCGACAAATCGTACACTTTCCAATGAGGAACATTTTGCGTCATTGCAATCCTTAACTACAAACGTCAACATTATAAACATATAAAACAAGTCTAGCCTTCTATCTCATTTATGTAGACATAGAGGGTCCACGGAACAGTGCCGCCTATGTATGAAGTGCATGGGCATGTACTCTGGAAAGGATGCGTTTCGTGCAAAAGCTTACGCCTGCTCTCTTCTGGCAACGGGTGAAAACACATGTTGCTACAAGACCTATTTGTGTTCTCCTCTTCGTAGGAGCTTTGCTGCTCGGAAATATTCTCAGTCTTTCGATGTTCAGGGCCTTTGCTCAGACTTCCTGTGCAAGAGGAAACATGGCTTACACGATAGGGCGGGGCGACACGCTGAGCAAAATTGCCGCTCGCTTTCACTCTTCCTGGTGGTTCCTGGCCTCCCACAACCACATCGCCAATGCGAACCGCATCTTTCCCGAAGAAACACTCTGTATTCCTACGAATGCGTCAACGCTCAGTCCTGTAGCAGGAATTGCACCCTCTCATAGCGGGTACATCACTCTTGCTAGAAATGACGCTCTGGCGGTAGGACTCGCCCCCGACCTCTTTGTACGCCAAATAGCCCAGGAAAGCGGGTTTAATCCTTCCGCGTTCTCCCCTGCTGGAGCGCAGGGAATCGCTCAATTCGAGCCAGCGACAGCAGCGGCCCTGGGAGTTAATCCGTGGAATCCGCCTCAAGCACTCAGTGGTGCAGCATATCTTATGAGCCACTATGTCAAGCAGTACAATGGAGATTATGCGATGGCACTTGCGGCATATAATGCTGGCCCAGGAGCCGTTCAAAGAGCCGTTCAAGTAGGAGGCATAAACTGGCGTCTCTATCTGCCTACCGAAACAAAAAACTACATCCGCGTCATTTTGCTGCAATAGGAAGAACTCAGTACGGGTTTACCATCTTTGCCCTTGCTGGATTGCTCATTGAATTTATTGGTTTCTTCCAAAAGAACTAGTAGCTGTGTTGCTGGTCCTCTCCTCTTATTTTGTGCTTACTTGATGGCTGTCACCAACGATGCCCCCGGCGTCAACAAGCGGTAGCTTTTCACCTGTCCCATACCCGCGTTCTCTAGCCATGCTTTGACGGTGGGGAAGGGGTAGCAGGTGCCGCCGATGGCTGTGACGGTTAGAGCCATGAATTGCACCATGAGCGAGGCGAGACGAGAGCCGTGCGTCTGGTCGGTGACTTGATCGACGTAAATGAGCATGCCTCCGGGTTTGAGCGTTCTTGCTACTTTTGTCAGTGTTGCTTGATTGACTTCGGGTTGTAAGAGATGTGCTATATGAAAGTAGAGTGCAACATCGAATTGTTCCGCGAGCTGCTCTGAGAAGTCGTCCTGCACAATGTCGGCGACGGTGAAGCTCATGCGCGGTTCAAGCTTCATCAGTTTGGCAGTACGCTGCCCTGCCTGTACACCAGCTTCGATATCCATCACGGTTGCATGCAGGCGGCGATATTTGCGACAGAAGAGCGCACTGTAGCCCGCATGCGAACCACCGACATCGAGCAGTTGAGTCGCACCACGCGGCAGTGATACACGGTTGATGATCTCTCCACCGAGCGATGTGGCGAGCGAAGCTAGTCCTGCGTAGTGTCTCGCCAGTAGTCTCGCGGTTTCGGGATTGCTAGCATCCTCGTCGTAGGGCATATGCATGGCTTGCTTATTGGTACGCACCACCTCTGGCATGTGGTCCCAGATGGCGACGATATCGGGGCTATGAATGACATAGGGCGCAATACTGACGGAGGAGGTGCTAAGTAGCCAGCGTCTCGCCATTGCTGAATTGCGATACTTGCCCTCATGTTCTCGCAGGTAGCCAGCCGAGACCAGCAGGTTCAAGAGCAGTTGTAAACCTTGCGGCTCGCATTCCAATTTCTGTGCAAGTATCTCGGTAGTCGAGCTACTTTTGCCGAGCGTATCGAAGAGGTCAAGTTCGCAAGCTGTGACAAGCACTTTAGCGATACCAGCCGCAAGCGGTGTATCGAAAAGTGGAGCAGGCAATACATTAAATCGTGCCAGGATATTTTCGAGGAGAGTAAGGCGTAACGGCATTAGATCAAAACTCCAGTCAACCAGCCAATGGCAAGGATGAGACATGTCAAGACAACAACATAAAAATAGCGTTTCCCTGCCTTTATAAGACCGTTTGGACGAAAAAATACGAATAGGCCGAGCGCGATAAGCCCGGTTACGATCAGTGTTGTAAAAACAAGAAGCGTCTGGGCAGGGACGACGCCAGTGAAAGTAAGTGTACCTATCAAGATAATACTAAAAATAATGAGTAGAGGACAAGTGATGTATACACCTCTTACTCCTAGCACAACCGCGAGTGTTCTGGCACCATTCGCTGCATCTTCCTCGATATCGGAGAGTGAGTTCGCTAGATTGACGCCAATGCCAAGCAGTGCCGCCACAGGTACCAGCCAGAGGATAACAGGTAAGAGATGGCCGACACCAAGAAATGCATATAAAGGGATAAGGGGAATAGCCAGCGCGAAGACAATACCACTGAGCGGCGTCGATTTGAGACCGAGGTTGTAGCCTTGCCCCAATACGAGATAGATACATGACACAAGTAACGCGAGGGGCGGTAGGGGCAGCAATAGCACTACCATGAGAACAATCAGAAGTAGACCAGCAAGGAGTGCTTCACGCGGTAGCACAAGTCCCAGCGGAATAGGCTTATTTTTCTTGCCTAATGTATCAAGGCGACGGTCGCAATAGTCATTGAGTATGGCAATAGACAACTGCATAGCAACATGAGCGGCAATAACAAGCGCAATAACACTCCAACTGAAATGGGGCCATGCTGCAACAAGCACAAAGATTGTCACCGCGACGGTATGAAATAACACTGGAACAGGGTGACTGAGCAGATAAAATCCATAGAAAGTTCGGCCTATGGTACGCCTCTTAACTATCTCCATCTACTTTTTACATCCGTCTTATATAGAGTTCTTTACGACAAGAACGTTTTCGTTATATATATTTAACGTATGTATTTTTCGCCGCTACCATACAGGCAGTTTATGACTGATCGCCCTGAACCATTCGTCACGCATCTCATTGCCTGCCAGCGCAAGAGTTATACTAATGCCTAGTATTGTGCCTAACACCCAGAACGCGAGCGTAAGTGTTCCACTATTCACGCTGGCAAAAAATTGTGACGCTGTAACTATCAAGTGTGAGATTTGACTATTGCCGTTGGTGAATGGCAGGCTTGCACGTAGTGCTGGCTGACCAAGAATAATACCCAGCGTAGTTACAGTTGCAAGCACAATTACCGCCAATAGTTCCTTGAGTGACGGACGCAACGGAATATACACTTCGCGCGCAACCTTTGCACATTCACGCTGCTGCACATCAAGCGCGACACGCTGCATAATATGCATAGTAAGGTCCGCTGGTTCCATAATGGGCTGTGTAGTATCCAGCGCGGACGTGATCTCTTCCAGAACCGCTAGTTCTCTTCTGCATTCCGCACATGTAGCAAGATGAACCTCCAAAGAATGTAATTTCCCCACAGGAAGTTGATGGTCGATATAGAGTTGCAACTGCTGAGCAGCTTGAGAACATCGCATTGTTAGCTCCTCGATTTTGTATGCTGTTCTTGCTCGAACGCTTGCAGCCGTTCCTTGAGCAGATTGCGTGCGCGAAACAAATGTGTCTTAATGGTACCAATAGGCATAGCAAGAATTTCTGCCATCTCCTCATACGTCTTCTCTTGTAGATGCCGTAGCACTAATACAAGACGATATTTTGTTGGAAGCGTAGAGAGTTGTTCGCGGACAAGTATTTGACGATCATGAGCATCTATTTCTGTATCTACGCGCGTTCCACTATCAGCATCTTCTAAGCGTTGCTCCGCCTGTATCGCTGCTTGCAGTGCGTAGTCACGCTTATGTTGCTCTAACTGTTTCATGCAACAGTTATAGGCGATACGATAGAGCCATGTGGAAAAACGTGCGTCACCTCGAAATGACGGTAGACCTTGCCACGCTGCAAGAAAGGTTTCCTGGGTGACTTCGTTTGCTTCATCGTACTGCTGAAGCATACGATAGATAAGATTGAAGACACGATGTTGATGACGCTGCACAAGCAACGCGAATGCATCCTGATCGCCACCTTTGCTTGCAGCGACGAGTTCCACATCATCCTGATCCACCTGCTTTGCAAAGGATGGAGATGTATGCGAAAGGGACATTCCTATGGTTTGTGCTGGATGCAATTGATACTCATTCATACTTTCTCTTAGAGGGCCAAAGAACAGAAAAAGTTTCGTTTTCTGCTTGGTGAAACAACACTGCGGTTTTATGTATCATACCATATATACGTGAATTGGAACGAAGAGGTATTACTATGTTCTCAAACGCATTTCTCGTCCTGCTAGGCTGGATCATGGCACTGGCTATTTTCTTTGGCTTTATCGTGTTGTTACGTTATCTTCATCACAAAGAACGCATGGCACTTATCACACAAGGCATCCACCCACAGCGTCAACGGAGTGAAGACCCACAACGTGTGATACGCAGTAGGCGTATGCTACGAGCAGGACTTATCATTGCGATGGTTGGCCTTTCTCTCACCGTCGGTCTCTATCCTGTCGGCTTTTTCTTGCCACCATCCCTTGCAGCCGTCACACCATGGCATTTAGGTCCCTGGCTCCTCCCTGGCCTCATTCCATTAGGAGTTGGCGTCGCGCTCATCGTGAGCTATTACTTAGAGCAGAATACACAAGGTCCCCATATATCACAGATTTCACCGATACAGGAAGAGACAGACAACGAAAATGTTACTCCATTGAAAGATCATCGCGAGAAGAAGCAACAAGAAGGGTAGCATGGCTTTTTGCGAAACTGGAATTTTGGAATTTTATAAAACTCGTGGCTAAAAAGCTTGACAGAATAGGCGCATAGTGATAATATCTCACTTGCACCCAACAGAACGCTGAACGGTGCAGTGATGCGAAAGCAGCAGCAGTTCTTGAACAACTGAAGAGTGGTAAGGAAACATTAAGAACACAGATTTAACCTGTCAAGCGAGTGATGAGCTTGCCAACATTATGAAACGCACATCTCCATTGAGAGGTTGCATATAAAAATGAATGGCGAGTTTGATCCTGGCTCAGGATAAACGCTGGCGGCGTGCCTAACACATGCAAGTCGAACGTCCTCTCGCTTCGGTGAGAGGGAGTGGCGGACGGGTGAGTAACACGTGGGTACCTACC
>JAABUX010001237.1_pt1 | contig 39357 bp, 43 predicted proteins | sample 5561851 | NCBI WGS metagenome assembly JAABUX01 (sample SAMN10711883, study PRJNA513361) | rock metagenome | isolation source: Antarctica rocks | place: Antarctica: Victoria Land, Richard Nunatak red sandstone | collected 2016-01-03 | reverse complement strand
GTGGACGTGCTGGACAGCACCCGGGCGACGTTCCACCAGGAGTTCCCCTTGGCTGGCCGAAGCTAGAGGGCTGGCCGAAGCTAGAGGGCTGGCCGAAGCTAGAGGGCTGGCCGAAGCTAGAGGGCTGGCCGAAGCTAGAGGGCTGCCCGAAGCCAGGGGCTAGACAGGGCGACCGCAGGTAGCGTGAGGACGCTGCCTGCCCCCTTTCCCGGAGAGAGCCAGAGCGGGGCTAGGCGGCTACTTGCACTGCAGTGCTACCTCCGCCTGCGCCCGGCGGAGCTGCTCTGTCCGTTCCTTGGCGACAGGCGTGTCGCGGAACATCGCGCCGCGGTCGCCCAGGCCGCCTTGCTGCATCCGCAGGATAGTGTCGGCCTGCTCGTAATCATCGTAGGCCATCATGTCGGCGATGGTGTCGATGCCGCAGGAGCAGCGGTCCAGGAACTCGCGCTTGAAGTTGTTGCTGGCCATGCAGCCGATCACATAATCCGCCCGCGCCGTGGTCGGGTAGTCGTGGGCGGGATGGCGAACCTGGGCGTGGGCGGCCAGTGCGCCGAAGGCCGTGGCAAGGGCGGCAAGGGCAAAGCTGCGCATCATGGTTCCACTCCGACGAAGATGGTGCGTTGGTTGAAGGCCGGGGCGGCCATGGCGGCATCGGCCGGGACTGCAATGTGGATTTCGGCGACCGTGCCGGGCACGCCGTCCGCCAGGATGAAGATGTAGCTCTTGTCCTGCAGCGACTGGATGCGCGCCAGCCGCGGGTCGCCCTTGAAGGGGTGCACGGTGATCTCCCGCGCCGGCATCGAGACGCCTCCCAGGACGAAGGTCGCATCCGCGACGGTGGCGCCGGTCACGAACGCCTCGCGTATCTTGTTGCGGAAGTAGGTTGCCGACAGGCCGACCGCGTCGCGCATCTCGGTCACATCGCGCTCAAGCGTCAGCATCAGCAACGGGTTGCCGCGGAAATGGTCCAGCTCGGGGAACTGCACATGATGGTCGCCGGTCAGGTAGTCGAATGACAGGTCCTTGGTGCCGTCGGGGTTCACCCGCCGGACATGCAGGGCGACCTTGTCGGCGAACCCGGCCGCGCCATCGCGGACGAAGCCGTAATCAAGCGTTTCCGGATGATCGACGTTGCGCAGGTGCGGCGTCTCGAACAGCGCGATCTGCGCCGGGCTGAGCGGGCGGGTATCGTCCGGCAGCGCCTCGTCGGCCCGTGCGGGGCCGAAGGTCGAGATGGCAAGCAGAATTGTCATTGTGCCGGCCTGCAACAGCCTCATTGTGTCAGGCAGGCCCATTCCCGGCAGAGAGGTGTCCATGATCGAACTTGTCCTTGTGTACTGCCTGTCCAGCGAACCCGACCAGTGCCTGGAACGGCGTGAGCTGCGGGAGGAGATGGGCAGCGCCATCGAATGCACCATGAAGGCGCAGACGATGGCGCAGCAGTTCGTCCACGCCCACCCGCGCTTTCGGTTGCAGGGCTGGCGGTGCGAGGTGGACCGGCCCAAGGAAAGCCCGGCGTAGCGGCAGCGCAACCTTCAGTGGACGCAACCTTCAGTAAACGACGACGCTGCGGATGCTCTCGCCCTTCGTCATGAGGTCGAAGCCCTCGTTGATCTGGTCGAGGCTGAGGTGGTGGGTGATCAGGTCGTCGATGTTGATCTTGCCCTCCATGTACCAGTCCACGATCTTGGGCACGTCGGTCCGGCCCCGGGCGCCGCCGAACGCGCTGCCCTGCCAAACGCGGCCCGTCACCAACTGGAACGGCCGCGTGCTGATCTCCTGGCCCGCCCCCGCGACGCCGATGATCGTGCTCTTGCCCCAGCCCTTGTGCGCGCATTCAAGCGCCTGACGCATCAGGGTCGCATTGCCCACGCACTCGAAGCTGTGGTCGGCGCCGCCCTGGGTAAGGTCCACCAGGTAGGGTACGATGTCGCCCTGCACCTCCTTGGGATTGACGAAGTCGGTCATGCCGAACTTCTCCGCCAATGCCTTGCGCCCCGGGTTGATATCCACGCCGACAATCTGGTCGGCCCCGGCGATGTGCGCGCCCTGCACCACGTTCAGCCCGATGCCGCCGAGGCCGAACACCACGACGCGGTCGCCGGGCGCCACCTTGGCGGTGAACAGCGCTGCCCCGACCCCGGTGGTCACGCCGCAGCCGATGTAGCAGATCTTGTCGAACGGCGCGTCCTCCCGCACCTTCGCCAGCGCGATCTCCGGCAGCACGGTGAAGTTGGCGAACGTCGAGCAGCCCATGTAGTGCAGCACCGGCTTGCCCTGGAAGCTGAACCGGCTGGTGCCGTCGGGCATAACCCCGCGGCCCTGCGTCACCCTGATCTTCTGGCACAGGTTGGTTTTCTGGCTCAGGCAGTAGCTGCATTCCCGGCACTCCGGGGTGTATAGCGGGATCACGTGGTCGCCCTTCTTCAGCGAGCGCACGCCGGGGCCGACCTCGACCACCACGCCGGCGCCCTCATGGCCCAGGATGGCGGGAAACATGCCCTCGGGGTCGTCGCCGGACAGGGTGAACTTGTCGGTGTGGCAGATGCCGGTGGCCTTGATCTCGACCAGCACCTCGCCCTCCCGAGGTCCCTCCAACTGCACCGTCTCGATCACCAGCGGCTCACCCGCCGCATGGGCAACAGCAGCACGTACGTCCAACGCAAATCCTCCCATTCGTTAGGGCGAGACTAGCGGCTTGGCCGGGTAAAGCCAGGGGCCAGCGGCGTTATTACACCAATGCTGTCCTATGCTGCGCTGCAACACGCAATGGTTGCCTGTTCTGCAAAATATTCTGCGGCTCCGGCGCTTGTCGGCCTTGTCATTGCCTGCATATGCTGCGAACCGCACGTTCCGCTCTCCCCTGCAACCCGGGGTTAGTGTTCAGGGCGGGTGGCTGGGCGACCCGGGGCAGATGCGCCGGGCAGGATGCAACGGCCGTATAAAGCGGCCCACAATAAGGAGGACTAGACGTTATGCTGAATCGCAAGCTACTGCTTGGCTGCACGATGATGATGGGCCTTGCCGCTGTCGCGAGCGCCCCGGCCTCGGCCAACGACGAGCTGCTCAAGCTGCAAGGCGACAAGAACCAGTGGGTGATGCCCGCCGGCAACTACGCCAGCCAGCGCTACAGCGCCCTCGACCAGATCAACGTCTCCAATGCTGGCAAGCTGCATCCCGTCTGGTCGTTCTCGACCGGTGTGCTGCGCGGGCATGAGGGCGGGCCGCTGGTGATCGGCGACGTCATGTATGTCCATACGCCGTTCCCGAACAACGTGTTCGCGCTCGACCTGAACGACAACGGCAAGGTCCTCTGGAAGTATGAGCCCCGCCAGGACCCCAACGTCATCGCCGTGATGTGCTGCGACACCGTGAACCGCGGCGTGGCCTACGGCGACGGCAAGATCATCCTGAACCAGGCCGACGCGACCGTCGTGGCGCTCGACGCCAAGACCGGCAAGGAAGTCTGGCACGTCAAGAATGGCGACCCCGCCAAGGGCGAGACCATGACGATGGCGCCGATGATCGTGAAGGATAAGGTTTACGTCGGCATCGCCGGCGGCGAGTTCGGCACGCAGGGCCGCCTGACGGCCTACAACACGAAGGACGGCTCGCTCGCCTGGAACGCCTACTCGGTCGGCCCGGACAGCCAGCTTCTGGTTGACCCCGTGAAGACCACGAACATGGGCAAGCCGATCGGCGAGAACTCGTCGCTCAGCACCTGGCAGGGCGACCAGTGGAAGACTGGCGGCGGCAGCACCTGGGGCTGGTACAGCTATGACCCCGCGACGAACCTGATCTACTACGGGACGGGCAACCCCAGCACCTGGAACCCGGTGCAGCGCCCCGGCGACAACCGCTGGTCCATGACCATCTTCGCCCGCGACGCCGACACCGGCATGGCGAAGTGGGTGTACCAAATGACCCCGCATGACGAGTGGGACTACGACGGCATCAACGAGATGGTTCTGGCCGACATCCCCGTTAAGGGCGTGCCGACCAAGGCGCTCGTGCACTTCGACCGCAACGGCTTCGGCTACACGCTGAACCGCGAGACGGGCGAGCTGCTGGTGGCCGAGAAGTTCGACCCGGCGACGAACTGGGCGACCCACGTGGACATGAAGACCGGCCGTCCGCAGGTGGTGAACCAGTACTCGACGCAGTTCAACGGCGAAGACAAGAACAGCCGCAACGTCTGCCCGGCAGCGTTGGGCTCCAAGGACCAGCAGCCCTCGGCCTTCTCGCCGCGGACCAACCTGTTCTACGTGCCCACCAACCACGTCTGCATGGACTACGAGCCGTTCAAGGTATCCTACACCGCGGGCCAGCCCTACGTCGGGGCGACGCTTTCGATGTATCCGCCGAAGGGCGACACCAACCTGGGCAACTTCATCGCCTGGGACGCCGGCACGGGCAAGATCGCCTGGTCTGACCCGGAGCCGTTCTCCGTCTGGTCTGGCGCGTTGGCGACCGCGGGTGACGTGGTGTTCTACGGCACGCTCGACGGCTACCTAAAGGGCGTCGATGCCAAGACCGGCAAGGAGCTGTACCGCTACAAGACGCCGTCTGGGATCATCGGCAACGTCAACAGCTACGTCCATAACGGCAAGCAGTATATCGCTGTGCTGTCAGGCGTGGGCGGCTGGGCCGGGATCGGCATGGCGGCCGGGCTGGCGAACGACACCGACGGCCTGGGTGCGGTCGGCGCTTACAAGTCGCTGTCCAACTACACGCAGCTTGGCGGCGTGCTGACGGTGTTCGGCCTCGACTAAGCCAACACACAGGTGGTCCCCGGCCATGGAGGCTCCATGGCCGGGGCTGCTTCTGGAGAGTTTCAATGCAAAAGAAGTCCCTGATTGCGCTGTCCGGTCTGGTCTGCGCCGGGCTGGCGGGTGCCGTTGCGTTGTCGTCAGGCGCCAAGGCTGAGAACGACCCGGTTTACGTCGTCGATAGCGGACGGGTGGACCAGCATACCTTCAACGGCTATCGCCGCTACGGCGAGTCATGCATGCGCTGCCACGGTCCCGATGGGGCCGGAAGCTCGTATGCTCCAGATTTGACGCTGTCGCTGACGAAGATGTCCTATGACGACGTGGTCAACACAATCGTCAACGGGCGGCAGAACGTTACCAAAACGCAGAACAATGTCATGCCGGCCTTCGGCACGACTGAGGATGTTGTGCTCTACATCGACGACATCTACGGCTACCTGAAGGCGCGCTCCGACGAGAAGCTGCCCCGTGGGCGGCCGAAGCGCATCGGCGACGATGGCGGTTAGCCGTCTCGGCAGCGCCGCCCTGCTCGGTGCGGCGCTGCTCGCTATTCCGCCTGCCCACGCGCAGCGGGCTGAGCTGATTTCCCGCACGGAGCTGCGGGTCTGTGCCGATCCGCATAACTTGCCATATTCCAATCAGGCGAAAGACGGGTTCGAAAACAAGGTGGCCGAGATTATCGGTGCCGACCTGGACTTGCCTGTGACTTATGTTTGGTTTCCGCAGACCACTGGATTCGTCCGCAACACACTGACTGCCCGGGAATGCGACCTGGTGATGGGGGCGGTGTCCGGCGACAGCATGATGGACAGCACCAACCCCTACTATCACACCGGCTATATGATCGTGACCCGCACGGCGGACCACATCACTGCCCGATCAGTTGGCGACCCGGCGCTGGCCAGCAAGAAGTTCGGCTTGATTGCTGCGACGCCGCCCACCGACCTTCTGGTGCGGCATCACTTAATGGACCAGGTACGGCCTTACTCGCTGCGCGTCGATACCCGCATCAGCAATCCGCCGCGCGATATGCTGCAGGACCTGACTGATGGCGTGATCGACGTTGCGCTCATATGGGGTCCCCCGGCGGGGTATGCGATCAAGCACGACTCGCTGCCGCTGACGGCAGCGTTCATCGAGCCGGAGCCGGATGCGCCGCGGCTCGACTACCGCGTTGCCATGGGGGTGCGTGCCGGCGAGCCAGAGTGGCGGCGACGCATCAACCAGGCCATCAGCAAGCACCAGGCTGAGATTGCCGCCATAATTGCTGATTACGGCGTGCCGCTGGTGCCGGACCAGGGCCGCCCGGTGGCCGCCGCGAAGGAGTAGTACCGGTGAGCCTGCGGGCGTGAAGCGGCTGTTGCTGCTGCTGTTGCTGGCCTCCGGGCCATGCCGGGCTGATCCGGCGATTCCGGTCCCAGAAGGCTACCGGCAGGATGACTACCGCGCTCCAGTTCCGGACTTAGTACCGGGTGCCGCGGTCCTGCACCTCGCGGCCATGCGGCAGGTCGTCGCCGACGGCGCTGCGGTGCTGGTCGATGTGTTGCCCGCCCCGCGCCGCCCAGAGTCGATGCGCCCCGGCCGTCCCTGGTTGCCTCTGCCGCATCAGACTCTCCCCGGCGCCATATGGTGGCCGGAGCTAGGCCGCGGCGATCTGCCCCTACCGTTCGAGGCCCATTTCGAGCAGCGGCTTCGGGAGGTGACGGCGGGGGATGCAAACCGCCTGGTCGTGTTCTTTTGCCTGAACGACTGCTGGATGAGCTGGAACGCGGCCCGCCGTGCTGCATCGCTTGGTGTGCGTGCCGGCTGGTTCCCTGAGGGCGTGGACGGCTGGGTCGCAGCCGGACAGCCTACGGCAGCAGCAAGCCCGATCCCACCTGAACAATAAATAACACAAAGCACGTCTTGCGGTTATGCCGATCCATTGGTCCTGCCTCATTAATGTGTCATATGGCAGGCTATAGGGAGAGGTCGGGATGACGGCAAAGACTTGGACGGCCGGCACCAGTGGCGCGTGGGCGGGGAACGGTGCCTGGTCGCCGGCCGGCGCGGCTGCAGGCGGGGATGATGCGACCGTCACGGCGCCGCAGGGAGCGCCCGGCGACACGATCACCGGACCTGGCAGCGCCGCCAGCCTAAGCTTGACCGGACAGGCGACGTTGAGCGGCAGCTTCGCCATCGGCTCCGTCGGTGTCGGCACCGACGCGCTGTCAGGCATGCTGACTGTCGGGGCGGGCAGCGTCGTGGCAGCCGATTCTGCTACCGAAATGAATGGTTCTGTCACGGTCGACGGGGCAGGCGCCAAGCTGGCCGTCAGCGGCATGCTCAGCATCGGTTCCGCTGCTGCCTGGGGGCGCATCGTCATCAGTTCTCTGGTGGCTGAGAATGGAGCGGCGGTGCAAGCCGGCAGCCTTGGGTTCATCAACGGTGGACTTTCGAGAAACGACATCAGCGTTGATGCCAGGTCATCCATTGAGGTCGGCACGGTTGGAGCTGCGGCGGCGGGCACATTGACCGTTGATGCCGGGCAAATTCTGGCGGGAGCGGGCGACATCTATGCATCCGGAGGGGTCCTGAACCAGGGGGTGATCCTGGCTCAAACCGGCATCCTTGACATCAGCGGCTCACTGTCTGGCGCCGGTCAAGTCGAGATCGGTGCGGGTGCTACCGCATTCCTATATGGCGCCTCGTCCGAGGGAGTCACCTTCATCGGCGGCAACGCGACGCTCGGGCTTTCGGTGACCGCCAGCAGCGTAGCGGGGACCACAACCTACTCGTTGGGCGAGACCGGCACGGTCAGCAACTTCGTGCAAGGTGACGCCATCGCCTTGCAGGGTAGCGGCATCGACTTGGCTGGCTTCCCCACCACGCCGGCACCCACGGCTGCAACCTATACCGCAGGCGGCAACGGAACCGGCACGCTGGCCATCGCCAGCAACGGCACATTGCTGGGCACCCTGACCCTGGCTGGCGACTACACCGGCATGACGTTCCAGATCGCGCCAAGCAACTACCCGAGAAGCTACAACGTCATCACGACAGCGACGGCGCCGACCGTCCCGGCAAACGCCTTCCTGACAACCGACACAACCGCCAGCACCTCCGGCAGCACAACTGGCGACGCCTACACCGGCCCGGTGGCCGGGCTGGCGCGGCAGTATATCTGGGCCAGTCCGGACGGCGTCGCCGCGGCGGCTACGGTCGGCAACGTATTCTTGCATGGCGGCAGCGGCGACGACGCGCTCTCGGTCAGCAGCGGCACCAACGTGCTGGACGGCGGCGGCGGGTCCAACTTCCTGACAGGCGCCACAGGGGCAGACGGCGGCACCGACACCTTCTTCGTCGATGGGCGCGGCAGCGGCATCACGTGGAGCACGGTCAACAATTTCCACCATGGCGATGCAGTGACGATCTTCGGCTTTCAGGACGGCGTCAGCACCCGGCCCTGGACCGCGGTGGACGGCGCAGCGGGCTACCAGGGCGCGACAATCCACTCGGAGCTGGGCGGTGCGGGCACGGGCGTGAACGACAGCGTCACCTTCGCCGGCATCAGCCTGGCCGACGCGCAGGCCAAGTTCACCACCAGCACCGGCATCGTCGGCGGCAGCTCCTACCTCTACATCGCCTACACCGGGTAGGCGCGGTCAGCCCCCCAGCTTAGCCTGCAACGCCTGCGCCAGCGCGCCGAGCTTCGCCTCCATCTGGACCGGCGCCTCGCAGGCGTAGCGGATCGTCCGCTCGATCTCCTGGAACTCGCGGATCAGCAGCGCCCGGCGGCTGACGATCTCCTCGCGCTGCGCGGCCGGGGCGTCGGCTGGCAGGGCGCGCAACTCGGCAGTGATGCGGGACGTCGTCTCGGCCAGCAGGCGTTGGCGGTGGGCGATGGCGTGCAGGCGGTCGATAACCTCGGTCCGCTGGATGTTTGTGTCCTCGACCAGCCCGGCGAACACCTCGGCCAGCACGGCCGGACGCTCCGACGCGGACACGGTGTCGGCAAACGCGGAAAGCTGGTCCGCGCCCGCCTGGGCCGGCACCCCGCGCGGCGCGACGCTGGCCACCACGGCAACCACCCGCGGGTCGGCATGCCAGTTGCCGGACGCGGCCGGCCCGCCCCAATACGTGCCGGCGGCCAACTTGGGCACCAGGCGCTGCACGCAGGGCCAATCCAGGTCCGGCGGCGGCCCGGCGGCCCCCAGCATCACCGCTGCCGCAACCATCCAGGCCGCACGCAGACGGCTCACTCCGCCGCGGCCCGCCGCGCCAGCAGCCCCCGGCCGGGATCATAACCTACGGCCGCCAACGCCATGAACACGGCGCTGCACCCGATGACGACGGCGGCTGCAATCCAGTCCACCTGGCCATACAGCGCGAAACGGATCAGTTCCGTGGCGGACGTGAAAGGGTTCAACTGGCACACCCACCACAGCACAAGGCTGCTCTCCTTCACCCGCCACAGCGGGTAAAGCGCGGACGACGCAAAGAACATCGGGAAGATGACGAAGTTCATCACCCCGGCGAAGTTCTCCAACTGCCGGATGAACGACGACAGCACCAGCCCCAGCGCCCCCAGCATCAGCCCGGACAGCACCAGCGCCGGCAGCACCGCGAAGTAGCCGACCGCGGGCGGCTCGATCTCCCAAAACCAGGCGATGCCGAGGAAGATGTAGGACTGCACCACCGCGACCGCGACGCCGGCCAGCAACTTGCACAGCAGCAGGAACCAGCGGGGAAACGGGCTGACCATCAGGGTCTTCATGCTGCCCATCTCGCGGTCATAGACCATGGAGAGGCTGCTCTGCATGCCGTTGAACAGCTCGATCATCGCGATCAGGCCAGGCGCGATATAGACCTCATAGGGGATGTAGGTCTCATACGGCGGGATGATCGAGACGCCCAGCACGAAGCGGAACCCGGCCGCAAAAATCGCCAGCCATACCAGCGGACGCACGAGGGCGGAGATGAAGCGTCCCCGCTGGTGCACCCAGCGCAGCCCCTCCCGCCGGATGATGCCGCCCATGCACCGGGCGTACGCCGCTGCATCCAGGCCCGCCGCCTGCACCGGCAGGCCGACGGCCGGGCTTGCGGCACGGATGGCGCCGAGCTGCTGCGCTTCCTGCAGCGACGGCACGGTCATGCCGCCACCTTGGTCAACGTCTCGAACGTCTGCTTCAAGCTGCCACCCTCGGAGACCATGCCAGCCGCCGGGCCATCCGCCAGGATGCGTCCACGATGCAGCACGACGACCTTGGCGTCCCCGCCGGCCTCGTCGATCAGGTGCGTCGCCCACAGCACCGCCATCCGCCGCTCCCGGCACAGCGTCCGCACATGGTCCAGCAGAAAGGCGCGGCTTTCCATGTCCAGCCCGGCGGTCGGCTCGTCCAGCAGCAGCAGCGCCGGCTCGTGTACCAGCGCACGGGCCAACTCCACCCGGCGCCGCTGGCCGCCCGACAGCAGGCGCACCCGGTCCCCCGCACGTTCCAGCAGGCCCACCCGCGCCAGCTCGTCCCGGATGCGCGGTGCCGCCACCGAACCGGCAATGCCATGCAGCGCCGCGTGGTAGGCCAGGTTCTGCCGCACCGTCAGATCCAGGTCGAGCGTCGGCTGCTGGAACACCACGCCCATGCGCGCCAGCGCCGCCGAGGCGTCCGCCCGGAACGGCTGGCCGAACACGGCGATGCTTCCCTGGTGCGCGTGGTACAGCCGAGTGATCAGCGCGAACAGGGTCGTCTTGCCCGCGCCGTTCTGGCCCAGCAGCACCGTGAAGTCACCGGGCTGCAAGCTGAAGCTGACCCCATCCAACACCGTCCGGGCACCGAAGCGATGCGTCAGGTCCCGCACGTCCAGGGCAGCGGAAGGCGTCATGGCGCCACCACGACGCCCCAGGGCAGTTGCCCCACGGGCACGGACTTAGTGACGCGCAGCGCCGCCACGTCGATCACGGACAGGTCGTTGCTGACCCCGTTGGTGGTGAAAAGCCGCTTGCCGTCCAGTGAGAACGCCAGGTTCCACACTCGCTGGCCCACCAGCAGGTACTTGCGGACCTCGTAGGTTTTAGCGTCCACGACGGCGACCCGGTTGGCCGGGCCAAGCGCCACGAAGGCAGTGGACGCATCGGGCGTGAACACCACACCCACCGGCTGCACGCTCTCGGCGGGCACGCCGGGGATGGCGAAGCTGACGGTGTGCAACACCTTGTGCTCGGCGGCATCAATCACCGCGACGGTGCCGCCGACCTCCGAGCTGACCCACACCTGCGACCCGTCCGCCGTGAACCGGGCGACGCGGGGCCGGCTGCCGACCAGCACGTTGGCTATCGGCTGCTGCGTCGCGGTGTCGATGAAGTGCGCCATGCTCGTCGTCTCCGACGTGTTGACCAGCACCTTGCCGTCGGGGCTGACGCCCATGCCCTCCGGCTCCACCCCCACCGGGATCTCGGTCACGACTCGCCCGGCAGGGATGTCCAGGATGGACACCATGTTGTCGTTCTCGTTGGCGATATACAGCGTCTTGCCGTCGGGGCTGAGCGCGAACAGCTCCGGGTCGGGTCCACTGGGCAGCACGCGGCTGACCGCCAGGGTGGCGAGGTCCAGCACCTCCACATGGTCGCTGTCGCTGGTGCAGATATACAGGCTGCGGCCATCCTTGCTGGCGACGATGCCGCGCGGGCGGTCGCCGACCGGCACCGTCGCGGTCACGGCGAAGGTGGCGCCGTCGAGGACGGTGATGGTGTTGTCCTTCTCGTTGGACACGAACAGCCGCTCCGCCCGGGCTGTCGGGACGGCGAGCATCAGCAAGGCGAGGGCCGTTACTAAAGTTTGCATTGGGTCTCCGGCTGGTCGATGCCAAGGGTGTCGAGTTCCGAGAACTGGTGCAGGTAGCCCGGCTGCGGGCTGACCGACACCAGGCTGCGCGCGTCGGCCAGCAACACCGGCTGGCGCAACTGCCCGTCCCAGGGGCGGAAGGTCAGGCGGGCGCCCTTGAACGCCGCCAACTCGAACTTCGGGCTATGAAGGTAGGTGCCGATGGCGGCCGGGTCCGCGCTGCCGCCTCGAAGCGCAGCCTCGCCCACGGCGCGGACGGCCATCCAGGCGCCGAAGTCCCGCACCGTCATCGCCCGGCCCGCCTGCTTCTGGAACCGCGCCTGCAACTGCGTGGCGCCCCACTGCTCGAAGGCGTGCGCCCAGGCGGTCGGCTGCAAGCCCTGGGTGCCGGCGATAGGCCGCGGGTCGGTGGTGCGGTAGGCCAGCTCGTCGCCGAACTCCGCCATGGTATCGGCCACCACCAGCACGTCGTAGGACAGCCCCTGCGTGAAGCGTGCAACCTCGGCGCCGATGCTGACGTGTCCGGTGTCGGTGCGCTGGGCGCCGGGCTGGAAGGTCCAGGGCTTGTCGGCGACGATGCGGAGCTGGAACTTGCGGGCGGAGCGGCGCAGCGCGTCGGCATACGCCTTGTCGTCATCCGTGCGGCCCTGCACCAGCATCAGGCTGCGCCACCCCTTGACGGCCAGGTACTGCATCAGCGCGTCCGCCAGCATGGCCCGGCTGGGCAGCAGGTGCAGCACCCCCGCCCGGCACCCGGCGCCGCGCAGGTTGTCGTCCTCGCTGGTCGCGTCCAGCAGCACCGCGCCCTTCGCCTCCGGCAGGTCCGCGACTTGCAGCAGCAGGGGGGCAGGCAGGTCGGCGACGATCACCCGCTCGCCCTCCGCCAGTAGCGCCTGCGCCGCCGAGATGACGGCAGCGGCATCAGGCTGGATGGACTCGTGCAGCGCATAGGTCTGGCCCAGGAACCGCCCGGTCGTCTGGTCGTCCGCCAGTGCCAGCCGTGCGCCCTGCACGCCCTCGTCGGCCGGCGGCGGGTCCAGGGTGACGAGCGGCGACACGCGCTTCGGCGCCAGGGCCAGGTAGGCGATGCCCACAGCCACCGGGTCCGCCGCACGGGCCGGCAGCGCGAGCAGCAGCGCCACGAGCAGCAAGGCCGGACCAGGCAGGGCTGGCATCGTTTCCTCCATGACCGCTGCGTTGCAGGGCAGCGCTTTCAAGGGAGAATGGACCCTTGGCCCGGCATTGTCAGCCCCTCTACGCAGGACAACAAAAACCGCTCTAATTCCCTCTTCCAGAGGGAAAGAAAGCAGATGGAAGGTTCACGCCGGGTACACACGCGCAGTCCGCCGTACCCCGATTGACAACAGGGCTGCCTTCCCCAAGCAGTAAGGCCAACAACGCCCGGGGAGGGGCCGATGCACACCACACGCCGAACAGCCCTGCTTCTGCCGGCCGCCGCCGCCCTTGGCGCCCGCCGGGCCGCGGCGGCTCCCGGCATCCGCGTCGGCACGCTGCGCTTCGGGTCCGTCGCATGGGAGCTGGACGTGGTGCGGTCGCATGGCCTGGACAGCGCCGCAGGCGTGGCGGTGGAGGCGGTCGAGTTCGCGTCCTCCCAGGCGCCGCAGGTGGCGTTGCAGGCGGGACGGGTGGATGCGATCGTGCAGGACTGGCTATGGGTGTCGCGGCAGCGGGCGTCGGGCGCGGACTGGACCTTGTCGCCGACCTCTGGCGCCTTGGGGGCGGTGATGGCGCCGCCGGGGTCGCCGGTGCAGGCAATGGCAGACCTGGCTGGACGGCGGCTGGGCATTGCGGGCAGCCCGCTGGACAAAAGCTGGCTGATCCTGCGGGCCTACGCGCAGCGCACCGCCGGGCTGGACCTGGACGCCGCGACCGCCAAGACCTTTGGCCCGCCACCCCTGCTGGCCGAGCAGGCAGCGGCGGGGCGCCTGGACGCGGTGCTGACCTACTGGCCCTTCGCCGCACGGGCGGAGGCAGCGGGGCAGCGCCGGGTCCTGGCGATGGAGGAGGCGGTAGGCGCGCTGGGCATCCCGTCGGGCGTGCCGTTCGTGGGCTGGGTGTTCTCCGATGCCTTCGCGGCGCGCAGCGCCTCGGCGGTGCAGGGCTTCGTCGAGGCGTCGGCTAAGGCGCGGGCCATCCTGGTCGAGTCCGACGCCGAGTGGGACCGCATCGCGCCGCTGACGGGAACGTCGGGGCCGGAGGAACTGGCGCGTCTGCGGGACTGGTACCGCCGCGGCGCCCCAGCGGCCTGGGACCTGGCGGCGGTCCCGCGGCTCTATGACCTGCTGGCGGAGATCGGCGGACCCGACCTGGTCGGCCCGGCGGCGCACCTGCAGCCGGGAACCCTCTGGAGCGTGGCCTAGGCATTTGGCGTGGCGGCGTTTGGCATGGCTGGGCCGCCTCGGTCCCGTGCTCGGGCTGCTCCTGGCCTGGGAGGCTGCGGCGCGGCTGATCGGCAGCCGGCTGTTCCCGCCCCTCAGCGCCGTGCTGGCCGCCCTGGCGCACGAGGCCGCCTCCGGCGCGCTGGCCCGCAACCTGGGCGTTACCCTATGGCGGGTGGCGTGCGCCTTCATGCTGGCGATGGTGCTGGGCAGCCTGCTTGGCCTCGCCATGGGCCGGTGGCGCATGCTGGACCGGATGCTGGACAGCCTGCTGATCGCATTGCTCAACCTGCCGGCGGTGGTCAGCATCGTGCTGATCTACGTCTGGTTCGGCCTGAGCGAGGGGACAGCCATCGCCGCCGTCGCGCTCAACAAGCTGCCGAGTACGGCGGTGACGGTGCGGGAGGGCGCGCGGGCGCTGGACCAGGGCCTGATCGACATGGGCCGCAGCTTCCACATGGGGCGCGGCACGGTGCTGCGGCATGTCGTGCTGCCGCAGCTTTACCCCTACTTGTTCGCATCGGCCCGGTCCGGGCTGGCGCTGATCTGGAAGATCGTGCTGGTGGCGGAGTTGCTGGGCCGCAGCGACGGCGTCGGCTTCCAGATCCAGGTGTATTTCCAGTTGTTCGACGTGACCGGCATCCTGGCCTACACGCTGGCCTTCATCGCCGTGGTGCAGGTGATCGAATGGGGTGCCCTGCAACCGTTGGAGCGCCGGGCCAACCGGTGGCGGTGATCCTGGACGTGGACATCGCCCGCCGCACGGTGCCGGCGCGCGGCGGGGCGCGGACCGTCATCCAGGGCCTGCAGTTCAGCCTGGGGCGGGACGAGATCGTGGCGCTCGTCGGTCCGTCCGGCTGCGGCAAGACGACGCTGCTGCGGCTGATCGGCGGGCTGGACCAGTCCTTCGACGGCCGGATTGCCTGGACCGGTGGCGCCGCGCCGCGCATCGGCACCGTGTTCCAGGAGCCGCGCCTGCTGCCCTGGCGCACGGTCCGGCAGAACATCGCCCTCGTGCATCCACCCGACCCGGCCGCCGCCGAGGCGCTGCTGGCGCTGCTGGGCCTGGCCGACTACGCGGACCTGTATCCGCCGGCGTTGTCCCTGGGCATGGCCCGCCGTGCCGCCATCGCCCGCGCCTTCGCCATCCAGCCCGCGGTGCTGCTGCTGGACGAGCCATTCGTGTCGCTCGACCCCGCCATGGCCGAGCAGGGCAGGGAGGTGCTGGCCGAAGCTTGGCGCACCCGGCGTTGCGCGGCATTGCTGGTGACGCACGACCTGGCCGAGGCGGCGTCGCTGGCCGACCGCATCCTGCTATTGTCCGCCGGCCCGGCCCGCGTCGTGCGGGAGGTGGTAGTGCCGGAAGCCAGCCGGCGGCGCGGGATCGCCGAGGGCGCCCGCACCGCCGCCGCACTCACTGCTTAAGTGTTTCGAGGTACGCGATTACGTTCGCCCGGTCCTCGTCCTTCTTCAGCCCGACGAAGATCATCCGCGTGCCCGGCACCACGCCACGGGGATCGACCAAGTAATGGTCCAGCGTCGCCGTGTCCCAAGTGACGTTGTACGCCTTCATAGGCTCGGAGTAGTTGAAGCTCTCGATGCTGTGCGACGGGCGACCGACGACGCCGGCCAGGCTAGGGCCGATCTTGTTCTCCCCGGCCTTCACCGAGTGGCAGGCCGCGCACTTGTTGAACACGGTCTTGCCCAGCGCAGGGTCGCCGGCCGCGTGGTCGTCCTGGGCAAGGGCAGGGCTGGTGGCCAGCGCGGCCAAGGCTGCAAGTGCTGCAAGATATCGCATCGTCTGCTCCCAAACGCCGCGCATTCCTGCGCGTGCTGTATCGACTATGGGACCTGACAAGGCTTTGTCGAGGCGCTGCGGCGAACCCGGCGCCATCCTGCCGCAAGCCCTTTCCCATCCTGGCCGTGGCCCGTAGCATGACCAGCAACAACCAAGGGAGGACTGCAATGCTGGTGGTGTCCGTGATGTACCCGGGTAGCGACGGCGCCCATTTCGACCACGCCTACTACATGGCGACCCACATGCCGCTGGTGCGCCGGCTGTGGAACCCGATGGGGCTGCAGTCCGACCAGGTGATGACGGGCCTGCCGGGACCGGACGGCGCGCCGCCGGCCTACATGGTCACGACGCTGCTGACCTTCGACTCGATGGACAGCTTCAAGGCGGCAGCGGCCCAGCACGGCCGGGAGATTTTCGCCGACATCCCCAAGTTCACCCCAGTCACCCCCGCCATGCAGTTCAACGAACCCGTGGCCTGACCGGCATGGCAGGCACGCTCATGGAAACGCGCAGCCAGAATGCCTGCTTTGGCGGCACGATGGGCTTCTACAGCCACGCCTCCGCCGCGACAGGGACGGACATGCGCTTCGGCGTGTTCCAGCCGCCCCAGGCGCAGCAGGGGCCATGCCCGGCGTTGTACTACCTGGCCGGCCTGACCTGCACCGAGGAGACCTTCGCCATCAAGGCCGGCGCGCAGCGGCTGGCGGCGGAGCATGGGCTGGTGCTGGTCATGCCCGACACCAGCCCGCGCGGCCTGGACCTGCCGAGGGAGGCGGAGAGCTGGGATTTCGGCGTCGCCGCCGGGTTCTACCTGGACGCGACACAGGCGCCGTGGGCCGGGCACTACCGCATGGCGCAGTACGTGACGCAGGAGCTGCCGGCGCTGATCGAAGCGCAGTTCCCGGTGCGGCCGGACCGGCGCGGGGTGTTCGGCCACTCGATGGGCGGGCACGGCGCGCTGGTGACGGCGCTGCGCGACCCCGGGCGCTGGCACTCGGTGTCCGCCTTCGCGCCGATCTGCAACCCGGCCGCGGTGCCATGGGGGGAAAAGGCGTTCACCGGCTACCTCGGCCTGGACCGGGCGGCGTGGGGCGACTGGGACGCCAGCCTGCTGATGCGGACGCGGCCCTATCCCGGGCCGATCCTCGTCGATCAGGGACAGGACGACCAGTTCCTCGCCAAGCAACTGCACCCGGATGCGCTGGAGGCCGCGGCAGAAGCCTCCGGCCAGCAGCTCACGCTGCGGCGCCAGCCCGGCGATCACAGCTACTGGTTCATCCAGACCTTCATGGGCGACCACATCGCCCACCACGCCAAGCAACTACTGGGATGAGCCACATGCGACCCCCGATCCCTCTGGTAGCCCTCCTGGCGCTTTGCATCGCAGCGCCGGCCCTCGCCGCGGACCGCATGACGTTCTGGAACCTGACCAGCGCCACCGTCACCCGGCTGACGATGGCGCCGGCCGGCACAGCAACGTTCGGCCCCGACCAGTGCGCCAACGACCGCGACGGCAGCGTGGACCACGACGAGCGCCTGCGCCTGACCGGCATCGAGCCGGGCCGCTACGACGTGCAGCTCGCCACCAAGCCCACCCCCACCAAGCCCGGCGTCACTTGCACCATCCGCAACGTGGAGGTGAAGGGCGGCGGCAAGTATGCGTTCTCCCTGGCGGACGGCGACTTGACGGACTGCAAGTAAGCCTCTTCGATGCCCGCGTAACGACAACAGGGAGGAACAAGATGGCTGTCCTGATCCATCCATCCGTGGACAACGGCATCGCCCCGGCCAAGCCGGACTTCGCGGGCGGCACGCTCACCTGCCACTGCGCGACGGACCCCGTGACCGTCAAGGTCGACGCGCAGACCGCCCACAACCACGCCTGCGGCTGCTCCAAGTGCTGGAAGCCGAACGGCGCGATGTTCTCCGTCGTCGCCGTGGTGGGGCGCGACAAGGTGCAAATGACCGCCAACGAGCAGAAGCTGCACATCGTGGACGAGGCCGCCGCCATCCAGCGCCATGCCTGCTCCGGCTGCGGCGTGCACATGTTCGGGCGGATCGAGAACAAGGACCACCCGTTCTACGGCCTGGACTTCATTCACACCGAGCTGTCGAAGGAGCCGGGCTGGGCGGCGCCGGGCTTTGCGGCCTTCGTGTCGTCGGTCATCGAGCAGGGCGCCCGGCCGGATGGCATGGACGCGGTGCGGGCGCGGCTGCACGAGCTGAAGCTGGAGCCGTACGACTGCCTGTCCCCGCCGCTGATGGACGCCATCGCCACCCATGTCGCGAAAAGCCGGGGCATGCTGGCGGCCTGATCGTCCCGCCGGTTTGCCTCTGGCGTCCGCCGCCATTCCGCGCAACTCTGGCATCAGCGCACCTCAGAGGCGCGGGATGGAGACGGACATGCTGCACTTGCCGAGACGAACCCTGCTGGCCGTGCTGGCCACGGGAGCCACATTGCGCCCCGCCCTGGCGCATGGGCCGACCCGGCAGAAGGTGACGCAGACCGTCGACATCGCCCGCACGCCGGACCAGGTCTGGGCCATCGTCGGCGACTTCGACAGCATCGCGAAATGGCACCCCCTCATCGCCAGCAGCCCGGCTAACAAGGGCAACGAGATCGGCTCGAAGCGCACCCTTACCCTCAAGATGGAGGGCGACCCGCACTTCGACGAGGAGCTGGTCAAGTACGACGCCGCGGAGCACACCTATCAATACCGGATCGAGAGGGTCGATCCCAAGGTGCTGCCGGTGACCAACTACACCTCGTGGTTCGAGGTGCAGGCCAACCCGGCCGGCGGCACCACCATCGAGTGGCGGGCGGCGTTCTACCGCGGCTATCCGCTGAACGACCCGCCGCCGGAGCTGAACGACGCGGCGTCCTCGAAGGCGGTGATGGGCGTGCTCCGCGCCGGGCTGGACAACATCAAGACCATTGCCGAGCGCACCGGGTGAGGCACGCGCTGCTCGCCTGCGCGCTGCTGGCTGCGCCGGTGGACGCATGGGCCGGGCAGGCTTACGTGACCAACCAGGGCGACGACTCCGTCTCCGTCGTGGACACTGCGACGGGCGCCGTCACGCAGACCGTGCAGGTCGGGTCCAAGCCGGCCGGGGTGGCGGTGGGGCCGGGCGGGCGCGTCTATGTCACCAACCCCGAAGGACGCAGCATCACCGTGCTGGATTGCCGGGACGGGCGGCTGTCCGCAGTGGCGGAGGTGCCGGCCGGCGCGGGGCCGCTGGGCGTGGCGGCCAGCCCGCGGGACGGGCGGGTGTTCGTGGCGGACTGGTATGGCGACACCGTCGCCGTGCTGGACCCGGGCAGCCTGGCCATCACCGGCATAATCAAGGTGGGGCAGTCGCCCTCTGGCCTGGCCGTCAGCCCGAATGGCGCCCGGTTGTATGTAGCCAACCGGGAAAGCGACACCCTGTCGGTCATCGACCTGGAAACGCTGGGCACAGTGGCGACGGTGCCGGTCGGCCATGCGCCGTTCGGCGTTTCGTTGCAGGGCGGCCGGGTGTTCGTGGCCAACGTGCAGTCCGGCGACGTGTCGGTGGTGGACACGGCGACGCTGACGGAGACGCGGCGGGTCAAGGTCGGCGATTTCCCGTATGCCGTGGGCGTCACCCCGGACGGGTCGCGCATGTTCGTCACCAACCAGCACAGCGGCACCCTGTCGGTGTTCGACGGCGCTTTCACCCCGCTGCCGGATATCGCCGTGGGGGACTACCCCGAGGGCATCGCGGTGTCGGCTGACGGCTCCCGGGCCTGGGTCGCGGTGTGGATGGACAACTGGCTGGCCGAGATCGACGTGGCCGCCGGCAAGGTGGTGCGGCGGATCAAGGTCGGGGAAAGCCCGCGGGCGTTCGGGACCTTCCTGGCCCCTCCGGCGGAGTAGGAGACCTGCAATGAGACGCCTGATCATGGCCGCCCTGCTCACGGCGTCCCCGGCGTTCGCAGAGGCGCCGCCGAAGCTCGCGGCCTTCGACTTCACGCTGAACAACACCTCGCCCGCGCCCTCCACGCCGGAAGAGCTGGCGCGGCTGCATCGGCTCGACGGGCAGTTGCAGGAGGCGCTGCGCAGCCGCTTCGCCCTGGTGGACCTGGCGCCGGTGCAGGCCAGGCTGGAGCGGATCGACTCCATCCGAGGCTGCAACGGCTGCGAGCTGGACATGGCGCAGATGTTAGGGGCGCAGCAGGTGGCCTATGGCTGGGTGCAGAAGGTCAGCAACCTGATCCTGAACGTGAACCTGGTGATCGAGGACGCCGCGACCGGCAAGGTGCTGCACGCCGACAGCACGGACATCCGAGGCAACACGGACGAGTCCTGGACACGCGGTCTGCGCTACCTGCTCAACGAACGCATCTTCCGCGAGGACTAGGCCGCCTGCTCCCTCATCCCGGCCTCGGTCCGCTTCGCGGCCCAAGCCCGGCGGGAGAGGGAACAGATGGCCGCACCACCATCACCCGCGCCGCATACGAAATCCAGACGCGCCGCCGCAGGAAGAAGTCCAGGCCCAGCAGCATCTCCGCCGGCTCGATCTGCAGCGCCGTCGCGGCAACCGGCACGTTCAACGACACGTCCCCGCCCACCCGGAACTCCCGCAGCCGCACCGGGCGCAACTGCATCCGCTGGCCGTCGATGCCACGGGCGGTGCTGGCTGCCACCGGGCCGTCCAGACCCAGGCGCCGTGCGGCGGTGTCGGCGATCAGCGTCGCCCGGGTGCCAGTGTCAGCGATGGCGAGCAACGGCGCCCCGTTGACCTGCACGGGCACCGACACGTCCCCATCCGGCATAAGCTGCAATCCCACCGCCTGCCCCGGCGGCGCACACCCTGTCGGCGCAAGCAGCATGAGACGCCCCGCCTGTAGATCCAGGTCCACATCGTAAGCTGCCAGCAACGGCGCACCCAGCAGCCCAGCCAGCGGCGGGTCTGTCAACGGCACGCCGGGCAACGCCACGACTGGGACGCTGCCGCCGGGCAGCGGCATGCCGCCGAGGGTCAACTCGCGAAGCCAGACGTTCGGCGCCTCACGCACGCCGCCCGTCCCCAGCAGCCGCGTGGTTTGCCCCGGAACGGCCCGCAACCCCAACCGAGCCGCCGTCTCCGGCAACAGCAGCATCCCCTGCGCCCCGGTATCCAGCAGCAGCGTCACTGCCCGGCCGCCGACCTCCGCCCGCACCAGCGCGAAGCCGTCCTGCAACCGCACTGGCACTTCGGCCCGCACCTCCGGCCGGCACGCCGCCCACCCTGGCGCCGCCGACAGCAGCACCAGCAACAGGGCAAGCCGGATCAGAGCATCCGTTGCAGGATAATTTTCTGCACGTCCGAGGTGCCCTCGTAGATCTGGCAGACCCGCACGTCACGGTAGATGCGCTCCACCGGATAGTCCGACAGGTAGCCATAGCCGCCCAGCGTCTGGATCGCAGCGGTGCAGATGCTCTCCGCCGCCTCGGACGCGAACAGCTTGGCCATCGCCGCCGCCTCCAGCGCCGGCTCCCCAGCGTCCTTCAGGCGCGCGGCCCGCAGCGTCAGCTCGCGCGCGGCGGCCAGCTTGGTCTTGGCCTCCACCAGGCGGAACCCCACGGCCTGGTGCTCGATGATCGGGCGGCCGAACTGCTTGCGCTCCTTCGCATAGCCGATGGCGTACTCCAGCGCCGCCCGCGCCATGCCCACGCTCTGCGCCGCGATGCCGATTCGCCCGCTCTCCAGCGTGCTCAGCGCAATCTTGAGGCCGTCGCCCTCCGCGCCAATGCGCTGGTCGTCCAGCACATGCATGTCGTCGAACGCCAGCGCGCAACTATCCGACGCCTTCTGCCCAAGCTTGTGCTCCACCCGCGCCACCGAGAACCCCGGCGTGTTGTTGGCCACCACGAACGCCGAGATGCCCTTCTTGCCCGCTGCCGGATCGGTGATGGCGAACAGCACGGTGATCTTGCCGACCGAGGCGTTGGAGATGAACTGCTTGGACCCGTTGATGGTGTAGCCGCTGTTGGTCCGCTCCGCCCGGGTGCGGATGCCGGCCGCGTCGGACCCGGCGCCGCTCTCGGTCAGCGCAAAGCTCGCCACCACCTGGCCGCTGGCCATCGGGCGCAGCCAGCGCTCCTTCTGCTCCGGGGTGCCGAACTTCTCCAGGATCTCGCAGGTCGGCGCGTTGTGCACGCTGACCAGGGTGGACACCGCGCCGTCGCCGGCCGCGATCTCCTCGACCACCTGGGCATAGACCTCGTAGGGGATTTCGCTGCCGCCCCAGTCGCTGCTGTTGGTGGCGCCCAGGAAACCCATCTCGCCGAGTTCGCGGATGATCTCCGGCTCGATCCGCCCCGCCTTCTCGCGCGCGGCGGCGGTGGGCATCAGGCGCTCCTGCGCGAAGCGGCGCGCGGTCTCGATGATCAGGGCATTCGGGTCGGTGCTATCGAGCATGGGACGGTCCCTCCGGTTTCTTCTGCCGGATGTGGTGTACAACCCGGCGAGGTCAAACGCTACTCGGCTGCCACCTGCAACGCCGGCGCGTCGATGCCGGCCAGCAGCGCCGCCCGCCGGGTCTGCGCCGTTTCCAAGCTGGCCGCCTTCACCGGGCCGAACCCGCGGATGTGCAACGGGAGCGCCGCAAGCTCGGCCGCCGCCGCAAGGGTGTCCGGGCGCAGTTGCTCCAGCGCGTGCCGGACATCGCGCTCGTAGTCCAGGATCAGCCCACGCTCCAACCGCCGGTCATGTTGCCAGCCGAAGGGGTCCAGCGCGGTGCCGCGCAGCACCTTGCCATGGCGTAGCAGCCGGAACAGCGGCAACGCGAGGCGCCCGGGGATGGCGACCTTGCGGCGGCGGCCGGTTGCCGGGTCCATGCGGCTGAACAGCGGCGGGGCCATGTGAAACACCGGGGTGTCGCCATAGGTCGCGGCAGCGTGCAGCCGGGCAACCTCATACTCGTCCTTGTAGGCCAGGACGCGGTAGTACCCCTCCGCCACAGCACGGGCCAGCGCACCAGAAGCGCCAGCCACCGCCGACTCCCGCGCCTGCGCCACCCCGACCAGGCCACGGTAGCGCGCGGCCAGCTTGGCGCTGCCATACTCAACCAGCTCGGCCGCCCGCCGCTCGATCAGGACCTCCAACGTGGACGGCTGTGGGGCTTGGTCCGCCATGATCTCGTCCGCCAGGTCCGGCCGGGCTGCCAGGATACGGCCCCACAGGAACGCCCGGCGGTTCAGCGCGACGGCGGTGCCGTTCAGCTCCATCGCCCGCACCAATGCCCCGCGCCCGACCGGCACCAGGCCCATCTGCCACGCCAGCCCCAGCAGCAGTGTGTTCATCGCCTGCGCGTTGCCGAACAGCCGCTCGCTGAACGCGCTGCCACGCAGGAAGCGCGACCGCTCCGCCGCCGTGCTGCGCGCGATGGCCCGGCGGTGCAGCCCGGCGTCGATCACCAGGTCACGGTCCCGGACGAACGCGGACCCCGGCTGCAGGTCCAGGTTGCCGACCACACCGGCCTCCCGCTTGCACCGCCCCAGCACGTCCGTCCCGGCGCCTACCGCCATGTCGGCGGCCAGCAGCAGGTCCGCCTCGCGTTGCGGGATGCGGACCACGTCCAAACCCGTCTCGGCGATCTGCACATGCGACACCACCGCGCCGTTCTTCTGCGCCAGCCCCGTGAAGTCCAACGTGCTGACCTGCCGTCCCTCCAGGTGGGCCGCCATGGCGACGACAGCGCCACAGGTCACGATGCCGCCCCCCCCAATGCCGGCGAACAGGCCGCGCCACGGCTGCTCCACCGATGGCAGCACCGGCTCGACCAGCCCGGCCGCCAACTCCGCCTCTCTCGCCGCCCAAACCGCCGCATGGTCAACCGCAGCCACCGGCGCATCCGACCCCATCGTGACGAAGCTGGGGCAGAAGCCCTTGAGGCAGGACACGTCGGTGTTGCAGCTTGTCGGGCTGATGCGGCGCTTGCGGCCGTGGTCGGTCTCGACCGGCTCGATGGCGATACAGTTGCTCTGCGCCGTGCAGTCGCCGCAGTTCTCGCAGACGGCCTCGTTGATGACGACGCGCGTTTCGGCCGCGGCCAGCTTGCCCCGCTTGCGGCGGCGGCGCTTCTCGGTGGCGCAGACCTGGTCGTAGATGATGACGCTGACGCCGGGGTGCCCGCGCAGGCGGCGCTGCACCGCGTCCAGCTCGTCGCGGCCGTGGCGCAGGGTGCCCGGCGGCAGGTCGGATGGCTTCGGCAGCCGGGCCGGGTCGTCGGCGACGACGGCGATCAGGCCCACGCCCTCCGCGTGCAACTGCCGGGCGATGGACAGCACGCCCGGCCCGCCCTCTGCCGGCTGCCCACCGGTCATGGCAACGGCGTCATTGAACAGCAGCTTGTAGGTCATCGTCGTGCCGGCCGCGACCGCCTGACGGATGGCGAGCAGGCCGGAGTGGGTATAGGTCCCGTCCCCCATGTTGGCGAACATGTGCGGCAGGTCGGTGAAGCTCGACAAGCCGACCCAGGGCACACCCTCGCCGCCCATCTGGCTGAACGTGCGCGTGCCGTCCGAGGTGCTCAGCGCCATCGTATGGCAGCCGATGCCTGCCATGGCGTGGCTGCCGTCCGGCAGGCGCGTGCTGGTGCTGTGCGGGCAGCCCGCGCAGAACGCCGGCGCGCGGGCCAGCAAGCCCGGCAGGCGGTCAGGCGCTGCGGCCGGCACGTCGGCGGAGACCGGCATCCCGGCGCTGCCGAGGAAGCGCACCAGCGCCGCCATCGCCAGTTCCGGCGACAGCTCCAGCACGGCAGGAAGCAGCGCCGCGCCGTCCAGGTCCAGCTTGCCTTGGATGGGCGGGCGGTCCGGCAGGTTGTACAGCGCGGCGCGGAGCTGATCCTCGACGTTGGCCCGCTTCTCCTCCACCACCAGCAACGCCCGCTTGCCGGCGGCGAACTCGCGCAGGCCGACCGGCTCGATGGGCCAGGACAGCGCGACCTTATAGACAGCGATGTCCGGCGTGTCCGCCAGGCCCAGGCGGCGCAGGGCGTGCATCAGGTCGTGATGCGCCTTGCCGACGGTGACGATGCCGATGGGGGCGTCCGCCGGGCCATGCACCCGCCGGTCGAGCCGGTTCGCCCGCGCCCAGGCCAGCGCCGCCGGCAGCCGCTCCTGCACCATGCGCCGCTCCAGTTCCGCGCGCTCGGCGGGCCATGGCAGGCCAGGGTCCAGGTTCAGGCCGTGCGGCGGCAGGGGGCGGTCGGGCCGGACAAACTGCCGTTCGCTCGGCACCGTCACGACGGCGTGCTGCTCGGCGTTCTCGGCGATGGTCTTCAGCGCCACCCAAAGCCCGGCGTAACGCGACATCGCGATCCCAGCCAGGCCCAGGTCGATGATGTCCTGCACGTCGGCCGGCTGCAGCACCGGGATGTTGACCGACTGGAAGATGCCGTCCGTCTGGTGCGGGAACACCGAGCTATGCGCCGCGTGGTCGTCGCCCGACACCGCCAGCACGCCGCCCAGCGCCGAGGTGCCGATCATGTTGGCGCAGCGGAAGGCGTCGCCGCTGCGGTCCACGCCGGGTCCCTTGCCGTACCACAGGCCGAACACGCCATTGACGCGCTTGCCGGGGAAGGTGTCGATCTGCTGGGCGCCCCACAGCATGGTGGCGGCCAGGTCCTCGTTCAGCCCGGGCTGAAACCGGATGTCATGCGCGGTGAGCAGCTTCTCCCGCCGCCAAAGCTCCTGATCGACGCCGCCGAGCGGGGAGCCGCGATAGCCCGACACCAGCCCGCCGGTGTTCAGCCCGACCGCGCGGTCCAGCCGGGATTGTTCCAGCAGCACACGCACCAGCGCCTGCACGCCGGACAGCAGCACCGGCTGGTCCAGGTCGGCATACCGGCTGTCCAGGGTCGTCGTCGCTGCAAAGCCGATGTCCATGGCTGCCATCCCTCGCGGAAAGCGGGAGCATAGCGCCGGGACAGGTAGCAGGTGCTGCCATACTTGCGTTAGGCTGGAGCAGGAATTGGCAAGATCTGCCAATGCTGCGCTGCATCATGGGAGGATTGCCCACCGACATGCGCCTGGACCGGATCGACTACTCCATCCTGGACCACCTGCAACGCGACGCCCGCGCCACCAGCGGCGAGTTGGCGGAGGCAGCCGGCCTGTCCGCCAGCCCCGCCCACCGCCGGCAGAAGCTGCTGGAGGACGCGGGCATCATCCGCCGCTACGTCGCCCTGCTGGACCAGGACCGGGTGGGCCTGCCGGTCAGCGTGTTCGTCTCGGTCCGCCTGCAGGCGCAGACCGACGAGCACCTGGCCGCCTTCGAAAAAGCCGTCGCCGAGCTGCCCGAGGTCATGGAGTGCTACGTCATGTCCGGTGCCAGCGACTACCTCCTGCGCGTGGTCGCCCCGGACCTGGGGGCCTATGAGGAGTTCCTCCGCACCCGCCTGACCCGCATCCCCGGCGTGCGCGGCGTCGAGAGCGCGTTCGCATTGAAGCGCGTAGTGTACCGCACCAACCTGCCGCTGCGCCGTAAGAAGTAGCGGTGCTGGCCGCCTTCCTGCTGGCGTTCCCGGCGCTGTTCAGCATCGTCAACCCAGTGGCCGGCGCGTTCATCTTCCGCGAGGCCACCGCCGACCGCACCCAGGCCGGCCGAGCCTTGCTGGCCCGGCGCGTCGGCGCTTACTCGCTGCTGGTCATGCTGGTGGCGTTGTGGACCGGGTCGTATGTGCTGGCGCTGTTCGGCATCAGCCTCGCCGCGCTCCGCATCGCCGGCGGCATCGTCCTATCCTTATTCGCCTGGGAACTGCTGGGTGCGCCCGAGCGGCGGGAGGGCCGCAAGCAGGAGCAGGCGGGCGACCCTGGCCCGGACGATGATGTTGCGTTCTTCCCGCTGACGCTGCCGTTCACGACGGGGCCGGGCACCATCGCCGTGTCGGTCGCGTTGGGGGCCGCGCACCCGGCGATGGGGCAGGGCTGGGCGGCGTTCTATGGCGGCGTCAGTCTGGCCGCGGCGGCGATGGCGGGGGTGATCTGGCTGGCCTACGCCTACGCCGACCGCATGTCGGCGCTGCTGGGGCGCACTGGCAGCCGGACCCTGACCCGGATTTCGGCCTTCTTGCTGTTCTGCATCGGCGTGCAGGTGCTGATCACCGGGGTCGTCGGCGTGCTCGGTCCGCTGTTGAGCGTCAGGTGACCGGCGCAGGCGGCCAGCAAGCCGCGCAGGCCGTCTCGTCGATGCCCAGTGTTAATGCATGATGTTTCTGGGCCGACGATCATCCGGTCCGTCGAGGTGCATCGCATGGGAGGTCGTCAGGGCGCCCGGGTCGTCGGCTCTACCGGGGACGGGCCAGCGCCAGCCCCACCCCGGCACCCACCAGCATCCCGCCCGACAGCCGGTTCCGCAGCCGGCCGCGCCGGGCCAGCAGCGGGCGGGCGCGCCCGGCGGCAAAGGCCCAACCGCTGTCCACCGCCACGGCCATGGTCAGGAACACCAGGGACAGCACGGCCACCTGCGGGGCCAAGGGACGCCCTGCGGTGACGAACTGTGGCAGGAACGCGCCGTAGAACAGCAGCGTCTTCGGGTTGGTCAACGACACCAGCAACCCCCGCAGCAGGATCAGCGCCGCCGACCGCGGCTGCGCCCGAACGCCGGTGAGGTCCGCAACCGGGGCGCGCCACTGCCGCACCCCGGCGACGAGCAGGTAGATCACCCCCAGCCACCGCACCCAACCGAACAGGCTGCCAGCCACGCCCAGCAGCCCCGCCATGCCCAAACCGGTCAACCCAAGTTGGACCATCATCGCCGCGCTGGTCCCGGCGACCGTGAGCAGGCCGTAACGGGCGCCATAGGCGACGCTGTTGGCGACGATCAGCGCCACGTTCGGCCCGGGGATCAGCAGCAGGACCAGGGTGGCCAGCACGAAGGCGGGCAGCAGGGCAGGGTCAAGCACCGTTCTGCGTCCTGTGATCGTCCACGTCCGGTTTCCAGTCGCCAGGACCAAGCCTGGCATGACGGTTAAAAATTGTCATGGTTCTGTAGCCCGCGGACCCTGGCCGACCCGGATAACTTGCGCCGCAACCGCAAGGAGCAGCGCCGATGTCCGAAGCCACCCTGTCGCAACCAGCGGGCTTGGCGCCACGCCAAGGTCCCAACCTCGACGCCAAGCCGCACGCTTCGGTCGGCATCGTGTTCCTGTGCCTGTTGGTGTTCGGCCTGGGCTACACCGTGAATGGCCTGACGCACGACATCCGCGAGGCCGGGGGGCCGACGCTGGCCATCGGCGCCTTCGTGCTGCTGGGCGTGGCACTGCTGATCGCGCTGGGGTTCGAGTTCGTCAACGGCTTCCACGACACCGCCAACGCAGTGGCGACAGTGATCTACACCCACAGCCTTCCGGCGCAGGTGGCGGTGATCTGGTCGGGGTTCTTCAACTTCCTCGGCGTGCTGACCAGCTCGGGCGCGGTGGCGTTCACCGTCGTCAGCCTGCTGCCGGTGGAGCTTATTCTTCAAGTGGGCAGCGGCGCCGGGTATGCGATGATCTTCGCGCTGCTGATCGCGGCGATCATCTGGAACCTCGGGACCTGGGCGCTGGGGCTGCCGGCCAGCTCGTCGCACACCCTGATCGGCTCGATCATCGGGGTGGGACTGGCCAACGAGCTGCTGAGCCGCGGGTCCGGCGTGTCGGGCGTCGATTGGGGCCAGGTGTGGGGCGTGTTCAAGGCGCTGCTGATCAGCCCCATCGTCGGCTTCCTCGGCGCGGGTGCGCTGCTGCTGGCGATGAAGGCGGTCATTAAGTCCAAGGCGCTGTACTCGGCGCCGGACGCCAACCGCCCGCCGCCGGTGTGGATCCGCGGCCTGCTGATCCTGACCTGCACCGGCGTGTCGTTCGCGCACGGGTCCAATGACGGGCAGAAGGGCATGGGGCTGATCATGCTGATCCTGATTGGCGTCGCGCCCACCGCCTATGCGCTGAACCGGGCGCTGCCGGACAGCGGCACCCCGGCGTTCATCGAGAACACCCAGAAGGCGGAAGCGGTGTTCACCACCCATGCCGACGGCATCACCGTGCCGGCCGACCAGGCCCGCGGGATCGTCACGGCCGCCATACGGGACAAGAGCTTCGACAAGCCCGAGGTGTTCGGCGCCCTGACCAGCCTGGCGCACGACATGGGCCGCCAGGTGCAGGAGCACGGCTCCATCGCCCACGTGCCGGCCGAGGCGGTGCAGAACGTCCGCAACGACATGTACCTGGCCTCGGAGTCGCTGCGGGTGATGGCGAAGCAGGGCATCAAGTTCGGCGATGCCGAAGGCCCGGCGTTGGCCAACTGGAAGGGTGGGCTGGACAGCGGCACCAAGTTCATCCCGCTGTGGGTGAAGGTGGCGGTTGCGGTGGCGCTCGGCCTGGGCACGATGATCGGCTGGAAGCGCATCGTGGTGACGGTGGGCGAGCGCATCGGCAAGACGCATCTCACCTATGGGCAGGGCGCGGCGGCGGAGGTGGTGGCAATGCTGACCATCGGCGCGGCGGACGTGTATGGGCTGCCGGTGTCCACGACGCATGTGCTGTCCAGCGGCGTGGCGGGGACGATGGCGGCGAACGGGTCCGGCCTGCAATGGAGCACGGTTCGGAGCATCGCCATGGCCTGGGTGCTGACCCTGCCAGCGGCGGCGTTGCTGGCAGGGGTGCTGTACATCGCGTTCCGCCAGGTGTTCTGACGGGCTGCGGCAGGGCGCTTCGGCGTCCTGCCGCAATCTTGCGACCGTTGCTGACCCTGATGGGCAAGCGCCTCAGCCTATGTGTGGAGTCATACGTACCAGGCCTGATCCCGATTGATCCGAAGTGGCGGCTGGTGACGGAGGTGTTGGATCGGGGCCTGCCAGCGTCAGGTCACCAAGCTGCATTCATAAACAAACATAAGCAAACGCTGTGCTTCACGCCTCGTAAATTACTCTGTGGTACCCGGGAATAAACCAAGCGGTGCCGCTCATGCGTCGATTTTACACCTGCGTTGCGGAGCAGCATGACCTGACGCTGGTTGCGCTTGCCGGGCTGGTCTGCCTTGTGGGCGCCCTGGCCAACACCATCCTGTGCCGCCATGCGGCACTGACGCCAGCCGGACGGGCACGGACGGCCTGGATGCTTGCGGCTGCCGCAGCGACCAGCGCCTCGATTTGGGCGACCCACTTCATCGCCATGCTGGCGTTCGAGCCGGGGATGCCCTGGGCCATCCTCCCCGGCCCAACGGCCGCCTCGCTTGGAGTTGCCCTGCTGCTTGTGCTGTGCGGGACCGCCCTGGTCGTGGATGGCCGGCGCGTGATGGAATGGGCGCTAGGGGGCCTTGTCATCGGCCTGGCGGTGCCGGCGATGCACTACACCGGCATGTCCGGATACCGGGTGACGGGAGACCTGTCGTGGGACATGAAGGGCATTGCCGCATCCGTTGCCGTTGGGGCAGTGCTGGGGACGATGTCAGGGGCGGCCAGCAGGTGGCGCGGGCGCGGGCGGGTCGCAATGCCGTCGCTGCTGACGCTCGCGGTGGTTGGCACCCACTTCACCGGCATGAGCGCGGTGACGGCCACCTTCGACCCCCGCGCAGCCCTGCCGGGCGGGACCGTGCCTGCCATGGTGCTGTCCATCCTGGTTGGGCACGTGACGCTGCTGATCCTCGGGCTGACGCTTCTGGCGCGCCGCCTGCACGTGCGCTCGACGTCGCGCACCCACGACGAGCAGCAGCGCATCTGCGACCTGGCCGACATCGCCCTGGAAGGCCTGGTGATCCTGGATGCCGGCTTGGTCATCGCCATAAACCGCAGCCTTGCCCGTCTGCTGCCCGCATCGCGTGAAAGCTACTTCGGCGCCACGCTGGACGCCCTGCTGCCCGGCTGCGTCCTGGCAGACGTGCCGCAGGACCACGAGGCCGAAGCTGTCCTCCAATTGGGCAATGAGGCCGCGCCGGTCCGGGTGATCGCACAGACGGTGATGCTGGGCCGGCGGCTGCACACGGTGGTCGCCGTGCGCGACCAGCGGGAGCGGCTGCGGTCGGAGGCCGAGGTGCGGCAACTGGCGTTCACGGACTCGCTGACCGGCTTGCCGAACCGGGCGCGCTACAATGCCATGCTGGCCGCGCGCTGCGGTTCGCGCAGGGCTGTCGACGGCGGCTTTGCGCTGATGGCGCTCGATCTCGACCGTTTCAAGGCCGTGAACGATATGTTCGGCCATGGCGCAGGCGACACCCTGCTTGCCACCGTCGCCGGACGGCTGCGAGCCGTGCTGCGTGAGGGCGACTTCGTCGCCCGCCTGGGCGGGGACGAGTTCATCCTGCTTGCCGAGGGCGTGGACGCGGCAGACCTGCTGCAGACCCTGGCCGAGCGCGTGGTGGACCTGCTGTCCCGTCCCTACCTGATCAACAGCCAGGTGTTCGACATCGGCGTCAGCGTCGGCGTCGCCGTGTATCCTGGCGACGGCGGTGACCCGGCAACGCTCGGCCGCCACGCCGACCTGGCGCTGCTGCGCGCCAAGAATGAGGGGAAGGGCACCTACCGCCTGTTCGAACAGGAGATGGAAGCACGGATGCACACCCGCCGGCATCTGGAGGCAGCGCTGCGCCGGGCGACGGTGCGGCGGGACTTCGTGCTGCACTACCAGCCGCAGGTGGACGTCAAAACCGGCCAGTACAACGGGGCCGAGGCGCTGGTCCGGTGGCCTGACCCGGAACGGGGGCTTGTCCCGCCCGGCGAGTTCATCCCCATCGCCGAGGAGACCGGCCTGATCGTCGCCATCGGCGAGTGGGTGCTGCGCACGGCCTGCCGAGATGCACTGGACTGGCCGGAAGGCATGCGCGTCGCCGTGAACCTGTCGCCGGTCCAGGTGCGGGACCCCGGGCTTGCCGAGATGGTGGCTGGCGTGCTGCTCGACACCGGCCTGCCCGCAACCCGGCTGGAGCTGGAGATCACTGAAAGCGTGGTCATGCACAACGCGGACACCACCTTGGCAACCCTGAACCGGCTGCGCGGGATGGGGATACGCATCTCGCTCGACGATTTCGGCACGGGCTACTCGTCGCTCAGCTACCTGCGGCAGTTCCCGTTCGACAAGATCAAGATCGACCAGTCCTTCGTGCGCCAAATCCCTGAGGATGCCGAGAGCGCCGCCATCCTGCGCGCCGTGGTGACGCTGGGTGCCAGCCTCGGCATGGCGACTACGGCCGAGGGCGTCGAGACCCCGGCGCAGATGCGCTTCGTCACGGCCGAAGGCTGCACCCAGGCGCAGGGCTACCTCATCAGCCGTCCCGTGCCGCAGGACAAGCTGCTGGCTGCACTTGCCTTGGACGCGGTGGCGGCGTGATGACCATCTACCGCATTCTTTACCAAAGCGAGAGCCTGCTGACTGGCACGGAGCGCGAGGTGCGCGGGCGGGTGGATGCCATCGTGGCGGCAGCGCAGCGGAGCAACACGGCCAGCGGGCTGACCGGCGCGCTGCTGTTCACCGACGGGCTGTTCATCCAGGCATTGGAGGGGGAGGCCCAGGCGCTTGAGACGACGTTTGAACGTATCTGCCGCGACCTGCGTCATCGCCGGGTCGTGCTGCACGAGTTCTCGGAGGCGCCGGGGCGGGTGTTTGACGGCTGGGGCATGACGGCGGTTGCCGGCGACCCCCGGGCGGCCACCTTGTTCTCGCCCGGGGACGCCACGGCGCATCGCACATCACGCAACCACGCGCTAGCCAGTGCCGCCGTGACCCTGATGCGCGGGATGCTCGACGGCCCGGCTGTCCGTCCTGGCGCCGACCGGGGCGTTCGGGGCGGCGCTGCCGGAGGCGCTTGAGAGGGACAAAGGGTATTACTGCCTGGTGAACGCCTTGCGGTGCTGTCGGCTCTCCTCGAAGTTGATGCTAAGATTTCTGATAGAAAACCGGGTGCTGCGGAAGCTGGCTCTTGAACCGGCGAGAGTTCGCCCACGCGACCTCCTTGACCCCAGCCCTCTCCCAGATGAGAGAGCCAGAGAAGCAATTGCCCCGCCCGTGAGCAGACTGGCATGGCGGTCGCGCCTCCCATGCTGGTATGACAGCCCACGATGGCTGCGGGAGCCTGCCCCATGACCGACCATGCCCACGCGGCCCCGACACTGGACGAGTTGCAGGCAATCTGCCGCACCCGTGGTGGCCGGCTGACCCGGCAGCGCCGAGCGGTGCTGGCCAAGCTGTTGGCAGCGACGCGCCCCATGACCGCCTACGAGCTGCTCGACATGCTGCGCCCCGAGGACCCCGCGGCAACGCCGGCCAGCATCTACCGCTGCCTGGACTTCCTGTTGCAGCACGGCGTGGCGCATCGCCTGGAAACCACGAGGTCCTTCGTCGCCTGCGAGCACCCGGACCACGCCCACGCTGTGCAGTTCCTGATCTGCCGCCAGTGCGGCACGGTGGTCGAGACCGAGGACCAGCGCGTGGAGTCCGCCACCGCGCGCCTGGGCGAACGGCTGGGCTTCGCGCTGGATCAGCGCACGGTCGAGCTGACCGGCACCTGCGCCACCTGCCAGGACGGCGCCGCGCGGTGACCGCATGACCGTCTCGCCCGGAGGCGTCCGGAGCTTCGGGCGCCGGAGCTTCGAGTGTCGGAGCTTCGAATGGCGCTGGCAGGGCCGAACCATCCGGGTGGCCTACGAGACCGTAGGCGCGGGCGCCCCGGTGCTGCTGCTGCCGGCATTCAGCACCGTGTCCAGCCGCGAGGAGATGCGGCCCCTGGCGGATCGGCTGGCCGCGGCAGGCTTCGGCTGCATGTCGGTGGACTGGCCGGGTTTCGGGGCATCGGACCGCCGCAGGCTGGATTACGGCCCGGCGCTGCTCCAGGCGTTCCTGGCCGACTTCGCAGATGCGGTGCTGGCGCCAGGGACGGCGGTCGTCGCAGCCGGGCACGCCGCGGGCTATGCCTTAATGCTCGGCCAGGCACGGCCGGGGCTGTGGCGGCGGGTGGTGCTGCTGGCGCCGACGTGGCGCGGGCCGCTGCCGACCGCCATGGGGCCACGCCCCCGCACCTACGCCGCGGCCCGGGCGCTGGTCCGGATGCCGCTGGTTGGGCAGGCGGTCTATCGGCTCAACACGCACCGCAGGGTGATCGGCATGATGTATCGCCGCCATGTATATGCGGATGCCGGGCAGGTCACGGCCGGGTTCGTCGATGCGAAGCAGGCGCACTCCCGCCAGCCCGGCGCACGCTTCGCCTCCGTTGCGTTCGTCACCGGCGCGCTCGACCCGGTCGCGGACCGGACCGCTTTCGCAGCGCTGCTGACGCCACCGCCAGCGCCGACCCTGGTGCTGTGCGGCGAGGCGACGCCGCCAAAGTCCCGGGCTGAGATGCAGGCCATCTCATCCGGCCCAGGCGTCAAGGTGCGTTGGGTGTCAGGATCGCTGGGCCTGTACGAAGAAAAGGCGGATGCCATCGCCCAGCCGGTCGCAGCGTTCCTGAGGGGCTAACTCAGCCCGCTTACGCCGCCTGCCCGAGCGTGTGCGCCCGGCAATGCTCCAGGTAGGCTGCCTCGTGCGCCGCCACCAGTTGGACGACGCTGGACCACAGCCACGGCGGCGCGTCCAGCCCGCCCCCGCTGCGGCCGAGTTCCCGGCGCCAGGCGGCGCGGGTGCCCGCGTCCATCTGGCGCGCATGCGCCCGGCCGACGACGGACGCCAGGTAGCGGGCTGCCCGCACTGCCTCCTCCCGCGACAACTGGTCGATCTCCAGCTTGAGGTCCTGCGGCAGCACCTCGCGCATTACCACCGGCCGGTCCAGCAGGCGCGTGGCCGACATCCGCTCGCCAAGGAACGGGGCGAGGCTGCGGGCGCCCTCCACGACGCGCCGGGCCTGGTCGCCCGGCATCGCGGCGCCGGATGCGCGCGGGGCGGCCGCCGCGACCGCCTCCTTGATATCGACCAGGCAGTACCGCTCGTCCGAGCCCTTGCCGATCCCCACCAGGACCGCAAAGCGCAGCAGGCCCAGCGAGCTGCACCCCTTCACCCAGTAGGCGACGTCGTGCACCGTGAGGCAGCCGCCATGGCCAGGGTGCAGTGTCGTCATGAATGCGCTGGCCTGCTCGCCCTCGAACAGGCGGCCGATCTCGTGCTGCTCCTGCTCCGACAGCGTCCAGAACTGCTCGCCGATTGGGATGGTCGGCTTCACGTCCTCGATGCGCTCACGGGCCAGGTGCTTCCACTTCCGCCCCAGCGCCTGATGGACCACAGCCTGCACCACGTCCGGCATCGGCTCCTCGGTGTCCGTGCCCTCATCGGCCAGGGCGCTCTCGTAACCCTTGGTCATCTCCTCGATCATGTGCGCCGTGGTCACGCCGGGCAGGTCGGAGCCGCGGGCGGCGCTGGCGAGCGACAGGCCGAGGCGGATCAGGTCATGCGCCGGGTTGCCGATGACGGTTTGGTCGAGGTCCCGGATTTGGACCGCAACCTGCCCGTGCGCGTCCGCCAGGGGGCCAAGGTTGCCCAGGTGGCAGTCGCCGCAAATCCACACCGGCGGCCCGGCGGGCAGGACGCCGCCGCCCTCCTCCAGCCACTCGTAGAACCGGCGCGTGCTGCCGCGGACATAGGCGTGGGCTGAGCGCGCCATCTTGAGGTTCCGGCGTTCGGTCAGAAGCGGGATGCGCTCGGCCGGGTCCGGGGAGCGGCGCGTGTGTTTCGACATATGGGAAGGCTGCTCGCTGAAAGGGTTGGGGGTTGCCGCGGCGATGGACGCCAGCACGAGAGCAGCGCCGGGCTGGTCCTATGCTGCGGCGCTGTCATTTATGTGACATGGAACGGTAACATAGAGCGTGGGTTGCCAGTGCAAGGGTCCTGGTGAGGCCTTGACGCCGATGTGCGGCTGGCCTCCTAGGCTTGGCGCCTGAAGCCGGCAGCCGCGCATCGGTGGGGGATAGCCGGACGAGGCGATCCAACCCGGCATTCACCTGGCGTCGCAGCCGATCTCCACGCGCGGCCCGCTGTGCGGCATGGTGAAGGGTGGAGGCGGAGGCCGGCGCGGCCACCAATGGCGTCCGCCGGGATGCGAAGCCGGCGGTCGGCGATGTGCGGACCTACAGCGTGACGCTGAACGACGGCTATCCCCTGCCGTAGTTGAACAACCGGACTGGCTTCTGCCGCCCCTGCATCCAAGCGGTCGGGTCCGCCTAGTTGGCGCGGATGAAGTCGCCGATCCGCGGCAGGATATCAGTACGCCACTTGCGGCCGTTAAAGATGCCGTAGTGGCCGACGCCGGGCTGCAGGTATTGCACGCGCCGGTCCTCGGGGATGCCGCTGCAAATGGACTGCGCCGCGATGGTCTGGCCCGGCGCGGAGATGTCGTCCAGCTCGCCCTCCACCGTCATCAGCGCCGTATGCTTGATCTCCGACGGCAGCACCGCCTCCCCACGCACGGTCATGCGCCCATCGGCTAGGTCGTGTTTCTGGAAGAAGATCTCGACGGTCTCCAGGTAGTAGCTCGCGGGCACGTCCATCACGGCGAGGTACTCGTCATAGAACCGCCGGTGCGCGGCGGCGCTGCTCTCGTCACCCTTGACCAGATGGTCGAACATGCGGCGGTGCGCCTCCATGTGCCGGTCGGGATTCATGGAAATGAAGGCCGCCAGTTGCAGGAAGCCTGGATACACCCGCCGGAACGCGCCGGGGTGCCAGGGCGGCACGGTGGTGACGACATGGTTCTCAAACCAACTGATCGGCTTCTCCAGCGCCAGCTTGGTGACGACCGTCGGGGCGCAGCGGGTGTCCACGGGGCCGCCCATCAGGGTCATGCTGCGCGGCTGCGCCGGGTCCCCACGGGTGGCCATCAACGAGACGGCGGCAACCACGGCCGGGGCCGGCTGGCACACCGCGACCACATGGGTGTCGGGGCCGAGGTGCTGCAGAAATATGATGACGGTTTCGATATAGCTGCCGAGGTCGAAATCGCCATACAGCAGCGGCACGATGCGGGCGTCGCGCCAATCGGTGACGAACACCTCGAACCCGGCGTCGGTCATGTCCTGCACGGTGCCGCGCAGCAGCGTCGCGTGATGACCGCTCATCGGCGCCACCAACAGCACGCGCGGCCCGGTGGCACCGGGCGCCTGGAAGCGCATCAGCCGCACGAACGGCTTGTCCAGCTCGACCGTCTCGTGCAGCGGCTCGTCGCCACCGCGGGTCAGCTTAATGTTCCACTCCGGCTTGCCACGCGGGCGCAGCACGTCGTTGGCGACATCGGCCCAGGCGACCGCGGACCGGGTGCCCAGGGTGAGGGCGTCCGGACCGGGCATGGCCTGCATGACGGAGCTTGCGGCCTGCGCCCAGGCGCGGACGGGGAAGATGGCTGCGGCGGCGGCGTCATGAAGGAGGTACAACATGTACGCCTATGTCTCACGTTTGAAGCGCCACGGATAGGGCAGGTCAGCCCTGCGGGCTTGACGTATTCGTCAGGGGCAGCAGCAGGTCGTCCTGATCGGCGGCGGCCGGGCGCTTGCGGGGAGCGGCCGCGGCGGTGCGCAGGCGCAGCAGCTCGTCCAGCATGCGGTCCATGGTCTGCCAGATCGGCTCGTCGCCCACGCGCTCCTTCATGATCAGCTTATGCGCCGCCAGCGTCACGTTCAGGGTGCCGCGCGTGGTCTCCGGCCGGGGCGAGCGCATCTGCAGCAGCGCCTTCTCGACCTCGTCCCTAGGCAGGGACAGGGCCTCGGCGATGGCGTCCGGCTCGGCCCCGGCCCGGCGCAGGCGGCGGGCCTGGGTCTGCTGCGCCGGGGTCAGGCCGATGTGCGGGCGCAGCAGCACCGTGCGCCGCGACATCTCCCCGGACCCGCTGCCCGGCGCCTTGCCCTTGAACGCTGCCATGCCTGCCCCCCGTTCGGTCATGATAGCAGCGCAGCCGGCGGGAGTCCTGCGCCGCGCGGCAGCTCAGCCCGCCATCGACCGGCAGGCACACGCCTGCGATATGGGCGGCGTCGTCGGACGCCAGGAGCACCGCCTCATGCGCTACGTCCCACGCGGCCTCGATGCTGCCGGAGCTGGTGACGTCGGCGGTCCAGGCCGTGCAGGCGCTGCCCGCAGCGAGCACCAGGGTATGCGTCGCCTCCGCCGCCGACAGGCTGCGGTCCACGGCCACGACGGTGGCGCCCGGCGGGGCGTAGGCCACAGTTGCGGCGTTGCCGTTGCCCCAGCCCGGCCCGGCGCCCAGCACCAGCGTCACGCGGCCGTCCAGGCGGCGGGGATCAGAAGGACCCCGAACAACTACGGCCACCCTCCCGGCGTTTGCCGGCGAACATCAGGCAGGGCGCCCGCATGGAGCCTTCAAGCGAGCGGCCGTTGACCGAACAGCGCGTAGATCGAGGGAGCACCAGCGAAATACCAGGCCGCCAAGCCGACGTCGCAGATGGCGCAACCCGCCGACGAGTCCGGCAGAAAGGGAACGATAGGATTGCCATAGCGGTAGTGCACGATGTCCCATGTCGTGTGCATGAGCCATGCGATCCCGAGGCACCAGTAATGCTTCAGCCCAAAAAATGCCAACCCGGTCAGCAGGGCGCAGAAACCAAATTCCCACAGCCCCAGGCCGCCGCTCAGATAGGCAGCGCCCGCGCCGGCGATCAGGATGGCGCTGAAGTTCTGCCGGTCCGGCTCCTTGAACAGCGAGCAGCCAGCAACGATGAGGGCCGCCACGATCAGCGGCGAGATCATCTGCATGATCGTCAGCGGCATTATCCAACCTCCTGCAGCATTCTCTCGATCGAAACAAGCCTTGTCCTGACGTCCAGCAGCTCTGCCTTGGTGGAGGCGAGGACCTCGGCCGTGGCCGACTGGGCAGCGACCGCCTTCTCCGCCAGCAGCCGGAGCGCGTCGTCGCCCATGCGATGCAGCCGCACCTGCCTTGTCCTCACCGCCAGCCTCATGCCGGAAACAATGAGGATGGTCGCAAGCACTAAGATTGTCGGAATGAGGAAATTGTGCGGGTGCCCGATCATGGCTCTACTCCAAATTCTCAGGACTTCTGTTGGTGAGCGTCAATGATTTCGCCGCCTCCGCGATGGTCGCAGGCGACAACTCATAGAAGAAGTTTGTCACTTCGAAATAGCTGAGAGCCTTGCTGTCGGCGGACAACTCCAGATGGCTGCGGACCAGGCCCGCATCCGACAGCTTTTTCAGGTGTAGGTGCAGCAGCGGGCGGCTTAACCCGACCTCACGCGCAAGCTGGCTCACGTAGTTGCGGCCTGCCGTGTGCAGAACGGCGATGATCCGCAGGCGGTGCGCGTTGGCAAGCGCTCCCAATACAGCCAGCGTATGATCGCCCGTCATGCACTGACCATGCGGCAGCAGTCTCGGATATGCAAGGTATTCCTGGCATGTGTCAGAATTATCTGACGGTTGGCCCCATGTCGGCCGGCCGCCGCACTTGCGCCGTTCGCGAGGATGAGCAGGTGGGCGAGGTCTGCAAACCGCATCGGCTTGCCTTCACGGGCATCACGCTGCCCATCTGCGGCGCAGCCGTTCCGCGAAGCAACCGCAATGACCGCCTTCGGTCAGCAGTGCTCCAGCACGGCGGCGGCATGGCGGGCGATCACCGCCTCCTCATCCGTCGGGATCACCCATGCCT
>JAABUX010001236.1_pt1 | contig 39364 bp, 31 predicted proteins | sample 5561851 | NCBI WGS metagenome assembly JAABUX01 (sample SAMN10711883, study PRJNA513361) | rock metagenome | isolation source: Antarctica rocks | place: Antarctica: Victoria Land, Richard Nunatak red sandstone | collected 2016-01-03 | reverse complement strand
AGGACATCGGGTGCAAGTTCGGGTGTGTAGGTGCGATTCATGCCCTTGCTACGAACCGGCAGCGGAGATCGTTCGTAGTAGCTAACGGAGTAGTACTAAAGGAAACGACCCTTTTCGGCACTCATCGAATTCCGGGAACGATCAATCCCGGCTTAGACCGTGAAACTTTACCCCTGCCAGGGCCTTGATTTGGGCTGAAATCGGGCCTAGGGAGCGGGTGAAGTTAGACGGTCTAATCAAAGACGGCTTCAACTGGCGTTCGGGACGGCCCAGCCTCCCGACCGGCCCGAGGCGAAGATGGCCTCGATGACGTCCATGTTGCGGATCGCGTCGTCGATCGGCGTGGGGACGGGCGTGTCGTCGAGGATCGCCCGGGCGAAGAGGTCGCCCTGGATGGTGTACTGGTCGCAGGTCTCGACCTCGACCCGCTCGATCGCGCCGTCGCCGCCCTGGACGCGGAGGGCGCAGGGGAAGGTGTTGGGGGCGTTGAAGGGGACCTCGGACAGCTCGATCCGGCCTCCGGTGCCGACGACGTGGACGACCTGGAGGGGCGAGACCGCCATCGAGCAGGTGAAGGTGGCCGAGCCGCCGCCGCCGAAGTCGAGGATCGCCGAGGCCATCCGGTCGATCTTCCAACTCGGGTCGACCTCGACGTGGGCGAGGACCCGGGCGGGCTCGGCGTCGAACAGCCATCGCGAGAGCGAGATCGCGTAGCAGCCGATGTCCATCAGGCCGCCGCCGCCCAAGCTCGGGTCGTGGCGGATGTTGGTCGCGTCGTCGCTGAAGTAGGAGAAGAACGTCTGGATCGTCTTCAGCGTGCCGATCCGGCCCGACTGCACCAGCTCCTTCGCCTTCCGCCACTGGGGATGATGGCGGTACATGAAGGCTTCCATCAGCTTGAGCCGGGGGAACCGCGCCGCCGCGTCGGCCAGGGTCCGCCCCTCGGCGGCCGTGAGGCCGATCGGCTTCTCGCAGAGGACGTGCTTGCCGGCCTCCAGCGCCTTGATCGACCAGGGGACGTGGCCGTCGTTGGGCAGGGGGTTGTAGATGGCGTCGACGTCGGGGTCGGCCAGGAGCGCCTCGTACGAGCCGTGGGCCCGAGGGATGCCGAGCTTCTCGGCCGCGTCGCGCGCCTTGGTTTCGGAGCGCGAGGCGATGGCTACGACCTCGGTCAAGGCCCCCTTCTGCATCGCGGGGATCACCTTGTTGACGCCGATCCGGGCGGTGCTCAGGATGCCCCAGCGGACCTTCTCGGTGGTGGTCAGCGGACGACCCCTTCCTCGACGTTGATCGCCTCCGAGGCGCAGAGGTCGTTGCCGAAGTTCTTGAAGTCGCGGAAGGTCCAGACGACCTTCTTGTCACGCGTGACCTCGAAGATCTGCGGGTTTTCGGGGCCGGCGTGGGTGTTGCCCACGATCACGTTCCCATTCGGGCGGCGCTGGAGCGTGGTGACCCAGGCGAGCTTGATCCCGGGCAACTCGTCGTGGTCGATGCTCCAGACGATCTTGCCGGCGGGGTCGACCTCGATGACGCGGTTGTTGTTGCCGCCGGCGATGAGGGTGTGGCCGTCGGGCAGGCGGATCGCGTTGAAGACCTCGGTGCCGTGCCCGCCGTGGCCGGGGGTGGCGGGGCGGCCGGCGAGGTCGAGCCGGTAGCTCCAGACCACCTTGCCGGTGTCGTCATATTCGCGGACGATACCGTCGCCTTCGTGGCAGACCAGGTAATGGCCATTGTCAAGCTTGCGGGCCCGCCGGGTGTCGCGATGGGCGTTCGGCCTGTCGACGACGAGCGGGATCTGCTTGACGACCTTGTCCTCGGCGTCGACCTCGATGATCCGCCTGTTGCCGGTCTCGACGACCATCGTCAGGCCGTCGGCGAGCCGCCGGAAGGCGTGGATCTCGACGGGTCCCTTGTAGTCGCCGGCGGGCCGGGAGACGTGCTTCCAGGCCACCTTCTTGTCGCGGGTCATCTCGACGATGGTGACGTTGTCGGTCGGGACCAGGATGTTGCCGTTGGGGAGCAATTGGACGTCGTGCGCGGTGTGGCGGAGCGGGATCTCCCACTCGATCCGGCCCGACGGGTCGACGATGGCGAGCTTGCCCTTGTCCTGGACGATCAAGGTGTACGGGGGCCCGACGGGCCCGCCCGGCGAGGGCTGGGCGGAGGCCGGTGCAGCGACCCCGGCCGCCAAGGCGACCGCGACGAGCAAGGGGCGGAGCGGCGGGGTCATGCGGTCGGTCCTCATCGCGAAATCTCGGGGGTCGGCGCAGGCCGAACATCGGTGGATTTGACTCACCGTACCAGAAGAGTCGCCGGGAATCAGGCGATGACCTGGGCGATCGGGTCGGCGCCCTCGACCCCGACGAGCTTCTGGTCGAGGCCGTTGTAGAAGTAGCTGAGGTGATTGGGGTCGAAGCCCATCTGGTGGAGGACGGTGGCGTGGAGGTTCTTGACGTGGAACCGGTCGGAGACGGCGGCCCCGCCCAGCTCGTCGGTCTCGCCCACGGTGACGCCCCCCTTGATCCCGCCGCCGGCCATCCACATGGTGAAGCCGGCGGCGTTGTGGTCGCGGCCGGTCCCCTCGGCGTACTCGGCGGTCGGCTGGCGGCCGAACTCACCGCCCCAGATCACCAGGGTCTCGTCGAGCAGGCCGCGACGCTTGAGGTCCTTGAGCAGGCCGGCGATCGGCTTGTCGGTCCGGCCGGCGTGGTAGTTGTGGTTGTCGACGAGGTTGCCGTGGGCGTCCCAGTTGCTGTCGTTGTGGGCGCCGCCGGCGTAGAGCTGGACGAAGCGGACGCCGCGCTCGACCAGGCGGCGGGCCAGGAGGCAGCGGCGGCCGAAGTCGCGGGTCTTCTCCTGATCGATCCCGTAGAGGGCCTGGGTCTCGGGCGACTCGCCGTCGATCCCGACCGCCTCGGGGGCGTGACGCTGCATGGCGAAGGCCATCTCGTAGCTGGCGATCCGGGCGGCCAGGTTCGAGTTGTCGGGCCGGACGGCGTGGTGGTCGGCGTTGTACCCGTTCAGCGCGTCGAGCATCCGCCGCTGCTGGGCCTCGGTCTGCCCTTCGGGCCGCTTCAGGTCGAGCACCGGGGCGCCGGCGGAGCGGAGGATGGTCCCCTGGTAGGTCGCCGGCATGTAGCCGCTCGACCAGTTCTTGGAGCCGCTGATCGGGCCGCCGGTCGGGTCGAGCATGACGACGAAGCCGGGCAGGTTCTCGTTGACGCTCCCCAGGCCGTAGTTGACCCACGACCCGAGACATGGGCTGCCCGAGAGGATCTTGCCGGTGTTCATCTGGAGCATGGCCGAGCCGTGGATCGGCGAGTCGGCCGTCATCGAGTGGAGGAAGGCGATGTCGTCGACGCAGGTCCCCAGGTTGGGGAACAGCTCGCTGACCTGCTTGCCGGACTGGCCGTAAGGCCGGAACTTCCACTTCGGGCCGACGACCCGCCCCTCGTTCTTCTTGCCGCCCCGGCCGAAGGTCTTGATCGGGATCGTCTGGCCGTCGAGCTTGTACAGCTCGGGCTTGTAGTCGAAGGTGTCGACCTGGCTGGGCCCGCCGTACATGAACAGGAAGATCACGCTCTTGGCCTTCGCGGGCCGGGGCGGCTGCTTGGGCGCGAGGGGGTTGGCGAACGCCCCCGGGGCCTTGGGACCGGCGGCGTCGGCCCCGGAGGCGAGCCCGCCGTCGCGGCCGAACAGCCCGGCCATGGCCAGGCCGGTGAAGCCGGCGCCGGCCTCCCAGAGCATCTCGCGGCGGGTCCGGCGGCAGAAGCCGCCCGCGGCGTCGTGGATGTCCCGGCTGTCGTGGCTCATGCGCGTGTCCCCTCGGCGCCCGTCGGGCCGATTTCAATCGAGATAGATGAATTCGTCGAGGTTCAGGACGACCAGGCAGAACGATTCGAGGGCCTCGCCGGCCGCGACGCCGTCGCGGCCGAGCCCGTCGATCAGGGCGATCCCGCGGCCGACCTCGGCCTCCGACGGCCCCCGGCCGGTCGCGAGCCGGAGGGCCCGGGCGACCTGGTCGCGGCGGTCCGGGCCGGCCTCGCGGCGGAGGCGGTCGGCGAAGGCCCTCGCCTGGCCGTGCAGGAACGCGCCGTTGATCATCCCCAGGGCCTGGGTCGGCTGGGTGGTCGCGAACCGGACGGGGGAGGAGCGGTCGGTCTCGGCCTGGTCGTAGCTCTCCAGGATCGGCAGGAGGAGCGACCGCTTGACGTGGACGTAGATGCTCCGGCGGGCCTGCTCCTCGGGCGAGGACCTGTGCCAGCCCGCGCCCGGGACCGACTGCCCGGCCATGACCTCGGCGGGGATCTCGGGGTAGACGCCGGGGCCGTACATCTTGGGGTTCAGGGTGCCCGTGACCGAGAGGATCGAGTCGCGGATCTCCTCGGCGGTGAGCCGACGCATGTCGAACCGCCAGAACAGGTCGTTCGTCGGGTCGGCGGCCAGGGCGTCGGCGCGGGGCCTCGACGACATCTTGTAGGCGTCGGACGTCAGGATCAGGCGGTGGAGCGGCTTGAGCCTCCAGCCGCCCGCGAGGAACTCAGAGGCCAGCCAGTCGAGCAGCTCGGGGTGGGTCGGCCTGTCCCCCTGGGTCCCCACGTTGCTCGACGACCGGACGATCCCCCGGCCGAAGTGGTACTGCCAGACCCGGTTGGCCATGACCCGGGCGGTGAGCGGATTGGCCGGGCTGGCGATCCATTCGGCGAGGACCGAACGACGCCCGGACGATCGCGAGCCGGCGGCGGGCGTGGGGAGGATCGGGGTCGCCGAGGTCGTGGCGACCTGGAGGAAGGCGGGCTCGACCACGTCGCCCGGGCTGTGGGGGTTGCCCCGGAGCAGGACGTGCGTCTCGGGGGCCCGGGGGCCGGCCTCGGTGACGACCAGGGCCCGGTCGGCGGCGACCTTGCGGGCCTTCAACTCGTCGAGTTCCTTGCGAAGCTCGCGGAACCGCCGGGCCTTGGCCTCGCCGAAGATGGCGACCCCCTCGCGGCGGACCTCGCGGCCGAGGTCGGCGGCGGAGAGCATCTTGACCCCCTTGGTCGGGGCCCCTCCGGGCTGGCCGTCGGCCGAGAGCGGCCGGCGCTCGAACCCGGGTCCGGCCCAGCCGACGCCCAGGGCGAGGCCGTCGCCGCGCTGGAAGTAATCGAGCCGGATCGGCACGCGGCCTTGCTTCAGCTCGATCGAGCCGACTTTCTCGCCGACCCCGCGGTCAACCCCGTCGTGCTCGACCACCTTGGCGCCGCCGACGGTCAGGCGGCTGCCGTCGTCGGAGTCGAGGGTGAAGCGATACGCCCCGTCCCTGGGGACGATCAGAGTCCCCTCGAAGACGAAGCCAAACGACTCGTTGCGGGTCCGCGGCGCGAGGTCGAACAACCCCTTGGGGAGCTTGCCGGAATCCTCGGGCTTGAGGGCGTCGAAGTCGGGGAGTTCGTCCCAGGAGTCGCGGTAGAACCGATAGGTGAGTTCGTCGATGTCGACTGCCGCGACCGTGCCGCCCTTGAGCTTTGCGTACCCGGCCCGGAACTCCGCTTCGAGCGCGGAGACGGCGGCCTGGACCTCGTCCCGCTTCTGGCCGAGGTCGCGATTGGCGGCGTCATAGGCCTGGTGGGCCTCGGGCGTGCCGAGGAGGGGGACCTCATCGGTCGGCCCGCCGTTGCGGTAGTGGTTGACGTTCTGGAAGAACGCCAGGAAGCGGTAATAATCCTTCTGGGGGATCGGGTCGAGCTTGTGGTCGTGGCAGCGGGCACAGTCGACGGTCAGTCCGAGGAAGACTTGCGACGTGGTGGCGACGATGTCGTCGAGCCCGTCGTAACGGGACTGGTCGCGGTCGGCCGGCTCGTCGTCCCAGAGGCCCAGGCGGTAGTACCCGGTGGCGATCAGGCCATCGGCCCCGCCGTCGGCAAGCTCGTCGCCCGCCAACTGCTCGCGGACGAAGCGGTCGTAAGGCTTGTCGTCGTTGAACGAACGGATCACGTAGTCGCGATACCGCCAGGCGTTGGGCTTGGCCCCGTCGCGTTCGTAGCTGTTCGTCTCGGCGTAGCGGACGAGGTCGAGCCAGTTCCGGCCCCACTTCTCGCCGTAGCGGGGGGAGGCCAGGAGGCGGTCGACCAGCTTCTCGTAGGCCCCGGGCGCGGCGTCGGCTTCGAACGCGTCGACCTCGGCGAGGGTCGGCGGCAGGCCGGTGAGGTCGTAGGTCACGCGGCGGATCAGCTCGTCCCGGGAGGCCGGTGGGTTCGTCTTGAGCCCCTTGGCATCGAGCCCGGCCCGGATGAAGGCGTCGATCGGATGGCCCGGGGTCGCCGAGGCCGGGACCGCCGGCTTGACGAGCGGGCGGAACGCCCAGTGGGCCCGGTCGGCGTCGGTGACCTGATAGCCGGGCCGGCGGATGTTGGAGGGGGGTTCGGCGGCGACGGCGGCGGTCGGCGTGGCCTCGCCGCCCCCCGGCCAGGGCGCCCCCATCTTGACCCACTGGGTCAGGGCTTCGACCTGCCTCCGGGGCAGCTTGCCCTTGGGGGGCATCTCCGGCCCCTGGTAGCGGATCGCGGCGATCAGGGGGCTCTCGTCCGGCTTGCCCGGGACGATCGCCGGGCCCGAGTCGCCCCCGGCCAAGGCGGCGGCCAAGGAGTCGAGGCGGAGCCCGGCCTTGGTCTTGGCCGCGTTGTGGCAGCCGGCGCAGCTCTCGGCCAGGACCGGCCGGACCTGCGACTCGAAGAAGCGGACCTGATCGGCCGTTGGTCCCGGCGAGCCCTCCCCGGCGGCCTGGCCGCCGCGGGCCGCGAGGGCGACCATCATCAGCGCCGTGAGGGTCGCGATCGACGAGGGCTGTCGCGGCATCGGAGCACCGTGGGTTGTCGAGGAGGGCGGGCGGGGGTTCCGCGATCTTCCGGCTGGCAGACGAGATACGCCGGAGCGACCGGGAGGGTTCGATCGTCCGAGAGGCTCGCGAGCGGGCGGAGCAGCCTTGCGGGATCTAAGCCCAATCCTATCCAACCTCATCCGGCAAAACAACGGTTAAACTACGACCGCTGGATTAAGTCCCTTTACGGGACCCGCTTCGCGTTCAATCGAACAGGCGGCGCTGGTCGAGCAGGTCGATTTCGGGCTCCGGCTCGGGCTCGGCGAGGCCGAGATGGCGGTAGGCCAGGTGAGTGGCCTTGCGGCCCCGCGAGGTCCGGATGATGAACTCGCGGCGGAGGAGGTAGGGCTCGACTTCCTCTTCGAGCGTGTCGCTGGAGACGCTCATCGTCGCGGCGAGGGCCTCGCAGCCGGTCGGCCCGCCGCGGAAGACGCGGATGAGGGTCTCCAGGTAGCGCCGGTCCTGGCGATCGAGGCCGACGACGTCGATGTCTTGCATGGCCAGGGCATCCTGGGCGATGGACAGGTTGATCTGGCCGTCGGCGCGGGCGGTGGCGTAGTCGCGGACCCAGCGGAGGCGGGCGTTGGCCAGTCGCGGTGTGCCCCGGCTCCGGCGGGCGAGCTCCCAGGCGGCGTCGGCGGTGACGGTGGTCCGGAGCTTCGAGGCGTTGACCTCGACGATCCGCGCGAGGTCCTCGACGTCGTAGAATTCGAGATGCTCGTGCATGTGGAAGCGGTCGCGGAGGGGGCCCGAGAGCATCCCGCTGCGGGTGGTGGCGCCGATGATGGTGAACTTCTTGAGCGGGAGGTTGATCGTCCGCGCCGACATCCCCTCGCCGAGGACGACGTCGACCCGGAAGTCTTCCATCACCGGGTAGATGAACTCCTCGACCGTCTTGGGCAGGCGGTGGATCTCGTCGATGAAGAGGATCGAGCCCTCGACCGCGTTGGTCAGGTAGGGCATCACGTCCATCTTCTTGTCGAGCGCCGGGCCGCTCGTCATGTTCAGCTCGACGCCCAGCTCGTTGTGGAGGACGGTGGCGAAGGTCGTCTTGCCGAGGCCCGGCGGGCCGTCGAAGAGGATGTGCGGGAGCGGCTCGCCGCGCTTCTTGGAGGCGGCGAGCGCGATCGAGAGCCGCTCGGCGACGGCCCGCTGGCCGATCACCTCGCCCAGCTTCTGGGGCCGGAGCTTCTCGTCGCCCTGGTCCTCGGGGCGGGGCTTGTCGACCTTCGGCGGCTCGGGGGGGCCGCCTTCCGACCCGCCCCGGATGACCGGCTCGCGTGCGCTCATATCGGGTGTCGTCCTTCCTCGAGGGTCAGGCGTCGGGGCGCTGCTGGACGTAGATGGCGTCGATCATGTCGGCCACGCTCTTGAACTTCTTCTTGCCGGTGAGGACGCGGTCGATCGCCTGGCGGGCCTGGCTCTCGGTGTGGCCGACCGAGACGAGGGCCGCGAAGGTGTCGCGGATCACGTCGGGCTCGGCGTTGTCGGGCACCCCGTTGGCCTGGGCCGTGGCCGCCTCCGTCGCGCCGTCGGCGCCGACGATGAGGGCGAACTTGCCGACCTTGCGGCGGAGCTTGGCGACGATCCGCTCGGCCATCGCCTCGCCGATTCCCGGGTAGGTGGCCAGGAGCTTGACGTCCTGGTCCTGGATCGTCCGGGCCAGCTCGCGGACCGGCTTGACCATCGCCCGGAGCGCCTTACGGACGCCGACGCCGTCGACCGAGCAGAAGATCTCGAAGAACTCGCGGTCGATCGCCGAGAGGAAGCCGACCAGGCGGGGCGACATCCGCCCGCCCATCGTGTTCCCCTCGATGTAGAACAGGGTATGCAGGGCGACCATCTCGCCGAGCTTCGCCTGGAGTTGGCGGCGGGCCATCTCCGGGATTGAGACCTCGATCTCGTAGGGATCGGTCGCCAGCGTCAGCTCTTCCTCGCCCACCGAGCGGAGTATCCCCCGGATCTGCGTGATCAACCCGCGCCCCCTTCCCGGCCGTCTTCTGTTGTTTTGTCCACCGATTATGCGCCCGGGGTGGCCCGGCGGCAAGGGCAAAGCCGCGCCCGACGACCGGGCTTCGCGGCCCCGCCTACACTATCGGCGAAAACAGCCCGTGCGCCCGCGGAATCCCGACCATGCGACGCCCCCGGTTCCGGCTCCGTTCCCTGATGATCCTGGTGCTCATCGCGGCGTTGGGCCTGGCGGCGGCCGCCCAGGTCGCGCGGATGGAGCCGGTCGATTTCGACGAGATCCGCGAGCGACTGGCCCTGGTCGGCGCGTTCCTGATCCTGGTCCTGCTCAAGCTCGGGTCCGTCTTCGCGATCCGGGCCAGGCGTGGCGATCCCCGTCGCCCCGGGCCCGACCCTCGGCCGTGACGACTCGACGCGGGTCGCCGCCCGGGGGGAATCAGGCGGCGGCGGGCTCGCGGGCGGGGCCGGTGCTCCATCGGCCCTCTTCGAGGATCTCGAGGACGTTGTCGTGATAGTCGCGGAGCACGGGCTGCTCGCCGACGCTGATGTAGGTGATCGAGGACTGGGCGAGGACCTGATAGACGTGCTTGACCCGGGAGATGCTGAGGGCGCTGGTGGCCCGGTCGAGGAAGGCGAAGGTGGGCATGGTGATGAGGAGGCGGGCGATCCCGAGGATTTGCTGCTCGCCGACGGTGAGGATGTTGGCCCAGTCGCGCTCGACGTCGAGGCCGCCGACCCGGTCGAGGATCGGGCCGAAGGAGAGTTCGGTGAGCGTGGCGACGAGCCGCTCGTCGGCGTCGGGCCCGTGGTACTCGGCGTCGAAGAACTGGTCGCGGAGGGTCCCCAGGGCGGTGTAGGGGCGCTGGGGGAGAAAGAGGACGTGCTCCTGGCTCGGCCGGACGATCCGCCCCTCGCCGGTCTGCCAGATCCCGACGGTGGCGCGGCCGAGGGCCGACTTGCCGATCCCGTCGGGGCCGAGGATCAGCATCCGCCGGCCGAGCGGGACCTCGACGTTGAGGTCGCGGATCAGGACCTGGTCGTCCTTGGGCGTCCGGAGGGTGAGCTGTTCGTAGGCGACGCGCGAGTCGTCGTAGACGACCTCGATCCCGGCCGTGGTCGAGGGCGGCGCCGCGGGCTCGTCGAGCGCCTCCCAGATCGTCCCCAGGCGGTTGACGACCGCGGCGAAGGAGGAGATCAGGGTGAACTGGGTGATGATCAGCGAGAACGCCCCGAGGATCTGCGTGAACGCCATGGCCGACTGCGTGACCACGCCGAGCTCGACCTCGCCGCGGATGTAGCGCGGGGCGACGATCAGGTAGGGGATGATCTGGATCAGCCAGTTGTAGCCGATCGTGAAGAACCCGAGGTTCCGGTTCACGGCGACGATCGACCGGAAGTTGCCGACCAGCTCCGAGAGCCGCTTGCGGAGCCGGTCCCTCTGCTTGAGCTCGCCGCGGAGGATGGCGATCGAGTCGGCATACTCGCGGACGTGGATCAGTTCGTAGCGGAAGTTGGCCTCCTTCTGGAGCTGGGAGTTGTTCAGGCTCACCAGCTTGCGGCCGACGAAGATCGTCAGGAGCGAGCCGGACGCGGCGTAGGCGATCGCGACGCCGAGCAACAGCGGCGTGATCGACCAGAGCACGCCGGAGAAGGCGATGGCGGTGATCGTCGCGTTCAGGAGCATCAGGAGGAACGAGAGGGTGGTCGTCGTGAAGGTCTTGACGTCCTCGCTCATCCGCTGGTCGGGGTTGTCGATGTCGGCCCGGCCCATCAGGCGGAAGTAGGCCCGGCCGGCGAGGTACTTGTCGAGCAGGTGGCCGGTCAGCCAGCCCCGCCAGAGCAGGCCCAGCCGCTCCTCGCAGAACTTGGCGAAGACGGCGACCACCGTCGACGCCGCGAAGACGCCCAGATACCTGATCGCCATCGAGCGATACCCGGCGGGGTTCCGCTCGGAGATCGCCGTGATGAACCAGCCCCCGACGTAGCTGTTCACGACGTTCAGGCCGGTCACCGAGAGCAGGAGGGCCAGCAGGGCCGCGAGCCAGGCGATCGCGTGCCACTTCTGGGGGGAGACGAAGATCGGCCGGGTGATCCGGGCGATCCGGGACCAAGGGCGGCTCTTGGCCGGGGTCGGGGTCATGAAACGGGCTCGTTCGGGGCGGGGGTCCTGGTCACAACCAGCCGTCCCGGAACCCGGCGCGGCGGAGCCCCGTGACGATCGGAGCACACCGCTTCGTGAGGGACCAGAGCAGGCCGCTTCGATAGTTCTCGATCATCAGGACCAGCGGACCTTGGTCAATCCCGAAATAATGGGGCGAAACCCAGCCGCAGCAGCTCCCCTCGACCTCGTAGGTCGGGTTGAAGCTCGTCTTGAAGCCGTAGGAGTCGGTCATGCCGAGGTCGAGGGAGACGAACCGCTGGATCGTCGGCAGCACGATCTCCGGCGCGAACGGCAACGAGGCGACCACCGCCCACGGGGCGATCGTGCCGTCGTCGGGCCCGTAGGGGGCCCCCCGGGCGGCGTAGTCGAAGAACCGGCGCTCGATCCCCTTGACGCACCGGATCGTCCAGCCGGGGCCGTCGCAGGCGGTGAACCCCCAGCAGTGTTCGCCGTACATCTCGAATTCGAGCGGGTTGCGGACCGCGTAGTCCCGATGCGTGTAGGTGGCGAGGCGGGAATTCTCGAAGTAGTCGATCCCCCGCTCCCGCATGAAGGCGTCGCGGATGCCGCGGAAGTCGACGAAGAGGTGGGAGAGCTGGTGGGTGAAGAGGGGGCCGGAGTAGAGCATCTCGCGGTCGTAGATCGTCTTCCACTCGTAGGTCGAGGTCCAGGCGGCGTAGCTCTCCGGGGGGAGCGGATGCGTGGGGGAGCCCAAGGCGAGGATGTTGAGCAGGAGGCTCTCGTCGTACCCCCGCCAGCGATAGGGGAGGAAGCCGGACTCGGGCTTCCAGCCGTGGGTGACCGTGGCGCCGCCGTCGGCGGCCCAGACCCAGTCGGCCCGGCGATACAGGGCGTCGGCGGTCGAGCGGATCTCGCGCTCGACCTCGTTGTCGCGGTCGAAGTAGCAGGCGGCGGTGAGCATCCCGGCGATGAGGAAGGCCGAGTCGATCGTCGAGAGCTCGCACTCCCAGACCCTCCGGCCGGTCTTCATGTCGAGGAAGTGGTAGTAGAAGCCCTTGTAGCCGGTGGAGTCGGGCTCGGGCCCCTGGGGGCTGTCGCGGAAGAAGCGGAGCTTCCTGAGGACGATCGCCGCGGCCTCCTCGCGCTCGAGGATCTCGCGCTCGACCACGATCGGCGCCGCCGCCAGCGAGAGCCCGACGGCGGCGATGCTCGCGGGGGACCCGACGAGCGTCTTGTCGGCCACGAGGCCGTTGTCGCGGTTGGACTCGCGCAGATAGTAGATCAGGGAGACCCATTGCAGCGTGTCGAGCTGCGAGTCGGTGATCATGACCTGGCTCATCGCGGCCTGTTCCTCGGCGACGGGGGAGGGGTCGGGGGCAGCCGGAGCGGCCTCGGACGGGCCCCGTCGTCGACGCTACCGCAACGGCGGCGAATCCGCCAGCCGAGCCCGGGCCGGCGGATGGGGGGTGATTCCACGCGACGCGGGGCTTCGCGACTGTGCGCCGGGGCGGGGAGTCGGTAACCTGAACCGGGGGTTTGATCGCCATTTGCCTTTGCCACTGCCATCGATCGGTCCCCTCGGCCCCCCCTTCGCGGCGACCGGATCTCGGGACGGCCCCATGATCGACCAAGCTGACGGGCGGAGCCGCGTCCTGGTGATCGAGGACAGCAAGGCCGACCAGTCGGTCTATCGCCGGACGCTCCACGAGTTCGACCTCAGCTTCGCCGACTCGGGCGAGTCGGGCCTGGCCCGGATCGCGGCCGAGCCGTTCGACCTGGTCGTCCTCGACTACCACCTGCCCCGGATGAACGGCGACGAGGTCCTGGCCGGGATCAGGGCCGGGGCCAGCCCCGAGCTTCCCGTGGTGATCGTGACCGGCGGCGGCAGCGAGAACGTGGCCGTCGACCTCCTGCGCCGGGGCGCCTCGGACTATGTGACCAAGGACGAGCTGCACACGCCCCGGGTCGCCTCGGCGGCCCGAGGGGCCCTGGAACGGCACCGCCTGGAGCTGGCCCGCCGCCGCGCCGAGGAGGAGTTGCGGCGCCGCAAAGACGAGCTGGAGGCGGCCCTCCGGCAACTCCAGGAGGCGCAGGCGCAGCTCGTCCAGAGCGAGAAGATGGCGAGCCTGGGGCAGCTCGTCGCGGGCGTGGCGCACGAGATCAACAACCCGCTCTCTTATGTGACCAACAACGTCGCCGTGCTCGACCGCGACGTCCGCATCGTCGCGTCGCTCCTGGCCGGCTACCGCGCCCACCTCGGCGACGCCACGCCCGGGTCGCTCCGCGAGGCCGGGGAACGCGTCGACATCGACTACACGCTGGCGAACCTCGACCGCCTGCTCCGGAGCACCCGCCAGGGCTTGCAGCGCGTCGGCGAGATCGTCGCCGGGCTCCGCGACTTCTCGCGGCTCGACGAGGGCGGGCGCAAGCAGGTCGACCCCAACGAGGCGGTCCGGGTCACCGTCGAGATGATCCGCTACCAGGTCCGCCAGAAGGACGTCACCCTCCTCGTCGAGACCTCCCCGCTCGCCCCGGCCTGGTGCAACCCGGGCCAGATCAACCAGGTCCTCCTGAACCTCCTGATGAACGCGATCCAGGCCGTCGACGCCGGCGCCACCATCGCCGTCCGGACCCGATCGCTCCCCGAGACCGGCGAGTTCCAGATCGAGGTCGCCGACGACGGGCCGGGCATCCCCGAGGAGATCCGGGGCAAGATCTTCGACCCCTTCTTCACGACCAAGCCCCAGGGCGTCGGCACCGGCCTCGGCCTCTGGATCAGCTACAACGTCGTCGAGGAGCACGAGGGCCGGATCGGCCTGGCGACCGAGCCCGGCCGGGGGACGACGTTCACCGTCACGCTCCCCGTCCGGACCTCACGCGACCCCGCCTGAGCCCGGCCCGGCCCGGCAGTCGACGTCCAGGGTCGCCGTCATCGCGGGGGCCGAGCGGATCGTCTGGTAGATCACGCAGTAACGCTCGGTCAGCTTCAGGAGCGTGGCGAGCTGCTCGGTCGTGGCGTCGGCGTCGACCTCGAAAGCAAGCCGGATCGCCCGGAAGCCGACGGGCACCTCCTTGCTGATCGCCAGGGTCCCGCGGAAGTCGAGGTCCCCCTCGGCCCGGACGGTCCCGCCCCGGACGGGGATCTCCAGCGCGGTGGCGACGGCCCGGAGGGTCACCCCCGCGCAGGCCACCAGCGCCTCCAGGAGCATGTCGCCCGAGCAGGCCGAGAGGCCGTCGCCGCCCGATGCCGGGTGGAGGCCGGCCTCGACCAAGCCCTTGCCGGTCGCCACCTTGCAGGTCACCCCCTCGTCGCCGAGCGTCCCTTCGGCCCGGAGCGTGAAGAGCGCCGAGGCGGCGTCGTCGCGGTATTTCGCCTTGATCGGCGCCTGGCGAGAGCGGAGCGTCTCGGCGTCCATCGGTCCCTCCGCCCGCCCTCGGGCGTCAGCCGCCCGCGGCGGCCTTGATGGCCTCGGCGAGCTTCTTCGTGTCGGGGTTGATCAGGAATTCGTTCTCGACCTGGATCGTCGGCATCACCCGCTTGCCGCCGTTCAGGCCGGCGATGTAGTCGTTGAACTCGGGGAACTGGTCGACGTCCTTGAACTCGAACGGGATGCCCTGCCCGTCGAGGAATTCGGTCGCCCGGACGGTGTCGGGGCAGGTCCGGGAGCCATAAACGGAGACGTTGGCCTGACGCATCGTGGGACACCCCCGGAGACTCGGGACGCGCGGGACGCGAGTCCCGCCCGACGTCCCTTCCGGGGGGTATCCGGTGCAAACGATGCGCCCGGACGGTCGGCCGGCTCAGGCCCCGGTGACGGCGGTGATCTTCTCCATCGTCGTCGCGCCGGGCTCCTTGGTCCCCTTGCACTTGGGGTATTTGGCGCAGCCGAGGAAGAAGCCACGCCGGCCTCGACGCACCGTCATCGGGCCGCCGCAGTCGTCGCAGACCTCTTCGGGCAGGATCGTCTTGAGGTCCGGCCCGGAGGCGGCCGGGGCGGCGGTGGCGGCCTCGCCGAGCTGCTCCTTGAGGTCGTCGGGGATCGGCGCGGTGCTCCGGCACTTGGGGTAGTTCAGGCAGCCGAGGAAGGCACCCCGGCGGCCTTGCTTGACGCCCATCGGGCCGCCGCACTTCTCGCACTTGACCTCGACCTTGACCGCGACGACGGGCTTGCCCGAGTCGTCGACCGGCATGGTGTTGCGGCACTTGGGATAGCCGGTGCAGCCGAGGAACGCGCCCCGCGACCCTTGACGCAACGCCATCGGCTTGCCGCACTTGTCGCACTTATGCTCGGTCTCGACCACCGAGGGGACCGGCACGCCGGTGACGGGGTCGAGGTTGAACGACTCCTTGCAGCCGGGGTAGCCGGAGCAGGACAGGAACGGCCCGCGCTTGCTCTCGCGGAGCATCAGCGGCTTGCCGCACTTGGGGCATTTGTGCTCGGTCGCGACGGCCATGGGCCGGGCCGAGCCGTCCATCGGCCGGGTGGCCTTGCACTCGGGGTAGCGGGAGCAGCCGAGGAACGAGCCGGTCTTGCTGAACTTCACCACCATCGGGGCGCCGCACTCGTTGCACTTCTCCTCCGAGAGCACCTGGACCCGCTCCATGTTGACCTCGGCCTTGCGGAGGTCCTCCTGGAACGGGTGGTAGAACTCGTCGAGCAGCTTGACCCACTCGACCTTCGCCGAGGCGACCTCGTCGAGCTCGTCCTCCATGTGGGCGGTGAACTTGTAGTCCATGATCTTGGGGAAGTGCTGGACCAGCAGGTCGGTGACGATCATCCCCAGGTCCGTCGCGAAGAACCGCCGCTCCTTCTGCTCGACGTAGAGCCGGTCCTGGATCGTCTGGATGATCGGGGCGTAGGTGCTCGGCCGGCCGATGTTCTCCTTCTCCAGCGCCTTGATCAGCGTGGCCTCGGTGAACCGGGGCGGCGGCTGGGTGAAGTGCTGGGTCGGCGTCAGGTCGTGGAGGTCGAGGGCCTGCCCGGCGGCGAGCGGCGGGAGCAGCGCATCCTCCTGCTTGCCGGCCGGCGAGAGCACCCGGCGGTGGCCGTCGAACTTGAGGATCTTGCCCTGGGCCTTGAACAGCCCCTCGCCCGCCTCGACCACGACGTTGGTCACGGCGAAGACGGCCGGCGTCATCTGGCTAGCCACGAACCGGCGGTAGATCAGCGAGTAGAGCTTGTACTGGTCGATCGTCAGGCGGCCCCGGATCTTCTCGGGGTCGAGTCCCAGGTCGGTCGGCCGGATCGCCTCGTGGGCCTCCTGCGCCTGCTTGCCGGCGGCGTACCGGTTCGGCTTGGCGGGGAGGTAGCGGGGGCCGTACTCGGACCGGATCTGCTCGCGGACGGCGGTGACCGTGTCGTCGGAGACCCGGAGGCTGTCGGTCCTCATGTAGGTGATGAGGCCGGTCGGCCCGTCGCCGCCGACGTCGATCCCCTCGTAGAGCTCTTGGGCGATCTTCATGGACCGCTTGCCCGAGAAGCGGAGCCGGATCGCCGCCTGCTGCTGGAGGGTGCTGGTCTTGAACGGGGCTTCGGGCTTGTCGAGCTTCTCGACCTCCTCGACCTCGGCCACCTTGTAGTCGACGGAGGCGAGGGCGTCGCGGATGGCGCGGGCCTCGTCCTCGGTCTTGGCGGCGAACTTCGCCCCCTTCCAGGTGGCCAGCTCGGCGGGGAAGCGGTCGGACTCGGCGGCCGAGCCGGCCGGGGCGACCAGCGCCGCGATCCGCCAGTACTCCTCCGAGACGAACGCCTTGATCTCCTTCTCGCGGTCGGCGATCAGCCGGACGGCGACCGACTGGACCCGGCCGGCGCTGAGGTGGCGGGCGACCTTCTTCCAGAGCAGCGGCGAGAGCTCGTAGCCGACGAAGCGGTCGAGGAACCGCCGGGCCTGCTGGGCGTTCACCTTGTCCATGTCGATGGGGCCGACGTGGTTGAACGCCTCGCGGACGGCCTTCTCGGTGATCTCGTAGAACATGACGCGGCGGACCCGCTCGTCGGGCAGGTCCAGCGCCTCCTGGAGGTGCCAGGCGATGGCCTCCCCCTCGCGGTCGGGGTCGGTGGCCAGGTACACCATCTCGGCCTTGCCGGCCTCGCGCTTCAGCTCGGCGATCGTGTCCTTCTTGGCGGGCATGATCTCGTAGGAAGGCGCATAGCTCCGGAGCACGTCCAGGCCGAGCTTCCGCTTGGGGAGGTCGCGGACGTGGCCCATGCTCGCCTTCACCACGTAGCCGGAGCCGAGGAACTTGTTGATCGACTTCGCCTTCTTCGGGCTCTCGACGATCACCAGCTTGCGGCCCCGGACCGTGCCGCCGGCCGCCGATGCGGATTCGGTCGACCGGGCCCTGGTGGACCCGGCCGGCGCCTTCGTCGTCTTGGGAGCCGTCGACGCCTTGGGCTTGGCGGCCCGCTTCTTGGGCGCGGCGGCCTGGGGGGTCTCGGGGGACGTCGTCTTCGAGGACTTTCGGGCCACGATGTCTTCCTATCCTTCACCGGCGACGCCGCTTCGGTCGACCTTCACGGAGTGTGGGTCGTGCCCCTCGGGCGGCGTCGGGCGATCCCTTTGCGATTGTTCCCGGCACGTTTCCTGATACACTACGATTTGGGCCGGCATTGGGAAGCCCGCGCCCTTCAATTAGCTACACTACCGGGGCGTGTCAAGGGGGGCAGCCCCCGGCCAGCCCGGCCGGGCCGCCCTCGAAGGTTGAGGAACACCATGCCGTTCGCGGTCTTTCGACAGCACCAGAAGAAGCTGCTCGCCGTCTTCGCCATCATGGCCATGATCGGGTTCGTCCTGTCCGACACCCTGCCCCGGTGGATGAACGGCGGGGCGGCCAGCAGCCGCGACTCCGTGGTCGCCGACGTCTTCAACAAGCCGGTCCGCCTCTCCGATCTGGCCCAGATGAACCAGCAGCGGCAGCGGGCCAACCGCTTCATGGCCTACGCCGGCCGCGACCCCAACTTCTTCGGCGGGACCACCCGGACCGAGCTGCTCGACGCCCTGATCCTCAAGCACGAGGCCGACCGCCTGGAGATCCCCGAGACCTCCGAGTTCGCCCGCCAGTGGGTCGACCAGCAGACCTTCGGGTCGATGACCGCCCCCCTCTTCGAGATCATCCTCGGCAAGTTCGACCAGAAGATCGGCGGCGAGGAGCTCCTGATCGAGATGGCCGGCCAGATCCGGATCTTCCTGGCCCGCCAGGAGGTCGCGATGCCGGTCGTCACCCCCCTCGACGTCTTCCGGAATTATCGCGACCAGACCGAGCGGACCTCGTTCAAGGTCGTCCCCTTCCCCGTCGACTCGTTCGTGGACAAGGTGCCCGAGCCGACCGACGCCGAGGCCCGCGACCTCTTCGAGCGGTACAAGGACGTCCTGCCCGACCCCGCCAGCCCCACCCCCGGCTTCAAGATCCCCCGCAAGGTGAAGGTCGAGTACCTCGCGATCGACGCCGCCGACCTCGCCCGGAAGATCAAGGCCAAGCTCCCCGAGGACGAGATCAAGTCGTACTACGAGGGCAAGAAGACCGACTTCCCGATGGACGTCGGCCTGCCCGCCGACCTCTTCCTGGGCGAGCCCAAGCGCACCCCGCCCCGGTATCTCCCCTTCGCCGAACTGCGCGACGGGATGGCCGACGCCCTCTCCCGCGACAAGGCCGACGAGGAGGTCCTGGAGACCTTCGGGGCGATCCGCGACGCCGTCGTCGACAAGTTCGCCGACGACTACCATGACAAGGAAGCCGACGTCGCCGACGCCAAGAAGGAAGGCCGGACCGGCGCCGAGATCGTCCTCCCCAGGCCCGAAGACCTGGCCGGCGTCGCCAAGAAGAACGGCCTGACCCACGAGGTTACCGAGCTGATCGACCGCCGCCAGGCCGAGAAGGCCGGGCGGATCGCGATGGCCCGCTCCGGGGCGGGCCGGTCCTCCGACGGCCGGAACTTCGCCGCGGTCGCCTTCGACGCCAAGACCCCGCTCTACGACGGCTTCGAGCTCAACGACATCCTCGGCGACCGCTACCTCGCCCGCAAGATCGCCGACGAGCCCGCCCACGTCGCCGGACTCCGCGAGGTCCGCGACCAGGTCGTCCGCGCCTGGAAGGTCGAGAAGGCCCGCCCCCTGGCGCAGAAGGCCGCCGAGGATTACGCCGCGAAGGTCAAGGCCGAGGGCGGCGCGATCAAGGCCCTCGCCGTCGACGGCCGCCCGGTCCTCTCGATCGACTCGGTCACCAAGATGAAGGCCGGGATGCCCGTCCCCTCCGAGTTCAACGGCCAGTTCCGCTTCCAACGCGGGCCGGCCACGCTCACCGACCTCCCGCAGGTCCCCGAGGCGGACCAGGCCCTCATCGACGCCCTCTTCGCCCTCAAGCCCGGCGCCGTGGCCGTCGAGCCCGACCGGCCCAAGGCGACCTACTACGCCATGGCCCTGGAGCGGCGCGACCCCGTCAGCTTCATGGCCCTGATGGGCCCCAACGGCTCGCTCGCCGGCTACTGGAGCGAGACCCAGATGGACGTCCTCCGCAAGGGCTACGCCGACGGGATGGCCCGGCTCCGCGAGCAGGCCAACCTCAAGGAGACCATCGCGGCCACCGAGGACCCGAACCGCGACGACGACCGTTCGGAGTGATCGCCGGATCATCGCATGGCGACGCCCTGGGCCAGGCTCAGGGCGTCGCCTTGCGGAAGACGTAGCGATGGTGGTCCTTGCCGGCCCCGAGCTGGCGGGGCCGATAGCGGGTGGGCACCCCCAGCCGCTCGGGGAGCGCGAGCGGGTTGACGCAGAGGGTCAGCTCGTCGGCCGACAGCCGGTAGACCCCGACGACCCAGCCCGCGTCGAGCTTGAAGTCGATCTTGGCGGGCTTGGCCGCCGGGTCGACGAAGTAGGTCCCGTGGGCGTCGCCGCCCTCGATCAGGCTCCGGAACGCGACCTCCTTGCCGGCGAACTCGACGCGGGTCGCCGCCGCGTCGACCTCGGCCTTCTGCTTGCCGCCCGCCTCGACCTTGGTGGCGACCCAGGCCCCCCGGAGCCGGTCGCGGACGGACTGGATTCCGACCGGGTCGTGGGCCATCGACCGGCCCCACGCGAGCAAGGTCAGCGTCCCCACGGCCAGGATCGAGACCGCGACGACCCGATGTTTCCCGACGCTCATCGACCGGCCTCCTTGCCGTGCCGCCACCAATCCAGCCACCCCGACCGTCATCGACATCCTAGCCGAGGCTCGCCGGAGGGTCGAGGCGGATCGTTGCCGACGCCACGACGCGGCGTGCCACCTCCGGGTTCGACCCGAAATGGAGGTGGGCATAGCCCGCGAGCAGCCCGCCCACTCTGATCCCGTCCGGCCTCGGAACGCCGTCGGGCCGGTGCAGGCGGGTGGCGTGTGTGAGCGGCCCGAGGGGTTCGAGCGTCGAGTAATGGAACTCGTGCCCCCGGATCGAGGTCCCGGCTGGCCCGAGCATGGTCGGGGCGTCCGCGACCGCCGTCACATAGCCGAGCGCGGCGAACCTCGGCCGCATCGCGACCCGGGCCGGGATCAGGCCCCACATCGGGAACGTCCGACCCGAGGCGTCCACCAGCTCCCGGCAGCAGGCCATGAGGCCGCCGCACTCGGCCAGGATCGGCCCGCCCCCGGCATGGAACCGGCCGATCGCCCGCCGGATCGGGTCGTTGGTCGCCAGACGCTCGGCGAAGACCTCGGGATAGCCGCCCCCGAGGTAGAGGAGGTCGGTATCCTGCGGGAGGTCCCGGTCATCGAGCGGCGAGAACGGGACGATCTCGCCGCCGGCCGCGCGGAGGAGGTCGAGGTTGTCCTCATAGTAGAAGCAGAATGCCGGGTCGCGGGCCCAGGCGATCCGGGCCGTACGCGCCGGGGATACGGGCGGAGGTTCCCGGGCTTCCGCCAGTCCCGGGGGCCTCGCGAGCGCGATCAAGGCGTCCAGGTCGATCGAGACCTCGGCGGCATCGGCCAGGCCGTCGCGGAAATCCGAACCCAATCCGAACTCGTCGGCCGTTTGAAGGCCCAGGTGTCGCGACGGGATCGCCAGTCCGTCGACCCGCGGCAGGAACCCCAGCCGCTCGACCTCGGGGCAGGACTGCCCGAGCGCCGGCGCGAGGTACGAATCGTGGTGCCGCCGGCTCCCGACCCGGTTCGCGATCACGCCCGCGACCCGGACCCCGGGATCGAAGCCGGCAAACCCCCGGACCAGCGGGGCGATCGACCGGGCCATCCCCTTGGCGTCCACGACCAGGACGACCGGGAGGCCCCAGAGTCGCGCCAGGTCGGCCGTCGAGCCCGCCTCGTCGAGCGCACCCCGGCCGTCGAACAGGCCCATGACCCCCTCGATCACCGCGAGGTCGGCCCCCTCGGACCCACGCCGGTACGTCCGCGCGAGGGCGTCCGGCCCGAGCATCCAGGAATCCAGGTTGCGACTCGGCCGCCCGGTGACCGCCGACTGATGCCCCGGGTCGATGAAGTCGGGCCCGACCTTGAACCCCTGGACCGCGATCCCGCGACGGACCAGCGCCGCCATGACCGCCAGGGTCGCCGTCGTCTTGCCGGAGCCGGAGTGGGTCCCGGCGATGATGAGGGCGGGGATGGTCATCGTCGAAGACACGGATGGGGAAGGCTCAGTTCGATCCTTCGACCCTCGATTTGCGGAAGACGTGCGAGTAGGAGGCGTCGTAGAGGTGGCTTTCCGCCGGCTCGCCGGCTTCGAGCATCGGGCCGATGAGGATCAAGGTCGTCCGGATGATGTCGTGCTCGGCGATCGTCCGGTCGAGGTCGGCCAGGGTGCAGCGGTGGAACTGCTGGTCGGGCCAGCTCACGCGGTGGGCGACGACGACGGGGGCTTCGAGGCCATAATGGGGGGCGAGGGCCTCGACCACGGCGGGGACCTGGGCGGCGGAGAGGAACAGGCAGAGGCCGGTCCGGTGGGCGGCCAGGGCGGCGAGGTCCTCGTTCTCGGGGAGGCCGGTCTGGCCGGGGGCCCGGGTGAGGATGACCGTCTGGTTCCGGCCGGCGGGGGTCAGCTCCAATTTGAGGGCGGCGGCGGCGGCCTGGTACGAGCTGACGCCGGGGACGATCTCGTAGGAGATCCCGAGGGCGTCGAGCCGCCGCATCTGCTCGGCGGTCGCGCCGTAGAGGCCGGGGTCGCCCGAGTGGACCCGGGCGACGTCCTTGCCTTCGGCCGTCGCCTCGGCGACCAGGGCGATGATCTGGTCGAGGTGCATGCTCGCCGAGTTGCGGACGACGGCCCCCTCGGGAGCGAACGCCACCACGGCGCGGGGGACGAGCGACCCGGCGAAGAGGCAGACCGGGCATCGGGCGATCAGGTCGCGGCCCCGGACGGTGATCAGGTCGGGATCTCCGGGCCCGGCGCCGATGAAGTAGACGGTGCCTCGGCTCGGGGCCTCGGCGGGTCCGGTCGCGTCGGGCTCGGCGGTCATTCAGAAGCTCCGGGTCAGGAGGATCAGCAAGGCCCAGGCGATCGGCCAGGTCCAGAGCAGCCCGAGGGCCGCGAGATTCGTCCACGAGGCCGCTCGCCCGCCCGCCGCGGCCCGCTTCGGGACCACCAGCCACAACCCCAGCGCCGCGACCACCTGGAGTAGGCCGGTCAGGGCCCACGGGGTGTCGATCGAGCGGGCCGGGACCACGAACAGGGCCAGCGCGATCCAGTAGCCGCCGATCACCATCCAGGCGAGTTCGGCCCGCGTGTAACGGGCGTGGTCGGCGAAGGGCGTCCGATCGACGGGCGGCGGCCCGGGGGTCGAGGTCGTCGAGATCAGCCGACCGGGCCTCGGCGGTCGTCGGGGCCGAGGCCCAGGCCGGGGTCCGCGGGGCGGGCCGCCGTCCCTCCGGTCGAGCAGGAGGATGATCGGCCCGCTCATCGCCAGGCCGAGCCAGAGGAACTCGAAGCCGAGGAAGACCGCGGGGATGCCGACGAGCGGCTTGGTCCGCGGCCAGAAGGTCCGGGCCAGGAGCGCCGCCATCCCGTAGCCGACGACCAGGCCGGCGAGGTCGAAGATCCGGAGGCCGCGGGCCGGTCTCGATTCGGGCGTGGCCATCGTCGCAGGGCCCCCGGGCCGTCGTCAACCCATCACGATGAGGCCGACGCCGCACTGGAGCGGCCAGGCCACGGTCAGCGCCAGGCCCAGCCGGTGCGTCCAGGAGGTCGCCTCGGCTGGCGCCTTGGGCCGGGACGGGTCGACCAGGAGGAACCGGGCGGCCAGGACGGGCACGGTCACCATCGTCACCAGGGCCAGGCCGATGCTCAGGCAGCCGATGTACGCCGGGTCGAGCCGCCCGCCCGAGAGGTCCGAGGCCGACGCGCCGGTCCGCACCAGGGCCGCGACGATCCAGGGGATGCCCGAGAGCGCCCAGAGGCGGTCGCCGAGCCTGGGGTAGCCGCCCGGCCGGGTCCAGAACCGCCGGACCAGGTAGATGAAGGAACCGGCCGCCGTCATCGAGAGCCAGGTGAACAGGCAGCAGGCCCAGAACCAGTCCGCCAGGCCGACCGGGTCGGGCACGGCCAGCTTCAGATGCACCGACGCCACCGCCGCGCCCGTCACGAGCGCCGCGCCGTCGAGCACGGTCAGACCGCCCCTCGCCTCGGCCCGTCCCGCCATGATCTTTGCCCCTACCCCCACGACCCCATGCCCGTCGGCCCCCATCTTCTCAAGAATCCCCCGCGCGGCAAAGGCCCCCGGCTCATGCGGACTCCGAGATCCGACGGGACGATCCGCAATCACTCGTCGACGATCGCATCTGGTCAGGGCGAAAGCCGTTGATATCCTCGAAACGACTCGCTCGGTTGGGATACTCCGAATCAATCGTCGCCGACCCGGTCGAACCGACATTAACGGAACGACAGCAGCCTGATGCCGGATCGTTATACCAAACGTGCCTTATGTGTTAGGAGTTACGCATTTGATGGTTTATGTCATCCAGGACGCCCGGACGGAATCTTGAACCGACGCAGTCGTCAGTCAGGGCTTGGTCGGCATCGGCAAGGGCCCGAACCAAGGGTGGGCGGCGGGCCAGGCGTAGGCACGATAGGCCTTCATGTCGGTGTGGAGTCGGGTATTCGCCTTGTCGCGGGCCTGGCCGATCGAGCCGGACGAGTAGGTGAAGATGACGTCGCCGTCCCAGGCTTCGAAGGCCGGCTGCTCGGCGAGGGCGTAGCAGAAGTTGTCGGCGTCGTAGCCGCGGTCCGGGTGGTCCGCGAACTCCGGGTCCATTTCCGGGAACCGGGCGAGCAACCTCGGCTCTCCCCAGGGTCCGTACGGGCCGGGGCCGGTCATGATGTAGGCCGACCTCGGCTTCGGGTCGTCGGGCCGGAGCTGCCTCCAGAGGTTCTGGGCGATGGCCCGGTCGTAGGCGAAGACGACCTGCCAGGCCTTGAGCGTCTCGTTGTACCGGACGCTGAAGGCGAGCACGGCCGGGATGTCGACCTTGTGGTAGTCGCCCGGCTCGTAGAGGCCGGGCTTCCAGACGCCGGGCTCCTTCGACAGGAACTCGCTGAATCGGCCCAGGTCGGCGAACCCGGGCGCGGCCTCCAGGCGGTCGAGCGGGATTCGGAGGGCGGTCGCTTGGAACGTCGCGAAGTAGTCCTCGGGCGACTTCTGGCTGACGATCACGCCGTAGGTGTAGAGGTAGTTGCCGGCGACGTCGAGGAACGCCTCGTTGCCGAAGTGGATCGGCGCCGGGTGCGGGAGGATCTCCTCGCCCCCCGCCCCCTTGCCGATCAGGTTCACGCCCAGGGCCAGGATGTCGTAGTCCCATCGCGAAGGCGGGTCGAGCGGGTTGCGGACCCGGATCAGCTTCGTGTTGTAAACGACGCTGCCGGGGTCGGCCACCTGGTGGGCGAAGAGGTAGAGGTGGCCATTGTGGAGGACCGACTTGCGGGGCCAGAACCGCGTGCCGGCCTCGCGGTTGGCGGGGTTCTCGGGGTCGGGGAAGAAGGGCGAGGGCCGGTCGGGCGAGCCTTTGAAGTAGTGCTCGACGGCGAACCGCCCGTCCTTGCAGGTCGCGATGGCGATCGTGTTGCCGATCCCGATCGACCCCTCACGGTCCTTCGCCCCCGGCCGGCCGATCCCGGCGTCGCAGAAGGTCCAGAACGATCGGGTGGCGTCGAGCGGGCAACAAAAGCTGCCGTCGCCGCCGAGCCAGGTCCCGGGGGCCCCCTCGGGCGGGACGCCCATCGCCGGGGCGGGCGCGGGGAAGGTCGGGACGTAGCCGCGATAGCGGATCTCGGCCCGGACCGTGGGTACCGCCCAGGCGAGGGTGAGGGCGAGGCAGAGCCGGGCGGCCGATCGGGCCGGGGCGAGGGGCATGGTTTCCATCCTGGGGGGGAGGCGGGCGGGCCCCGATCAGGTCATGTACCAGCCGCCGTTGGGGTTGATCGTCTGCCCGGTCAGGAAGCCGTTGGCGGCGATGGTGGCCACGAGCGAGGCCACCTCCTCGACCCGGCCGAACCGGCCGATCGGGATCAACTCGGGCCTGGCTTTGGGGTTGCCGGTGACCATCTCCGTCTCGATCAAGGCCGGGGCCACCACGTTGGCCGTGATCCCCTCCCGGGCCAGGAGCGAGGCGTAGGCGTGGGCGAGCCCCGAGAGGCCCGCCTTCGACGCCGCGTAGTGCGGCCCGATGACCCCGCCGACCTGCGCGGCGACCGACGAGAGGAAGACGATCCGGCCGAACCGCCGCTCCCGCATCGAGGCGAGGAACGCCTGCGTGACGAGGAAGGCCGAGCGGAGGTTGACCGCGATCGCCTCGTCGAATTCCGCGAGGGTCAGGCGGTCGAGCGCCATCGGCCGGGCCTGGCCCGCGTTGTTGATCAGGACGTCGACCGGCCCGAGTTCGCCCACGACCTGCCCGGCCATCCGGTCGACGTCCTCGGGCCATGCCACGTCGGCCCGGACGAGCGAGGCCCGGCGGCCGAGGGCCAGGACGTCGAGGACGGTCGCGGCGGCCTCGTCGTGCCGCTCGCGGTAATTCACCGCCACGTCGCACCCGGCGCCGGCGAGGGCCAGGGCGACGGCCCGGCCGATCCCCCGGCTGGCCCCGGTGACCAGCGCGACGCGACCCCGGAGGTCTTCCATCACCGCCCCCTTCCCCGACGAACCGGTCGATCTCGATGGCGGCCCGCCAGTATAAAGGAACGTCCGGCCGCGGACGAGCCGTCGGGCCGGCTCGGAGGACCGGAGATCGCCGGGAGGCGCCTCGATTGAACGACGAGCAGGCCACGATCGAGCAGTTGAAGGCGCTGGTGCTCGCCTTCTCGAAGGAGCGGGACTGGGAGCAATTCCACTCGCCGAAGGACCTGGGCCTCGCGCTGGCCAGCGAGGTCGGCGAGCTGCTCGACCTGTTCCGGTATCGGGGCGAGGACCAGATCCGGGCGACCCTGGGCGAGCCCGAGGGGCGTCGCGCGGTCGCGCACGAGCTGGCCGACTGCCTCTGGGTCCTCCTCCGGCTGGCCGAGGTCTGCGGGGTCGACCTGGCGGCCTCGCTGGCGGAGAAAGTCGCGCTGGCGGCCCTGAAATACCCGGTCGACCGCTCGTTCGGTCGGAACGACAAGTACACGGCCTACCAAACCCCCGGCGGCGAGCTTCCCTGAGCGGCGGCCCTCGATAGAATGGGCGGGATGAACGTCATCGTCGTCGTCTGCAACAGCCTGCATCTGGGGTTCCTCGGCGCCTACGGCAATAGCTGGATCGAGACGCCGCACCTCGACCGCCTGGCGACCGAGGGCGTGGTCTTCGACCAGCACTTCCCCGAAAACCTGACCACCCTGCCGACCCGTCGGAGCTGGTGGACCGGGCGGTACGGGTTCGCGGACCCCGACTCGGGCTGGACCGCGCTCCGGCACGACGAGCCGATCCTGCCCGACCTGCTCTGGAACCGGGGGGTCCGCTCGGCCCTGATCTCCGACGTCCCCATGCTCCGCGAGGCCGGCCAGGGGTTCGGGCGGGGCTGGGACGAGGTGATCTGGATCCGGGGCCAGGGCTACGACCCGCTCATCCCGGCGGGCGACGCCCGGGCCGGCCGGGTCAAGATCAGCTCGGAGCCCGGCTTCCGGCTCCCGGAGCGGGACGACCCCGACTTCGAGCTCTGGAAGGGCCGCTGGGAGCAGTATCTCCGCAATCGGGCCGCCCTGAAGTCGGACGCCGAGGAGAACACCGGCGTCGCGCGGGCCGTCGCCGCGGCGATCGACTGGCTCGGTCGCAGGGGGGCCGATCCCTCGCCGTTCGTGCTCTGGCTCGACCTGTTCAGCCCCCACGGGCCCTGGGACCCGCCCCAGCCTTATCGCGACCAGTACGCCGCGGCCGAGCCCGACGAGTTCGAGGCCGGCGACGAGGGCGACCTCGTCGAGGAGGACGACGAGGCGACCCTGGAGGACGTCCGCGTCCTGATCGACGTCCCCGCCGGCGCCGTGGGCGACGTCCTCTCCGAGGAGGAACTCCTCCGGCTCCGGCGGACCTACGCCGGGACCGTCACCCTGGTCGACCGCCATCTCGGCGAGCTGTTCGAGGCCCTCCGGGCGTCGGGCCGGCTCGACGACTCGCTCGTCGTCTTCACGTCCGACCAGGGGGAGCCGCTCGGCGAGCACGGCTACGTCCGCCGCTTCCGCCCCTGGCTCTACGAGGAGCTGATCCACACCCCACTCATTATTCGGATGCCCAAGGGGGAGCGCGGCGGCTCGCGGCACCAGGCCCTGGTGCAGACGGTGGACCTCCTGCCGACGATCCTCTCGGCCCTCGGCCTCCCGGCCGACGAGAAGGCCCACGGCCACGACCTGCTCCCCCTGATCCGGGGCGAACAGGCCAAGGTCCGCGACTACGCCTGCCTGGGGATGGATGTCGAGGAATACGCGATCCGGACCCACCACTGGCACCTGACGGTCCCCATCGAGGTCGACCCCGACGACCCCCCCCGCCGGCCCGAACTCTATCGGAAGCCCGAAGACCGCTGGGACCAGAACGACGTGGCGGCCGAGAACCCCGATGTCGTCGACCAGCTCGAGTTGACCCTCCGGCGGTTCGCCGACGCCATCGCCCGCGACGCCATCGCCGACCTCCCGCCCCTCCGCGAACTCGTCCGCTCCGGCGACGGCCACTGAATCCGAAACGAACCGAGGGGACGGCCTCCCGCCCCCTCGCGGCCCGATCGCTCGGATCAATGCGGCTTGGCGGTGGGCGGGTTGGCGTATTCGCCGAGCTTGCACATCCGGCGGATCAGCCGGCGGAAACAAGGGCGCTTCCAGGTCTTGGCCGCCGGCGCCTTGCTCGATTGCGGGGTCGGGGCGACTCGCGCGGTGGGCTGCACCTGCGGCGAGGCCAGGACCGGGCCGGGCGCCGGGGCCGGCGACTGCGTGGTCCCCCGCGCGGCCATCGTGTCGCGGCGGACGTACGAGGCGGGCAGGAGCGGGCCGGGCAGGCCGAGCGATTGGAAGGGGTCGGCCCCCGTCGGCGCGACCTGGGCCGCCACGGCCTCCGGCTTCGCGATCGGGGCAACCGTCGGGACCTCGGGCATCCCGGCGGCAACCTTGATCGGGTCGCCCCCGGCGGCTTGCGGGAGCGGATAGCCGTTTTCATGCCCGGGCCGGATGGCCGCCGAGGCGACCGCGTCCGGGGTGTTGGCCGAGGGGGCGGGGTCGGCCTCCGGCTTGGGGCCGTCCGCCGACGGTGCCGGCTCCGAGACGACCTCGGCCGACGCGGCGGCGACCGACTTATCGGTCGGGACCTGGAGCGCGACCGGCAGGAGCGACGGCTCGGCCGTCTCACGCTGCGAGGCCGGTCGGGCGGCGGTCATGTAGACCTGGTTCGTCGCCTTCAACCTCCGGAGCCCGAGCCACGAAGGCCGGGACGCCCCCGCGACCTTGACCGGCCCGGCCCGGCCCTGGCGGAGGCCGGGGAAATATTTCGAAAGCCCCGAAGCGTCCGATCGGGCGAAGACCGAGTCCTCGCCCCGGGCCGGGGGCGACGTCACCGCCGCCTGCGGAGGTGCCGGTGCTTGATCCCAGGCTCGATCCTTGGATGATGGCGCCCCGGCCTCGCGTCGCGAGGTCCCGGCGCAGCCCGATCCGCCGGCCCAGAGGGCCAGCAGAGCCAAAATACCCAGTCGTCTCATGGCGAATCCCTCCGCCCGCGCCCGCCCCGTCCTGGCCGGGTCCACCCGGCCTTTTGGGCGTAATCCCTATTTCAGGGATCGGCGCGAGGCCTGGCGAGGTGCTTTGATTTCGGGGGGATGGGCGAACCAGGTCGTGCAGAATCGATTTCACCCCGAAAACCCGACTCTCCCCCCCGGTCCACCGTAGAAGGGTTAGATCGGCGGTGGTGAGGATGTTCTCGGCGAGACGCCCTCGGACCGCCCGACGAGTTCGGAGGAGTCGACCGCGATGAAAACGGACCCGATCGACGCTTCGGCCTGGATGCTGACTTCGCCGCTCCTGGCGGGGATCGATGACGAGCATCGCCTGGCCATATTCCGTTGCCTGGAGATGACCTCGGCGCCCGCCGGCTCGACCCTCCTCGAACAAGGCCGGCCGAATGACCGGCTCTGGTTCGTGCTCGACGGCAGCGTCGCGATCGAGCGGACGATGCCGGGGGGACGGTCCGAGATCCTGGCCCGGCTCACCGGCCCGGCGATCTACGGGACGACCACATTCTTCCGAGGCTCGGCCCTGAGCGCGACGATCCGGGCCTCGACGCCCTTGACGCTCGGGACGCTCGACCATCGGGCCCACGACCGGCTCCGCCTCGAAGACCCGAGGGCCGCCGAGGCGCTCGCCCTCTCGGTCGTCCGCGTCCTCTCCGAGCGGTTCGACCTCCTCGACGACCGGCTCGCCGAGCTGATGGCCGAGCACGACCAGGACCACCCCCGGGCCACCGAGTGGGCCAACTTCCGCGCCCGGCTCTTCGAGGAGCCGACCCTCTGATCCGCGGGCGTCACCCCGGCCCGACTTCCGGATCTGCGGGGGCACCGCGTCGATTCGATCGCCGGGGGCAGGCCCGCGCGTTGACGCGACGACGGTCAGACCTCACAATATGGGCGAAAGCGGACTCGTTTGGGCCCCGGGAGGCCCGAGCCGCGACCGGTCGAGTCGCCGACCCTCCTCGAAGAACACCCCCGATCGACCGCGGCCCTGAAGTCTCCCCCCGCTCGGGAAGCCGCGCGGAGTCGCCCAAGCCGGAGCATCCTCGCTCATGGATAGCCCGCCCTTCACCTCGCGCTGCAACCGTTGGCAGCCGTCGTTCGAGGACCTCCTCAAGACGGTCCGCGTCAGCGGCACGCATGGCCAGTTGCTCGATATCCGCGACGCGCTCCGGCCCAAGCTCAGCTTCGACCGCCCCCTGGTGATGCTCTGCCCGCACGCCGACGACGGGGCGATCACCGCGGCCTGCCTGCTCCACGAGTACGCCGTCCGCCGCGGCCTGCCGGTCATCGAGGTCCTGGTCTTCGCCGGCGAGCGGAACGTCGCGGCCCCCTGGCTCAACGACAAGAAGAAGGTCTCGGTCCGCGAGGCCGAGTTCCGCCTGGAATGCAACGTCCTCGGCGCCGAGGCCGTCTGCTGGGACCTCGACGCCTACCGGAACTCCGGGTATCAGCCGAGCCCCGGCGACATCGACAAGATCGTCGATTGGTTCATCGCCAAGAGGCCGGGCGCCCTGATCATCCCGCCCGCCACCGACGCCCACCTGGCCCACCGGATGACCCGCGCCCTGGCCGCCGTCGGCCTCGTCGGCGCGGGGCTGGCCGATACGCTGGTCCTGACCGGCTGGACCCCCTGGGGCCCCCTGCCCCGGCCCAACGCCTACTTCACCTACGACGGCGAGGCCGAGCGGACCAAGGAGTGGGCCATCCACTGCCACGCCTCGCAGGTCCTCCTGACCGATTACACCGAGTTCTGCTCCCACCTCGGCCGGGCCTACGCCGCCCTCGCCCGCGAGTGGGCCGAGGGGCACAGCCTGTCCGGCCGGGCCCACCGGACCGAGGATCGATTCGTCGGCGTCGAGCTGTTCCAGGTCGAGTCGTACGACCCCGCCCGGATCGACCCCAACTCGGCCGACCCGATTCAGCTCGCCCTCGCGATGCTCCACGATAATCCGAACCCAATCCGGGTGCCCGCCGGCGTATGACCCACCCGACCCGGAGCTTCGACCACGCGGGGGCCTCGGTCCTGGTCTTTGGCGACGCCCACGCCGCGGGCGTCGCCGCCGCCGTCGCGATCGCCTCGGCGATCCGATCGGCCGTCGCCGCCCGCGGCAAGGCCGTCCTCGGCCTCGCCACCGGCGCCACGCCCGAGCCAGTGTACGCCGCCTTGGTGGAGATGTACCGCTCGGCGGGCCTCTCCTTCGCCGAGGTCTCGACGTACAACCTCGACGAGTATTACCCGATGGGGCCGCTCGACCTGCAGAGCTACCGGTCCTACATGCACCGGCATCTGTTCGGTCACGTCGACCTCGCCGCCAACCGGGCCCATATCCTCGACGGGACCGTGCCCGAGGCCTTCGCCGCCCGCCATGCCGCCGACTTCGACCGCTGGATCTGGGCCGACGGCGGCCTCGACCTCCAGTTGCTCGGCGTCGGCCGCAACGGCCACATCGGCTTCAACGAGCCGGTCGACCTGCCGACCGGCGAGGCGCTGAGCCTGCCGACCCGGATGGTCGACCTCCACCCGACGACCCGGGCCGACGCCGGGAAGGACTTCGGCGGCGAAGACCTCGTCCCCCGCCGGGCCCTGACGATGGGGATCGCGCCGATCCTGGCCGCCCGCTCGATCCTGGTGCTCGCCTTCGGCCCGAGCAAGGCCGACGCCGTCGCCCGGTCGCTCTCCGGCCCCGTCACCTCGACCGTGCCCGGGTCGTTGCTCCGGTCCGCGCCCGGGCGGGTGACCTGGATGATCGACGAGGCCGCCGCCGCCGGCCTCGGCTGAGCGGGTCGGCTTGCACCTCGTCGTGTCCGAGGGGGCGACTCCGCGAGGGTCGCCCGATCAGGCCCCCGCGCCGGGGCGGCCGATGACCTCGCGCGGCTGGTCCCGCTCGCGGCGGGTGACGATGGCGTTGATGGCGTTGATGTAGGCCTCGGCGGAGGCCTCGATGATGTCGGTCGAGGCGGCCCGGCCCCGGAACGAGCGGTCATCGCTGGTGACTTCGAGCTCGAGCGACACCTCGCCCTGGGCATCCTTGCCGGCGGTGACTCCCCGGACGGCGAACGCCTTGAGGTTGGCCGCGATCCCGGTCACGCGCTCGACGGCCTTGAAGATGGCGTCGACCGGGCCGTCGCCGATGGCGGCGTCCTGGAGCAGCCGGCCTTCGGGGTTGCGGATGCAGACGGTGGCCGTGGGCAGGAGCCCGGTCCCGGCGGTGGTGTGCAGGCTCACCAGCGACCAGACCGGGGCGACGTCCAGGATGTGCTTCTCGATGAGGACGATCAGGTCCTCGTCGTAGACCTCTTTCTTCTTGTCGGCCAGGGCCTTGAAGTCGTCGAAGACGACCTGCAACTGGGCGTCGTTGAGGTGATAGCCCAGCTCGGTCACGCGGTCGCGGAGGGCGTGTCGGCCGGAGTGCTTGCCCAGGACGAGGTCGGTCTTGGGCACGCCGACGTCCTCGGGCCGGATGATCTCGTAGGTCGAGCGCTCCTTGAGCATCCCGTCCTGGTGGATGCCCGACTCGTGGGCGAAGGCGTTCCGGCCGACGATCGCCTTGTTCCGGGGGACCGCCAGGCCGGTGATGGCGGCGACCATCCGGCTCACGGGATAGAGCTTCTCGGCATGGATCGCCGTGCTCAGGCCGTAATAGTCGTGCCGCGTCTTCAAGGCCATGACGACCTCTTCGAGCGAGGCGTTGCCGGCGCGCTCGCCGATCCCGTTGATCGTGCATTCGACCTGGCGGGCGCCGACCTCGCAGGCGGCCAGGCTGTTGGCGACGGCCATGCCCAGGTCGTCGTGGCAATGGACGCTGATGACCGCCCGGCCGATGTTCGGCACCCGGTCGCGGAGCGTGGCGATCATCGAGGCGTAATGCGACGGCGTGGCGTAGCCGACGGTGTCGGGGATGTTGACGGTGGTCGCGCCGGCCTCGATGGCGGCCTCGACGATCTCGCAGAGGAAGTCGAGGTCGGTCCGGGTGGCGTCCATCGGGCTGAACTCGATGTCGGGGCAGCACGCCTTGGCGCGGCGGACGCTGGCCACGGCCTTCTCGAAGACCTCGGCGCGGGTCATCTTCAACTGGTACCGCAGGTGGATATCCGAGGTCGACAGGAACAGGTGAATCCTCGGCTTCTGGGCGTATTCGAGGGCCTCCCAGGCGCGGTCGATGTCGCGGTCGTTGCACCGCGCCAGGCCGCAGACCGAGGCGCCGGCGATCTCGGCGGCGATCGCCCGGACGGCTTCGAAGTCGCCCGGCGAGGCGATCGGGAACCCGGCCTCGATCACGTCGACGCCGAGGCCCGCGAGCGCCCGGGCCACCTCCAACTTTTCGAGGTGGTTCATGCTGGCGCCGGGCGACTGCTCGCCGTCGCGCAAGGTCGTGTCGAAGATCAGGATCCGGTTCTCGTTCGCGTTCGAGGTCGCGGCGACGTCGGCCATGATGGTTGGGCTCGTCCGGGTCGGTGTCGAGAGGATCGGTCGGGGGCGGGGAACGGAAGAAGCCCCGAGATCCGCCGTGGGGGCGGGTCTCGGGGCTTCGGTGTTCGATCACGCGGGGAGCGTTCGGACCACGAATCCCTAAAACCACGCCCGGCCGAGGAGGCCGAGGGCCGACCGAAGTCGTCGGGTGGTGGTAAGAAGTCGCATCCGATCACTCCGCGAGGCGGGGCCTCGTCATGATGGAATGATCCTAATCCGCGAGCGCGGAGAGGTCAAGGGGTCCGAGGGCCGGCGTCGGCCTCGGCCTTCAGAAGGTGTAAGGGCTGTTGAAGCGACCGATGAGGAGGTTGGGGAGCCCGAGGGCCGTCAGCTCGACGAGGATCTGGGCGCGATGGCGGGGCTTCATGTGCACGGCGATGACGTCGACATCGGCCCGGCCGAGCTTGCGGACCTCGCCGGCGAAGGTGGCCGGGGTCAAGTGCTTGGAGAGGGTCGCCAGCGAGGTCATGGAGTCGGGGAACGAGGCTTCGAGGAACACCGCCTTCAGCCCCGGGGTGGCCCGGGCCAGGTCCCAGATCGCGTCGGTCGGCCCGGTGTCGGACGAGATGAGGATGCTCGTCTCGCCCGACTCGACCAGGAAGCCGAGCGTCGGGACCAGGTGGTCGACCGCGATCGGCGTGACCCGGAGGCCGGGCAGGTCGATCGCCCGCCCCGACTCGATCTCGTCGAGCTTGAGGAAGGGGGCCATCCGGCCCGAGAGTTCGAGGAAGTCGGGCCAGGTCCGGCCGTTGAAGACGTCGCGACGGAGGCTGTCGAGGACCTCGGCGTTGCCGTGCACGGTCACGCAGTCGGACCTGGCCTCGTAGGCGTTCTCGACGAAGATCGGCAGCGACGCCAGGTGGTCGGCGTGCGTGTGCGAGATCAGGACATCCTTGACCTTCGCCTGCTCCTCGGGCGTCCCGTAGAAACCCAGACACCCGGCGTCGACGGCCAGGATGTCGTCGATCAGGTACGAGATCAAATATTGATTCTGGTCGACGCCGCCCGCACTCATCGAGGATGGGAGCAGCGTGACCTTCACGGGACGGCCCCCCGAGGGAATGTTCTCCAAAGACTAGCACCTTTCCCGCGACGGTCAACGAGCCCGCCTCACGATCCCCGGGCGGGTGCGGACGGTCGTGGCGTCAGACGACCCGGATTGTCACGTCGCTCGACGTGACCTGTTCGAACGGGTTGACGATCGCGACCCGGAAGGTGTAAACGCCCGCCTTGCTGGGCCGAAAGGTCACCCGCTTCGCCCCGTGGCCGCCGTTCGGAACGAACGTCGGCTGCCTGGCACCGGCGGGGACGCCGATCGCGTACCAGGTGTAGCGGAGATCCGACTCGGCGAACGCCTGGTCGCCGCCGACGACGCCGAGCACGACCGCCCTGCCCACCCTCGGCGACGGCGACGCGAAGGCCGCGACCCGGACCGTCGGCTGCGGGACGGTGGCCGTCACGACCTCGTCGCTGGTCACGGACTGGCCGTCGGGGGCCCGGATCGTGACGCGGAAGCCGTAGGCCCCCGGATAGGCGATCCCGGTCGCGATCAGCTTCGAGGCGTTGGTCCCGTTGGGCCCGAACGAAGGGATCGGCGCGCCCGACGGCACCGAGAGGACCGACCAGGTATAGGTGAGCCCCGACTCGCCCGAGGTCGCGTCCGCACCGACCGCGGCGAGGAGGTCCTCGCCGCCGACCACGATGGTGGCCGAGTGGAACGCGGCGATGAGCACGGTCGGAGGCGCGGCGGGAGGGGGGGCGGGGGTCGGAGGGGGAGTGATCGGGGTCGGAGTGATCGGAGGCGGGGTGATCGGGTGTGCTGTCGCCGGCTTGAGCAGGCCGAAGACCGCGACCCCGTCGGTCGTCCCCACATAGACCCGGCCGTTGGCCACCATCGGCGTGATGAACTTGTTGCCGGCGCCGAACTGGTCGCGGCCGGATGCGGCCTGGTTGCTGTTGTAAAGCTCGCGGCCCAGGTTCGCCGCGTCGAAGGCATGGAGGGCGGCGGTGGTCCCGTTCTCGGCGGCCCAGACGATCCCGTTCGCGGCCCCGTCGGCCGAGACGGTCGGCGACGTCCCGGGGTAGCCGAACGTCTCGGGCGATTGCGACGTCGGCGTCGCCGAGACCAGGCCGTTGGTGATCGAGAAGGCCCGGAGGGTGGAGCCCACGGCGCCGAAGTAGATTGTGCCGTTATAGTAAGCCGGCGAGCCGAACTCCGCCCCGCCCAGGGCGGCGACGACCTCCTGGTGAATCTGGTTCGAGGAGGCGTTGAACTTGCCGAGGTTGTTGCGGTCAACGACATAGATGTTACCGTCCTTGCCCGACCCGACGGCAAGCCGGAGGGCGTTGCCCGAGGCGTCGCGGACGTCGGGCAGGAGCAGGAGCCCGCTGGAGCCGAGGTCGAGGTCCTGCGTCGTGAGCTGATTCTGGTTGAAGGGCGTGAAGGAGTCGGCCACGGCCAGGCCGCCGGCGGTGGAGAACTTCAAGTAGCTATCGCCGTAGTCGCCGACCGAGGGATCGAACGGGCCGTTGCCCGAGATATTGTAGAGGTTGCCCGAGGCGTCGGCCGCGAACCCGGCGCCGCTGTTCCAGAACGAGCTGCCGGACGTCCCCACGCCGTTCGAGGCGGCCGGCGTGCCGTTCGGGTCGACGTTGACGACGGACGCCAGGCCGAGGGTGTCGGCGTGGAAGCCGACGACCCAGCCGGTGTACGGGGCCTCGTCGGCGTGTGAGGTCCAGCCGGTGTAGACCACGCCGCCGACGAGCGTCAGGGCGTCGCGCTCGGAGTACTGCCGGGGGTCGAAGATGACGCTGGTGCCGTCGCCGCCGGGCCCCTTGCCGGGGAAGCGGACCGACCCGTCGATCGGGTGCGGCGTGACCTCGTCCAGGCCGGTCGCCAGGTTCAGGGCGTGGAGCCGCTGGTAGTAGACCGGCGACCCGTTGACGGTGGCCTTGCTCGACGCCACCACGTAGATGGCGCTCGTCGCGGGGTCGATCACCGGGGTGGCGGTGATCCCCAGGGTCGGGGCGATCTGGTCGGAGTTGTAGTCGCCGGCGGGCACCGGGGCCTCGCCGGCGCCGAGCAGGGCCTGCGCGCCCGAAGTCGGGCCGTCGTGCCAGAGCAGGGCGCCGCTCGCGGCGTCGAAGGCGTAGACGCTGTCGTTCTCGGTGGCCACGTAGACGACGTCGTGCGTCCCCCGGCCGGGGATGGCGACGTTGGACAGGTAAAGCGGCTGGGCGTCGACCTTGCCGTCGACCGCCAGGAAGCCGACCTTGCCGAAGTCGGCCACGTCGACGTTCGCGGGCGTGAGCGTCGTCTCGGAGAGGTCGGCGGCCGACCGCATGTTGTCGTCGTGGTAGGTGAGGACGTCGCCGCTGAGCAACTGCCGGCCTTCGAGCGCGAGAAACTGGAGGGGACGGCGACGGTTCCGGCGTCGACTCGGGTTCGGTTGCAGGTTCATTGGGACCTCCGGGTGCCGGGTCGGTCAGTGCGAGGGGCGGGCGGCCCCCCTCCGGTGCGGCGAGGTATATCAACAACCTTACGCCTCTCCGAGCGTCGATGCAACTCCGCCCTCGCGGGGCGATCGGCCAGGGTCGGCCGGGCGCGACGGGGTGCTTGACTTGCGACGGAGGCTGTCTTATGTTCATCTCCGGGCCCGCCCTTTTCCGGCCCGAGGCCCGGGGGAAGATCGCGCGCATGGAACCGAAGACGTACGACCTGGTGATCATCGGCTCGGGGCCGGCGGGCGAGAAGGGGGCGACCCAGGCCGCCTATTTCGGCAAGACCGTGGCCCTGATCGAGAAGGAGCCCTGGCTCGGCGGGGCCTCGGCCAACACCGGGACCCTGCCGTCGAAGACCTTGCGCGAGACCGCGTTGTTCCTCTCCGGCTTCCGGAACCGGGCGCTCTACGGGCTCCAGTTCACGCTCAAGCAGCAGGTCAACGTCCGCGACTTCATGGCCCGCGAGCGCTATATTTGCGACACGGAGCGGGCGCGAATCCAGGCCAACTTGAAGCGGCACCGCGTCCGCGTCTACTCGGGGATGGCCTCGTTCGTCGACCCCCACACCGTCGCGATCAAGCCGACCGGGAGCCCCGAGATCGAGGTCCGCGGCGAGAAGATCCTGATCGCGACCGGGTCGTCCCCCTACCGCCCGCCGATCTTCCCGTTCCACGACCCCCGCGTGCTCGACTCGGACACCATCCTCACGCTCCGCGACATGCCGGCCAACCTCCTGGTCTGCGGGGGGGGCGTGATCGGCTGCGAATACGCCTGCATGTTCGCCGCCCTCGGCGTGAAGGTCACCCTGATCGAGCAGCGCGACCGCCTCGTCGGATTCCTCGACCACGAGATCTCCGCCGCGCTCCGGCGCGGGATGGAAGGACTCGGCATCCAGATGTGCATGTCGGACGCCGTCGTCTCGGTCCGCAACGATGACGACATCGAGCTCCACCTCAAGTCCGGCGCCGTCGTCACCGGCGACGCCGTGCTCGTCTCCTCGGGGCGGAACAGCAACACGTCCGAGCTGGGCCTGGAGAAGGTCGGCGTCGCCCTCGGCAAGCGCGGGCTGATCCCGGTCAACGATCATTATCAGACCGCCCTGCCCCACATCTACGCCGCGGGCGACGTGATCGGCGTGCCGGCCCTGGCCTCGACCTCGATGGAGCAGGCGCGGGTGGCGATGGTCGACGCCTTCGACTTGAAGTACAAGAAGAGCGTGGCCCACCACCTGCCCTACGGGATCTACACGATCCCCGAATGCTCGATGGCCGGGGCGACCGAGGAGGCGCTGATCGAGGGGAAGGTCCCCTACATCGCCGGCCGGGCCTCCTACACCGCCAACGCCCGCGGCCAGATCATCGGCGACAACGACGGCTTCCTCAAGCTCCTCTTCCGCGCCGGTGACATGAAGCTCCTCGGCGTCCACGTCATCGGCGAGCAGGCGACCGAACTCGTCCACGTCGGCCTCACCGCCCTCCTGCTGAACGCCGACGCCGACCTCTTCATCAACTCCTGCTACAACTACCCGACCCTGTCCGACCTCTACAAGTACGCGACCTACGACGCCCTCGGCCGCCGAGCGGCCAGCCCGATCGCCGCCGCCGAGCCCAGCGCCGCCTGAACCTCGACGGCGTGAGCCGCGACGCGGACGAACCGGAAGAAGTCGCGCCGAAAAGCCTCTTCATTTGTCAGCCCGATCCGGGATGCTTATTGTGCAGCGACTCTAATCAGTGCCCGACCCATTTTCTGATCCGGGCTTTCAGCCGACTACCGAACCCACCGCCTTCCAGACGGTCGGTGGTCCAGGTTGCAATCCCCGCTATTGTCTCGGTCGGTCATGCGTGCTTGGTCCATTCTTCAAATTGTTCAGGATTGTCACAAACGCATTCATAGCAAAATACCACACTAGTATATTTATGATAGCATCCAGCAACCATGTCTCCGGGGTAGATTCGCCGGCCACAGGAGCTGCAATGGCCGTGATGACCCTGATCCAGCGATGACCGCCACCCGTGGATTGGTTCCAAAGGTAAAATCAGGACGGACGGGTTTTCTCTGAACATTTTCAGCTGAAAATCTGGTATTTTTATGCGTTAAAATTGTGTTTTGGAACGGAAAATGGATCGCAAATTAGTAGGCCGTGTGGACAATAGCTGGGTGGTCTGAGAGGCTATCCGGGAATGTTTTTTCGTTGTAAACTGCAGGGCCACCGCACTATGAACTGCTGACGGCGTAGGGGTTTCCGACTATACCTGAGGGGACCAAGAGGTGTCCCCATGCAGCCGCTGCCGATAACGACCG
>JAABUX010001235.1_pt1 | contig 39376 bp, 30 predicted proteins | sample 5561851 | NCBI WGS metagenome assembly JAABUX01 (sample SAMN10711883, study PRJNA513361) | rock metagenome | isolation source: Antarctica rocks | place: Antarctica: Victoria Land, Richard Nunatak red sandstone | collected 2016-01-03 | reverse complement strand
CTGCGACGCGTCCAGGTGCCGAATGCCACCGAACCAAGTCGCGAATGTCGATGAATCCATGGCCGACCTCTCCCACCCGCAGCCTCGCAGCGTCACAGATCGCAACAGGCTTTGCAATAAAAGCGATTTATTTCCATTCGTATTCTCCTTTAAGGCCCGGGTTTCCACGAAGGTATTCAACTGATCCAGGCGGGATTTCCGAATGCGGCGCTCTTTTTCGAGCCATCCTTGCGCCGCTGCGAGCGTGTCGGGCCGCAACTCGCACATGCGTACGCGGCCGGTTTTGCGGGAGATGACGATCTCGCTCTCTTCGAGCACGCGGATGTGCTTCATGAAGCTGGGCAGGGCCATGGGATGACGTTGCGCGAGGTCACCGATACTGGCCGGCCCGTCCGCAAGTTGTGCGATGACGGCGCGGCGGGTGCCGTCGGACAGCGAATGGTAAACACGATCAAGGTTAGCCATATGGCTAACTAACCGTCGCTCCGTTTCTCTGTCAAGACAGTAAGCCGATTAGCTAAGCATTGTCTTTGAAAGCGCTGATCAGCGCAGCCGAACCAATACGGCAAAACTGACAAAGCGGAAGCACTGTAGTGATCGGCCATGTCAGCTTATGGGTAGTCCAATATGCGCCGCTCATGTCGGATTCTGGTCGAGGGCGGTCACACAGAATCTGTCGCGGCGGCAGGGCCGCTCGCCGAATCTGATCTTCTGGATCGACAGCGTATCCAGGGGCGGGAGTAACGCCGCAGGCGCTCGCGACAGCCGCCACGAACACCGACCTGAACCTGCCAGGGCCGCTGCGGTCGTCTGAATTATGTGTGACTGGATGGACTTCGATCGTTGCCCGACCGACAATCGGCCCATGATCCTGTCCGAGAGCCCGAACCAGCGCAACCGTCCCGATGGCTGCGCGATCGACACCCTGATCCTGCATTATACCGGCATGCGCAGCGGCGCGGAGGCGATCGCGCGCCTGTGCGACGCGGAGGCGGCGGTATCGTCGCACTACGTGATTGAGGAGGACGGACGCCTGTTCCGCCTGGTCGAGGAGCACAAGCGCGCAGCCCATGCCGGCGTCTCGGTCTGGCGCGGACGCGAGATGCTCAACGACAGCTCGATCGGCATCGAGATCGTCAACCCCGGCCACGAATGGGGCTACCGTCCCTTCCCGCCACGGCAGGTCGAGGCGGTTCGGCGGCTTTGCCAGGAGATCATGCGCCGCCACCCTATCCCGGGCGCGCGCGTGCTCGGACACAGCGACGTGGCACCCGACCGCAAGCAGGATCCCGGCGAGCTGTTCCCGTGGGAGGCGCTGGCGCGCGACGGGATCGGCATCTGGCCGCATGGCGTCGCCGACCTCGGCGAGGCGGACCCGGTCGAGACCTTGGCCGAACTCGCGGAGGTGCGGCACCACCTGCGCCGCATCGGCTACGCGCCCGCGGCGGAGGGCGGGATGGACGATGCCCTGGCCATAGTACTGCGTGCGTTCCAGCGCCACTGGCGACCGGAGGCGGTCACCGGACGAGCCGATCGCGGCACCAGGGCCCGCCTGCGCGCGGTTGCGGGGCTTGCATGACACAGGCCTCCGGCATCATGCGGACGCGCGAGGGCCAGCGCCTGCTCGAAGCCCGGGCCGGTGCCGCCTGGCGGCGCTGGGGGCCGTATCCGAGCGACCGCCAGTGGGGTACGGTGCGCGAGGACTACAGTGCCGACGGGGAGGCCTGGACCAGCCTGCCGCACGACCATGCGCGTAGCCGCGCCTATCGCTGGGGCGAGGATGCGCTGGCCGGTCTCGGCGAGGAGAAGCTGCGCTGGTGCCTCGGCCTGGCGCTGTGGAACCGGCGCGACCCGATCCTCAAGGAGCGGCTGTTCGGCCTGACCAACGCCGAGGGCAACCATGGCGAGGACGTCAAGGAACTCTACTACCACCTGGATGCGACGCCGACCCACTCGTACATGAAGATGCTCTACAAGTATCCGCAGGCGGCGTATCCGTACGAGGCGCTGGTGGCGGAGAATGCCCGCCGGGGCCAGGACGCGGCGGAATACGAGCTGATCGACACCGGCATATTCGACCAGCGTCGCTATTTCGACGTGTTCGTCGAGTACGCGAAGGGCGGCGTGGACGACATCCTGATCCGGGTGCGCATCGTCAACCGCGGCCCGGACGCGGCATCGCTGAGCGTGCTGCCGCAGCTCTGGGCGCGCAACAGCTGGGCTTGGCTCGACGGAGTTCCGAAGCCGTCGCTGGAAGCGGTGTCGGCGCGCGAGGTGCGCGTGCTGCACCGGCGCCTGGACGAGATGCGCTGGTTCAACGAGAGCGCGGACCGGCTGCTGTTCTGCGACAACGAGACCAACGTCAACCGGCTTTACGGCGAGCATGCCGACGGCTTCTTCAAGGACGGGATCGACGATTTCGTCGTCCGCGGCGTGACCGGCGCGGTCAACCCGGAGCAGCGCGGCACCAAATGCGCGGCCCTGCACGAGATCGACATCGACGCGGGCGCGGAACATGAGCTGCGCCTGCGCCTGCGGCTCGCCGCCGACACCGCGCCGCCGTTCGACGACTTCGATGCCGTATTCCAGAGCCGGCTCGACGAGGCGGATGCGTTCTATGCGGCACTGCAGGCCAATGACGGCGACGCGGATCGCCGCTTGGTGCAGCGGCAGGCGCTGGCCGGCATGATCTGGTCGAAACAGTTCTACTATTACGACGTGCATCTCTGGCTGGAGGGCGATCCGAACGGGCCGAAGCCGCCGCCGGACCGCGGCAGGCTGCGCAATGGCGACTGGCGGCATGTCCGCAGTGCCGACATCATGTCGATGCCGGACAAGTGGGAATACCCGTGGTTCGCCTCCTGGGACCTCGCACTGCAGTGTCCGGTGCTGGCGCTGGTCGATCCGGACTTCGCCAAGGAGCAGCTCCTGCTGCTGACCCGCGAATGGTTCATCCACCCGAATGCCGCTTTGCCGGCGTACGAGTGGTCGTTCGGCGACGCCAACCCGCCGGTGCATGCCTGGGCCGCCTGGCGCGTGTTCGAGATGGATCGCGACGTCAACGGCGTCCCCGACCATGTCTTCCTCAAGCGCGTCTTCAACAAGATGATGATGAACTTCACCTGGTGGGTGAACCGCAAGGACGCGTCGGGACGCAACATCTTCCAGGGCGGCTTCCTCGGTCTGGACAACATCGCCATCTTCGACCGCTCGGCGCCGCTGCCGACCGGCGGCGAGCTGTCGCAGTCCGACGGCACCGCCTGGATGGCGATGTACGCGCTGGCGATGCTGCACATCGCCGTCGAGCTGGCGCTGGAGGACAGCGCCTATGAGGACGTGGCGGCGAAGTTCTTCGAGCATTTCCTGCTGATCGCATCCGCCGAGGGCATCAGCCTGTGGGACGAGCAGGACCAGTTCTTCTACGACCAGCTCGCCTTCCCGGACGGCCGCAAGATCCCGCTGCGCGCGCGTTCCATGGTCGGCCTGATCCCGATGTTCGCGGTCACCATCCTGATCGGCGAGCAGGTCGAGCGGCTGCCGCAGCTCAAGGCGCAAATGGAGTGGTTCCTGGCACATCGTCCGGACCTCGCCGAGCTGGTCTCGCACTGGGATGTGCCGGGCAGCGGCGACACCATGCTGATCTCGCTGCTGCGCACCCACCGCCTGACCGCGATCCTGCGCTACATGCTCGACGAGACCGAGTTCCTGTCCCCGCACGGCGTCCGCGCCGTCTCCAAGGCGCACGAGAAGCAGCCCTACCGGCTGGACTGCGACGGGCAGAACTACGAGCTCGGCTACTGGCCGGCTGAGTCGCGCTCGCGGCTGTTCGGTGGCAACTCGAACTGGCGCGGCCCGGTCTGGTTGCCGGTCAACTACCTGCTGATCGAGAGCCTGCGGCGTCTGCACCGCTATTTCGGCGATGGACTGAAGGTCGAGTGCCCGACCGGATCAGGCACGATGGTGAGCCTGAGCGGCGTCGCCGACGAGTTGTCCCGCCGGCTGGTCACCCTGTTCACGCGTAGCGGGCCGGACGGACGCCGTGCCGTGCATGGCGAGCAGCAGATCCTGCAGCATGATCCGCATTTCAGGGATCTCGCGCTGTTCTACGAGTATTTCGACGGTGATACCGGCCGCGGCGTCGGCGCCTCGCATCAGACCGGCTGGTCCGGGCTGATCGCGCTGCTGATCCAGCAGCTCTGCCCGCAGGCCGCGCCGGAACCCCGAGGCTCTTGACAACCGGAGTTCCAGAAGATCAGCTAAGAGAAAAAGCTAGGAAGGAAACGCGATGTATTCCCTTCTCTTCCGTGCCACTTGGCTGGCGGCGTTCCTGCTCGCTGGAAAGCCGGCGCTGGCGATCGACCCTCCGGCGCCGTATCCGGGGGCAGCACCCGGAGGCACGAATTTCCTGAACAAGCCGGCGCTGCTGGGGCCCGTCGATGACCCTGCCTGGTTCCTCAACAACATACCGTTCCTCGAGGTGCCGGACACTCGGATCCAACAGGTCTATTACTATCGCTGGCAGACCTACAAAGAGCATCTGATATACACGGGCTCGATATATGGCTGGCTCTCGACGGAGTTCCTGGCACCTGTGTTCTACGGAGCCCCATACGGAGGCGTATCTGCGGCGGCCGGACACCAGACCATCGAGGGGCGGTGGCTTCGAAACCAGCAATACGTCAAGGACAATATCAACTACTGGCTGAACGGCCCGGGACAGTTCCCGAAACCGCAGACTGACGGCGTCAATGCAGACACCGCCGACTGGGCGCATGAATATAGTTTCTGGGCCGCCAGCGCCGTCTGGCAGGTCTATCTGGCCACCGGCGACCTGAATTTCGCCAGGAGCCAGCTCCCGCAAATGATAAGGCAGTATCGCGGCTGGGATAACCATTTTAATTCGACCCTGGGCTTATACTGGCAAGTTCCAGTCTGGGACGCGACCGAGTTCACACCGGCCTCCTACGAGTCGAGCGATCCCTATCATGGCGGCGCCGGCTTCCGGCCGACCATCAACGCCTATCAATACGGGGATGCAACGGCGATCGCCAGCATCGCGGCCTTGACCGACGACGGAGCGACCGCCCTCGAATATTTCAACTGGGCGCAATCGCTGCGGAAGGCGATGCAGTCGGCGCTGTGGGATACGAGCCGGACATTCTTCTTCCACAGGGCGCGGGACAACAATCCCACGGGGGCGTTGCTGGACACCCGCGAGGAAGAGGGGTTCGTGCCGTGGATGTTCGAGATGCCCAAGGCCGCGGACTCGACCGCGATGGCGCAACTGCTGGATCCGCAGGGCTTCAAGGCCAACTTCGGACCCACGACCGCCGAGCGCCGCAGCCGGTGGTTCGACTACCAGGCAGCCAGCTGCTGCCACTGGGATGGTCCGTCATGGCCCTACGAGACCTCGCAGACCCTGACCGGCTTGGCGAACCTGCTGATCGACTATCCGTCCCAGAGGGTCATCACCGCGAACGATTATCTCAATCTGCTGCACGACTACGCCGCGACGCAGTTTCGCGGCGGCGTCCCCTATGTCGCCGAGGCTCACGACTCCGACGCCGACAGCTGGATCTACGACTCCCCCGACCACAGCGAGGACTATAACCACTCGACCTACAACGACAACGTCATCTCCGGCCTGATCGGACTGCGGGGGGAGCCCGGCGACGCGCTCGTCGTCAGCCCGCTGGCCCCGTCGACCTGGGACTATTTCGCGCTGGAGAACACGCCGTACCACGGCCACAACGTGACGGTGCTCTGGGACCGGACCGGAAGCCGCTATGGACAGGGAGCCGGCTTGAAGGTCTTCGTCGACGGCGTGGCGGCGGCGGCGCGGCGCAACCTCGCCCCGGTCATCGTCGATGTCGGACACACGATCACGCAGGACAACCGCTGCGGCTTCGTCGACGCCGCAGTCAACAGCCAGCGCTTCCCATACGGGACGCAGCCGCTGGCCAGCTACACGTCCCCCTACGACAATATCTGGAACGGTATCGACGGCGTCGTGTACCGGAGCGGCATCCCAGAAAACAGCCGCTGGACGTCCTATCAGTCCGCCAACGCGAGCGACTATTACGGCGTGAACTTCCAGCGCGACGTCACCCTGCGTGAAGTAGGGGTTGCGTTCTACGACGATGGCGGCGGCGTGCGCACGCCGACCAGCTATGACCTGGAATACTGGAACGGCAGCGACTGGGCCACCGTGCCGAACCAGGCCCGGACCTACCCGGCACCGCTTGGCAATGCCATGAACCGGATCACGTTCCCGCCGCTGACGACCAGCCGGATACGGGTGCTCGCGCCGAACGGTGGTGGCGGCACGGGCTGGGGACTGAGCGAGCTGCGGGCGTTGACCAAGCCGATCTTCCAGATGGCCAACGTCAACAGCGGGTTGCTGATCGGCGTGCAGGACGTGTCGACCGCCGGCGGTGCGCAGCTGCAGCAATACCAGGATAACGGCACCAACGACCATCTGTGGGAGCTGGTCGATGCGGGCGGCGGCTATTTCATCCTGCGCAACGTCAACAGCGGTCTGGTGATGGGAGTGGACGGCATGCAGACCACCGACAGCGCCCTGATCAAGCAGCAGGCGGACGACGGCTCGGACAATCACCTATGGCTGTTCGCCGATACCGGCAACGGACGCTTCACGGTCAGGAACAAGCATAGCGGCCTGCTGCTCGGAATCGACCAGATGTCGCAAGCCGACAGCGCGAACGTCGTGCAGTTCCATGACAACGGCACCAGCGACCATCTATGGCTGCTGAAGTCGGCAAACGATCCGCGCAGCGCGACTGCCGGCAACTGCCAAGGGCTATGAAAGTCGATCGCCTTTGCCAGCCGCGGAGGCGGGATCAGGTCGCCGCTCCGACTACGCGGCCACCTGCGGACGCACGCCCAGGATGTGCGCGATCGCGTAGGTCAGGTCGGGCCGGTTGAGCGTGTAGAAGTGGAATTCGTCTACGCCGTTGGCCTGCAGCAGGCGGACCTGCTCGGCGGCGACCACGGCGCCGACCATGCGCCGGATCTCGGGATCGTCCTCGCTGCCCGCGAACATCGCCTCCAGCCAGGCCGGGATGGTGGTGCCGCAGCTCTGCGCGAACCGCTTCGCGGAAGCGAAGTTGGAGACCGGCATGATGCCGGGCACCACCGGCGCCGTGATGCCGACGGCCAGGCAGCGGTCGATGAAGCGCAGGTAGGTTTCCGCCTCGAAGAACACCTGGGTGATGGCGCGGGTGGCGCCGGCGTCGAGCTTGCGCTTGAGGTTGTCCAGGTCCGCCTGCGGGCTGTGCGCGTCGGGATGCACCTCCGGATAGGCCGCGACCGACAGCTCGAAGTCCGCCACCCGCTTCAGCCCGGCGACCAGCTCGGCGGCGCTGGCGTAGCCGTCCGGGCCGGCATCGAAGGTGCCGCCGTCGGGCGGGTCGCCGCGCAGGGCGACGATGTGCCGGACGCCTTCGTCCCAGTAGCGCCGTGCCACGTCGTCGACGGTGCCGCGGTCGGCGCCGACACAGGTGAGATGCGCCGCCGGGGTCAGCGTGGTGTCCCGGGCCAGGCGGGCCACGGTGTCGTGCGTGCGCGCCTGCGTCGAGCCGCCGGCGCCGTAGGTGACCGAGACGAAGCTGGGGCAGAGCGGTTCCAGCCGGCGGATACAGGCCCAGAGCTGCGTCTCCAGCGCCTCGGTTCGCGGCGGGAAGAACTCGAAGGACAGCACCGGCGGCTTGCCGCTCGCGGGCGCCGGCAGGCCCTGGATTCGCGGACCGGTCAGCCAGCGCTCGAGCGGCGCCAGATCGGAGCTGTGGTGGGTGTCGGGCATGCGCTGTGGTCCGGTTGAGGCGGGATCTCGATCCGGCATATGGACAGCGGGCCGGCGCTATCAATGCTAGGCTGTTTCCGCCGCGCCGTCGGCACAAATCGCCCCCCGGAGGGCGCCGGCCGGAAGGACCGCCGCCGTGGCGCGATCGCGACGGGCGCGCGAAAGCAATGGGCGTGATTGCATGCGGCGGCACCCGTGATAGAGAAGTGCTGGGATGATGGCTCGGTCCTATGCCGACCGCAGCAAGGCCAGCCGGGGATGATAATGCGCGTCGCCAACCACGATCACGCCGTAACAGCCGCGTCCGCGAGAGCAGCGCGCAGAAGAACCCTGCAGGTGACCACCACGGCGGCCGTGTTCGCGGTGCTGTCGCTGAGCGGCTGCGCGACGCGTCCGAAGGACCCGGAGGCGCTGGCCGACTACGAGAGCACCAACGATCCGCTGGAGCCGACCAACCGCTTCTTCTACAGGGTCAGCAACACCGTCGACCGCTATACCTTCAAGCCGGTCGCCAAGGCCTACGTCGCGGTGCTGCCGCAGCCGGTCCGCAGCGGGGTGCACAACGTGCTGCTCAACGTCGGCAACCCGACGACGCTCGCCAACGACGTGCTCGAGGGCAAGCCGAAACGCGCCGGCACCACCTTGATGCGGCTGGTGATCAATTCGACGGTCGGCGTGGCCGGCATCTTCGACGTGGCCAAGGGCTGGGGATACCCGGCGCACGAGGCGGATGGCGGCCTGACGCTGGCATCCTGGGGCCTGCCCTCGGGTCCCTACCTGTTCCTGCCGCTGCTCGGACCGTCGTCGCCGCGCGATGCGACCGGGTTCGGCCTGGACGTCGGACTGGCACCGCTGACCTACGTGCCGCGCGGCTACGGCTTGCTGACACTGAACTACGCCCTCTACGGGATCGGGCTCGTCGATGCGCGGGCGCAGGTGCTGGATCAGCTCGACCAGATCCAGCGCGACTACCTCGACCCGTATGCGAGCATCCGCAGCCTCTACCGGCAACATCGCGCGGCGCAGGTCGAGGAGCTGCACAAGGATAACGGGATGACGACGCCAGACTGGTATACGCAATGACCGGGATTGATAGGATGCTCACCCTCATGACACGCCGCAAGGCTCTCGCCCTGCTCGGAGCCGGTTGCGCGGCCGTCCTCACCTCGCGGTTCTCGCCCGTGCTGGCACAGGAGGGCGGCGACACCGCCTTCGTCCGCAGGCTCAGCGAGAAGCTGGTCGCGATCATCAACGGTCCCGCCCCCCTGGCCGAGAAGCGCCAGCAGATCCTGCCTCTGGTCGATGACAACGTCGACGTCGATGGGATCGCCCGCTTCTGCCTGGGCCGCTACTGGCACCAGGCCACGCCGGAGCAGCAGCAGAAGTTCGTCTCGCTGTTCCATCACGTGCTGCTCAACAGCATCGCGGGTAAACTGGGCGACTATCAGGGCGTGCGCATCGCCACCGGAGCCAGCACCCCGCGCGGCAACGGGCTGACCGCCGTCAGCACGACGATCGACCGTCCGGGCCAGCCGCAGACTGACGTGCAGTGGGTGATCGGGCATACCACCGGGTCGCCGAAGGTGGCGGACATCATCGGCGAGGGGGTGAGCCTGAGCATCACCCAGCGCGGCGACTATTCCAGCTATCTGCAGCGCAACGGCAACAGCATCGACGCGCTGCTGAAGGCGATGGAGCGCCAGGCGTCCCACGCTTCCTGAAGCGCGCCCGGAGCCGCCTCACCCGCGGACGCTCTCATAGACCAGCATGGCGTTTCCGGTTCGCTCGAACTGGCCACACACGCTCATGCCGATGCCGCCCAGGATAGTACGGGAGGCAAAGTTGCTTTCCCGCGCCACCGCCACGATACGCTTCTCGCCCTGGTCATGGGCGAAACGTAGTGCGGCGGCGGCGGCCTCGTGCGCCACCCCCCTGCCCCGCGCCTGCGCCCAGATCGCGAAGCGCAGCCCGAGCCCCAGTCCGTCCGGCCGCTCATGGATGCCGCTCATGCCCTGGAAGCGGCCACTCTCCCGTATGGTGAAGATGCCGACGCGGCGCCGCGCCCAGAACGCGATGTCGTCCGCCATCTCCTCGGTGGCCTGGCTACGGCTGCGCACGCCGCCGAGCATCAGGCCGAAGGCGCCGGCATCGCCCTTGAGCGCGATCATGTCGCCCAGGTCGAGCCAGCCGACCGGAGCGAGCACCAGCCGCGCCGTGCGCACCATCCGGCCGAGAGGCTGGGATCCGGTCACGCCGCACCGACCGCGCCGGACGACCGGCCGTCATCTTCAGCGGGCGAGCGGACGGTACTTGATACGGTGCGGTTCGGTGGCGTCGGCGCCGAGACGGCGTCGTTTGTCCTCTTCGTAGGCCTGGAAATTACCCTCGAACCACTCGACGTGGCTGTCGCCCTCGAAGGCCAGGATGTGCGTCGCCAGCCGGTCCAGGAACCAGCGGTCATGCGAGATGATCACCGCGCAGCCGGCGAAGTCGCCGAGCGCATCCTCCAGTGCCCGCAGCGTGTCGACGTCGAGGTCGTTGGTCGGCTCGTCGAGCAGGATGACGTTGCTCTCGCGGCGCAGCATCTTGGCCAGGTGCACCCGGTTGCGCTCGCCTCCCGAGAGGATGCCGACCTTCTTCTGCTGGTCGGCGCCCTTGAAGTTGAAGGCGCCGACATAGGCGCGCGACGGCACCGCCCGCTTGCCGAGATAGATCACGTCGGTGCCGCCGGAGATCTCCTCCCAGACATTCTTGTCGGCATCGAGCGTGTCGCGTGACTGGTCGACGTAGCCGAGCTTCACGGTGTCGCCGATCTTGAGGTCGCCGGCGTCGGGCTGCTCCTGCCCGAGGATCATCTTGAACAGGGTCGACTTGCCGGCGCCGTTGGGCCCGATCACGCCGACGATCCCGCCCGGGGGCAGCTTGAAGTCGAGGTCGTCGATCAGCACCCGGTTGCCGAACGCCTTGCGCAGCTTGTCGGCCTCGATCACCGTGCCGCCCAGGCGCGGCCCAGGCGTGATGACGATGTCGGCGGTGCCGCCGGCCCGGTCGGCATTGGCGGCCAGCATCTTCTCATAGTTGGCGATGCGGGCCTTGTTCTTGGCCTGGCGGGCGCGCGGGGACGAGCCGATCCACTCCTCCTCGGCGGCGAGGGCACGCTGGCGCGAGCTTTCCTCCTTCTCCTCCTGCTGCAGCCGCTTGCGCTTCTGCGACAGCCACGACGAGTAGTTGCCCTCGAACGGATAGCCGCGTCCGCGCTCGATCTCGAGTATCCAGTTGGTGACGTTGTCGAGGAAGTAGCGGTCGTGGGTGATGACCATGACGGTGCCGGCATAGTCGCGCAGGGTACGCTCCAGCCAGGCCACGCTCTCGGCGTCGAGATGGTTGGTCGGCTCGTCGAGCAGCAGGATGTCCGGCTTCTCGATCAGCAGGCGGCACAAGGCCACCCTCCGGCGCTCTCCGCCGGACAGCTTGTCGACCGCAGCCTCGGCGGGCGGGCAGGCCAGCGCGTCCAGCGCGATCTCGATCTTGCGGTCGAGCTCCCAGCCGTCGCCAGCCTCGATTTGCTCCTGCAGCGTGGCCTGCTCGGCGAGCAGGGCATCCATCTGCTTGTCGTCCATGGGCTCGCCGAACTCCATGGAGATCGCGTTGAAACGCTCGAGCGCCGCCTTCAGCGGGCCGAAGGCCAGGCCGACATTCTCGCCCACGGTCAGGCTGGCATCGAGCTGCGGCTCCTGCTCGAGATAGCCGATGCGCATGCCCTCGGCGGCCCAGGCCTCGCCGCCATACTCCGTCTCGATGCCGGCCATGATCTTCAGCAGTGTCGACTTGCCGGCGCCGTTGATCCCCAGCACGCCGATCTTGACCCCCGGCAGGAAGGACAGCGTGATGCCCTTGAACACCTCGCGCCCGCCCGGATAGGCCTTCGTCAGGTCCTTCATCACGTAGACATACTGGTAGGCTGCCATGACGTGCTCCTGACGAGGATGGACCAGCTTCGGGAGATGCGCCCGGCAGGACTCGAACCCGCAACCAAGCCGTTATGAGCGGCCCGCTCTAACCATTGAGCTACGGGCGCACAAGCCGCCCCTCAGATCGCGCATCGCCCGGTTCTTGGCAAGCCGGTCCATGGCGGATGGCGACCGTGCGCTGAATTTTCGCGGGCTGCCTTCGGACCACCACGATTGCACGGTAGCTTCGTCTCGTAAACGATCCGGAGTGTCATGTCATGATCCCACGACCACGTTCCATCGCCGCGGCGATGCTGTCGGCGACGTTCCTGCTTCCCGCGGCCGGCGCGTTCGCCCAGCCCGCCGCCGGCCACGGCCAGCAGCCGTCCCAAAGCTACGCGCAGCCGCAATCCCAGGGCTACGACCAGCCGGGTTCGACGGGTTACGTCCAGCAGGGACCGCGGCCAGGGGAGCCCGGCTACGTGAGGCCGAAGCCGAAGGGCGGCTGCCTGAAATACGGCGCGGTCGGCGCGGTGGGCGGACATCTCGCGCATCACGGCGTCCTCGGGGCACTGGGCGGATGCGCCACCGGCATGTACGTCAAGCATCGTTCGAAGAAGAGCATACGCGAGACCGGACAGCCCTGAGCGGCGCGGACCGCCCGGTGATGCCCAAGCTCGGGATGCCCAGGCTTGGGATGCCCAGGCTTGGGATGCCCAGGCTTGGGATGCCCAGGCTTGGGATGCCCAGGCTTGGCATCGTCGGGGCTTGCCGATAGCCTCGCCGAGCAACCGGAGAACACGCGATGGACGTCTCGAAGATCAGCCCCGGCAAGGACGTGCCGTGGGACATCAACGTGGTCATCGAGATCCCGCAGGGTTCCTCCGTCAAGTACGAGGTCGACAAGGACAGCGGCGCGATCATGGTCGACCGCTTCCTGTTCACCCCGATGGCGTATCCGGCGGCATACGGCTTCATCCCCGGAACCCTTGCCGACGACGGCGATCCGGCGGACGCCCTGGTGCTGGCGCCGGGGCCGATAGTGCCAGGTGCCGTGATCCGCTCGCGTCCGATCGGCATGCTGAAGATGGAGGACGAGAGCGGCCAGGACGAGAAGATCATCTGCGTCCCGCACGACAAGATCCATCCGCTCTACACGAACGTGCACTCGATCGACGACCTGCCGCCGATCACCCGGCAGGCAATCGAGCATTTCTTTACGCGCTACAAGGACCTCGAGCCGGGCAAGTGGGTCAAGGTGACCGGCTGGGCGACACGGGAAGAGGCCGGCGACGTGATCCGCGCTGCCCTCGCCGCCGCGGCGAAGTAGCGAAGAGCGCTGCGGCGCGGCGTCACCCGGCCCGGATGGTCTGCTGGATCAGGGCCTCGTAGTTGATGAGGTAGTCCTCCATCGCCAGGGTGCGCAGCGCCTGCCTGCGCACCGCCCGCCGCAACCGCTTCGACAGCGTGCCGTTCTCCAGCATCTCCAGGACGCAGTCGGCAAGCTTGCCGGCATCGTGGAACGGGGTCAGCAGGCCGGTCTTGCCATGCTGGATGAATTCCTCGACCGGCGCCGTCCGGCTGCCGACGATGGCGCAGCCGGCCGCCATTGCCTCCCGCAGCGACCAGGAGGCGACGAACGGATAGGTGAAGTAGATGTGCGTGTCCGAGCGCTTGAGCAGCCCGGCATAGCTGGCATAGTCGAGCTTGCCGACGAAATGCACCCGCGAGAGGTCGAGGCTGTTGCCGACCTCGTGCAGCATATGCTCGCGCCAGGTGCTGTCCGCCAGGCGCGCGCCGTAGCTGACCCCGTCGCCGCCAACCAGGATGACCCTGACGTCCGGCCGCGCCTGCAGGATGTGCGGCAGCGACCGCATGACGATGTGGAAGCCGCGATAGGGCTCCAGGTCGCGCGACACGTAGGTGACCAGCTTCTCGTCCGGCCGCACCACGAGGTCGCCCAGGATGAAATCCTGCCTCGCGGCCTGGGGGTCCGGCGCGCAGACGTCCAGGTTGACCCCCTCCGACAGCACCGAGATCCGGTCGTGCGCCCATTGCGGATAGGTGGAGCGCTGGAACAGGGTCGGCGTCTGGCCCGTGCCGCCATTGGTCAGCGCCAGCAGGTTCACCGCGTTCTTGGCGCGGACACGCGGGAACATCGACGGATCGCTCGGGAACTCGGGGTCGAAGCCGACATCGAACTTGTCGGTGTGATAGAAGAACTCCAGGTAGCCGAGCAGCGGCGTGTGCGGAAACACGTCACGCAGGTTCAGCATCTCGCCCCAGCCGTGATGGCCGATGATGATGTCCGGCGTGAAGCCGAGCTGCCTGAGCGTGCGCGCGGTCTGGGCGACCAGCTCGGCGCGCATCATGGCAACCTCGAACTCCTGCGCGACCTGGAAGGTCTCGGCGTGCGCGCCGCCCGCCATGCGATACGACACGCGACGCACGCCCGGCATCACGTTCTGGTTCGGCTCGCTGATGAAGATGACCTCGTTCTCGCCGCCCTCGTGCGTGTTCTGCCGGGTCAGGTGGCGGACCAGGTGCAGGAACTGGCCGGGGAAGTTCTGGTGGACAAAGAGATATCGCAACGTGAGCCACCAGGAAGGAGAAAGCACGCCGGGGCGCCGCCCGTGGCTCACCGGGGCCGACGGCCCCGGACCGTATCAATCGCATCCGCCGGGGGCGGTTGCTCCGTCGCTCAGGGAAGCGATCTCGACCGCCTGTCCTTCATCTGCTGGCGCCCATCTCCTAGCGCCCATCTCCTAACGCCGGGTCGGACCGGCCGGCTTGCGCGGCACCGGCTTGCCGGCGGGCGTGGAGACCGGCCTGGATGCGGGCCTTGCAGGCATCGCGGTCTTGGCAGAAGCAAGCGGGGCAGTCTCGGTCCGCGCCGATGCGGTCGTGGCAGGCGCATTCCTGGCGACCACGGTCGTGGCGGGCGCAGGGCTGGCGGGCGCAAGGTTCGCAGGTGCAGGCTTGCCGGGCCCAGTCGCGGCGGACAAGGCCTTCCGGGCGAGCGACACCGCCGCGCGAGCCAGCGCCGGCACGTCCTGCGGACCCGCGGCCGGCTGCACCGGAACGCCTGCCGCCGCCGGCACTTCCTGGTCCTCGTCGTCTTCGGCGTCGTCGGCATCAAGATCGCCGGCAGCGTCGTGCGGCAGGATCTCGATGCGGAAGGCCTCCAGCGGCGCCAGGCTCTCGGCCTCGGCGGTCTCGGTATCCGATAGCGGGCCGATGCGGCTGCCGTCGGTGAAGGTGGCGCTGACGCGCAGGCTGTGGGTCTGCACCGCGCGGCCCTTCAGGCGCACGCGCAAGCCGAGGATCGGCAGCGCCATGCCGCGGCTGCCGCAATACTGCCCGCCCTCCGACCAGGGCGACAACCAGCCCTTGCCGAGCACGGCCTGGTACTCGATGTCCTCCGGGCCGATAAGCCGGTTCGGGGCGATCGCGAAACCCTCGATCCAGCTCTGGCTGCCGGGTTCGCCCATCCACTCCCCGAGCTTGCCCAGCCTGTCGCCGCGACGCTGCACGTGCGCCGCGACCTCCGCCTTCTCGTCCGGCACCTGCACCGCCTGGGCGTCCGCCGGCTTGGCGGCGCCTGCCGGCACGACCGGAGCGGCGGCCGCCGCTGGTTCGCCCGCGGCAGGTGCCTGCGCCGGCACGGCGGTGCTGGCGCCGGCGACGTCGCCGAGGCGCATCACCTGCAGCTTGGGTGCCTCGTGCTGGCCACTGCCGTTCTGGTAGATCGTCACCAGCAACTGCGAAGGGCCTTCGTTGACGCGGACCAGGGCGGCGCTTCCGGCCGCGCCTATCCAGCCATCCTCGTTGAAGCTGCTGATGCTGACGCGGCTCCTGTCCTGCATCGGCGGCTGGGTGATGCGCACCCCCGGCAAGCCGGTCTGTGGATCGGCGACAGCGCTTCCCTGCGCGTGGAAGACACAGAACAGGCCCCTGTCGAGGGTCATCAGGTGACCGGAGACCTTCAGCTCGGTCACGAGCTTCTGGTCTGGCGCTACGCCGGCTTGAGGCATCGGATGTCCGTCCCGTTCGTTATCGATCAGATGACCGTCCGCAGGGTGCGCGACGGCCGCACGCGGGCGATCCCGCCGGATGAATACAGGCCCGATGGTGCGACGTCATGGCATCATCCGCAATGGGGTCGCATCGCTGTAAAGCTTGGGTACTTGCGGAAGTCGTCCGTCGGCGCCGCGGCGGGCGTCGCACAGATGCAGCAGCATGTCGTTGAGGGGTCCGACCGGAAGTCCGAGCGGCAGCACCGCGCCGCGCCCGGTGCGACGGATGCGCTCCGCCTGCGCACCGATGTCGAACGCGGCCACCGCCAGTCCCGCCCGCCATGCGAGCGTCAGCGTGAAGCACCACGTCTCCGGCCAGATCGAGGGCAGCAGCGCGAGATCGCAGCGCTGCGCACGGATCAGCTCGACCGCCTTTTCCTCGCGATACGCGCCGGTGATGTCGAGCACGCCGGCCTGGAACAGCATATCGTCGTCCGGCGTGTGCCCGACCACGACGAAGTCCAGCTCCAGGGCACGCAGCGCCGCGTTGCGCAGGCAGTCGAGCAGTACCTCGTAGCCCTTCTCCACGCCGATGCCGCCGATGACGCAGATGCGCGCGCGCTGCGGGGTCGCCGCCAGCAGCGCCGGGGGCATCGGCGCCGGGTCGGCGAACTGCCGCAGCGTCAGGTCGGGAGCATCGTTCTCCCACGGCCCGACCAGCGGCCGGGTCGCGGGGAAGTGCCGCGAGATGCGCCGTGCGGCGTCGCCGGAGGGTGCGATCACCTGCCGCGCGGCCATCAGCTCGTCGGAGGAACGCAGGTGCAGGGCGGCCGGCGAGATCGCCTCGCTCAGGTTGCTGCCCTGCGCCGCCACGCAGGCGTTGCAGCCGGCGATGTCGGGCTCGCCGCAATAGCGCGCCGACGGACCGACCAGGGCGATCCGCTCGCAGAACCACGCATAGTCGTGGATGTAGATGTCATACGGGATGGCGAGCCGCTCGCACAGCGTGCGCACCTGCGGGTGATGGCCGAGCAGGTGATGCCATTCCGCATGCAGCAGCCCCTCTCCGGAGAGCAGCGCCAGCAGCTCGTCCATCTCGCGCGGCAGCACGTAGCGCAGGTTCGGGAACTGCCGGGTCTCGCGCCCGGACGTGCCCCCCAGAGCGCTCCCGGCATCGCGCTGCCCGGAAGCCGCCACATCGACGGCGCAGGCATCGCCCTGCGGGCGCAGGATGATCGGCCGTATGCCGTGCGCCGCCAGCGCCTTGGCGCGCGCGCGCACGACACGCTCCACGCCGCCGGCATCGTCGTGGGTGACGAGCAGAGCTGCCCGGGCGGGATCGGCCCTGCCGGCGATGAAACGCAGCCGGTCCATGCGGCGGCGCGACTCGGCGAACGGGTCCGCGGCGATATGCGCCTGCACCAGCGCGTCGTAGCCGGGATGCAGTCGGTTCAGGATGTCGAGGTTGCGCCGCATCAGCGCGTTGCGGGCGGCGCCGAACGACACGTTGCCGGCATGGCCGACATAGGCTCCCGGCACGCCGACATGGCGCCAGCCCAGGTGGCGCGCGCGCAGGCAGAACTCGTTCTCCTCGGCGTAGCCCTGCGCGAACAGGTCCTCGTTCAGCATCCCGGTCTGGTCGAGGCAGTCGCGGCGGAGGTACCAGCAGAACCCGTTGCCGGTCGGGACATCGATCGCGACCCCCTGGTTCGCCGCCTGGGCCAGGGCCATCAGCCGCCTGGTCTCGATACGGTCCGGCACCGGGTTCAATACGCGGGGATCGGGATAGCTGAGGATGCTGGCGTCGTTGGAAAAAGGCGTCGCGGTGCCGATGTCGGGCGCGCTGTACGCCGCGTCGCGCAGGGCGGCGGTCCAGGCGCCTGCGACCAGCGTGTCGCTGTTGAGCAGCACGACGTCGCGCCCGGCGCACGCCGCGATGCCCGCGTTCGCGCTACGCGGGAAGCCCTGGTTCCCGGCATGGCGGATCAGGACGATGGTGTCCGCCGCGGCCAGCGCGTCCAGCGCCGCCGACAGGGCGGACTCCGGGGAGGCATCCTCGACGACGACGATGCGGCTCCCGGGCGGCAACGTCTCGCGCACGCTCTCGATGCAGTCCAGCGTGCGCCGCAGGTGCCGGTAGACCGGGATCACCACGTCGAAGCCGGGGTTGGGCGGCCGGCTCGACGGATCGCGGCCCAGATGGTCCGCCGGCAGCGGCTTCATCCGTCCGCCCCTGAAGGCCGCCGTACGCGGGTCGATCGGGCTGCCGGTCAGCGCGCTGCCGTCCGCCGCGAGCAGGTGCAGCGGCCCACGCGGCAGACGCGCCCCGGGTATCAGCAGGCTGCGCGGACGTGCGAACGGGGTCTCGGTGTCGATCTGCTCGGCGAACTCGTCCAGCAGCAGGCGCCGCCGGCTGCCGTCGGCGCCGACGATCGTGAGCAGCGGCGCCCGCGCGGGCTCGCCCGGGTGCCAGAGCCAGCCGCGCAGGGCGCCCTGCCGGCCGACCGCATCGGCGTCCGGCACCCACTCGACGAAGCCTTCGGTGCGCAGGATGGAGCGGATGTCGAGGGGGCTGCCGAGCAGCGGGGTGCTGCCGCGCCTGACCTCGATGCGCCGCCCCTGGCGCCAGCGCGGGGGCAGCCGGCCTGCGAGCAGCCTGCCGTCGAGATGGATGTTGCAGGCGCCGGTATCGAAGGCGCCGCCCCTGCGCTCGGCCGGATGGAAGGCGTCCGCGCCGTCGATCAGCAGGCGGCCGGAACCGGACAGCCCGCACCAGCCGGGCCACATCGCGGCGCGCGCGATCTGGCCCATCATCGCGGTCATCGCCGGGTCGGGCGCATGCCGCGAGAGCGCCTGCTGCAGCGCCTGCGCGGCCTGGTCCGGCGCATCGACGGCGCGGTGCGCGGCGGCCAGCATGTTCCAGCCCTCGCGAAAGTCGAACCGCCGCAGCAGGCCGCGCAGCAGCTCGATCGCGCCGTTGGCGTCCCCGGTGCCGATGCGGGCCAGCGCCAGCGCGACGTCGACATGCGCGGAGCCGCTGCTGAGCCGCTTCGCCCGCTCGAGCCAGCGGCGCGCCGCCCAGGTATCGCCGCGCTCGCCGGCGAGCCGACCCTGGACGAACGCCGCCTGCGCCCGCTCCTGCGCCCATTCGAGCCACTCCGCCCGATCGGCCTCGCTGACGCGGGGCCGTTCCGCCAAGCGCGATCGGTTCAGAGGCTTGCCCCGGCATGGACGGCTTCGTCGGCCTTGGTGCCCGCGGCCGGGCTTGCGGCGGCCGGCGCCCCGGCGCCAGTCCCGGGCGCGGCCTGCTTCTGCCGGACCACGGGCTTGCCAGCCTCGTGCGCCTCGCCGAGACGGGCAAGCTCCGGTTCGGCCTCGCTGATGCCCTGCGCGCGTGCTCGCTGCAGCCATAACCGGGCCTCCGCGACGTCGGTCTCACCGGCGACCCCACGTGCGAGGTAGCGGCCCAGCATGAGCTGCGCCATGGCATGGCCGCGCTCCGCCGCCTGACGGAAGGAGCCCTGCGCCAGGACACGGTTCTCGGGGACCTCGTGGCCGCCGCCATGCATCGCGCCGACCGAGAACAGCGCGTTGATGTGACCGTGCCCGGCTGCCTGCTCGAACATCCGCAGCGCCGCCGGATGGTCCTTGGCGCCGCCGCGGCCGTGCAACAGCAGTTCGGCATAGGCGACCTGCGCGTCCGGCATCCCGCTCTCCGCCGCCTTGGCGATCCAGAGCCGGCCCTCCTTGAGGTCGATCTCGATGCCGCGGCCCTCGGTCAGCATCCTGCCGTACCAGTACTGCGCGTGCACCACCCCGTCGGCGGCGCGTCGCAGCCAGATCGCCGCCTTGCGTTCGTTGCGCTCGACGCCGACGCCCTCCGCGAGGCAGACGCCGAAATTGAAGGCGGCGACGAGGTCGCCGGTGGCGGCGGCCTGCTCGAAGCGCTCGCGGGCGGCGATACGGTCGGCTTCCTGGCCGCCGCCGGCCATGACCAGGTTAGCGAGGTCGATGTGGGCGGCCTCGTCGCCCTGCTCGGCCGACTTGCGGAACCAGCGCGCGGCCTCGTCGGGATCGCGCTGCACGCCGGCACCGGTGAGGTAGAGCGACCCGAGCGCGCGGGACGCCGCGGCATGTCCCTGCGCCGCGGCGCGGCCGTACCAGGTCGCCGCCTCGGCGTAGTTCGGCGGCAGGTCGCCGCCGCGCGCATACAGGTCGCCGACCAGGGCGGCGGCCTCGGCGTCGCCGGCCAGCGCCGCGCGACGCAGCCAGGACTCGCCCTGGACGATGTCGCGCTGCACGCCGCGCCCCTCCAGCAGCGCCAGGCCGTAGCGGGCCTGCCCGGAACGCACACCCTTCTCGGCGGACTGGCGGTAGAGCGTGGCCGCGGTCTGGATGTCCTGCTGCACGCCGGCGCCGCGCTCGGTCATCACCCCGAGCAGATACATCGCCGTCGGCAGGCCGCCGGCGGCGGCCTTGGTCAGCTCGATGGCGGCGTTCTGCTGGGCGGCGGCATCGTTCTCGCGCGCGAGCAGGGCAAGGCCGAGGCCGAGGCAGCCCTGCGAGCAGCCGGCGTCCGCCGACCTGGCATACCATTGGTTGGCCTGGTCGAGGTCGCGCATCGCCTCCGGGCCGGAGGTGAGGATGTAGCCGTAGAGCGCCTGGCCGTCCGGCGAGCCTGCCTCGGCGGCGCGTCTCCCCCAGAGTGCCGCGTTGTCATAGTCGGGCTTGGCGTCGGACTGCTCCGGACCATGACGGAACAGCGTATGGTTGGCGCCGCCGCTCATGCCGAGGCCGAACAGATGCAGGGTGGCGAGGACGAACTGGGCCTCGACCCAGCCGGCCTCGGCGGCGCGCTGCATCCAGCGCGCGCCTTCCTCGCGGCTCACCGGAACGCCGGTCCCGTCCAGGTAGGCGCGGCCGACGCGGAACTGCGCTTCCGGGATGCCGGCGTTGGCGGCGGCACTCAGCGGCGCGAAGGCGCGCTTGGTGTCGCCCGCCTCGATCAGGCTGCGGGCGTAGTCGAGCTTCGACTTCGTCGAGAACAACGCCGCCAATCGTTGCGGTATCAGACGCTGGCCTAGGAGATTGGGCATCGGAGCCGGAACCACCTCATGATCGCTGACGGAATAATCGGCACCCGGCGCGGACGGCAGGTCCGGGAGACGGGCGGGGAGACACCATGGCCGGCGGGGGCATGGCCGGACCGATCATGCCCCGCCGGCGGCGCGAAGAAAAGCATCAGGGCTCGCGCATGCCCTCGGTCGCGACCGGAAGCACCGTGCTGAGCAGGTAGCGCAGGATGGTGCGCTTGCCGACCTTGATGTCCGCGGTCACCGGCATGCCCGGGGTCGGATGGAAGTAGTTCGGCACGCCGTGCAGGCTGTAGCGGTCGACCCGCAGGCGGATGCGGTAGAAGGTGTCGGACGATCCGCCCTGGGTGTCGCTGCCCGGTGCGCTGGGACTGCCGGGCTGACCGCTGCCGCTGTCCTTGGTGAAGCTGTCGGCGCTGACGTTGCGCACCGTGGCCTCGGCCCCGCCATACTGGGTGTAGCTGAAGGTCGCGAACTTGATCAGCGCCTTGTCGCCGAGCTTCACGTAGCCGGAGTCCGAGCCCTTCAGCTTGGCCTCGACCTCGAGCGGCGCGTCGAGCGGCACCAGGGTGATGAACTGGCTCACCGGGTTGAGCACCGAGCCGACCGAGACCTTGGCGATGGTCAGCACGACCGCGTCCGCCTGCGCGCGCATCACCACCAGGCTCTGGCGCAGCACCGCCTTTTCCAGGTCGCCCTTGGCCTCGTAGTATTTGTGCTGCGCGTCGGTGAGATCCTGGTAGATCGTCGCCTTCCAGTTCTGCGCGAAGCCCTCTTCCTCCGAGACCATCGCGTTGAGCTTGCTCTGCGCCCCGGCGGCGGCCTGCTGCGCCGTGATCTGCGAGCGCTCGACCTCCATCAGGTCGTCCTGCGAGGTGAGCGACGACAGCCGGCTGCCAACCTGGTCGCGCTGCAGCTCCATGCGCATGTTGTGCACGTCGGTGGCGAGCTTGACGCGCCCGCCGTACATCGCCGCCGAGGCCTGGTTGGCGGTGACCTCGCTGCGCAGCGAATCGACCTGTTCGGCGTAGTTGCGCATCTTGGCGTTGTACTCGGACTGCCGGCGCATGAAGATCGCCGCCTGCGCGGTCGAGGCCGGGTTGGTCACTTCGAACGTGTAGCCCTTGCCCGCCGCCTCGGCCTGCAGGCGATCGATCTGCGCCTTGTACGACTGGGTCTGCTGCTGCAGGTTGGTGGTGTCGGCGCCGGTCATGGTCGGATCGAGATGCGCCAGGATCTGGCCCTTGTGCACGATCTCGCCCTCCTTGACGTCGATCGTCTTGACGATCGAGGTCTCCAGCGGCTGCACCAGCATGGTCGCGGCGGTCGAGACCAGCTCGCCGGGCGTGGTGACGACGCGATCGAGCGGGAAGGTGCCCATCACGACGATCATGCTGACCGCCAGGCCGCCCACCACCCAGATCGTGTAGCGCGCGACCGGGCTCGGCGGCATCGCCACCAGGGCGGCGCTGGGCGAATGGAACTCCAGCAGGTCCGACGGCATGTCGTCGTTGCTGTCCCGGGAGCGGCGGTCCGCGCGCCTGAGCTGCCTGGGACGGGACGGGCCGGCGTTGCCGCCGGTGACGAGATCGGTGCCGCTCATCGTGTCAGTCTCCCTCGGCCAGGAGCGGCGCGGGGCCGGCCTGCCGCTCGGGGTTCATGTGGCGGGTCTGCTGCATCCAGAGCTGGCGGTAGATCGCGCAGCGCTCGAGCAGGACGTGGTGCGGGGCGATGTCCTCGATGCGGCCGCGCTCCATCACCAGGATCTGGTCGCAATCGACCAGCGACGACAGCCTGTGCGAGACGATCACCATCGTGCGGCCCTTGCTGATCCGCTTCAGGTTGGCGTTGACCAGGGCCTCGGATTCCGGGTCGAGCGCCGAGGTGGCCTCGTCGAGGATCATCAGCTTGGGGTCGGTGATCACCGCGCGGGCGATGGCGAGGCGCTGCTTCTGGCCACCGGAGATGTTGGTCGAGCCCTCCTCGATCCAGGTCTCGTAGCCGGCCGGCATCCGCTCGATGAACTCCTCGGCGCCGGCGAGGCGGGCGGCGCGCACCGCGTCCTCCAGCGTCAGGCCGGGGCGGTTGGCGGTGATGTTGTCGCGTATGGTGCCGCGGAACAGGAAGTTGTCCTGCAGCACGACGCCGAGCGACTTGCGCAGGTGGGTCAGGTTGATCTCGCGCAGGTCGATGCCGTCCAGCTTGAGGAAGCCGGTATAGTTGCGGCTGACACCCTGCAGCAGGCGCGTCAGGGTGGACTTGCCGGAGCCGCTGCGTCCGACCACGCCGAGCATGGTGCCGGCCGGGATCTCGAAGCTGACGTCGTCCAGCGCCCGGCTGGCCGCACCCGGGTAGGTGAACATCACGTCCTGGAACGACAGCGCGCCGAGCACCTTGGGGCGCATGCCGTTGGTCAGCGCCTTGGTCTCGGTCGGCTGGTTGAGCACCGAGCCGGCCTCGCCGAGGGCGGCGCGGATGTCGGTGAACTCCTCCAGCAGCTTGGCCAGGCTGACCAGCGGCGAGGCGACGCGGCCGCCGAGCATCATGAACGCGACCAGGCCGCCGGCGCCGAGCGAGCTGCTGCCCGTGAGCAGCAGGTAGGCGCCGACCAGGATCACGCCGCGGCTGATGAACATCTCGATCGGCATCGCCAGCGTCGAGGGCCAGTTGGCCAGCCGGCCGGCATCGAGCTTGGCGCGCACCACGTCGGCGGTGGCGATGTCCCATTCGGTGCGGCGCGACGGCTCCAGGGCGAGGGTCTTGAGGGTGCGGATACCGGCCACGGACTCGTACAGGATGCTGGCCCGGCGCATCTCTGCGGTGATCACCTTTCCGATCAGGCGGCCGATCGGGCCGATGAAGATCACCACGATCAGGCCGATCAGGCCGGCCGCGGCCAGGGTCATCCAGGCCAGCGTCGTGCTCATCACGAACAGGAACGGCAGGATCACCATCAGGGTGAACATGTCGAGGAAGGTGCTCATCAGCTTGCCGGTGATGAAGTCGCGCACCCGGTAGATCGCCGACACCTTGCCGATGACGTTGCCCGCCTGCTGGCGCTCGAAATACTCCAGCGGAAGCGACAGCAGCCGGCCGAAGATGACCAGCGCGATCCGGCTGTCCAGCCGGGTCGACAGCACCAGCACGATCTCGCGCCGGCCATAGCTGAGCAGCGTCTCGTAGAAGGTCAGGACGAGGATGATCATCGAGATCGAGACCAGGGTGGCCATCGAGTGGTGGTTCACCACCTTGTCGATGACCTGCATCACGATCAGGGCGGGAAAGATGGTCAGCAGACTGAGCACGACCGAGGCGATCGAGATGTCGCGCAGCGACTTCCTCTCGCGCAGCACCATGCGGGTGAGCCAGCCGATGTTGATCGTGGCCTCCGCTTCCGACTGGTTGCGGCTGCGCTGCACCAGCACGACGTCGCCGGTCCAGACCTGGGACAGGCGCAGCTCGTCCACGGCGACCGGGATGTCGCCGTCGCCGCCCATCGGGTCGCGCAGCCAGACCACGCCGCGCGCCACGTCGGCGCCGACCAGCAGCGCCGCCGAGCCGTCCTGGAACATCAGGACCAGCGGCGGCGTGTCGTGCATGCGGACCAGGTAGCGCCATTTCAGGCGCATCGCCTTGGCAACCATGCCCTGCTCGTGCAGCCAGTTGACCAGGCTCGCCGGGGACGGCGTGACCTCGGTGACGGGACCGCGGAAATCCTGCGGATCGAGCTCGGCGCCGTGATAGCGGGCCGCCGCCATGACGGCGCGCAGCCGCACCAGGCGGCCGTCGACACCGGAGGCGGCACCCCGGCCGTCCGCGGCGTGGCCGGCATCCGCGAAACCGGCGTTGTCGTTGGGTTGAACCACTGGCTTTCCTCTGTCAGATCGCAATCGCGGGGCCGGAAATGCCGGTTAATCGTTGCGGGAGGCAATTCAATCGAGCGGACCGTAACATAACAGGAATAGTATTTCCGCAGTTTTCTGAAGCATCTTGTTCTTGATCCCCTCAGGGTGTATCTCTATTTTGATATTCCACCACAATCCATGAAGTGTTGTTGACACGCAACTCAGTTGGCACGCACAAAGCATCCAGATAGAAACGGATCCGTAACGAGTGCGTCACGCAGGTCTGCCGCCTCCTGCCCGGGCAGGATCGCCACCAGGGCGCGAAAGAAACCGACCTCGCCCCGCGCCCGCGCCTGGAACAGCCCGGTCAGGCTGGTCGCCGACGGCGACCGCCCGGTGCAGCAGGCGCAGCCGGGGGCATGGCCGCCGGGCGAGGGCCGCGTGGCCGGTTCCGGCAACCGCAGCACGAGCATCCAGCCCGGCTCCGGCTTCGGCCGTGCCGCGGATGCGCTGCCCGACAATATCAGGACCTGGTCGGCCCGGCCGGGCGGCACGCCTGCGTCCGGATCGAGGAAATGCACCGGTATGCGGGCGTCGATGAGCATGTTCGGGCTCCGGCTGGACAGAAGGCGGCGCAGAGACAACATAGTGGCGCCGGCCGGCCGCTTCCGGACGTATGTTTTCAGCATGCCGAGCGCGTGCCGCCAGGAGAAGAGATGACGCGACCCCACCTCCTCGACGCGTTGCGCGACCAAGTGCTGCTATGCGACGGCGGCATGGGCTCGCGCGTGCAGATGCTGACCCTGGACGTCGAGCGCGACTACTGGAACCGCGAGAACTGCACCGAGGTGCTCAACCTGTCGCGCCCGGACCTGGTGCGCGAGATCCATCGCGGCTACTTCGCCGCCGGCGCCGACATGGTCGAGACCAACAGCTTCGGCGGCTCGCCGATCACGCTGGCCGAGTTCGACCTGGAGGACCGCACCGCCGAGATCAACCGGGTCGCCGGCGAGCTGGCGCGCGAGGCCGCCGACAGCTTCTCGGACGGCCGCCACCGCTACGTGATCGGTGCGATCGGGCCGGGCACCAAGCTGCCGAGCCTGGGCAACATCGCCTACGACCCGCTGGAGGCCGCCCTCGCCGCCCAGTGCCGCGGCCTGATCGCCGGCGGGGTCGACGCGCTGCTGATCGAGACCTGCCAGGACACGCTGCAGATCAAGGCGGCCGTGAATGGCGCCAAGATCGCCCGGGCCGAGGCCGGCACCGACACCCCGATCTTCGTGCAGGTGACGGTGGAGACCACCGGCACGCTGCTGGTGGGGCCCGACATCGCCGCCGCCGCGACCGTGATCCACGCGCTCGACGTGCCGATGCTGGGGCTGAACTGCGCCACCGGGCCGCAGGAGATGGCCGAGCACGTGCGCTGGCTGGCGGCGAACTGGCCCGGCCTGCTGTCGGTGCAGCCGAACGCCGGCCTGCCGGAGCTGGTCGACGGGCTGACGCACTACCCGCTGGGTGCTGCCGAGATGGCCTCCTGGATCGAGCGCTTCATCATTGAGGACGGGCTCAACCTGGTCGGCGGCTGCTGCGGCACCTCGACGCCGCACATCGAGGCGATGGACGCCATGCTGCGCCGACGCGCCGGCGCCCGCCTGCGCCCGGCCCCGGTGGCCCGCCGCCCTGTGTGGATCCCGTCGGTCGCCAGCCTGTACGGCCAGGTGCCGCTGCGCCAGGAGAACAGCTACTTCTCGATTGGCGAGCGCTGCAACGCCAACGGCTCGCGCAAGTGGCGCGAGCTGCAGGAGGCCGGCGACTGGGACGCGGCGGTCACCGTGGGCCGCGAGCAGGTCGCCGAGGGCAGCAACAGCCTGGACATCTGCACCGCCTTCGTCGGCCGCGACGAGGTGCGCGAGATGAACGAGGTGATCACCCGCTTCACCAGCAGCGTGAACGCGCCGTTGGTGATCGACAGCACCGAGACCAACGTGATCACGGCGGCGCTGAAGCTGCATGGCGGCAAGCCGATCATCAACTCGATCAACTTCGAGGACGGCGAGGGCGCCGCCGCCGACCGCCTGGTGCTGGCGCGCAAGTTCGGTGCGGCGGTGATCGCGCTCACCATCGACGAGGCCGGCATGGCCAAGACGCCGGAGAGCAAGCTCGCGGTAGCCGAGCGGCTGGTCGAGTTCGCCTGCACGAAGCACGGCCTGCCGCAGTCCGACCTGCTGATCGACCCGCTCACCTTCACCATCGCCACCGGCAGCGAGGACGACCGCAAGCTCGGCCAGTGGACGCTGGAGGGCATCCGCCTGATCCGCGACCGCTTCCCCGACATCCAGATCATCCTCGGCCTGTCGAACATCTCGTTCGGCCTCAACGTGGCCGCCCGCGGGGTGCTGAACTCGGTGTTCCTCGACCTCGCGGTCAAGGCCGGCATGTCCGGTGCGATCGTGCACGTGTCCAAGATCCGCCCGCTGCACCTGCTCGCCGCCGAGGAGATCGAGGTCGCCGAGGACCTGATCTTCGACCGCCGTCGCGAAGGCTACGACCCGCTACAGCGTCTGCTGGAGCTCTTCGCCGACCGCAAGGCTTCCGAGTCCGTCAAGAAGAAGAAGGCCGACACCGTCGAGGGACGGCTGCGCGACCGCATCGTCGACGGCGACCGCAAGGGCCTCGAAGGCGAGCTCGACGAGGCGATGACGACGCACAAGCCGCTCGACATCATCAACACCATCCTGCTCGACGGCATGAAGACGGTGGGCGAGCTATTCGGCTCCGGCAAGCTGCAGCTCCCGTTCGTGCTGCAGTCCGCCGAGACCATGAAGGCGGCGGTGGCGCACCTGGAGCCGCACATGGAGCGCGTCGCCGGTCAGGAGCGCGGCACCATCGTGCTCGCCACGGTGAAGGGCGACGTGCACGACATCGGCAAGAACCTGGTCGACATCATCCTGACCAACAACGGCTACCGGGTGGTCAATCTCGGCATCAAGGTGCCGCTGGCCGACATGATCGCCGCCGTCGGCCGCGAGAAGGCGCACGCCATCGGCATGTCCGGCCTGCTGGTGAAGTCGACCGTGGTGATGCGCGAGAACCTGGAGGAGATGTCGCGCCAGGGGCTGACCGTCCCGGTGCTGCTCGGCGGCGCGGCGCTGACCCGCAACTACGTCGAGGAGGACTGCGTCGCGGCCTATGCCGGCGGTCACGTCGCCTACGCGCGCGACGCCTTCGACGGCCTCGGGCTGATGGACAAGGTCGCCACCGGGGGCTTCGACGACTACCTCACGGCGCTGCAGTCGCGACGCAAGGGCAAGGCGCGCGTCACCAAGCGAGAGCCGGAGCTGGCCGAGACGCGCGGCTTCGAGCCGGTGGACATCCTCGCGGCGCAGGCACGGCGCAGGCGGATCAACAACGGCGTCGCGCCGGTCGAGCCACCCTTCTGGGGGGCGCGGGTGATCGAGTCCACGCCTGAAGCGGTGCTGCCGTTCCTCAATGAGCGCAGCCTGTACCAGTTCCAGTGGGGCTTCCGGAAGCAGGGCCGCTCGCTGGAAGACTTCCTCGGCTGGGCCAAGCAGGAGCTGCGCCCGGTGATGAAGCGCATGATGGCGCTGTGCAAGCAGGCCGACATCCTGCATCCGCAGTCGATCTACGGCTACTGGAAGGCGGCGGGACAGGGCAACGACCTGATCCTGTTCGAGCCGGACGGCAGCACCGAGGTGGCGCGCTTCACGCTGCCGCGGCAGCCGCGAGAGGATGGCGCCTGCGTCGCCGACTTCGTGCGCGACATCGACAACAATGTCCGCGACGTGATCGGGCTGCAGGTGGTCACCGTCGGGCAGAAGGCCTCCGACGTGGCGCGCGAGTGGTTCGAGGCCGATCGCTACCAGGACTATCTCTACCTGCATGGCCTGTCGGTGGAGATGGCGGAGGCGATGGCGGAGTATTCGCACAAGCGCATCCGGGCCGAGCTCGGCTTCGCCGCCGAGGACGACCGCAACATGGACAAGCTGCTACAGCAGGGCTACCGCGGCTCGCGTTACTCGTTCGGCTATCCCGCCTGCCCCAAGCTGGAGGACCAGGTGCCGCTGCTGTCACTGCTCGGCGCCGAGCGGGTGGGCGTTTCGCTGTCGGACGGCTACCAGCTGCATCCCGAGCAATCGACCAGCGCGCTCGTCATCCTGAACCCGGCGGCGAAGTATTTCACGGTCTAGCGGGGCGCCGCGTGACCGACGCTTCGCCCGAGTCGGTGTTTACCGCTCTATGGACGGCGGCGTTGCGCGAGGCTTCCAACCGGGACATCGCCAACCCGGCCTGCCTGCACCGACTGGCGCAGCGGACCGGGGTCGAAGCGTTCGGATGCGTCGCGGCGGCGACCCTGCAGGACCGCGCGGCTCTCGTCAGCCGGTCCGCCGCCCTGCTGTCGGCCCTGACCCTGCTCTGGGCGGGCGCCGGGGTGGAGCCTGACGAGATCTGGATGGAGCTGCACAAGCGTGAGCGGCTCGGATCGCTGCTGCACGACATGACCAGCGGCGAGGTCCGGCCCAAGCGCCGCGCGGGTCAGCCATGGCGGGTAGACAGCACCAAGCTGCCCTGAAACGGCTGGCATGAAAAGGCTGGCGCTCCGCCTGCCCAGGACCGATATACCGGCCAGCGAAGGCGTTGGATCTCGGGGTGACGGCTCAGGATGGCTGGACGAGGACGATGAGTTGGGCGCGATGAACTGGGTCGACGCGGCGATGCTGGGCATCCTCGCCCTTTCGGCGTGCGCCGGCTTCCTGCGCGGTTTCGCCCGCGAGCTGCTTGGGGTCGCGGCCTGGGTCATCGCCGCCGTGCTCGCCGGCCGCTTCTACGGGGCCGCCCTGCCGATCGCCAGGAACTGGATCGAGGACGCGCAGATCGCGGACGTGGTCTGCTTCGTGGTCGTCTTCCTGTTCATCCTGATCGCGCTGTCGGTGCTCGCCAACCTGCTGAGCCGGCTGGTCCGGCTGTCGCTGCTGGGCGGCATCGACCGCATCCTCGGCCTCGGCTTCGGCCTGGTGCGCGGCGCGGTGCTGCTGGTGCTCGCCTATATCGTGCTCGCCTTCACGCTGCCGGCCGACGACTGGCCGGGCGCGATCCGCCAGGCGCGCGGCCTGCCCTACCTTCATTCGGGCGCGCGCTATGCCCTCGCCCAGACGCCCGAACGCTGGCGCCCCATGCTGCCGCGCGGCGGGCCCGATGCCGCCGCCGACCTCGGCCAGGAGAGCTTCTAGAATGGCGATCGACCCTCGCGACCTGATGACGGATGACCGCCGCCAGCCGGATGCCCCGTGCCCGGAGGGCGACCGGGAAAGCGGCGACGACAAGCCGCATGACGAGTGCGGCGTGTTCGGCATCTGGAACGCCTCCGATGCGGGCGCAATGACCGCCCTCGGATTGCACGCGCTGCAGCATCGCGGGCAGGAATCGACCGGCATCGTCAGCTACGACGCCGACGCGCACCTCGATGCCAGCCGGTTCCACAGCCACAAGGGCATGGGCCTCGTCGGCGACGTGTTCGGCGACGCACGCATCATCGCCGGCCTGCCGGGCCACGCCGCGGTCGGCCACAACCGCTACGCCACCACCGGCGCCACGCTGCTGCGCAACGTGCAGCCGCTGTTTGCCGAGTTCGAGTTCGGCGGCCTCGCCGTCGCGCACAACGGCAACCTGACCAACGCGCGCAGCCTGCGCCGGACGCTGATACGGCGCGGCTGCATCTTCCAGTCCACCACCGACAGTGAGGTGTTCATCCACCTCATCGCCATCAGCCTGTACTCGACCGTGACCGACCGCCTGATCGACGCGCTCAAGCAGGTGGTCGGCGCCTACTCGCTGGTGGCGCTGTCGCAGGATGCGATGCTCGGCGTGCGCGATCCGCTCGGCGTGCGGCCGCTGATCCTGGGCCGCATCAACGGCGACAAGGGTGAGGCGCCGTCATGGGTGCTGGCGAGCGAGAGCTGCGCGCTGGACATCGTCAACGCCGAGTTCGTGCGCGACGTCGAACCTGGCGAGATCGTCATCATCGACGGCGCGGGCGTGCGTTCGGTGAAGCCGTTCGGACCGACCAGGAGCCGGTTCTGCGTGTTCGAGTACATCTATTTCGCCCGTCCGGACTCCGTGCTCGACGGCCATGCGGTCTACGATGCCCGCAAGCGGATCGGCGCGGAACTGGCGCGCGAGAGCGCCATCGACGCCGACGTGATCGTGCCGGTTCCGGACTCCGGCGTGCCCGCGGCGATGGGCTACGCGACCGAGAGCGGGATCCCGTTCGAGCTGGGCATCATACGCAACCACTATGTCGGCCGCACCTTCATCGAGCCGACCGACCAGATCCGCAACCTTGGCGTCAAGCTCAAGCACTCCGCCAACCACTCGGCGATCGCCGGCAAGCGTGTCATCCTGGTCGACGACTCCATCGTGCGCGGCACCACCAGTCGCAAGATCGTCGAGATGGTGCGCGCGGCCGGCGCCACCGAGGTGCATATGCGGATCTCCTCGCCGCCGACGACGCATTCCTGCTTCTACGGCATCGACACCCCGGAGCGCGGCAAGCTGCTCGCCGCCAACCACGACGTCGCCGAGATGGCGGCGCTGATCGGGGCGGACAGCCTGGCCTTCATCTCCCTCGACGGACTCTACCGCGCCCTCGGCCAATCCGGCCGCGACCCGGCGCAGCCGCACTTCTGCGATGCCTGCTTCACCGGCCAGTATCCGATCGACCTCGCCGACCTCGACGAGGACAGCACGGCCCGTCCGACCAAGGTGGCCTAGGCTCACGCGACGATGGATGTCCGGTCGGGGGAGGCCCAGCCGGGGGATGCCCAGCCGGGGCCGGTGTCCGGGCAGGTCGCGCTGGTGAGCGGGGCGAGCCGCGGGATCGGGCGCGCCGTGGCACGCGCGCTGGCCCGTGCCGGTGCGCACTGCGTGCTGACCGCGCGCAGTCCGGGCGGCCTCGAGGAGACCGACGACCTGATCCGCTCGGAGCTTGGGGCCGGCCAGGGCGCGACCCTGCTGCCGCTCGACCTGCTCGACGGTGCCGGCATCGACAGCATCGGACCGACGCTCGCGGCGCGCTTCGGCCGGCTCGACATCCTGGTGCACGCGGCGGCATCCCTCGGCGCGCTGACCCCGGTGCCCCACATCGCCGAGCGCGACTGGGACCGCACGCTGTCGGTCAACGTGACCGCGTCGTGGCGCCTGATCCGCACCACGGCACCGCTGCTGCAGGCGGCGCCGGCGGGCCGGGCGGTGTTCCTGACCGATGGCCACGCCCGGCAGCCGGTCGCCTTCTGGGGGATGCTCGGGGCCGGCAAGGCGGCGATGGAGAACCTCGTGCTGGCCTGGGCGGACGAGATGGCCGGCCACGAGCGGTTGCGGATCAACCTGTTCGATCCCGGCATCGTCGCCACCCGGATGCGGGCGCAGGCGATGCCCGGCGAGAACCCGGCGCGGCTGGCGCGGCCGGAGGATGCGGCGGTGGCGATCCTGCCGCTCTGCCTGCCGGCCGAGCGGCGGCACGGCATGCTGATCTGCTGAGGCGCTACCCCTTCACCACGTCGGAGGCGAGCCCCTCGATCAGGAAGCGCTGCAGGTAGACAAACCAGCCGGCGACCGGCACCACGGCGGGTACGGAAGCCGCCATCAGCGCCCCAGTCGGTCAAATGTGCGCTCTTGAACAGCATGATGCCGGGCGTCAGCGTGCGGTCCGCGTCGTCGTTGATCAGCACGTAGCCGAACATGAACTCGTTCCAGGCGTTGACGAAGGCGAAGGCGCCGCTTGCCAGCACGCCGGGCGCGCAGAGCGGCAGCAGCACCCGGAAGATGAAGCCGACGCGCGTGCAGCCATCCAGCTCGGCGGCATCCTCCAGCTCGGCGGGAAGCGCATCGAAGAAGCCCTTGAGCATGAAGGCGCAGAGCGGGATGGTGAAGGTGCAGTACACCACGATCAGGCCGCCGTACGAGCTGAGCAGACCCATCTGCCGGATCAGCAGGTAGAGCGGCACCAGCAGCAGCACGCCCGACCAGCTCGGCCCAGCTCATCAGCCGGCCGTCGATGCTGAGGCCCTGCAGCACGTTGGGGTAGATCGCGGCGCGGTCGGGCAGTGCGCGGCGGCGTCGGTGAGGTCGGCGAGCGCTCCCATCCGGTTCAGCTCGCTGAGCCATTCGATCGATCCCCAGCTCGCGTCAGGACTTTCGCCGCCGGCCAGCGCGGTTACGAGCTTGTCGTGCAGCGCCTCGAACGACATGTCCTGGACGTCGATCTTCAAGCCGGGATGCGTCGCCTCGAAGCCCGCGATCTTTTCCTGGGCCACCTTCGAAATCCGGCAGCGGCGGATCCCACGCCACCCAGAAATGCAGCGTCACCGGCTTGGCGGCGTGTGCGCCGGTGCCTCGCCGCCATTGGCCCCGGCGAACTTCCTACCCGCCGGGTCCCCGGAGCCGGATGCCCCCCGTCCGCGACAGGCGGACGGGGGAGCAGGCTAGAGCATGATCACTTCGATCATGCTCTGCTTGACTGAGGAAAGAGCAGCTTTATCAGCTGCCTGGGATCGCGAAGCGATTCCAGTCAGACTGACGCTGCTCCAGCCGGGTGTCACGGGTTGCTGGAGGTCTGCGGCAGGCCGGCCGGCTGCGCGAACGGCGCACCGACGTAGCGGTAGACGATCGGGGTGCCGACCCCGGTGGTGTAGTTGAACGCCGATCCGAGGCTGCTGTTCGGCACGACGCCGTTATAGCCCGGGATGCTGCGGTGGAAGATCTTCGCCGCATTGCCGAAGAGGTTGCCGGCGTAGGCCTGCACCGCGGATGCGGCGTAGATGTAGTTGTTCAGGTTGCCCATGCGTCCGTACTGCTCGATCAGCAGCGCGGTGGCGCCGGCCAGTTCCGGTGACGACACGCTGGTGCCGATCAGCCCGACGAACTTGCCCTGCAACGCCACATAGACGTAGGAGCGGTCGGTGTTGCCGTTGCCGTTGATCGGATTGTCGCCGCCGTTGCAGGGCGTCACCGAGATGCCGCCCGGACAGCCGCCGACCTGCATGCCGATATCGGGCAGGGCGCGCTGGGTGGTCGAGCCGGTGTTGCTCAGGAGCTGGTAGGATGGCCGGCTAGACAATGTGCTGAGGCCGCCACCGGCGCCCCAGACGCCGCCGGACACGGTGGAACCTAACCCGTAGATGTCATAGGGGATCTCCGGATCGGACCAGGCATTCTCGCCCACGTACGACGAGTCCAGCGTGGTCGTGCTGTGCGTCGTCACCACGTTGGTGCCGCCGACCGCGGTCACGTTGCTGTCCGCCGCCGGCGTCGAGACGCTGGTGATGAACTGCCCCGGCGTGGCATCGGTCACGTAGTTGACTGTCGGGCATTCCAGGCCGGCCTCGTCGCCGGAGCTGGCCAGGAAGCTGATGCCCTGGGCGTTACCCTGCTGGAACAGCTGGTGATAGATGTTGAGAAGATAGGTCTGGTCGATGCCGTTATTGTAGGCGGCGGTGTAGGCCAGCTCGCAGCCGCCGAAGGATGAGCTGACGACGTCCGCCTCGTTGGCCTCGTCGATGGTGATGTATCCGGCGATGATGTTCTGGTCGCTCAGGTCGGGGATGTCATAGAGCACGACGTGCGAGCCGGGTGCTCCGGTGAGTGACTCCTGCACATCGAGCGAGGCCTCGTCGAGCGCGGCGCTGGTGGTGTCGGCGCCGCCGTTGACGTACACGCGCTTGTACAGCGTCGGGTCGGCCACGCCGGCGTTCTGGCTGAAGTTCTCGTGGTCGAAGGTGGCCTGGACGTCGCTGTCGAAGATGTCGCTCGACATCAGGATGCCGATGGTGGTGCCGGTGCCGTCCAGGCGCTGGGTGTTGCCGCCGACATTGACCTGGGTCTGGTAGGACGGATACTGGTACGCCTGCTTGAGGTCGGTGTACCAGTAGCCGCCGACGGTCGACTTGCGGTTGTCGGGCGTTCCGAACGGGATCGCAACACCCGGCACGCGCCTCGCGAAGGTGTGGGCGCTGCGTGTGCTGCGCCCGAAGTCGAGCACCACGGCGCCGGCCCGGGCGGCAGCGCCCGGCAGCGTGGGCGCCCTGGCGGCGACCATGCGGTTCCGTCCGCCGGCGACGTGGCCCATCATCAGGCTGGTGCCGAGCGCCTTGCTGACCTGCGCCGCGGTTCCGGTGACGTGCAGGCTGCGGGTGTGCGTCTCGACGGCGAGGCCCTGCGTCGTGAAGCTGGCGGCGACATCGCCCAGCGTCGCCGCGTCGGGTCCGAAACGCTGCCCGAACTGCTGCGGGGTGAGCCATTTATGGAACGACGGCGATGCCGGGTCGTGCTGCGCCTTGAGCAGCGTTTCCAGCCCGGTACTGTCATGGAGCAGCAGGATGACGTCGAAGCCAACCGCCTGGCTGGCCGCGACTGCGGAACCGAGCTGCATGGTGGCCGCATGCGCGCCCGATCCGGAGACGGCGATGGCGGCCGCCGCCAGTGATACCGAAAGTCCTCGTAGGTGCATATCAGGGTCCTGGCTGATGATTGCCCGACCATGTCGCCTGTCTAAATTATTTCAAATCACTTTTTTAACGGAATACGATCACATCATCGCATGTCTTGAGGGCTGCGGGCGATGTCTCGGTGCAAGCGGAGCGTGTGCCGGCTCCGTCGCGCCGGCGTCGATCGCTCGCACCACCGCCTCCGCGGCGCGTATCCCATCCACACCCGCCGACAGGATGCCGCCCGCGTAGCCTGCCCCCTCGCCCGCCGGGAACAGCCCGGCGGTGTTGAGGCTCTGCCCATCCTCGCCGCGCGGGATGCGCAGCGGCGAGGACGTGCGCGTCTCGACGCCGGTCATCACCGCATCCTCGAGCGCGAAGCCGCGGATGCGCCGGTCGAACTGCGGCAGCGCTTCGCGGATCGCCGCGACGGCGTAGTCGGGCAGGCAGTCGGCGAGGTCGGTGGGCGTCACGCCGGGCTTGTACGAGGGGATCACCGCACCCAGGCCGGTGGAGGCGCGTCCGGCCAGGAAGTCGCCGACACGCTGGGCCGGCGCATGATAGTTGCCGCCGCCAGCCACGAAGGCGCGTTCCTCCCAGTGCCGCTGGAAGCCGATCCCGGCGAGCGGCCCGTCCGGATCGAAGCCTCCCGCGTGGGCACGGAAATCCTCCGGCGTGAGGCCGACCACGATGCCGGCGTTGGCGTTGCGCTCGGCGCGGGAATACTGGCTCATCCCGTTGGTCACCACGCGGCCGGGCTCGGACGCGGCGGCGACCACGGTGCCGCCCGGACACATGCAGAAACTGTAGACACCGCGGCCGTTGCTCGCGTGATGCACCAGCTTGTAGTCCGCGGCACCCAGCCGCGGGTCGCGCGGCGCAACGCCCGCGTCGCGGCTGAGGGCAGGCCCGAAACGGGCGGCGTCGATCAGCGACTGCGGATGCTCGATGCGGACACCGATCGAGATCGGCTTGGCAAGCATCGCGATCCCGGCCGCGTGGACCGCCTCGAAGCTGTCCCGGGCGCTGTGGCCGATGGCCAGCACCACTTGCCCGGTCTCGATCACCTCGCCATCCTGCAGGCCGAGCCCCTGGATGCGACGCTGTCCGTCACGGCCGGTCTCGATATGGAACCCGGTGACGCGGCTCTCGAAGCGATATTCGCCGCCCAGCGCCTCGATGCTCCGGCGCAGGCTCTCGACCATGCTGACCAGCCGGAAGGTGCCGATATGCGGCTTGGAGACGAACAGGATCTCCTCCGGTGCGCCGGCGCGGACGAACTCCTCCAGCACCTTGCGGCCGTAATGCTGCGGGTCGCTGATCTGGCTGTAGAGCTTGCCGTCGGAGAAGGTGCCGGCGCCGCCCTCGCCGAACTGCACGTTGCTCTCCGTCGTGAGTTCGGCGCGGCGCCAGAAGGCGAAGGTGTCGACCGTGCGCTGCCGGACGATCCGGCCGCGCTCCAGGATGATCGGCCGCAGCCCCATCTGCGCCAGCACCAGCCCGGCCAGCAGGCCGCACGGTCCGGCGCCGATCACCACCGGCCGCCGCGCGGGCGGCCGTGCCGGCAGGGGCAGGAAGCGGTAGGCGGTATCCGGCGTGCGGATCAGCTTGGCGTCGTGCGCATGGTGGGCAAGCACGGCATCCTCGTCGCGCAGCAGCAGGTCGACGTGGTAGACGAAACTGATGGCGCCGCGCTTGCGTGCGTCGAAGCCGCGGCGGGCGATGCTGAAGGAGAGCAGGTCGCGGGCACCCAGGCCCAGACGCGTCATGATCGCGCCTTCGAGCGCGTCGGGCGCGTGGTCGAGCGGCAGCTTGAGTTCGTTCAGTCGCAGCATGCGGGTTCGTAGCCCAGGTCGCCGCGCCGCCGCCACCATCATCAGGCCGATCGCCGGGCATTGCTGGCCTGCTCATCGCGCTACCATCGCGCTCCCCGATCCCGTATCGAGGCGGCACCGGCAGTTCCAGACGGCGAGACCATGACGCACGAACAGAACGACCACGACGATCACGACGCGCACGCCCATGACGACGGTCACGCGCATTCGCACTCGCATGACCACGCGGACCACGGCCACTTCGGCCATGCGCACGGGCCGGGCGGACATCATCATGCACCGGCGAGCTTCGGACGCGCCTTCGCCGTCGGCATCGCCCTGAACATCGCCTATGTCTCCGGCGAGGCGGTCTGGGGGGTGCTCGCGCACTCTCTCTCCCTGCTGGCGGACGCCGGGCATAACCTCAGCGACGTGCTGGCGCTGGGCTCGGCCTGGATCGCGGAGAGCCTCGGACGCCGGCTGCCCTCGGCGCGCTTCACCTACGGCCTGCGACGCAGCTCGATCCTGTCCGCGCTGAGCAACGCCGTGATCCTGCTCGTCGTCACCGGCGGCATCGCCTGGGAGGCGGTGCGGCGGCTGCTCGCGCCGGAGCCGGTGGCAGGCAGGGTGGTCATGATCGTCGCCGCCGTCGGCATCCTGGTGAACGGCGTGACCGCGCTGATGTTCGCGTCCGGACGCAAGGGCGACCTCAACGTGCGGGGCGCGTTCCTGCACATGGCGTCGGACGCCCTGATGGCGCTCGGCGTCGTGCTGGCGGGGGCGGCGATCTGGCGCACCGGCTGGCTCTGGATCGATCCCGTGGTCAGCCTCGTGGTCGGGGTGCTGATCGTCGCCGCCACCTGGTCGCTGCTCCGCCACTCCCTCGACCTCGCCCTGGACGCGGTGCCGCCGGGCATCGACCGCAGCGCGGTGGAGGTCTATCTGCGGCAGGTGCCCGGGGTGACCGACCTGCACGGCCTGCATATCTGGGGCATGTCGACCACGGAGACCGCCTTGACCGCGCACCTGGTGCGACCCGGCCTGCCGACCGACGACGCGCTGCTGCGCCGTATCGCCGACGACCTGCGCCGCCGCTACGGCATCGGGCACGCGACGTTCCAGATCGAGCATGGGCAGGACGGCCCATGCGCCCTCGCCCTGGCCGGCACCCTCTGAGAGAGGTCCGGTGAGCCCGCTCCTGAAGCTCGGCTGGGGCAGCGTCGCGGTCAGCGTCGTCGTGCTGCTGCTCAAATATGCGGCGTACGCGACGACCGGCAGCGTGGCACTCTACTCCGACGCGATCGAATGCATCATCAACGTGGTCGCGGCACTCGCCGGCCTGCTGGCGCTCTCGGTGAGCGCGCGCCCGGCCGATGCCAACCACCCCTACGGCCACTACAAGGCCGAATATCTCTCGGCGGTCGTGGAAGGCACGCTGGTGCTGCTGACCGCGCTGGCGATCGCCCACCAGGCCTGGCTCGGCTGGCAGCATCCGCATTCCCCGACCGCACCGTTGCGCGGCATCGCGATCAACGCGGCGGGCGGCGTGCTGAACTGCGTCTGGGCGGTGGTGCTGATCCGGGTCGGACGCCGCCGGCGCTCACCGGCGCTTGCCGCCGGCGGCCGGCACGTGATGTCGGACGTCTGGACCTCCGGCGTCCTGCTGGCCGGGTTCGCGCTCGTCCCGCTGACCGGATGGCTGCGCCTGGACTCCGTGCTGGCGGCGCTGGTGGCGGTGAACATCCTGCGCGTCGGCTTCCAGTTGACGCGCAACTCGATCGGCGGGCTGATGGACGAGGTCACCAACCCGGACGCCGTGGAAGATATCCGGCGCGTCATCTCCGAGAACGCGGATGGCGCGATCGAGGCGCACGACGTGCGCACCCGCTGCGTCGGCGCCATGACCTTCATCGAGTTCCACCTGGTGGTCCCAGGGCACATGGCGGTGCAGACGGCGCACGACATCTGCGACCGGATCGAGCAGGCGCTGCGCCAGAACCTCGGCGACGCGCTGATCAACATCCATGTCGAGCCCGAGCAGAAGGCCAAGCACAAGGGCGTGGTCGTGCTGCCCTAGAGCAGTCAAGCAGAGCATGATCGAAGTGATCATGCTCTAGAGCAGCGTCAGTTTGACTGAAATCGCTTCGCGATCCCAGGCAGCTGATAAAGCTGCTCTTTCCTCCGTCAAGCAGAGCATGATCGAATTGATCATGCTCTAGCAGTCTGTCGGAGTGAGGCGGGAGGGCAAGCTCGTCGGCCAAAGCAAATTCGGTGGTAAGGAGCCCATTTGTGCCACATCCGAAGCGCCATGGCGGGTCGAGCGTGTTTTATTCGGCT
>JAABUX010001234.1_pt1 | contig 39385 bp, 33 predicted proteins | sample 5561851 | NCBI WGS metagenome assembly JAABUX01 (sample SAMN10711883, study PRJNA513361) | rock metagenome | isolation source: Antarctica rocks | place: Antarctica: Victoria Land, Richard Nunatak red sandstone | collected 2016-01-03 | reverse complement strand
GACCGATCGACTCGATCAACCCGGGAGGGATCGCCGCCGCAAGATAGCTTGTCGCTCGGTATTTTTCGGCTACTTTGGGTGAAGCTTTCGAGAGCATTCGCCCCTCGCCGCCCATCCTGGGACTGCCACCCCTTCCCGAGGGAACCTCGATCATGCCAATGATTCGCCCCATCGCGCAGCTTGGCCATCCGGTTTTGCGAGTCCCGGCAAGTCGGGTGATCGTCCCCGCCTCCGAGGGAATTCGGACCTTGGTCGACGACATGCTGGCCACGCTCCGGGACGCCAACGGCGTGGGGATCGCCGCCCCTCAGGTCTACGAATCGTCGAGCGTGTTTATCGTCGCGTCGCGGCCGAACCCGCGCTACCCCGACGCGCCGACGATGGAACCCGAGGTGATGATCAACCCCGAGATCGTCGAGCGCTCCGGCGATGTGATCCCCGGTTGGGAGGGGTGCCTGAGCATCCCCGGTTTTCGAGGCTTGGTCCCCCGCCCTCGCAAGATCCGGGTCCGCTACCAGACCCTCGAAGGCGCGACCCTCGACCGCGAGTTCGCCGACTTCGTCGCCAGGGTGATCCAGCACGAGGACGACCACTTGCACGGCCTGGTCTTCCTCGACCGCCTGGCCAGCGCACGGGACGTTGTGACCGAGCGAGAATATCAAGATCGATTCGCCTCGGCCCCGATCCCGAGCCGCGTCGGCGATCCCGATCAGCCTCGACCAGTTTGAACCCGTCGGAGGGCGTCGAGCATCGCCGGGACGTGGCTCGCGGGCCGGAACTGCGACTCGTAAATCCGGCGGATCACCCCGTCGACGTCGACCAGGACGCTCGCCCGGCCCGGGATCAGGCCCCAGGTCTTCTTGATCCCGAACCGGCGTCGGATCGAGCCATCCGCGTCGGTGATGAGCCGATAGGGCAGTTGATGTTTCCCCGCGAACGCCCGGTGCGACTCGCCCGAGTCGCCGCTGATCCCGACGACCTCGGCGCCCAACCGGCGGAACTCGGCGTAGTCGTCGCGGAACGAGCAAGCCTGCGCGGTGCAGCCCGGCGTGTCGTCCTTGGGGTAGAAGAACAGGACCACGTCGGCCCGCCCCCGGAAGTCGCTGAGCTTGTCGGCGGCCTCATCGCTCGAAAGCGGAAAGTCGGGGGCGAGGTCGCCCACTTGCGGCGTCGTGAGGGGGGGCATGGTGCGGTCGTCCCGGGGGCGAATGGGCTGGAATCAACTCGTAGATGACGTAGCGATCCTCAATGGACGCTTTATTCTGCATCCGACCCGGGTTCAAGACCCGCTCTCGCCTGGACCTAAGTTCGAAGCGGCCCCGGTTCTCCTCGATCCAGCGAGCCACGGTCGCGGCGTCGGCGGGGACCTCGTTGAACACGACGACCCGGAGCGGGTGCGAGTCGCCGACCCGATCCAGCCGGGGCGAAGCCGGGATGCCGAGCCGGTTTGCCTCGATCGCCCGATAACAGAGGTAGAAGGCGGCACGCTCGCTTTCCCAGACCAGCGGGTTGAGCGCGAGCTTGAGGTTCGATCGGGCACAGGCCAGCTCGGCCCCCCGCGACTCTTCGAGCCAGAACCGGCGGGCAAAGTCGCGGCTGATCCGGTCGTCGAGGGATTTGTAAGGGTGCGACACGTCCCAGGCCATCATCCCAAAACCGGCGATCAGGAACGCGACCAATACCAGTCGAGCGGCCCGCTCGCGTCCGCCCGGTCGGGGCAACTTGCTCAGGAGGACCGACGCCCCCAGGCCCGCCATCAGGATGATCGCCGGGGCGACGTACTGCATCGTCCGGGCGCTCCCCCCATAAGGGTATCGCCGCAGGGCCGAGGCCGCCAACCCCAGGGCGAACGGGGCCAGCAAGACCGCGAGGACCGTCCTGGAGCCGCGCCGAAGATAGGTGACGATCGCCACCAGGACCAGGACCGAGGTCAACGTGCTCGCCCCTCGGTCTCCCCCGGCGGGGTAGGCGAACATCTGGCTGGTGTGGGCGCGGACGAGCCAACCGAGCAGCGGCACGACGGACCGAGGCGGGAAAGCGTTCGCCCAGTAGGCTTGCATCCACGACATGACGTTGTCGCCCTGGGGGGCGTTGACCAGGCGGAGCAAGACCAGGAACGTCGAGGCGCTCCCGACCGCGAACACGGCCCAAGGGAGGATCGCCCGGATGGACCGGGTGCGGAGAACAGGGCTCGCCAGGACCAAGCCCAGGCTTGCCGCGACGAAGATCGCCGGATTCGACAACCCGAGCGCCGGCGGGCCGATCGCGGCCAAGGCCCAGAGGAACCCGACCTGCCGGGGGGTCCTGAGCCACTCGACGGCCAGAGCGATCAGGCCCAGGGCCGCGAGGAAGTCGGTCGAGTAGGGCTTGATCTCCCCGCCGTGGCGGATCGGCGTGTAGCCGATCGCCAGGATGGCCACGGCCAGCACGAGCGCTTCCCCCTTCAAGAGTCGCCCGGCGAGGTGGCGAAACAGGCAGAGGCTCACGATCGACGCGACGGTGGGTATGAGGCGATACGACCACTCGGCGATCCCGAACATCCGGCCGGCCTCCTCCTCCGCCCAGAGGAAGAAGATCGGGCAGACCTGGCCGTAGTCGAGCGGCCTGGCAAGCCCCCCGAGATCACGCTCGACGAGGTTCGCCAGCAGGAAGGCCTCGTCCCGCCAGATCGGATGATTCAGGCCGATCCGGGCGAGGCGGAGGACGACCCCGAGCGTCAAGAAGAGCCGGAGCCATGCGTCAGCCCGACCATCGGGCCACCCCTGCTCGACGCCCGAGAGCCTCAGGTCGCCAGGGGGAGCCGGCTCGGTCATGGGTGGTTCGATCAAGGTATGGCTCTTCGAATCCGGACATCAAGAGTTGCAGATTGCGGGATCGCAGATCGCAAAAGAATCAGGAACCAGGATCTTTCGGGCTTGCGCGATCTGCGATCCTGCGATCTGCAACTCCCGATCCGCGAGAATCTCCGGGTTCACAAGCGATCCCCCCAATTCGCGACTCGCGGTTGACTCAAGCGGGGGGGTTCGCTATGATTCCAGTGCGCCATGGAGCAGCGGTTAGCTCGCCAGGCTCATAACCTGGAGGTCGAAGGTTCGATTCCTTCTGGCGTAACTCTCTCGAAATTCCCACCCGCTTCCACGCTCGCCGTGGCTCAACGACCTTCTCGGTCCTCGCTCTTGCCGGGTCTCCCTTGATCCGGTCTTCAACTCGGTCAGGCTTGGTGACGGGTCATCTTGATCGCAGTCGCTCCTCCGCCGACCCGACGATGTCGGGCCGGGCCGGTCTCTTCTGGAAAAAATCCACAAATTCTTTGAAAATCTGTTTCTGTTCTTGGGTTGTTCTGCTAGCATCAACGCGGACGGTCTGACGACCGGGTAGCACCGCTGGGTTTCTTGATCCGGTCCCTGCTCCCCAACTTCGCCTTTCCTGCCCGTTGGGTTTCACCTGAAACCCCTTTCACTCGACCCGGAAAGTCCGTCGCGGGTCGTTTTGCCTTTCGTCGGGAGTTTGATCGTGGCCAAGAAGCTGTATGTGGGCAACCTGACTTACGCCGTGAACGAGTCCGACTTGGAAGCCCTGTTTTCCGAGTTTGGCACAGTGCAAAGCGCGCAGATCATCGTCGACCGTGACACGAACCGCTCGAAAGGTTTCGGGTTCGTGGAAATGGGTTCGGATGCCGAGGCGCAAGCCGCGATCGACGGCCTGCACGATCAAGAGCACAACGGCCGTCGCCTGACGGTCAACGAAGCCAAGCCGCGTGAAGATCGCGGCGGTGGCGGTGGCGGTGGCCGGGGCGGCTACGGCGGCGGCGGCGGTAGCCGAGGTGGCTACGGCGGCGGCAGCGGTGGCGGCGGCGGTTACGGTGGTGGCGGCGGCGGTGGCTACGGTGGCGGCAGCGGCGGCTACGGTGGTGGCAGCAGCGGTGGCTACGGTGGTGGCGGCGGCAAGCGCTATTGATCCACTCGCCCGGGACCGGTTCATGTTAGTCGTGACCTTGGTCCAGGGCTGTTCCGCTGTTTCCAGCAGTTAACCGGCGACCGCGCCTGATCCTCGAGCCTTCGACGTGGCGACCCTCGCCACCTCGAAGGCTCATCGCGTTTCCGCCCTCGAAAATCTATTGCAGATAGCAATAGGAGTGACGCAGTTGATTTTTAGCCACGGATGGAACACGGATAGGGAGCAGGAGAGATCGTCTGATCCGTGTTCCATCCGTGGCTCGAGAATCCAAGTCGCACGATCATGCGGGATTTTGCGGAGGTCGGACCACAGGAGCGTTGTCACACCGGGTTGAGTCGATACACTAGGGCCAGTCGAGGCGTCGGCTTGCCGACCCTTGCTCCCATCCTGGTTTGATCGACCCACCCGGACCTCCGACGATGACCATTCGACACTTCGTGATCACCTCGGCGACCTTGGCCGCGGTTTGCTCGACGACTTTGATGGCCTTGGGCTGGCAAAAGCCGCCGCAGATCGGTTTCCAGGACACGCCGCTTTTGCCGGGCGGCAAGTGGCACGTCCACGACGGGACCCGGCCGCAGCCGCCGATCGTCACCCCCGGCTCGCCGAGCACCCAGGATGCCCCCGGCAAGCCGCCTTCGGACGCGATCGTTCTGTTCGACGGCCATGATGTTTCGCAGTGGCGGGCCGAGGACGGCTCCCCCTCGGGCTGGCTCGTCGAAAACGGCTCGATGGTCGTCCCACCCCGGGGGACCAAGGGGGGTGGGCCGACGTTCACCAAGCAGAGCTTCGGCGACTGCCAGATCCACGCCGAGTTCGCGTCCCCCACCCCCGCCAAGGGGACCGGCCAAGGGCGAGGCAACAGCGGGATCATCGTCATGGGTCGCTACGAGATCCAGGTCCTCGACAACTACGGCAACGTCACCTACCCCGACGGCCAGGCCACGGCGGTCTACGGCCAGACCCCACCCTTGGTCAACGCCTCGAAGCCGCCGGGCGAGTGGCAAACCTACGACATCGCCTTCACCGCCCCCCGGTTCAAGGAAGACGGTTCGGTCGAGTCGCCCGCTTATGTGACGATCTTCCACAACGGCGTCCTGACCCAGAACCACGTCGCGTCGCTCGGCTCGGTCGTCTGGCGGGCCGTCGCCAAGTACGAGAAACACGGGGCGAAAGAGCCCCTGATGCTCCAGGATCACGGCGACCCCGTCCGGTTCCGGAACCTCTGGGTCCGCGAGATCAAGAACATCGAACAGCCCTGATCGGGTTGTTCGACGCCGAACCCTTCTGGACTCGCCTTCATCACCCTTCGAGGAGACTCTCCGTTGCATCGTCCGACCGCCTCCTTATCGCTGACGCTCGCTTCCCTCCTGGCCGCGTTGACCTTTGGTTCCGCCGTCTTGGCCGAACCTCCCAAAGGGGCCGTCACGAAATACTCATTCAGCAGCAGCAAGATCTTCCCGGGGACCGTCCGTGACTACTCGATCTACGTCCCCCAGCAGTACGACCCGAGCAAGCCCGCCTGCGTCCACATCAACCAGGATGGCGTCCAGTTCAAGGCCCCCGAGGTGTTCGACCGCCTGATCGACTCCAAGGAGATGCCGGTCGTCATCGGCGTGTTCGTCGCCCCCGGTCAGCTCAAGGTGACGGGCGGCGAAGCTCCCTCGACCCGGGTCAACCGGAGCTTCGAGTACGATGGCCTCGGCGACGCCTACGCCCGGTTCCTCCTCGACGAACTCTTGCCCGACGTCGAGACCAAGACCACCGCCGACGGCAAGCCGATCCGGCTCTCGAAAGACGGCAACGACCGCTCGATCGGCGGGTCGAGCAGCGGGGCCATCGCCGCGTTCACCGTCGCCTGGGAGCGGCCCGACGCCTTTCGCCGCGTTTTCAGCTCGATCGGGACCTATGTCGACATCCGAGGGGGGAACGACTACCCGAACTTGATCCGCAAGGTCGAGCCGAAGCCGATCCGGATCTTCCTCGAAGACGGCTCGGGCGACCTGAACAACCCGTTCGGCGACTGGTGGATGGCCAACCAATCGATGGAGCGGGCCTTCAAGTTCGCCGGATATGAGGTCGAGCACTCCTGGGGGACCGGCGGGCACAACGGGACCCATGCCACGGAAATCTTCCCCGAGGCGATGAAGTTCCTCTGGAAGGATTACCCCACGCCGATCAAGGCGGGGCGGGGGTCGGACGCGATGCAGGCGATCCTGATCGAAGGGGAAGACTGGAAACTCGTCGGCGAGGGGTATAACTTCACCGAAGGGCCGACGGCGAACAAGCAGGGGGAATTGTTCTTCTCCGACATCCCCGAGTCGAAGATCTACAAGGTCGGGCTCGACGGCAAGGTCGAGGTGGTCGTCGCCGACTCGAAGCGGGCCAACGGCTTGCAGTTCGGCCCGGATGGGCGTTTGTATTCCCTCGCCACCGGGACCGAGGAGCTGATCTCCTATGATCCCGACGGCAAGAACCCCAAGGTCGTCGCCAGCGGGTTCCGGGGGAACGACCTGGTCGTTCGGCGCGACGGTTCGATCTATGCCACCAACCCCAACGTCCCCGCCCCTTCCCCCGACCGGAGCCGGGTTTACTACATCAGCCCGACCGGCGAGAAGAAGGTCGTCGACACCGGGATCATCTACGCCAACGGCGTCAACATGAGCACTGACCAGAACTTTCTGCTCGTGACCGACATGCGGAGCCACTGGATCTACAGCTACGAGATCCAGTCCGACGGGTCGCTCGCCAACAAGCAGAAGTACATCCGCGTCCACGTCCCCGACAACGCCGACGACAGCAGCGCCGACGGCTTGCGGGTCGATCGCGCCGGTCGCCAGTACATCGCCACCCGGATGGGGGTCCAGGTGGCCGACCGCGAGGGCCGGATCAACGCGATCATCCCCACGCCGAACGGCCGGTGCTCGAACATCGGCTTCGCGGGCGAGAACATGGACACCTTGTACGTCGCCGCCGGGGACAAGGTTTACAAGCGGAAGCTCAAGACCCGAGGGGTCCACTTCGAAGACGGGCCGATCCAACCGGCCACCCGACCGGGATCGTGAGATCCTTCAGCCTTCCGCATCGCCCCCGGTGAGCCACCCCAGGACCTCCGCGAACGGCACCTCGCCCCAGGCGCCGTAGCGGGGGTCTCGGGTGAGCTTGGCCTTGGTCGTGGCGGGGGAGGCCAGGCCGCACCAGAACCGGGCGGCCTGGCGAGGGGTCGCCAAGGCTCGGTGACCTTCGAGGCGAAGTTCGGCGATCATCGCCCGCTCGGTGGGCCCGAACGGCCGGGTCGTGGCCTGGGCCTTGGGCTTGCGCGGAACTTCACCGAGGCAAGAACCGCAGTGGCCGCATCGTCCGGGGGGTGGGAGCGCCTCGCCGAAGTGCTCGACCAGGCGAGCGGTCAGGCAGCCCGGCTCGGTGGCGAAGGCGAACATCTGCGCGACCCGGGCCACGTCGCGCTCCTCGCGGCGTTCGAAGCGGTCGACCAGTGATTCGACCAGCCGGGCGCGGTCGGCGTCGGGTTCGAGGGTCCGATACCCACCCCTCGGGCCGGTCGCCTGGACGATCAAATCACCGCGCTCTTCGAGGTAGCCGAGCGCGGCGACGATCCGCCCGCGAGGTTCGCCCAGGGCTTCGGCGGCCTCGGCGACTTCGAGGGTCGACCAGATCCTCGCCTTCTTGGCTCGGTCGAAGACCCGGGTCAAGAACTCGGCCCGTCGGTCGTCGAAACCGGCCAGGATCTCGTCGAGGGGGCGGACCACCTGGAACTTGAAACAGGCGAAGAACGGGCCGGTCGCCGCGATCACCCCTTCGAGTTCGAGGTAGGTCAACGTGGTGCTCAGGACGCTCGGCCGGATGTCGTGTTTCTGCGAAAGGTCGTAGGTCGACACGTCGAACTCGCCCGAATGCTTGAGGAGGTCATCGACCAGCGACGCGATCGCCTCGGGGGTCGGCGTGTCGCCGTAGGCGAAGTTTTCGAGGGTGGTCACGTCTTGCTCGGTGGCGAACAGGTGGCACCGCGCGAGGGCACCATCGCGACCGGCCCGGCCGATCTCCTGGGCGTAGCTTTCCAAGCCTTTGGGCAGGTTGAAGTGGACGACGGAGCGGATATCGGCCTTGTCGATCCCCATCCCGAAGGCGATCGTCGCCACCACGACCCCGCCCTTCGACCGCATGAACCGGTCCTGGACCTCCGACCGGACCTCCGAGCCGAGCCCGGCGTGGTACGCCTCAGCCTCGACCCCCTCTCGGTTCAAGAACCGGGCTACCTCTTCGGCGGTCTTCTGGAGCGTCACATACACGATCGACGGGCCGTCCGGCCGGGATCGCATCCGGTCGAGGAGCAGGTCCATCCGGTCGCGGTTGGAGCAGGCTGTCGCGTGGATTTCGAGGTTGGCACGATGAAAGCTCGCCGACGCCACGTCTCCCGCCTTGATCCCGAACGCCCGGATGATCGACTCGGCCACTTCGGGCGTGGCCGTCGCGGTGAGGGCCAGGACTCGCCCAACCTGAAGTTTCTCGGCCAGTTGGGCGAGCTTGAGGTATTCGGGTCGGAAGTTGTGCCCCCACTCGCTGATGCAGTGGGCCTCGTCGACGGCCAGAACGGAGATCGTTCTCCCCTGGAGCGAAGCGACGAACCGTTCGCTCGCCAGACGTTCCGGGGCGACGTACAAGATCTTGAGCCGACCCGAGGCGAGGTCCGACCGGACTCGCCGGGCCTCCGACGGGTCGAGGCTGGAGTCGAGCCGGGCGGCGGCGACGCCTCGCCGGGTCAGGTCGTCGACCTGGTCTTTCATCAGGGCGATCAGGGGGGACACGACCACGGTCAGGCCGTCGAGCAGGAGCGCCGGGAGCTGGTAGCAGAGGCTCTTGCCGCCGCCGGTCGGGAAGATGGCCAGGCTCGAACGCCCTTCGAGGAGCGCGGCGATGGCGGTTGCTTGGCCGGGCCGGAACGAGGGGAACCCGAACACATCGCGGAGGGTTTGTCGGGCGTCTTCGATGGTGGGCATGGTGGCGAAGCTTCTTCGGGTCCTCAAGATCGAACCGGGGCGGTCGTCGATTTTAAACGACCCAGGCCGTTTTCGTCGGCATTCTTCGACTTTGAGCTTGCATTGGCCAATTTCGAGTCCCACGATAGGCCGGCACGAAACAAGATTCGGTTTTTCAAGGCGAACGGGTCCAACCCTCTCCCCATCAACTCGATGCCGAGGTTAGCTTCAATGCTGATGCTTCAAAGCAGATTGTCCTGGATGATCCTGGCCGTCGCGGGCGGGTTGACGACGCTGACGCCGTCGGAAGTCCTTGCCGACTACATCCAGCCGGTGTCGGCGACCAGCACAGGTACGTTCGGCGGGACGGCGTCGTCGCTGATCGACACCGTCATCCCGCCCCGAGGGACCGCCGCCTCGGCCCCGACCAATGTGGTCTGGAACTCGTTGAGCACGTTCTTCACGATCGACTTCGGGAGCGTCCAGACCGTCGCCAACCTGACGGTCTCCGTCGACAACAATGATGACTACCTGGTCCAGTCCTCGACCGACGGGATCAACTTCAAGAACCTGTTCACCTTCTTGGCGACCGATGGACCCGTCACCCCGAGCCAGGGAGGCTCCGACATCCTGTCGACCGACTCGCGGTATCCTTCGGCGGTGACCTACCCCGGCGACGCCACGACCCCCGAATACGTTGGCCGAGGTTTCGCCCCGACCGACGTCCGATACCTCCGGGTCTCGGCCACCGCCGGCGACTCGGTCTATGCGGTTGGCGAGGTCGACGCCTTCACCGCGAGCGTCCCCGAGCCGGCTTCGGTCGTGCTTTGTGGCTTGGCCGGGCTGGTCGGGCTGGCCGCCTCCAAGATTCGTCGCCGCCACTTCGCTTGAACTTGACTTGGGAAACCTCGCATCATGTCTCGACAAAGTTTGCTCGCCATCGGCCTGGGTGCCTGGCTCGGGATCATCCTCCTTGGCGGGAAACGACCCGTCTCGGCGGCGGATGAGGCGTCGAAGGCGGTCGTGCTCCGCCCCGACCGGGTTTTCGACGGGGTGAACCCCGAGGCCCACGCCGGCTGGGCGGTCGTCGTCCGAGGCGGCTTGATCGAGGCGGCGGGCCTTCCCGGCGACGTGCCGATCCCCGAGGGGGCCGAGGTACTCAACCTGCCGGGCACGACCTTGCTCCCCGGCCTGATCGACGCGCATTCGCACATCCTGCTCCACGACTACAGCGAAGCGGCCTGGGATGACCAGGTGCTCAAGGAGGCCCTGGCGCTCCGGGTTTGCCGGGCGACGAACCACCTCAAGCTCGACCTCGCCTCGGGGTTCACGACCTTGCGCGACCTCGGGACCGAGGGGGCGGGCTATGCCGACGTGGGGATCAAGCGGGCCGTCGAGCAGGGGATCGTCCCCGGGCCTCGGCTCCTGGTGGCGACCCGCGCGATCGTCGCCACCCGGACGTATGCCCCCAGCGCGTTCGCCCCGGAGTGGGACATCCCCCAAGGCGCCGAGGAGGCCGACGGCGAGGCGCTCCGCAAGGTCGTCCGCGACCAGATCGGCCGGGGGGCCGACGTCGTGAAGATCTACGCCGACAACGCTCGGGGGGCGACCTTCGCCGAGAGCGAGATCCGCCTGGTCGTCGAAACCGCCCGATCGCTGGGCCGACCGGTCGCCGCGCACGCCACGACCCCCGAAGGGATGCGGCGAGCCGCCTCGGCGGGCGTGAGCACGATCGAGCACGGCGACGGCGGCGACCCGGAGATCTTCCGACTGATGGCCGCGCAGGGGGTGGCCTGGTGCCCGACGTTGACCGTCTTCGAGTCCAGTGCCCGACGGAACGGCTACCGACCGGGGATCGACCCCGAACCCCCGCGGCTCCGCAAGGCCCGGGCCGCGTTCCGGGCCGCGATCGACGCCAAGGTGACGATCATCAACGGCAGCGATGTTGGCGCCTTCGCCCACGGCGAGGCCGGCCGGGAACTCGAACTGATGGTCGACTCCGGCCTCACCCCGACGCAAACCCTGATGGCCGCGACGTCGGTCGCCGCGCGGGCCATCGGCTTGGGCGAGAAGGTCGGCCAGGTCAAACCCAAATTCGCCGCCGACCTGATCGCCGTCGAAGGCGACCCGACGCAAGACATCCACGCCGTCCGAAAAGTCCGGATGGTCATGAAGAATGGCGAGGTTTTCCGGGGGAAGTGATCGAGAGCGATCGTCGGAAGCCCCAAATAATGGGGTCAAAGCGGCGAACATCCCTTCAAGCCTCCCGCCTCGGCCGATCGGACGCGCGTCCCCCCGAGCCTTCGGGTCTTCCTCGGCGAGCTGGGAGAAGCTTGGAGTTCCTTCGCCCCTTGGGTAGAGGAGAAATCCCCTTGATCCACGCTCTGATCATGGCCGCGACGCTGATCGCCCCGGCGTCAGCCCCCCAACCCCTCCGGCTCGATCAGGCTGAAGCCCTCAGCCTCGTGGGGACCTGGGAAGGGTTCCTCAAGCCAACGCCCCTCGTCGAGTTCCGGTTGATTTTCCGGGTCGAATCGAAGGACGGGGTGATCCGGGCGACCGCCGAGACCCCCGACCTCGAGCCCAACCCCCTCGTCGAGTTCGACTCCACATCGCTCCATGATGGGGTCGCGGTGTTCGTTTGCAAGGCCATCGATCGGGAGTTCCGAGGCAAGTACGACCCGAAGGCGCATCGGATCGTCGGCGACTGGAAAAAAGGGGCCACGAAGACCCCGCTGACCATCGACAAGCTCGACGGCCCCGCCGTCCCGTCCGAGGTCTGGGAAGGAAAGATCGAGTTGCCCGGCGGGGTCGGCCTCGCCGTCAACTTCCACCTCGGTAAGCTGAGGGACGGTACCCCCCGGGGGACGATGGATAGCCCCAGCCAAGGCGCGATCGGCCTCAAGCTCGACACGGTCGCCCGCGACAAGGAGACGCTCAACCTGGCGGTCAAGTCGATCGGCGGCGACTTCTCGGGCAAGTTCGACTCGGACGGGACCTCGGCCGTCGGCAAGTGGACGCAAGGGGGGATGGCGATGCCCCTGACCCTCAAGAAGGTCGACAAGCTGACCGAAGCCAAGCGGACCCAGATGCCCAAGCCCCCGTTCCCGTACTCGACCGAGGAGGTCGCCTACGACTCCAAAGCGCCGGGGGTCCGGATCGCCGGGACCTTGACGATCCCGCCCGGCCCCGGCCCGTTCCCGGCTGTGCTCCTGATCACCGGGTCGGGGGCTCAGGATCGCGACGAGTCGCTGCTCGGCCACAAGCCGTTCCTCGTCCTCGCCGACGCCTTGACGAGGCGAGGCGTGCTCGTCCTCCGGGTCGACGACCGGGGGACCGGCAAATCGACGGGGAATTTCGGGTCGAGCACGACATTCGACTTCGCCGACGACGCCCAGGCCGGGTTCCATTACCTCAAGGGCCGGAAGCAAGTTGCCCCCGGCAAAGTCGGCCTCGTCGGGCATAGCGAAGGGGGACTGATCGCGCCCATCGTCGCGGCGAGGACGCCCGAGGTCTCGTTCATCGTCCTGCTCGCCGGCCCCGGGCTGCCCGGCGGCGACATCCTGCTTGCCCAGCAAGCACTGATCCTCAAGGCGTCGGGCGTACCCGAGGATAAGATCAAGGAATCGACGGCGATCCCGACCCGGATGATCGCGATCATTAAAGAAACCCCCGACCCGAAAGCCGCCGAAACGAAGCTCAAGGCTGCCAATGACGAGGCGATGACTAAGCTCCCCGAAGCCGAACGCAAGGCGATGGCCGAGAGCGACCCCAACGGGACCGCGCTCGCCCGCCTGACGACCCCCTGGTTCCGGACCTTCCTGGACCACGACCCCCGACCCACCCTAGGCAAGGTCCGCTGCCCGGTCCTGGCCTTGAACGGCGAGCTTGACCTCCAAGTCCCCTGCAAGGACAACATTGAAGCGATTCGCCAGGCGATCACCTCGGGGGGCAACGCCCGGCTCACCGCCCGAGCCTTGCCCGGCCTCAACCACCTGTTCCAGACCTGCAAGACCGGGGCGCCGTCGGAATACGCCGAGATCGAGGAAACCTTCACCCCCGAAGCCCTCAAGATCATCGGCGACTGGATCATCGACCAAGCGGGGCAACGTTGAGCGAAAAAATTGAACCACAGATGAAACACGGATCAGAATCTAAAAAAGATTGATCCGTATTCCATCCCTGTTTCATCTGTGGCTAAAAATTGACCGCGTCATTTCTCCGGATTCAGGGAGGTCGTCCCCGGCGCGCCGGGGCCTCCGGCGTTGACCTTGTAGCCGGAGGTCGACCCCGAGCCGCCGGGGCCGCTCTCGTTGGGGGTCAAGCCTTTGGTCTTGGTCAAGCCGGTCGCCGTTTCGTGCTTGTCGATGTCGCACCCGCTGAAGCAAGGGGTCGCAATGAGGGCCGCCAGGAGCATGAGCCGGACTGATCGTCGAGTCGTCATGAAAAGTTCATCCGGGAGATTGCCGAGCGAGTCGGAAAAGAAGACGATGGTCGGGACGGTCGTGCAAATTCGACGCCGACTTCCCCGACCGTCCGCCGATCCAAGGCTTTCCGGGCCTCTCGGGAAATCGCCTCGGGCCATTCCCTTGGCCGGGTTGTCTTGGTAATCTGGATAGATTAGAAAAGATAGAACGGAACAAAGACTCCGCCCGATTTGTTCCCCCCTCGCTCGCTCTTTGAGGAGTTTTCATGTTGCGGAGCATCCTGGCAGCCCTGTTGAGCTTGACCCTGGTGGTCGGCGGTTCGCTCGCCAACTACCCCGGCCCCGCCTGGGCCGACGACAAGAAGCCCGACGACAAGAAGCCCGAGGATAAAAAGCCCGACGAGCCCAAGAAGCCTGAGGATAAAAAGCCCGAAGACAAAGTACCGGACGATAAGAAACCCGACGACAAGAAGCCCGAAGACAAGAAACCCGAGGATAAAAAGCCCGAAGACAAGAAACCCGACGACAAAAAGCCCGAGGATAAAAAGCCCGAGGATAAAAAGCCCGACGAGCCCAAGAAGCCCGACGACAAGAAGCCCGACGACAAGAAGCCGGAAGAGAAGAAGGCCGAGCAGCCCGCGCCTCGACCGGCGACGAAGAAGACGGCCAAGGAATCGAAGATCAAGCCGTATGACGAGATCGTCACGGCCGAGGCCAAGAGCGATGCCGGGCTGTTCATGGTCCACCGGATCGACGAGAAGATCCTCTACGAGATCCCGACCGACGCCTTGACCAAGGATTTCTTGTGGGTCACCCAGATCGAGAAGACCGGGGCCGGCAACGGCTACGGCGGTTCGCCGGTCGGTGATCGCGTGGTCCGCTGGGAGCAGCGCAACGACGACATCCTCCTCCGCGACGTCAACTACGACATCCGGGCCGACACCAAGGACCCGATCCATGACGCGGTGCAGTCAAGCTCGGTCGAGCCGATCATCGCCGTCTTGCCGATCCGGGCTTACGGCAAGGACAAGGCCCCGGTCATCGACGTGACCGAGTTGTTCACCAGCGACATGCCCGAGTTCAGCGCCAGTCGACGACTCGGCGGCGGCGGCGCCGACCCGAGGAAGACGTTCATCGAGGGGGTCAAGTCGTTCCCCGACAACATCGAGACCAAGGTCTTGCTCACCTATCGCCGAGGCGGCGGGGGCATGATCTTCGGCCCCGGAGGCCCCCAGCCCAACCGCGCCTCGCAGCCGGGCGGGGCGAGCAACTCGGTGACCGTCCTGGTCCACCACAGCATGATCAAGCTCCCCGAGGAGCCGATGAAGCCCCGGAAGTACGACGACCGCGTCGGCTTCTTCACCGAGGCGTTCCAGGACTACGGCGACGTCTCGAACCACCAGGTCGAGGACGTCCGCTACATCACCCGATGGCGGCTCGAAAAGAAGGACCCTTCCGCCGAGCTGTCCGAGCCCAAGAAGCCGATCGTCTTCTACGTCGGCCGCGAGGTCCCCGACAAGTTCCGACCCGCCATCAAGAAGGGGATCGAATCCTGGCAGGTGGCGTTCGAGAAGGCGGGGTTCAAGAAGGCGATCATCGCCAAGGACGCGCCGACGTTCCGCGAAGACCCGGATTGGGACGCCGAGGATGCCCGCTACTCGACGATCCGATGGCTCCCCTCGACGATCGAGAACGCGATGGGGCCGCACGTCCACGACCCCCGGTCGGGCGAGATCCTCGAAGCCGACATCCTGATCTACCACAACGTCCTCAAGCTAACGCGGGACTGGTACTTCATCCAGGCATCGCCCAACGACCCCAAGGCGCAGCAGCTTCCGCTCTCGGACGACCTGATCTGCGAGTTGATGACCTACGTCATCGCGCATGAGGTCGGCCACTCGCTCGGCTTCCCGCACAACATGAAGGCCAGTTCGAGCTTCACCGTCGCGCAGCTTCGAGACCCCAAGTTCACCGCCGAGAACGGGACCGAAGCCTCGATCATGGACTATGGCCGGTTCAACTACGTCGCCCAGCCCGGCGACGGGGCCCGGTTGATCCCGATGATCGGCCCTTACGACAAGTTCGCCGTCGAGTGGGGCTACAAGTCGTTCCCCGAGGCGACCAACTACCAGGCCGAGAAGGTGAAGCTCGACGAGATCGTCTCCCGCCAGGTCAAGGACGCCACCCTCCGCTTCGGCGACCCCAACGGCGTCGACCCGTCGTCGCAAACCGAAGACCTCGGCTCCGACGCCGTCGCCGCCACCGACCTTGGGCTCAAGAACCTCGACCGGGTCGCGTCGTATCTCGTCAAGGCGACGTCAAACAAGGGGGAAGATTATGAACTCCTCCGCAACATGTATCAGCAACTCCTCGCGCAACGCAACCGGGAGTTGAACCACGTCATCGCCCTGGTCGGCGGTTCGGTGGAAACCAACCTATGGTTCGGCGACGCCGACCGCCGGTTCGACCCGGTCCCCGCCGACAAGCAGAAGGAAGCCGTCGCCTTCTTGCTCCGGCAAGGGTTCCAGGTCCCGACGGCCTTGATCGACCCGGCCATCACCGACCGGCTCGAAGCCAATGGCGCCGTGCAGCGGATCGGCAACGCGCAGTCGGCGCTGCTCGCTTCGTTGGTCAACGACAGTCGAATCAGGCGGATGGCCGAGCAGACCTCGCGCGACCCGAAGGCCGCCTACAGCCCGAGGGTGTTCTTGAACGACCTCAGGGCCGGGATCTGGTCCGAGCTCAAGGGCGACAACGTCAACATCGACCTTTATCGACGGAACCTCCAGCGGTCGTTCCTGGAGATGATGACGGCGCAGGTGAACCGCGACTCCGCGTCGTCGGACCTCCCCGCCCTGGCCCGGTCCGAGCTTCGGAGCCTCCTGGCCGAAGTCGGTGGGGTCGACACCTCCAAGGTCGGCGAGCTGACCCGGATGTACCTCGACGACGCCAAGGCCCGGATCACCCAGGCGCTCGAACCGAAGGCGGTCGTCCAGTCCGCCCCGTCCATCAACCCCTTCCGCGTCATCTTCGGCGGCGACGGCGATGGCGACGCCCCGGTCGATCCCGATTGACCCCGAGCATCGCAGAGAGGTCGCCAACACCCGATCGCAAGCCGCAACCAATTCTCTTGGTTGCGGCTTGCGATCTGTGTGTCGAGTCCAGGGCCATTTGGCGCTCCTCTCCTGCCGTCCTTCCGCAGATGAGCACCCAAGATGTCACCTCCCTCCGAGACGACCCAACGACGGCGATACTCGCTAGCCTGGGCGATGGCCTGGGTCGGGATCATCGCCGCCGATCTTGCCGCTCTGCGTGCGATCCTCCCATTAATTCCCAATCCCGGGCTTGTGGTGATGATTCTTGTCCTGGAAGTGGGCCTTTTCAGGATGGTCTCACACCAAGGAGCGGCGAGGGCGTTTTGGTTTGGCTTCGAGGTCGCGGGCTGGGCTTATGTTGTCGCGTGCTCGGTCTTCGCCAAGGCCGGATGGCAGTTGGCCCGCTCCTTGTTCGATGGATATGTGCTGAAGAGGCCGATCGGCGCGCCGCTCGACATTAATCGCTTTTTACTCTTCGCGGGCGCCCTGCAACTGACGATCTCGCTCGCCATCACCCTGTTCGTCGGCTTCCTTACGCGGTCTCTCTGGCGACGGATAGTTGTCAACGGTGGACCGGAAAGCTTGGGCGGCCGGCCGGCCCCGAGTTGGGGTTCAAGCGGGCATTGAACGAGACCGATCGGCCCTCGACTCGACCTTTCGCAAGGGGTCGAATCGGGGGCCGACTTGTTTCGCAAAGAATTTCCGATCGCGGCGTGTCATAACCTGAAGAACCGTCAGAATCCCGACGATATGATGGGCATGACATGCCTTAACCATCCCACCCCCCAGCGGGGAATGATCCGAACCCGCCAGAAACCAGGCAGCTGCCGATGGTTCGGGGCTGTGCTGGTCTGGTCGGGCCTGACGGCAAACTTGTTGGCTCAAAACCCGAGCCCCGTGCCGCTCCCGCTCCCGCCCCCGGACACCCCGGGGACGATGGGCGGATTCACACCCAGGCTACCGACCCCCCGGCAAAGTCGAAACTTCGTGCCGCTGGCGAACCTCGTCGAGTCGGCGGGGATGGCGTCGGCGAACCTTGAGGTCAAGATCGGCCAGGGGCGGTTCCTGACGCTCAAGGAAGACCTGGTCGTCCCCGGCAGGCCCGCGCCCTTCTTGGCGGTGGGCGACCCTTCGGTGACCGACTTCTTCCAGGTGGGTCCTCGCCAGCTCCGGCTGATCGGCAAGCGGCTCGGGACGACCGACCTGTCGATCACCACCGGGTCGGGGCAGACCTACGACTTCGAGGTCCAGGTCGTCGCCGACCTCGACCTCCTGGGCGCCCAGCTCCGCCAGATGTTCCCCGACGCGACGCTCAGGCTCGGCCAGGTCCGCGAGAAGCTGGTGGTCGAAGGCCAGGCCCGAGACGCTGCGCAGGTTTCTCGGATCATCGCGACGCTCGAAGCGGCGATCCGGTCGGTCCAGCAGGTCCAGATCACCGGGCAGGTGGAAAACGCCCGAAATACCGGTCGAGCCGTCGGCTCCGACCCGGCCTCACCCCCCGATAATCCGAATCCCAACGCCAACCCCAACGCCAACCCTTCGGGCGGGTCGCTCCCCGTCGCCCCTCCTCCTCCCTCAGTCAACACCGCGCCGATTCCCGGCGGGTTTGGTGGAGGGTACGGCGGGTTCGAGACGGGTGCGGGCGGCGGGAGCGTCGGGCCGACCTCACCCGGGGGGATCGCGGCCAACCAGATCGCGACCAACCAGACCCAGGTCATCAACCTGATCCGGGTTCCCACGTCGCAGCAGGTCATGCTCAAGGTCCGGGTCGCCGAGCTGAACCGGACCGCGTTCCGCCAGATCGGGGCCGACTTCCTCGCCGAGATCCCCGGGGCGCAGACCTTGTTCGGGTCATCGATCGCCGGCAACGGATTCAACGGAACTTTGGGGGCCGGGGCGTTCCCCTCGCCAACAAGCATGTTCAACCCCGCAAGCGCAACCTCCCCGGCCTACACCCTGACGACCATCCGCCCGAACTCGGCAACCTTGGGTCTCGGTTCGCAAGCGACCGCCTACGGGACGTTCGGCCAAGGCGCCTTCAACACAGTCTTGACCGCGCTCCGGCGGAACAGCCTGGTGAAGATCCTCGCCGAGCCGAACCTGGTCGCCCTCAACGGCCACCAGGCCCACTTCCTGGCCGGCGGCGAGTACCCCGTGCCGTCGTTCTCGGGCATCGGGTCGGGCGGGCCGAGCGGGGGCGGGTCGTCGAGCACCCAGTTCAAGGAGTTCGGCGTCCGCGTCTCGTTCCTGCCGATCCTCCTGGACAACGACACGATCCGCCTGACGGTCGACCCCGAGGTCAGCTCGATCGACTTCTCGGTCGCCACGACCCTGGTCCCCGGCGGTTCGCCCGTCCCCGGCCTGAACAAGCGAAGCTCGCACACCACGGTGGAACTCAAGCAGGGCGAGACCCTGGCCATCGCCGGGCTGCTCCAGCTCGAACTCGACGGGGCGACCCAACGACTCCCCGGCCTGGGCGACCTCCCGTTCATCGGCGAGTTCTTCAGCAACACGTCGACCAACCGGGTCGAAAAAGAGCTGATCGTCACCGTCACGCCGTACATCGTCGAGCCGATGGCCCCAGGCCAGGTCCCGCCGGGGCCGGGCGACGAGGTGGTCAGCCCCAACGACCTCGAATTCTACCTGCTCAACCGGATCGAAGGGCGGACCGGGATCGACAACCGAGGGACCACCCGATACGACGACCCCTATGGCCTGATCCGTCGCCAGCTTGTCGAGAAGAAGTACCTGATCGGCCCCTCGGGGTACAGCCGATGACCGCGTCTTTTCTGGAAAATCAAACCGTACGGTTCCCGAGGAATTCCTCAATCACAGATTGCAGGATTGCGGGTTGCAAAGAAGCATCGGGAATCTCTTTGCGTTCTGCAATCTGCAATCTGCCAGTTGCGATCATTCTCCGGGGTTGATACGAAAGGGGGCGAGGATGCTTCGGAAAAGTCGTCGTGTCCGGCTGGCGGGGCTGGTCGCCGGGGTTGGGTTCAGCGTCGTCGCGATCGGCCCGGCCCGAGGGCAGGCCCCGCTGCCCGATGCGCTCCCGCCCTTGCCCTCGCCGATGCTCGAAGCTCCTTCGGGCGTGGTCGGCGGCCCGGCTCCGGCCATCTCGGGCTACCCCGAGGTCCGCCCGACCCCGCCGATCGTCCAGGTCCCGCCCGACGGGATCAGGCCGACCTGGTTCCGAGAAGCCGACGACCCGGTGGCCATCGCCCGCCGAGGCCCGAAGCACGTCGAGGCGAAGAAGCGGTCGACGTTCTGGCGGAGGCTTCAAGGGAGGTTCTACGGCTACCCCGAGGAGTTCGTCCCCCGGCCGCTCGGCGCCTCGGTGTACGATCACGCTCTGGCCATGACCGCCAACGGCGCCGCGGCTCGCTTGACCTTGTACCAATTCGACTTCATCCAGGGGTCGAGCGATCTGAGCCCCCGAGGCGTCGACCAACTCTCGAAGCTGGCCCCGCAGATGCTCGCCAGCCCGTTCCCCTTGATCATCGAGCGGACGCCCGAGAATCCCGCCCTGGCGGCCAGCCGCCGGGAGGTGGTGGCGGCCCGGCTGGCGAGTGGGCCTTGCCCGATCCCGCCCGACCGCGTCCTGGTCGGTGCGCCGATCGCCAACGGGATCTCCGGCGTCAACGCCCAGATCATCGCGGGCAACGCCCTGGGCCGCGTCCAGCAATACGGCCCGCCGATCCCGATCAACAGCAACGGCGTCAACAGCCCGAGCGGCGTCACCGTCAACTCGGGCGTCGTCTCGCCTTGATCCCGCCGGAGGATCGATGGAATTGGGCCACGGATGGACCAAGGAGGCGAGTCCAGTCAAGCGATGATCCGTGGTCCATCCGTGTTCATCCGTGGCTAAAAATCAGAGATTCCGTGCTTGGGACAAAAGGGGTATGCGGACCATGACCGGGCGAGAACGAATCGGCTGCTGGTTGGGGTTGGTGGCGCTGGGGATCGTCGGCGGCTGCGGGTCGTTCCCGGGCCGGACCCCGGCGCGGCCCCCGCACGCCTCGTCGAGTTTGCTCGACTCGGGGCCTTCGCCTCGGGTTTCCTCGAAGCAGACCGCCGACATGCAGCTTGCCATCGGTCGGACCCACGAGGAAGCCGACCGGCTCGACCAGGCCGAGGCCGCTTACCGATCGGCCCTGTCCAAGGACCCGAGGCGCGCCGAGATCGAGGGGCGGCTGGCGATCGTCCTCGACCGCAAAGGATCGGCTTCGGAGGCGGACGCCCACTTCGCCAGGGCCTTGAAGCTCGACCCGAAAAACCCCGACCTGCTCTGCGACCAGGGCTACAGCCAGTACCTCCGATCCAAGAACGACGCCGCCGAGAAGTCCTACCGGGCCGCGCTGGCGCTGGCCCCCAACCATCCGAGGAGCCACACCAACCTCGGCCTCGTCCTGGCCGCCCGGGGGGAATCCGACAAGGCGATGGCCGAGTTCAATCGGGCCGGGACCGATCCCGCCGACTCGCGGTCGAACCTGGCGCTCGCCTTCGCCCTCGGGGGCCGGGTCGACGCCGCCCGCGACCAGTACGCCGAGGCCCTCAAGGCCAAGCCCAAATCCCTGGCGGCCTCCGAAGGGTTGCGGGTGGCGTCATCGGTCCTCAAGGCGGGATCGACGCCGGCATCCGCCAAACCCAAGGCTTTGCACCGACTGCCCGGCGAACCCGCCCCCGCCCTCGTCGCTGGCTCACCGACTCCAAGCGGAGCCCCCCGGCTCGATGCCGCCATTGTCCCGACGTCGGTGCCGCGCTGAGGGTCTCATCGTGGGGTGGCCGGATCGCTTCAGGAGACACAAGCCAATTCCGGAAATGCATCGGGGATTGCAGATCGCAAAGGAAACTCATCGGGATGATGCTTTGCGATCTGCAATCCCGCCATCTGCGATCCTAGATTTTCCCGGGATTCCGACTCGAGCGATCAATCCGCATGCCAGGGGTCATCGATACATGTCAAGTTGCAGATCGCAGATGGTTAACTCTTGATGCTCTGCGATTTGCAATCCGCGATGATTCTCTGGGATCGGGATCATCTCCGGATCAAGGCCCATTACCCGAGCTGAACGTCGCCATCACCTGGTAGACGGCCGGGGCCAGGAGGATGATGAAGATCGCCGGGAAGATGAACATGAGGGTGGGGGCGAGGATCATCGTCGAGGCTTTCTGGGCTTTTTCCTCGGCTTTTTGCTTGCGCTTGACGCGAAGGGCGTCGGAGTGGGTCCGCAGGCTCTTGACCAGGCTGGCCCCGAACCGCTCGGATTGGGTGACGACCGACGCCATGCTCAAGGCTTCTTCGAGGTCGCTCCGGCGGGCGAAGTGGTTGAGGGCTTCGCCGGGGCTTCGGCCGAGCTGGATCTCGCGGTCGACGATCTTGAGTTCGCCGCCGAGGATCGGGTGCGCCGAGCACAACTCGTCGGCCACCCGCTTGATCCCCGCCTGGAGGCCGACGCCCCCTTCCAGGCAGATGATCAGGACGTCGAGGGCGTCGGGCAGGCCGCGCCTCAGGGTCGATTGTCGGGACTTTTTCCGCTTGTCGAGCCAGAAGCTCGGGCCGATCATCCCGCCGAAGAACAAGACCATGGCGACCGGCAAAGCCTTCATCGGCGGGATGACCTTGGTCGTCGTCAAGCCGACGCCGACGACCGTCGCCATCATCAAGAGCGTGAGCTTGACGCCGAGGAAGATGTGCATCGCCTGGCGATGATACAACCCGGCATGGACCAGCCTGGCCCGGAGCTTGGTCCGCTCCTCCTCGTCCGAAGGGACGATGATCTGCCCCATCTTCGGCAAGGCCGCCCGGGCCATCTGCTTGACGCCGTCCGCCTTCTCCTCGGGCCGGATCTGCCCCGTCATCTCGCCGATCCGGACGTCAAGCTTCGACCCCCGCCCCGAGAACATCACGCCGATCCCGATCGCCACCGAGGTCACCAGCAAAAAGGCGACCCCCATCAACACCATGTCATTGTCCATCGAGCCCCCCTTTCGCCGAGCATTAGACCTATAGAAGCATTGAGAATTTCTTATGCGAATCTCAGGGGAAATCCAATGCATTTCAAATCGCAGATCGCAAACAGTTAGCTTCCAATGTTTTGCGATCTGCAATTTGAAGTGTGCGATTTGTTTCCGGGATTGGTTTTAGGACACGGATGGAACACGGATCAGGGCCAGAAAAATGAGGTTTATCCGTGTTCCATCCGTGGCTCAATGGGATTGAATTTCCGTCAGTAGTCGAAGTTGACGATTTTCCTGATCCAGAGCAGCCCGAGGACCTCGATCCCGAAGGTGACCATCAGCACGTCGGTGTGCTGGAGGTGGACGAAGGCGTAGGTCGGGTTGATCACCCCTAGGATCAAGAGCAGGCCGGGCGGGAGGGCCGCCAAGATCCAGCCTTGCATCCGACCTTCGGCGGTCAGGGTGTTGATCGTCCCCCGGATCTGATACCGCTCCCGGACGATCCCGGCGAGCTTGCCCAGGAGTTCGGCCAGGTTGCCGCCCGACTGCTGCTGGACGAGGACGGCCAGGACGAAGATCTTCAGCTCGATCACGCCGGTCCGCCGGTTCAGGTCGCGGAAGGTCGCTTCGGGGGAAAGCCCAAGATTCTGCTGCTCGTAGCACTGGGCGAACTCGGAGGCGATCGGCGGCGGGAACTCGTCGGCCACCGCCAGGAGCGACTGCCCTAGGGTTTGCCCGGCTCGGATCACCCGGGCCATCAGCTCGAAGGCGTCGCCCAGTTGCGACCGGAGCTTCTCGATCCGCTTGTCGCGGGTCTTCTTGATCCGGTAAATCGGCAAGACCCCGCCGACGACCGCCACGACCAGCGACTCGATCCCGTTTCGACGGACCAGGAAGTCGATCGAGGCCGCCGCGACCGCGACGATCCCCGCCGTCGTCAGGACCTTGCGAGGCGTCGTGTCCAGCCCCGACTGCTCGATCATCGACTCGAACCGCTGGCGGATCGTCGGCGACGAGTCGGGGTCGGAGAGCTGCGCGGCCACCTGCCCGAGGTTCTTGAACAGCGGGGTTTTCCGGGTCTGCTCGGCACGCTTCTTGGTGAACTCGGCGTCGACCCGGTTGTTCAGCTTGGATCGGTCGGGGATCAACAGGTCGGACACCAGTTGGGCCACGGCCAGGAGCCCGGCGGTCGCCGTGACGAACGCCAGGAGGGGGATCACCGACGACGAGTTCATCGAGCCGTCTCCCTCGGGCCGCCGGGCAGCATCCGCCGCTCGAACGTCGATGCCGGGAGGGTCTGGCCCGCCGATTCGAGGGCTTCCAGGCACTTGGGGCGAATTCCGGTGCAGTAGAAGTACCCCTGCGCGTTGTGGTCCTCGTCGACCCCGGTCTGCTTGAACACGAAGATGTCTTGCATGCTCACGATGTCTTCCTCCATCCCGACGATCTCGGAAATCTTGATGATCTTCCGGACCCCGCCGGTCAACCGAGACGCCTGGACGATCAGGCCGACCGCCGAGGCGATCTGGCGGCGGATGATCCAGATCGGCAGGTCGAAACCGGCCATCCCGACCATCATCTCCATTCGACCGATGGCGTCCCGGGTGTCGTTGGCGTGGATCGTCGTCATCGAGCCGTCGTGGCCGGTGTTCATGGCCTGGAGCATGTCCAAGGTCTCGCCCCCTCGGCACTCGCCGACGATGATCCGGTCGGGCCGCATCCGGAGCGCGTTTTTCACCAGGTCCCGGGTCAGGATCTCGCCGTTCCCCTCGACGTTCGCCGGCCGGGTTTCCATCCGGACGATGTGCGGCTGCTGCAACTTCAGCTCGGCCGCGTCTTCGATCGTCGCCACCCGCTCATCATGCGGGATGAACGACGACAGGGCGTTCATCAAGGTGGTCTTCCCCGAGCCGGTGCCGCCGGAAACCACCATGTTGATCCGCCCCCGCATGGCGGCGGCCAGGAAGTCGACCATCTCCCAGGTGATCGCCTTCTTCTCGACCAGGTCGGCGAACTGGAGCGGGTTCTTCGACGCCCGACGGATCGAGAGCAACGTCCCATCCAGCGCCAAAGGGGGGATCACCGCGTTGACTCGGGAGCCGTCGGGGAGTCGGGCATCGCACAACGGCGAGGTTTCGTCGACCCGGCGGCCCACCCGGCTGACGATCCGCCGGACGATCTCGATCAGATGCTTTTCGTCGTTGAATACGACTTCCGACCGCGTCAGACGTCCCCGGCGCTCGACGTAAACGCACTTCGGGCCGTTGACCAGGATGTCCGACACCGTCGGGTCGCGCATCAGGATCTCCAGGGGGCCGATCCCGAATGTCTCGTCGATGATCTCGCCGACCAACCGCTCGCGCTCCGACATGCTGAGCAAGTCGTTGCTCTGGCGGCAAAGCTGCTCGGCCCCCCGTCGGACCTCGGCGCGAAGTTCGTCCTCCCCCAACGAGCCCATCGCCGATAGGTCCATCTCGCCGATCAACTTCTGGTGCAAGTCTTTCTTGATCCGGAGCATACGCTCATCGTTGGTCTGCGGCGAAGGAGTGAGCGTGGCGGACGAGCCGTTCGAGTTCTGAGCCATCGGCGGAGCACCCCGGTACGAGAGGATTGAAGCGGGAAAGAATCATCGAAGCGGCCACGGATGAAACACCGATAAATCCAATAAAAATTTCCCAATCCGTGCTCCATCCGTGTTTCATCCGTGGCTAGTTCGTCTTGATTGCGTCAGTTTGAGGCCGGGCGCGAACGGCTCGCCCGGTCGAGGGGCCGGGATGAAGCGTCGGGCCATCGACGCGATCGGCTCGCCTCGTTGGCGGATGTGCGCCTCGGCGATCGGGCCGAGCCAGCCCGAGGCGGCGGCGAGGTAGGGGACGCTCGACGGGTCGACCCCCATCAAGCGGGCGCCCGAGGCGTCGACCGCAGGCAGGTTCGTCCCCAGGATCAAGGCCCCCGAGGCGACCGGCGAGCCCATGAGCGGGCCGTCGCCTTCCATCCCGACGATCCCGTCGACGATCGCCAGGGCGGGCCGGACCGCCGCGTTGATGTCGAGGATCGACTCGGGGATGCCCACCTGGTGCAGGACGTTCTTGGGCCAGCCGTAGGCGATCCCCGGCATCACGCCGAACAGGTTCTTCATCGCCAGGGTGACGCCGACCCAGTGATGCGTCTTCAGCTTCGGGAGCGACACGACCAGGTCGGCGCGCTTCAAGCTCGATGGCAGGTGGAGCGAGTCGAGCCGGGTCAGCCTCGACCGATTCCGGGCGGTCCAGACCTCGTCGTGGTTCAGGTCGACGAACTCCAACCCCGCCTCGTCCAAGATCGGCCCCAGGCCGGACTGTTCGAGGACGTAGGCGGTGTCTCGGCAATGCCCCTGCCCCTCGGCGACGAACACCTCGCGGGCATCCCACGACCGGAACACGTCGGCCACCGCGCGGACCAGGGCGGGATGCGTGTTGATCTGGGGGGCCGTCAGCGAAGGCTCGACCAGGTTCGGCTTGAGCAACACGGACCGGTTCTTGACCCAGGCCGCGCCCAGGCCAAGCTCGGCCAGGCCGTCGCGGATGATCGCTTCCAGGTCGGCGGAATAGGACGACGCCTTGGCGACCACCACGTCGGCCCGCCAACCCGCCTCGTCGGAGCGTCGGAACGCCAGCGCACCCGTGCCCGCCCCAAGGAGGGCCAGGGCACCCGACCCGGCAAGAAATCCCCGCCGGGATGTGGTGGGAGCGGCTTCGAGCGGCTTCATCGCGTCGCCTCGCTTTCGACCAGAGCCGTAATCCCGAGGACCGAGAGCGACCGGTCGTCGCCGGCCAGGAGGAGCATCGCCAGCTCGCCGGCCGAGGCGTTCCGAGCGATCGCTCGGTTGGTGGCGGCGGCGAGTCTTTCGGAGGCCGGATCGGTCGGTCGAGTCCCCCAGGCCCGAAGCCCGAGAGTCGCCCAGCCGAGCGAACTCGGGGCGGACGTCTGCTCGACCACCCCGGCGAGGTAGGCGGCGGCGGCCTCGATGATCCGACGGGGGCAAGTCGCGCGGGCGACCCGGGCCAGGGCGACCAGGGCCAGGCCGGTCGGGCCGGGGAGGGGGCGCAAGGTCTGGCCGAACACGACGGGGTTGCCCAGGTTCCAGCCTCCGGTGGAGATCGCCCGGTCGAGGAGGACCCGGACCCCTTCGACCATCCTCGGGTGATCCGACGGGACGCTCGGGGCCAGGGCTAGGAGGCTGCTCGCCGTCGGCTCGACCCAGGAGTGCGTCCCCTCGACCCAGGGCCAGCCGACCAGGCCGAGGTCATGGCCGATCGGGTTGTTCAAGGTCGGCTTGTCTTGCTTCCCCTTCGTCGCCAGGAGCCAGGCCGAGGCCGATCGCCGCTCGGCCTCGAACCCGCCGAGCGCGTCCCAGAGCAGCAAGGCGAACGGCGTCGTCCAGCCGGGGGAGTCGGCTTTCCGGTCGGAGGTTACCAGGGTGGAACCGTCGGGGCGTCGGGCTTGCCGGGCGATCCATTGGCCGGCTTCGAGGGCTTCGGCTCGATCCCGGCTCGAAGCGGTCGCCAGGAGGGCGAGGCTCGCTAGCGCCGAGGGTTCGACGGCCGGGGGCGACCCGGCGCGGTAGCTCCAGGCCCCGTCGCCCCGTCGGAGCAAGAGCAACCGGCTCCGGGCGGATTCGATCCATGAGAGGTCGGTGGGCATCGCTCGAGGTCGGTCGGGGTCGTGGGAAGTTGCCGTTTCTTTCTCTTTCCGATCCTAGGTCACGTTTTGGGAGGTTGGCTGAGGCTGGTGGCCAGTTGGACCAGGCTCCTCGAAATCTTGGCCGAGGGGGCTTCGACCACCGCCGGGATTCCGTGGTTGCTGGCCCGGTTGATGGTCTTGGCATCCTCGGGGAGGTAGTGGTGGATCTTCTGCCCGAGCGCCTCCTCGGCCTTGGCGAAGGGGACCTCCTGCGGCTGGCCGTAGCGGTTGACGACCAGTCGGATCTTGTCGGTCGTGATGTCGATCGCTTCGAGGGCTTCGAGGGCCTTCCGGACGTTCCTCAGCGACGAGAATTCGAGCCGAAAGACGATCGCGATCACGTCGGCCTGCTTGAGGACAACCTTGGGCTCGTCGCGGAACGTCGAGGGGAGGTCGGCGATGACGTAGGGGAACTCGTTGCGGGCCAGGGCGAGCGCCTGCGTGATCCCCTCGGGGCGGACCCGGGGGACGTCGGAGAGGTGGAGCGGGGCGGCGAGCAGGCGGACGCCCGAGGCGTGCTGGCCGAGCGAGCGCTCGAACATCACCCGGTCGAGCCTGGCGGCGTTGTGGCACAAGTCGGATAGTGTGAACGACGGTTTCAGGTCGAGGAGCGACGCCAGGTCGCCCGACTCCAGCTTGAGGTCGATCAGGCCGACCGGCTTGGCATCCTTGGCCGACCCCAAGGCGGCGGCGACGTTGACGGCGACGGTGCTCGCACCCGACCCGCCGTTGGGGCCGAGCACGGCGATCAGCCGACCGGCGACGACGGGAACCCGGGCCGCCTCGTTCATCCGGTTGATGGCGCCTTCAAGCTCGGCTTCGAGCTCGGCGGTGTCGATGTAGTCCTCGGCCCCGCCTCGGAGCGCCCGGAGGACCAGCTTCGAGTCCGAAGCCGGGCCGACGGCGAGGACCTTCCGGCCGGCGAACCGTCGGAGCGTCGGGAGCAGGTTCAAGCCGCGATCCGGGTCGGTCGACAGCGCCAGGACGATCAGGTCGACCGCCGATTCACGCTCGAGACGCCCCGCCGCGTCGTCGACGGCGAGGACGTGGGAACTGGGGCAGTCATGCCCTCCGAAGTTCAGGACATCGCGAATCCTGGTCGCTGTACTGCCTTGGTCGGCAACGATGAAGGCCGGCATAAAGCCTCGTCCCTGGAAATCATCCCTGGAAGAAATGGAGCACGCCAATGGAGACAGCCGCGGCCCGGCCTCGGGCCATCGGCACCGCTTCGAGGTGCCGGAGCGATCCGGATCAATCTCGGGTCCCGCCGCCCTTCGAGGAAAGCTGGATCTTCGCGTCGCGGATCGGGTCTTGGCCGTTGGGGGCCGAGGGGTCGGCTTCGAGGACCAGCGAGTCGTCGAGCCGGTAGAGTCCGTACGGGGTGGCCACGGCGAAATCCTTGAGCGATTCGTGGGGAGGGACCACCACCTTCAAGGTTTCTCGGCCCGACTGCGTCCCCCGGAGCGTCCGGGCCAGGACGATGGTCGCAACCCCCCCTCGGAGGATCTTCGGCCTGGGCGGGGCGACGACCACCGGCACGGCCTCGACCGGCTTCGGGGGGACCGGCGGGGCCAGGGGTCGAAGCCCCTGGAGGCTCAGCAACGTCGACGGGTCGGACTTGGCCAGGTTCTTGTCGTTGGGGTTCCGGAGCGTCAGGTGGAGCGTCCCCTTGTTCTGGCCGAGGTCGAGCCGCTGGGCGTCCTCGGGCGTCACCGACAGCGTGACCGACCGGGCGTCGTCGGGGTTGATCTTGTTGGCCGACGGGCTGCTGACGTTGGTGTGGACGGCGAGGATCTCGACGTCGGTGAGCAAGGTCGAGGTCGTGATGCTCATCGAGTCCTCGGCGGCCTGGCCGTTCAGGCCGACCGAAGGGGGGGGCGTGGCGGTCAAGAGGACGTCGACCCGGTTGCCGGGCAGGAGGAACCCGGCCAGCGACGACGAAAAGCTCGGCGTCTGGATCGTGAAGGCCCGCATCCCCGGCTTGATGAGGGCGGCCATCCCTCGCCCGGCCCCCTTCTCGGCGAGCTTCAGCTCGCGGAGCATGTCCCCTTTGTCGACCGTGGACTTCGCCGCCCGGTCGATGGCGTCGGAGACCTTCCGGATCGCGTCTTCGGGGACTTCCTCGGTGAGCACCTGGCGGATCTCGACGCTTTTCTCGGAAACCATCTCGCCGAGCTTGACGTCCTCGACGGCGAAGACCACCGGGGTCCGGTTGGCCGCAGGCGCCGCCACCGGGTTCCGCAGGGCCTTGACCAGGAACACCGCCGAAAGCCCGCAGACCACCGCCAGAACTCCCACAATCAAAGCTCGGGTGTTCATCGGTCCTCCTTCAAGGTCGCCATCTCGAAGCGGTTCATCGCCGGCCCAACCGCCGGGACAGGCTCGATCGAGGCCGACGCGACCGCCGTCGAGTCCGACCGGGTCGGGTAAGGCGGCCAGACCTGGACCAGCCGGGACTGCCACCAGGCCACATTCATGAAGTAACCCACGCAAATCATCGCGGCAAATGGGACCAACCGCCGCCTCCGGTCGGCCCGGTTCACCTCAGCCGAGAGGTCGGCGTCGGGTCGGCCGAGCGTCTTCGGTTGGAACACGGCCTGGCGGACCGAGAGGATTTCGAGGGCGACCGCGAGGAACCCGCCCCTCAGGAAGATCAAGAGGCAGGCGTAAACCCCCGCCGCCAATGCCGAGGCGATGAAGACTTGGAGCGTCCAGAACGGGCCGAGCCACGCCCCCACCGCCGTCAAGAGCTTGACGTCCCCGGCGCCGACGCCGCCGAGGGCAAAAAACACGACCAGGATGGCGAACCCGAAGCCCGAACCCAGGAGGCTCGACCACAACCCCGCCCAGCCGCCCAGGAGCGTCGAGGCGATCAACCCCAGCGCCAGGGTCGGCAACGTCAGGAGGTTGTAAACCTTGAACTTCCAGAGGTCCGTCGTCGCCGCCGCCAGGGTGGCAAGCCCCACGGCCGCGAGCGGGATCAGTTCGGTTGAGGGCAAAGCGACGCTCCTTCGCGAGGAATCCCAGAGCAATGATGACGAAAACCGGACGAAGCCGGCCGGATGAATCACCCTCAACGGGTGCGAACAAGTGTCCTCTTTTGATCTCTATAGAACATCGAGGCCGCACAAGAGAACTCCGGCCGTCGGGAATTTCTTCCCGGGTTCCAATCGAAACCGAAAAAGAAGGGGAAGATGGGCAGAAGGGGGTTTTTTCGAGGGCCATCTCAATGAAAGAGGCTGATCGCGCGCTTGAAGCTCGCGACGAGCGACCCGCTCAATAAGGACGCGGCGGCCAAGCAGCCAAGGGCGATCACGGCCATCACGAGCGTCTACTCGACTATGCTGGCCGCGTTTTCCCGTCGTCGGAGCTTTCCAACCCACGCCAAACATAGGTTGCTCACGGGTTTTCCTCGGTAAGTCCAGGAACTCTCGGGGGGTTCAATCGGTCGCGCCCTCCTCAAGCTCGGAGTCAATCGCAGCCGGCCCGCCGTGGCCGAGGAAAATGCGGCTCACGCGGGCCGTCGTCCCAAAAAAATTGTCCGCCTCGGACTTCCGGAATCCGATGCGGACAAAAACCAATCCAGAGGTGAGTCGAGCCAGGGGCCAAAGCTGACCGGGTCGCGGACGCCACCCGTGATTTAGCTGCCGGCACCGCTAACGGCCGTGTTAACCGCGGTGAACTTGGCGCTGATGTTGGTGCCCAGGGCCGTCACCACGCCGATCAGGGTGGCGGCGATCAGGGCGACCATCAAGGCATACTCGACCATGGTCGCGCCTTCTTCGCCGGCGATCAAATGCTTCATGAAACGAGTCATCGTTGGGAAATCCTTTGGGGTTCGCGGAGGTATTCAAGGCAAAACGAGGGCGATCTTGATGGCGACAGGCCGGGTCCACCCGGACGGCCATCCTGTTCATCCCATGTCAGCCACGTCGCCGATGGGTGCCGATCGGCTCGATCGTGCGGTCCCGAGGTCGGCCAGGTCGCCATCGATTCGCCCGGAGGCATCCCGTCGGCGACCGGCTTGTTTTCCAAAACTCAAGCCAAGCCAAGGCGGCTCGCTCAGCTACCGGCACCGCTGACGGCGCTGGAAACCGAGGTGAACTTGGCGCTGATGTTGGTGCCCAAGGCCGTCACCACGCCGATCAAGGTGGCGGCGATCAGGGCGACCATCAAGGCGTACTCGACCATGGTCGCGCCTTCTTCGCCGGCGATCAAATGCTTCATGAAACGGGTCATCGTTGCGGTTCCCCTGGCAAAAGGTGTCGTAAACAAGACGAGGCGAGATGCGATGACCTCGGACCGGGTCCACCCGGAGAGTCATCCTGTTCAGCCCAGGTCGGCCACATCGCCGATGGGTCGATCCGCTCGATCGAGCGGTCTCCGGTTGGGCCGAGTCGTCGTCGGTCAGCCTCGCGGCGTCTCGCTCGCGACCGGCTTCTTCCTCAAAACAAAGGTCACTTCTCGGCGTTTGTCCAATGGAATTGCAAATTGGCGAGGGCGGAAAATGAGCGTATTTTCAGCTACAACAATCGATAGATTGAACAAAACTCGGGACCATCAAACCGGGGCGAGGCCGATGATCGACCGTCGAAAATTCTTGAACGAGGTGGCGTTCGTGGCAACCTCTTCGACTTTGCCGCTCGTTCGACCGGAGGGTTTGCAAGCGGCCCGGGAACCGACGCCCGACTTCAACGACCAGGTCGCCCACATCCTGGCCAACGTCCGGCGGGCCAACGGTCGGTTCCCGGGGATGGTCGCCGCGATCGTCCGCGAAGGTCGGCCGATCGGGATCGCCGCCGAAGGGGTCCGCAAGGTCGGGTCGCCCGAGCGGGTCGAGGTGACCGACCAGTTCCACCTCGGTTCCTGCACCAAGGCGATGACGTCGACGATGATCGCCTCGCTGGTCGACTCCGGGAAGCTCCGGTGGGATTCGACCCTGGCGTCGGTGTTCCCCGACGAAGCCGGGAAGATGCACGCCGATTATCGCGCGGTGACGCTCGACCAACTGCTCAGGCACCGGGCCGGGTTGCCCTCGGACGTCGACTGGAACGGGGTCCCGCAAGCCCTGTCGCCCACCCTCCAGCGGCGGTCGCTCCTGGCCTCGGCGCTCGGAGGGTCACCGGAGACGGCGCCGGGAGCGGCGTTCGGGTACTCCAACCTCGGCTACGCCCTGGCCGGCCTGATGGCCGAGGAGGCGACGGCGACCCCCTGGGAAGACTTGCTCCGTCGCCTCGTGTTCGAGCCGATGGGAATGACTTCCGCCGGCTTCGGCCCGCCCGGCTCGGATCGAAACGTCGACCAACCCTGGGGCCACAGGTCATTCGGGCCGATTTTCTCCCCGACCCGGCTCGACAACCCGCCGGTGATCGGCCCCGCAGGCACAGTCCACGCCTCGCTGGTCGACTGGGCGAAGTTCGCCTCGTTCCACCTCGGCGACGGTTCGGCCAACGGGCGGCGGATCTTGAGGCCGGAAACCCTCCGGAAGTTGCACGCCGTCTCCCCTGGCGAAGACTACGCCCACGGCTGGATCGTCCCCAACCGCAACGCCAGGCCCAACGGCCCGACCTGGGAACACGGCGGGAGCAATACCGTTTGGTTCGCCATGATCGTCCTGGCGCCCGAGCGTCGGTTCGGAGTGCTCGCCGCCACCAACGCGGGGGGGAGCTTCCCCCAGCGAGCGTGCCTGGAAGTGGTCGAGGCGCTCGAAAAGCTCGAACCGACCACCCGAGCTTGACCGAGTCGGCGGAGGGGGCGGGCGGAACCCCCGTCGCCCGTGTTGCAATTTGTACGGTTCCCAGGAAATCTCCGCATGGCAGATTGCACGATTGCAAATTGCAAAGCATTACTCCGATCGACTTTGCTTTGCAATCCTGCAATCCTGCGATCTGTAATAAATTCCTGGGATTCGTCTTACTTTGTCGAGAACTGGTAGGTCGTCGTCTGGGTGTAGACCTGGCCGGGTTCGAGGATCGTCGAGGGGAAGGTCGCGTGGTGGACCGAGTCGGGGTAGTGCTGGGCTTCGAGGCAGAACGCCTGGTTCTTGCCGTACTTCTCGCCCGCCTTGCCGGTGATGGTCCCGTCGAGGAAGTTCCCCGAGTAGAGTTGCAAGCCCGGCTCGGTGGTGAACACCTCCATGACTCGCCCCGACTTTGGTTCGACGACGCGAGCGGCGAGGACCGGCTCGGCCTTGGGGTTCCCTCCCCCTCGGACGACGAAATTGTGGTCGTACCCGCCCGGCTCGCCGCCGATCTGGGCGATCCTCGAACCGAGGGTGGTGGGTTTGGTGAAGTCGAGCGGGGTCCCCCGGACCGGGGCGATCGTGCCGAGCGGGATCATCGAGGCGTCGCCGGGCGTGTACGAGTCGGCGAACAAGGTCAGCTCGTGATCGAGGATCGACTTCGAGCTTGGTCCGGCCAGGTTGAAATAGCTGTGGTGGGTGAGGTTGACGGGGGTCGCCGCGTCGGTGGTCGCTTTGTAGTCGATCCGAAGCGCGTCGGTCGGCGTGACGGTATAGGTGACCGAGACGGAGAGGTTGCCGGGATACCCTTCGTCGCCGTCGGGGCTTTTCAGGGTGAACCGGACCGAGTTGGCGGTGGCGTCCTCGGCGGTCCAGACCTGCTTGTTGAACCCTTTGATCCCGCCGTGGAGCGAGTTGGCCCCGTCGTTGGCGGCGACCTTGTAGTCTTTGCCGTTCACCGAGAACTTGGCCCCGCCGATCCGGTTGGCGAACCGACCGACGGTGGCGCCGAAGAACGGCTTGTTGACGAGGTACGCTTCGCCCGAGTCGAAGCCGAGGACGACGTCGTCAGTCTTCCCCTGGCGGTCGGGGACTTCGAGCGAGACCAGGACCGCGCCGAGGTTGGACACCTTGGCGGTGACCCGGCCGTTGGTCAGGGTGTAAAGCTGGATTGCCGCCCCCGAGGGCGTTCGACCAAAATCGACCATCGCGACTCCCCGAGATGTCTTGGTTTGGATGTGGTCGTCGGCTGATGTTGGGACCGCCACGAGCAGCGTCAGCCAACCGGCGACCGCGACGAGGGCCGGGACTCGGACGATTTTTCGCACGACCTGTCCTCCGAGATCGAAGAAGAAGGGGATGACCCGACGCCAGTCCGGTGGTTGTCCCCTGGTCTGTCGCAAACCCGCGTAAACCGATGCGACGGCGCGACAACCAAGGGGGGCTTCGGCGGCTTCGAGTTCGCCCGAGGTTAGCCGGAACTTCGGTCACTGGCAATTCGCCAGTCCGTTTCCCCGACGCGATCCGCCCGCCGAGAGGATACCCGCCGCCCCGGATGAGTTGTAGAATAGAGCGGGAAAAGTGGGATTCGGTCATCGACCCGATTTTCAGGAGGCAGTCATCATGCGACCCCGAGTTGGACTGGCGAGCTTGCTCCTGATGGCGACCACGGCCGCCATCCACAACGCCCCGGCGGGCGCGGGCGAGCTCGACAAAGAATACGGACCCAAGAACGTCGCCGTCCTCGCGAACCTCAAGCCCGTCGCAAGCCCCTTCGCGCTCAAAGCCGAAACGCCCGGCCTGCCGACCCGGCAAACCGCCCCCAGCGAACTCGACCGCGAATCCCCCTCGCAGGCCAATCGCGGTGGCGGCTTCGGCCACGGCGGCGGGTTCGGCCACGGCGGGTTCGGCGGCGGTTACGGAGGCTTTGGCCGAGGCTACGGCGGATACGGTGGCTTCGGCGGTTATGGCGGATACGGTCGAGGCTATGGCGGCTATGGCGGATTCGGATATGGCCGAGGCTATGGCGGTTATGGTGGGTACGGTGGCTATGGCTATGGTCGAGGCTATGGAGGATATGGTGGCTTCGGCGGGTTCGGGCTTGGGATCGGCCTGGGCTACGGTGGCTATGGCGGCTACGGTGGTTATGGTGGCTTCGGCGGCGGTTATGGCGGCTTTGGCCTCGGTTATGGAGGCTTCGGCGGCCTGGGGTATGGCGGCTACGGCGGCGGGTTCGGGCTTGGCTACCCGTATTTCGCCGGGTATGGCCTGGGGTACGGCGGGTATGGCTACCCTGGTTACGGTTACGGCGGCTTCAACCTGAACATCGGCTACGGCGGTCGTGGTTTCTATTGATCGATCTGATCAAGCATCAGATCGCCGAAGTCGGTCGGTTTTCGCCCTTCGACCCGTCTCCTCCGGGCGGTCCGAGGGGCTTTGCCTTGGGCGTCGATCGGAGTCGAGGTGTCGGGCATGGAGCTTTCCTCGATGGTCCGATGGCTGGTTGTCATGGTTGTCTTGGGCTTCGGTCCGAGGATGGCGGCGGTCGCCCAGTCCGTCGGCGAGGGAGCTTCGGCGAAGCCCGGAGTCGCGTCGGGGGCTCGCCTGGCCAACCCGAGCAAGCTCCGCGAGCGGTTGGGGCTTTCGCCCGCGTTCGATTCGGTCCCGACCCCGAGCGTCGATGCGCTGGCCGTCGCGGTGCTCGACTATGGCTTCGAGGGGATGAGCCCCGGGGCGGGCGATGGCCGGTACCTCCCCCCGAGCGCCGAGGTCGTGGAAGACTACGACCCCGAGTTCGTCCGCCGAAACGCCCTGGGAGACCCGGAGTACCGCAAAGCGTTCGAGCCGGGCAACCGCCACGGCCGGGACATGGCACAGATCGTCTGGGCCTTGGCCGGCTCTCGCCCTTCGGGGCCGAAGTTCTACCTCCTCAATGCGAATGGGCCGACGATGCTCCGCCGGGCGGTCCGGTTCGCCGTCGAGCGTCAGGTCGACGTGATCCTCTTCAGCGGGTCGTTCGACGGCGGAGGGAACGGCGACGGTCGGGGGCCGATCAACCGGATCGTCGACGAGGCGGTGGGTCGCGGGATCATCTGGATCAACGCGGCGGGCAACTACGGCAACCACGTCTTCGACGCGCCGGTGAGGCTCCTGAAGGACGGCTACTTGAAGCTCCGGACCGGCTCCGACGTGGCCTCGGTCCGGTTCGTCAATCGGGTCGACGAGAACGTGGTGACGATCACGCTCACCTGGACCGACTACCGCGACCAGGAAGACGCCGGGACCGACAAGGACCTCGACCTCCTGGTTGAAGACCCCAACGGCCGCCAGGTCGGGTCGGCGACCAAGGTCCAGCTCGGGGCCAGGGCCGGCCCCCAGCCCGAAGGCGACGACTCGACGAGCCGGAACCCCCGAGAGCGGGTGGTCCTCACCAACCTCGCCGCGTTCCCCGTCCTGGCCGGTTCCCCCGAGTCCGCCTACCGGATCAGGGTCCGGGCCAAAGGGGGCCAGTTCCTCGCCTCGGACCGGGTCAGGATCATGATCTCCGCCGCCCGAGAGTCGTACGTCCCCCCCGACGGAGGGGCCTTGCAGGAGGCCTTGACCTTCCTCGACGCCTCGAATCGATCCGAGTTGTATCCCCCCGCCGACCACTCCGCCGTCTTCACCGTCGGCGACGCCGGCCCAGGGTCGTCGGTCGGCCCCACCCTCGACGGCCGGATCAAGCCCGACGCCCTGATCCTCGACTCCCGGGTCGACTTCACCGACGGGATGATCACCAACGGCTCCTCCAACGCCGCCGCCGAGGTCGCCGGGATCGCCCTGCTCCTCAAAGCCGCCGAGCCTCGGATGACCCCCCGCCACCTTTTCCAGCTCGCCCGCCAGGACCCCCGGCTCGCCCCCCAGGCCGACCGGAGCAAGCTCAACCTCCACGTCTGGCAAACCCCCACCCGAGCCAAGCTCGCCGAGGTCGTCCGGAACCGGTGAGATGGTCGTTGGCCGGCAAAAAACCGACCCTCACCGCAAGGCGTGATCAAGCGCTCTTATAACCTGCCAGGAGTTGGCGAACGGCGGGTAAGAGTTCCTCAGGGATCGTGATGACGGTTCGCCCGGACTGCTCGGCGACTCCCGCCTCGTCTTCGGCGACCTCTTCGTCTTCGGACAAACTCTCGTAATAGTCGATCAACCCCTCGACCCGCTCGGCGTCCCACCCTTCGGGAAATCTGGATTCGCTCATCGTCGCCTCCTCCGATACGCCTGAAGTGCCTTGCCGCGCAGCTCATAAGCCGTGACCACGAAAACGCCATCCCCCTTGACGTCGGGAACGTAAATGACATGCAAGTATCGTCCCGACCCGGTCTGGCCCAGCGCATGTCGTGAGCCATCACGACCGGACCGATCTTCCCCCGGATGTCGAAGGATGAATTCCGCCTCGGCCTCGGTGACGCCATGCCCGTAAATGTGGGGCAGGTCGGTTTCGGGATCGAGGTGGTAGCGGACGTCCATAGATGATTCTCGCGGTCTACGTCAGAGACGATCCATCTTAACAGGAGGGCGGCCCGACGTGGAGACCCATGACGACCGACAATCAGTCCCGGAAGACTTGCGCGAATATCGCCTGTGATTCCGGATTTTCTCGGGACACTTCCGAGTCGCCCTGGTCCACAAGGCCGCCGAGCCTCGGATGATCCCCCGCCACCTCTTCCAGACGCCCCCCAGGCCGACCGGAGCAAGCTCAACCTCCACGTCTGGCAGACCCCCACCCGAGCCAAGCTCGACGAGGTCGTCCGGAATCGTTGAAAGGGCTTCGGCCGTCGGAGAATCGTCCGCTTCCTAATCATCCCAGATGGTGTTCTCCCGAGAGCAGAATCCGCTGACAAGATCCATGATCTCAAAGATCTTGTCTTCCACCGTTTCGTTGGTCGTTTCACTCCGCAGCGTTTCGAGGGCCATTTGAACCTCCTGGCGAGTGACCCCTTGGTGGTGATACTCGCGCAGGGTTGAGAAAACCTCTCGGAGCGACGTTCCGGCGAGGATCAATTCTTCAAGATCTTTGGAGAGATGATTACCAGTCATAATTTGATCCACCAAGCTGCTAGATTTCCGAGTGCTTGCTGAAACTCATCGATGGGCATCACTCTCGCAGGTTCGAAAAGTCCATGAGTCAACTTGTCCTGCCGGGTACCGCACAAAGGGGTCAGGTACGAATGGCGTTAAGCGAATAAGAGATGACCGATCCCAGAGAGATTGGCTGTCACATAATTTTCTATTGGACTGCCTTCAGACCAAGAAAGTGGTAACCTGGGTCGTCGGCGCCGACGACCCAGACAACCCAAACACCTGATCCTGACAGGTCAAATCGACCGCTGCAGATTAGTTTGACGCCATTCGTACCTGACCCCTTTTCGTCCTCAGTTCCTAAGCATTGCGGCAGAGGCGTTCATTGTGGTAAGCGATGAACTTCGGGTCGATGATGTGGCCGTCGATTCGTCGCAACCCGTTTACCGATAGTCGGATCGTTCCGTAATCGCACATCGCATGATGGTTCGGGCACAGCACGATCATGTTCTCACGGACATCGGGACCGTCGTGCGGTCGACCTAGTGGACGAACATGATGAGCCTCGGCGTATCGCATACCTCCTGGTAGCTCAATCGTAATGTCACAAATCTGACAACGGCATTCATGGTCAGCTTTCAATTGCCGCGACGCAGCGGTATCACGGAGGATTCGGTAGGTCGTGGCCATAATGCGTGCTGGTGGGTCGAGATCTATAGGACGGAACGGATCGTCACCACTGACGTTCAGTTCGACCGCTAGTGGGGCTCGAAAATATCGCTCAACGTCGACGCTGAGGTCCGTATGAGAGACCCTAACGATATGGTCTTTCAGCGTGACATTCCAACGGACAGAGCCATTGACCTCCGAGCGTGTTAGTGTGTCATCAGTCAGCAACTCGGCAAGTTTTGACAGCGGAACGACATGATGATCGCGGTCGTCGCCGGATTGGGTCCGGTAAACGACAAGATTCGATACCCGACCATTGGCGACGGCGATATTATCTAGCTCGGCCAGCTTCTCCGGGAACACGGCGAACCAGCCGATTTTAGCTCTAGTGACATATTCACCAAGTGCTTCGAGTTGACGGCGGTTAGCATGTGCAACGCTCATTCTCGGCTCCTGAGCAAAAATTAAACTCGACTTCGATATCCAGATGGGTGTGCTGTTTTCCGATGATTTGGGCGTCTAGTCTCGGACGGCAAATCAATGATTCCAGAAACTGTACCGGTGGTCAAGAGTTTACATAAGCAATAGGCGTCCGGAGATGGTTGAGGATTATGTCCAGGCTTCTCGATCAGATCCGCTAGTGCACCCTGGCGTAATTGACTTGGCGGTTATTGCTTGAGCGGTTTGTAGGTCCACTGGAACGGCCTGGCCATCGTCCGGTTGTAGTACTCGATGAAGGCCAGCACCTTCGCCTTCAGGTCCT
>JAABUX010001233.1_pt1 | contig 39411 bp, 36 predicted proteins | sample 5561851 | NCBI WGS metagenome assembly JAABUX01 (sample SAMN10711883, study PRJNA513361) | rock metagenome | isolation source: Antarctica rocks | place: Antarctica: Victoria Land, Richard Nunatak red sandstone | collected 2016-01-03 | reverse complement strand
GCTTCGCGGGCGGAATCAGCGGCGCGATGCGCGCCCATTGCGCCGCGCTCAGGTCGGACGGGTATCGTTGTCTGGTCATACCCTCCAGTCTACCGCCCCTGGAACTACTTTACACACAGGCTCTTAGGGGTAGTATAGGCCAACGGACGCCGGCGTGGTGTGGTGCGTCCACGCCACAGCGTGCGTTCCCCCGGCGCCAGCCTACCCTGTGTGCCGTACATCGAACACACATGACCACACAAGGCACCCCCTACGCGCGGGGGAAAAGCGGCGACGGTGCGTCCCTCCCCGCTCCCCTTGGCCCTCTCTCCTCGACTGTCGAGCGTGCGATGTGCGATGGACGTCACGCGACGCACGGCGTATGCTCTGGAGGAAGCAGGTCTTGATATCCTGGACATGGGGTTATCAACTTGACAATGTTGAACATTTGTACTACCGTGGCGGTATGAGCGACAAATCAGCGATCGAGTGGACGGATGCTACTTGGAACCCGGTGACCGGGTGTACGCAGGTGTCACCAGGCTGTGATCACTGCTATGCGCTCACCTTTGCTGAACGCTTCAGGGGTGTTCCTGGGCATCACTACGAGCAGGGATTCGACTTACGCCTGTGGCCCGAGCGGCTACGGTTGCCGCTGAAATGGCGTCAGCCGCGGCGCATCTTCGCGGTTAGCATGGGTGATCCCTTCCACAAAGATGTGCCCGACGATTTTATCCGTCGGATGTGGGACGTGATGGTGGAGGCTCATTGGCATAGTTTTCAGGTGCTTACAAAGCGCCCCCAGCGCATGGCACGTCTGGCCGCGTCGCTCCCTTGGCCGTCCAACATCTGGGCTGGCACATCTATCGAAACGAATCAATACGCTTGGCGCGCCAATCACCTCCGACGCGTCCCTGCCGCAGTCCGATTTATCAGTGCCGAACCCCTTCTGGGATCTTTAGAGAAAGTTGACCTAACGGATATCGACTGGGTGATTACCGGCGGCGAGTCGGGGCACAAGCATCGTCCGTGCGACGCCGAGTGGGTCAGCGACTTGCAAGCTCGGTGTCAGCTTGAAGGTATTAGCTTCTTCCATAAGCAGTGGGGCGGCCGCACGCCTAAAGCTGGAGGTCGTGAGTTGCATGGACGGACTTGGGACGAATACCCAACGCCCCGCATTCGAGCCACCGCACTACTCTAGCGCCCTTTCGCGGCTGTTATCATCGTGTCGGCGCGCAGCGGGGTGTCGAAGTACGCTGCCCGTCGCTGCTTTAGGTCGCGTAGGGCGCCGTCGATTTCATCCACGAAGACATTGGAGTTCGCCAGCGCCTCGTACACCTCTCGCAGCTTGAGGTCGCGGCTCCTCAACAACTGGCCGATGTCCGTCGCCAGCTTCGTAAAATCCACGACGCGCTTATCCTTAGAAGACGGCTCCGCTGCTCCCATACCCGCGTCGAACAAGGTTAGCTGGCCCTCTTGACGACTCTCATGGACCCATTTCGCATGCTGCCGGTTCGACCTCAACTCGTACTCGGTGAGCTCAGCCTCGTAGAGGACCTTGTTGAGAGCAAGGGCGCCGGTCGGGTCGTGCGTCGTTAGATACAGGTAGAACATTGTGCGATCTTTATCGGGGAACTGTAGACGAATGCTTTTTACGACAAGCGTAGAGTCAGCGGCACGTAATTGCGCTAGATAGAAGTTGGCCAGTTCCGCTTCGTACTTTTTCGTCCGCTCATCGGGTGACACCTCGGCCTTGATGCGTGTCGCTATGTCCCGCCACGCGCTGGTTCCGAACATTGCATCATAATTGGCGAGCAATGCTCGATCCCCCGGCCTCTCTCCTTCGTTGAGCAGATAGCCCAGTTTCTTATGCAAATCCTGATAGGGTAGGTTAATCATAACATCAGCATCTCGCTGTGCTATGATACGGCTCACAGTGGCGTAAGGTATACCCTTTGGGCCATAGGGATCGAGCAAGACGAGTGCATTGGTATAGGGCTGGGCCATATAGTTGATGATCGGATCAACATGATGTAGGAAGTCACCCCGAGTCACGCTGATTCTGCTATCTGACGGGGCTATGTGAGGGGGATTGATGGTGACGCGCGCCTCGACACCGGCAGTGCGCAAACTCTCCTTTAGGTCGCTAAAGTCGTCATCGTCATCCTCTACCAGGATCGTTCCCGTATCGATATGGTACCCGCGTTGCTGCGCGAACTGGCGTGCCTTGTCGAGGCCTTGAATGCCAAGGATGGGAGACCCCCAAATGGTCTGAGATGAGGGGGAGACATTCAGGAGCAGGTCACTCGTGTCGCATAGATACCTGCCCTTGTAGCTGAACCCGTCGACGTACACGAGGCGGGCGGTGAACGGCAATCCCCTACTCGCAGCCAAGCGGGCAGGCCCCGCCTTGCCAGCTACGATAATGCCAGCCCATTTGTCTAAGTAGGATGACAGGATGATGTGCTTAACTTGGGTCTGAGTATCTCGCGGCTTGAGGCCCACGGGTTGTCCTTTGCTAATGGTTCTGACGGCTAAACAAATAGCGGGCCGCCAGCGTCCAGCACGCTGACCAGTTCAGCCAGCGACTGCGGCTTGACCCGCTCGAACTCTTTCTGTGGCACCTTCCTGTACTGCCATTCCAGGCCAGCCAGGGCTGACACGTCGGCGCACCACTGCTGGGCTCGTATGTCCTTGAGGGCGACATCGAGGTCTTCGCGCCCCTTGGTCTCCAGAAGCCAATGATTGCCCGTGGTGTCTCGGGCGACAAAGTCGGGCTCGTAGAGGCGCAAGTTGGCCTCGCCGTCGAGGTATTCGAGTTGGAGGGGCTGCGGCAGATTGCCGAGGTTGGCGAAGGTATCGACATCGGCGGCGGCGTCGAGGAAGCGGGCAAAGGACTGCTCGAAGTCGTTGCCGCAGGGCGTGAGGTTGAATAGGGTGTTCTTCACGTCGGCGACTTTGCCGGAGTAGGGGAAGGGCGGCGTCGTGGAGAGCAGGCGGGGCGCGTTGTCGACGACGGGTACGGCCTCGTCGGTCAGCCGCGGCCGGATCAGCGTGATAAACACCTTCTCGGTCAGGGTGAGCGTGGCCGGCCGGCTGAGTGCCTGGATGACGGGCTTGCTGTCGAGATCGACGGTGACGCCGAACGCCTTCTCGCGCAGGAACTGCTCGACCTTCGGCGCCAGCGTGGCGAACTGACCGGTCAGCTTGAGCGCCTGAGCGATGATCCCGGTGTAGAAGGCGATGATTTCGCTTGCCGTCTGTGCTTGAGGCATGGTGTAGGTGCGCGAGACGACCACCTCATCGGAGATTACGTCGCGGCCCTCGTAGGTAAAGGTGTCGCTGCCAATCGTCTCCTTGTCGAGACGCAGGGGCTGGCGGAGAGTGAGTTGTCCGATGTCCAGGCTCTCAATGATCACCTTGACCGACTTCTTGCGCTCCAGGCGCGGCGAGAGGACCGGTATCGCGATGTCGCGGGCCGGGATGCGGTCGGTCTCGACCCCGATGGTCGGGATGAGCAGCGGCGTCTTCTTCTTGCCGTACTCGAAGGTATCGAGCTTGATGCCCTCTTCCTTCTCCAGGTCCTCGACGACCTGCATAAAGTTCTGGTTGCCGATGATGTCCACGTGTTCCTGGAAGCCCGCCTGGTTGCGGAACATGAGGCGGAGGCCCCGGCCGACCGCCTGCTCGGGCAGAATGTTGGCCTTGGCTGAGAACGGGCGCAGGCCGAGCACGACCGTCACGTTGTTGACGTCCCACCCCTCACGCAGCATCAGCACGGACACGATGCAGGCCGTCTCGCTCGTCTCGCTGTCCACGTCGCGCGCGGCCTTGCGCGCCTTGTCCAGGTCGGCCGTGGTGATCTCGCCTTTGGTATTGGTGTGGATGACGAGCAGCTTGTCGCCGGCGAACAGGTCGGGGAACTTGTGGCGCAGCCACTCGGCCACCTGGTCCGCGCTCGTCGTGTCGTAGAGCATCAGGAACAGGATCGGCTTCTTGCCCATCCGCTCCAGTTGGGTGCGGTATTCCTGCCATCGCTCGACGGCCGCCACCAGGTACGCCTCATAGCGCATGGCCGCGTTATCGCTCTGCACCTCGCCGATGCCCTGAGCGATGCCCTTGACGGGGCGTTTGACGACGCTATCGATGATGGCCTGCTTGAGCGGGTAGTCGTAGACGGTCCAGGTGAATAGTGTGCCGTCGCTCTGGCGCGGGGTCGCGGAGAAGTCGAGCTGCGCGGTCAGGCCACGCTCACTTAACCGCGCGTTCAAAGACGCAATGACGCCGTTCCAGGCCACGGCCCCGTCATTGGTGTGGTGCGCCTCATCGTTGAGCAGGACACAGTCACCGCGGCGCGCGATGCGGTCGAGAAAGGCGGCCTCGGGCTGGAAGGAGGCGGGCGGCACGGGGCCGAGGAGGTCGGCGACGGGGTTGGGCGGCGTTGTGTCCTCGGGTTTCTCGTAGAGCTGCTGAATGTTGGCGAGGTAAAGCGCGCCGGTGCTGTGCATGCGCTCTCCCTCGCCGCGCAGGTACACATCGAGGTCCCACAGGATGCCGTATTCGGGCGGGATGACCGGATCGGCCCGGAAGATCTTGCCACCGGCAAAGTCCTCGGCCAGGCGCTCGAAGACGATGACGTTGGGCGCGATCAGCAGGAACGTCGTGGCGTAGCTGTCGCCCTCGCCACGGACCGCGTTAAAGTACTGCCAGGCCATCGCCAAGGCCATCACCTTGGTCTTGCCGGAGCCGGTGCCCATCTTGACGGCGTACCGAGCGAACGGATCATAGGTGGGGAGCGTGATTTTCTGGCCTTTGGCGTAGGTCAAGAGGAGGTCGCTGCGCGTGCGGATGCCCTTGACCTCGTGCAGGTAGATGAGCGTCTCGATGGCCTCACGTTGCGCCGTATGGTAGCGGAACTGGTTACCGGTTGGTAGGCGGTGATCGTTCTTGAACCACCAGGCGAGCAGGCGGCGCGTGGTAGCCGAGATGCCCATGTAACCGGTGGCCTGCCACTGCTTGACCTCCTGCCGGATCAACGGGACGCATGGCGCGGTCCGGAGCGTGTCGCGGATATCGAGGAGGTCGTATTGTCCGGCTGGGACGGTCACTTGCTTCTTTGGACGGGGCACAGCTTACCTCTTTCTACGCGATCTCCACCTGCAGCGTGCGGGTGGTATCGTTGCCGAGGATGTCGATCACCTTCACGTTGACACAATACGTGCCGGGCTCAGTGTAGGCATTGGTCGTCTTTTTGGCTATAGCCCTACTGGCCTTGGTGCGGTAACTCTGCCACTCGTTGTGGAAGGTGTCGCCCTTGAAGTTGAAGTCGACGGCCCAGTAGTCGATCCACGATTCCCAGGCGGTGATCTTCGACCGGATATCCTGCGGCACGTAGTCGAGGGGCGGGACGAAGTTGGTCAGTTCCAGCGTCAGGGTGCGGCCGGCGACGCGCGTGTCGACGAAGAGGGCGGCCAACTCGAAGAACTGGATATCGCCCTGCTCAACGGCCTTCTTCTCCAACACCTCGCGCGGGATCGTGTAGAACTTGAGATCGACGCCTGCGGCGAGGGCCTGCTGCTTGGCCACCTCGTTCAACTCGAAGGCAAAGTCCCAGCCGAGCACGTCGATCCCGGTGGTGCGGACCTCGGACTTGCCGACGTTGCGCTGCCACTCGATGATGATGCTCTTGACGTCGGCGAGCGTCACGGGCGAGTCGATAGAGCCGACATGCACCACGCGATTGCCCTTGAGCCCGTGGAGCCAGGTGCGACCCGCGAGCGGCTGGGCGTGGTAGAGATCTAGGATGAACTTTATGTAGGCGGCGACGCGCTGCGCGGCTTGAGAACCAAATTCATCGGCCTGCCACAATTGGCGCTCGTACTTGCCCAGGTTCTGCACGACGAAAGGCTTCACATCAGGGGTGTTAAGCAGGCGTTTGCGAGTCGTGTGGATAGCGAATCGTCCCAAGTCGCATGTAATCCACCGGCGGCCAAGTCTCTCGGCAACGGCAGCAGTCGTGCCACTACCAGCAAAGCAATCGAGAACTAGATGTCCTTCGTTCGACGACAATTTGATGATACGCTCGAGCAGGGCTTCGGGCTTCTGCGTCGGGTAGCCGGTTCGCTCAACCGCTTGGCTCTGAACTGTCCTAACATCATCCCACAAGTCTTGTAAGGGCCGCCCAGCCATTTCGTCGAGATACCGCTTATATGCGGGGACCGCGCCCGGCTTAGTTTGGACGATACGTCCTTGCTCATAGAGTTCGTACATCCGTTTCTGCGAATAGCGCCAGTAACGGGTGACTCCTAAGAACTCGTAGTGTGGGTTCCCTTTGGCAGCCCCACCAGGCCCCGTAATATCGGATAGTCGATACTTGCGTCCTGTCTCTGACTCAACGTATTTGTAGAAATTTGCGGAGTATTCCTCACCATACTCCTCATACTGCATGTTCCATGTTATCTTTTCCGCATTGCCGTACAAAAATATGACATCGTGTAGTCGCCCCAAATGTTTAGCACCTTGGCCAATATCGCTGTGGGCGGTCTGGCGCTTCCAAACTATCTGGTTGATGAATTGTCCCACAAACACTTCGTCCAGGATCGAGCGTACATAATGCGACAGGTTCTGCCCGATGTGCACGTAAATCGAACCGTTCTCGTGCAGAAGCTCCTTTAGCAAGCAGGCTGTCTCGTAGAACCATTGCAAGTAGCTGTCTAGCCCGCGGCCCCATGTATCTCGGTACGCTTTGCGCTCGATGATGCTTGGTTGCTTCGTGAAGGACACGTTGTCATCTGGGATGCTGGCGTCGAAGGAAAAATCAGCACCGGTATCGAAGGGAGGATCTATGTAGATGAGGTCAACCTTGCCCGCGAACTCGTCGAGCAGAGATGGCAGGACGTAACGCTTGTCCCCCCAAATCAGCCGGTTGCGCCAATCAGACGGACGGCCCGTGCTGAACAGGTCGAGCGTCCGCTGGCGCTCCTGGGCGCTCTCGTTGACCGTCTCGACGTCCTGGAACGGCAGGCTAATGCGCAGCGGGCTGCTCTTCTTGCCATCCTTGTACTTGCCGTCCCACATGAGTTCTGTCGGCACCTATAATCCCCTCCCCTGAGAGATAGTATGCACTAACAGCAGCTTATCTATCTCACATACGCACATGGCCCATCGCAGGATCACTATATGCCGCCTTCTCTCCACATCCAAGGGGTCGCGTCTACCGATTGAGCGATGTAGGCCGCAGCTCCTCGGGCTCGTCCGGCGTCATCGCAGGCGCCCTTTCACTGCGCGCGTGGCGCGCCGCATGTGGACGGCCACGCGGCACACGGGGCCGCCCCTGGGGGGGCCGGGAGAAAGGCGGAAACGCGTGCCCCCGCGTTTGTCACACGCGCCCCCCGTCCGCGTCCCGGTCGTCGGTCCCGCCCCGCGCCTCGGACCCTCGCCGGCCGGCCGTGATCAGCTGCTCCACGTCGCCGGCTGCGGTCGGCTGATACGCGCGCACCGCCGTGCGCACGGCGTCCAATTCCCCCGCGTCGGCCCCGCCCAGCAGGCGCGCCACGTCGTCCAAGTCACCGCTCGTGCCCGAGGTCAGCTTCATCACGACGAGGTAGGGCAGCGCCACCACCGGCAGCCCCGTCGGACTCGGCCGCGCCGTCGCCAGCGCCGGCCCCACCCAGGGCGCGGCGAGGGCCAGCACGTCCAGCCGGCGCGGCATGGCGTCCAGGTCCGTCCCCGTCATGCGGGCCAATGCTTGCCACGCCGGCGCGGCCACGGGCAGGTCCGCCGCGACGGTCGGGGGCAACGCCCAGCGCGCGCCGCCCGCCGGGTGGTCCCCCAGGCGCGCCGCCCCGGCGCGCCCCAGCGCCCCCTCCACCGCCCGCGCGTCGTCCGCGTCGATGAGGATGTCGAGGTCCGGCGTGGCCCGCTCCTGCATGTAGAGCCGCGTGGCCACGCCGCCGACGATGGCGAAGGGCGCCCCCGCCGGCGCGAGCACCGGACGCAGGTCGGGGACGGGCAACGTCCAGGTGCGGCGGGCCGCGACGTCCGGCGCCGTCCCGCCACCCGGCCACGCACGACGCGCGGCCATCGCCAGCAACGCCGCGCGCCGCCCCTCCGCCGTCGCCAGGTTCGCCTCCCGATCCATCGTCGCCCCTCCTCTCTTCTCCTGCCGCAGCGCGGCGGCCCTGTGTGCCCCGCTACTCCCCGCGCCTAGCGGCCACCCCGGTCGCCGCCCGGGCGGTCCCGACCCTGGTCCTGACGCTCCTGCTCCTGCCGCTCCAACTGGCCGATCACGCGCAGGCTTTCCAGGTCCTCGGCGGCGTCCGGCGCGTAGCGCCCCACCGCCGCCCGCACCTCCTCCAAAGCGGCCTCGTCGGCGTGGGCCAGCATTGTGGCCACGTCGCGCAGGTCGCGCTCGCGCCCTGCCTCAAGCTTCATCGTCACGAGGTACGGCAGGGGGATGACCGGCCAGCCCTCCGCGCTGTGCGCCGGGCGCTCCACCGCCGCCCGCGCCCACGACGCCGTCGACTCGAGCACGTCGAGCGCGAGGCCGTCGGGCAAGTCCCAGCTGCTCCCGCCCACCGAGAGATCGCCCGTGCGCGTCGCCCCCAGCGCCGCGAGCTCGCGGTGCAGGCGCGCGGCGTCGGCTACCACGATCAGGATATCGAGGTCCTGCGTCAGGCGCTGCGGCATGTACAACGTCGTCGCCACGCCGCCCACGATCACGAACGGCGTCCCCAGCTCGCGTAGCTCGTCGAGGACCGACCCGCCCGGTATCCCGTCGTCCGCGCCGTCGTCCGGCGTCATCATAGCCTCCCTCTCCCCGAGCCTCGGCGTGCCGGGCGCACGACACAGGGCCACCCCTGCCGGGGCGGGGAAAACGTGGGAACGCGCGTCCCCACACAATTGGCGCTCACCTGACGACCTGGCACTGGGGCACGCGCCACACGGCCCACATGCAGGGCTGGCTGTGGATGGACACCTCATGCGCCCCGAGCGCGAGCGCGTCGACGAGGATCACCGCAGCGATCACCAGCCGCAGCGGGGTGAGGTGGCGCGTCATGGCCGCTCTCACCTGTTGCCCCCACCAATGACGATGTACTCATCCTCTACCTCCGCGACACGAACCCGCCTCACTTGGTCCACCCGTAGGCTACACGCCCAGGGTCCTGAGCCGAACCTCCGCCTCCTCCCAGGTGGTGCCGTCCGTGTCCAGGTGCGCAGGGAAGAGCTCTTCCCTGTCTAGTGTCGCGAACAGGGCGGCCACAGATGCCCGATCCTGCCAGGCCAACGGCACGTCGCCGGGGTGGTCGGCGCGCACGATCCCCCACTGAGTTCCCGGCACATTCCAGTCCGCTGGTGCAAGGCTGCGGAACTGCATCGGCAAGCGGGGTAGTTCCGGGCCCTGCGCCCCACCATGGCGCACCAGGAAGTAGCGGCCGCGCCACTCGCGGGGCTGAGGATGGCGCCCCTCCACCTGGTACGCGGTCCACGCCGCAGCCGCGCCCTCCCACGAGTTGCCGTGCCAGACCAGGGTCGTCGGGTAGACCGTTGTCTCGTAGTTGGGCGACCAAGAGAAAGCTTCGTCGGGATTGGCGGCCTCGAGGAGAACCCAGCGGCCTCCGTCGCGCCGATCGACCTCACCTAAGCGCAGCAACCCTTCCGCATGGCCTACCTCCCTCGACCCATCTGGGGACCAATGGGCATAGATCAGCGACATCTCCAACGGCGTCCCGTAGAGACGGCCGCCCGGCGTGAACTGCCCCCACAAGCGGTTGATGATCTCCGCGATGTCCCGGATAACCGCCGCCGACTCTCCTGGTGGAAGGAGGAGGGGTCCATGGGGATGGGCGGCCAGGTTGCGCAGGCTATGCAGGGCACCCTCGACCACCCGGTTGCGCTGTCCGTCGAGCAGCCTCTCTGCACGCGCCCACGCGAGTAAGCTCTTCATCAACCCATCGAACCGGGGATGGCCCACAACGATCCAGCCCTTCCCACGTGGATGCGTGCCGTCGTGTCTTAGCGCCGCGGATATCTCATTAAAGAAGGCCGGGTGTAGTTGGTCCGTTGCGCCGCTCCTCCTTGTGTTCTCCAGCGGGACACCGCTTGGGTAGTAGGTCAGGAAACGGGCGCCCAGGGCCGCTTCGAGGGCGAAGTAGGCGTGCTGCGCCGCGACGGTGAAGAGATCGTAGGCGAAGCACCCGTAGGTGTGGAGCATGCGGCACCTCTCGAACTGCGCGCGTACATGCTCGGGGATCGCCGGCACGAGGTCGCAATCGGCGATCATGCACTGGATAGGCATGAGGGGCGTCGATGCCGGCGCGAGCGTGCCCGTCGTGGGATCAAGCTGCGGGATATGCACGACGCGTTCGTCGTATGCGGTCAACTCATCGAATGTCTTGACGTGCATGTCTCCTCCTCGGCGGCTGCTCCTATCCAGTATGCCCTCCCCTCTATAATAGCACGCATGTTCTACAGAAGGCCAGAGAGGGTCAGTGCCTGGGCCATTGGCAATACGTCACGGTCACCTGGCAATGCGTCACGGTCACCGCCTTTGACCACTTGGAAGTGCGGGAATGCGTGTTCCCACAAGTGTCAGACAACCTCGTTCGCCACGCGGGCGCGCCCCGTGTGTGCCACACAGGGGGCCGGGCGACCGGAGAAAACGCGGAAACGCATGTTCCTGCACAGTCGGCGCTCACCTGACGACCCGGCACTGAGGGACGCGCCACGGGCCGAAGGAGCAGGCCGCCGAGCGGATCGCCATCTCATGCGCCCCGAGCGCAAGCGCATCAGCGAGGATCACCGCGGCGATCAGCAGCCGCAGCAGGGTGAGGCGGCGTGTCATGCCTGGCCCCCCTCCGCGATCAGCAGCGCATCGACCTCGGTGATATCCAATGCGGGGTCGAGCCGGTCCAACTCGTCGAGCACGGCCGCGCCGTCGCCGCCCGTACCGCCTGTGTCACCGGCGGCGTTGTCCGGGCTGCCCGCGTCGTCGAGCGTTGCCCTCTCGGCCTCGGCGCGACGCACCAGCTCGGGGTGCAGCGCAGCGGCCGTCGCTCGGTCGATCGAGTGCTTCGCATTGAGCGGGGTCTGCCCCAGCTCACAGCGCATGATCGGACTCGCAACCTCGTCGCTGGCCACGGCGACGGCGAATAGCGCGCGGTAACTCGGCTCTCCGAAGCCCGTGCGCGGCCGCGCGGTACAGACGGCCCACAGCTCCTCTCGACCAAACAGGTTTTGGGTGACATATGTGATGTGGGAAGCCGCGCCGTGCTCCTGTATCATTCGTCCTGCCCTCCCGCAGAAAGATCTTCCGCGGGCGCGGCCGTCGCCGCCTCATCGGTCGGCGTCGGCCGCCGTCCCGCGCCGGGGCGGTAGCCGCCGCGCTGGCCCAACCGCTCGCGCCGGTACGCCTCGATGGCCTCCGACGTGACCATGTTCAGGCGCGGGTTAACCTGTTCGTACGCCATGACGCCCCGCTTAATGGCGTTCTTGATCGTACTGGGCGAGACGCCGAGCATGGCGGCCGCCTCGGTCGTCGTATACAACGGACGACCCTCCTTATCAAACACGCAGGCCCTCCCCTTCCTGCTCTCTATCGTAGCGCATCGGGTGGGCCGGGGGAGGGTCCGGCCCACAACGACGCGAGGACGCGGGGAGGCCGGCGCGCGACCGGCCCCCCAACGGCCCCGTTAGGCGTTGTCCTCGGCTATGTACTCCTCCTCGCTCTCGCTCGCGGCGTCTTGGTCCACGCCCTCGTCGTCGGAAGGGTCCTCCTCGGCGTCATCGCCGTCGCCCGTCGCCAGCTCGGCCCCGATCCCGCCGCCGACAGGGGCGAACGTCGGGGGCAGGGGGACAGCCGGCGCGGTGGCGCTGGTCTGGTCGCCGGTGTAGAGCTTGAACACCGGATCGGGGCCGGCGCTATAGTGGTTGTCGGGCTCGTAGTCGCGCGCGGCCTGGGCCTGCCGGAGTAGCAGCGCCTCTATCGTCACCTTGACGAGGCCCAGCGGGTTCAGCGTCCGCAACTCCTTGATGTGGTCCGTGCTCGGGCGCGTACTGCCTCCCGCGTGCATCAGCGCGGCTACGTCCACATCGTGCCGTCGCGCGATCTCGCTCCAGTCCTCCTTACCCAGGCTCACCGCGACGAGGGTGTACGCGGCGAGGGTGGCGAGGTCATGGATCTCGATAGAGGCGATGAGGTCCACGGAGCGGCGTACCGCCAGCACGTTGGGCGTGTAGTCGGCCTTCTGCTGCGCGCGCCGCGCCCTAGTCTCCTTGCCCTTCTGCGCCGCCGTCTTCTCGACGGGCCGCGTGTAGCCGCCGACAGTGATGGGGGTGGCGAAGGCAGAGCCGGGCAGGACGGCGGGCGCGTCCTTCTGGCGCGCGGCCTCGGCCTCCTCCCACCTGGCCTTGCCCTTGGCGTGCAGGTCGGCGTAGTGGTCAGGCATCAGGCAGAAGCCTTCGTAGTCGCCGTAGGGGGAGCGGTAGGCGGCGAAGGGGCACGCCCGGCACACCGCCCGCGTGTCGAAGTAGTTGCCGCCGTACGCGCCGCTCTGGTCGTTATGCCAGTGGGTCAGGCGCTTGACGAGCCCCGCGTGCAGGCTCGCCGTGGTGCCCGGATGGGCGTCGCTGTTGACCCCCGTGGCGATATCCTCGGCCATGGCCTCGATCAGGCGCGGGAAACCTTTGTTATCCTTATTGCCGTGGGTGTACTCGTGCAGCTTGAGCATGCGGCCCAGGGTGAGCCGCCCGGTGGTGTCGCGCAGGTAGGTGTCCTGCGCCGTGGCCGGGAGGTCGCACAGCTTCAAGCGGTCCTTGACCCACTCCTTGCCGCGCCCAAGTTTCTTGGCGACCTGCTCGACCGTGTAGCCCCGGCCGGCGCGCAATTGGGCCAGGCCACGCGCCTCCTCCATGGGGTGGAGGTCGCGCCGCTGGAGGTTTTCCAAGACGGTCGCCTCTAACGCCGTGTCTGCGCTCAGGTCGTGACGCATGATGGCTGCGATGGTGCGCCGTTTGAGCACGTCCCTGGTAGCGCGCAGGCGGCGTTCGCCGGCCACGAGCACGTAGGGGGGCGCGCCCTCCCCGGCGTCGAGGTTCGCCCGCACGGTGATCGGCTGCACGAGCCCGTGCGACTTGATCGACGCGGCCAGTTCGCGGATGCCGGCCTCGCCGTCCAGGTCGAACAGGGTGCGCGGGTTGCTCCCGTCGGTGGCGATATCGGCCACGGCGATCTCGCGCAACTGGGCCAACGCGGCGGCGTTGGAGGCCGGCGCTGTCTGAGCGGTCGTGTCCGTCGTCGCGGTCGCGTCCTCAGTGGCGGTGTCCGTGGTAGGGGGCGTTGTCTGCGCGGTCGCTGTCCGTGCCATGGGTTGTCACTCCTTCTTCGCTAGGGGGAAGGGCTGGCGTCCGGTGTCCGGGGCCAGCCCTCCGCGCGACCATCCTTAGGCCGCCTCGGTCTCGGTCGCCTCGACGAGGGGCGCGATCTCGCCCATGATGACCACGATCCCGCGCCTGATGGCGTCGAGGTTGGACGCCAGCACCTCCCGCGAGACCCGATACAACGCGAGGTAGGTGGGCGAGTTCGGGCAAGGGATATTAAGCGCCTGGCACACGCCATACGCCACGGCCTCGGCCTGGCACTCGACCTGCTGCGTCGTGAACGCGCGGCGCTCCTCGGCCCGGTGCATCCGCTCGTGCGCGATTTCGTGAATTAATGTCTTGCAGAGATTGCCGGCCGGGTTGCCTTCCTTCAACTCGATGCGCCCGTCGCCGTAGCTGACGCCGTTGGCGTCCCACACCAAGCGATGCTTGAACGTGACGCGCAAGCCGCCGCGCTCCGCAACCTCGATAAGCTGCCGTAGCAGCGTGGCGTATCGCTCGCCCTCGACGGCGTGGACGGTGAGCGCGGGGAGGTCCGCGCCCGTCGTATCCTCTTGGTCGAACACGTAGCCGGTGCGAAACCGGAGCGCGATCACGGCCTCATCGCCCGCGTCGGTCTTGCCCTTAATGGGCGCGGGACACAAAATAGCGATGCCCTTCGCGCCTTTCACGACCTGCCGGCCAAGCGCCTGCCAAGCGCGGTAGCCGGCGACGCGCGTCGCATCGGGGCGCTGCATGGCGATCAAGGCGCAGTTGTGCGCGCTGTAGCTATAGAACCGGCTCACGGTCTGTAGGTAGCGCGTCAACTCCGCGCCGTGCGCGGCCTGGTCGGTCTCGTCGGCGAGGCGCTGCATCCACTGGTCGATCTTGGCGAGGTTGGCGGCGGTCGGGTTCGTGGGGTTAGCGCGCCCCTCGGCCGGTGCGGTCGTCGGCGCTATACTGGTGGTGGTTGCTGCGGTGTGGGTCTTCATGAGAGTTGATCCCTTCCGTAGTGCTTCACTTGTGGGCGGGGGACCTCCATCTCCCGCCCACGTTTTTTGTCTTAGACGCCGAACGCTTCCAACAGTGCGGCCATGCCAGCGGGCCGGGTGAGCGTCGGGGGCTGTGGCGTCGGCGCGCTGCGAGCGTCACGCGCCTTCTTCGGCTTGATGGTTCGATAGCCCTGCTCGGCCATGAGCGCGCGCGCCAGGTGCCAGCAGCGGATGCCCTCTAGCCCTGCTTCGCACGAGCATTTCAGGTGCAGCACGTCTTGTGTGTGCGTGAGCCCCGCCCGCGTGCCGCTGGTGATCTCGAACGTGTAGCGCCCCGTCCGGCGCACGGTGGCCGTGTCGTGTCGGTTGCGGTGTCGTCGTGCCATGTCTCGAAGCCCCTCCATCTGCCTCGGCGTCCGTGGGAGGCTGTCGCCCCTCACCCTCTAATCATACCATCTACACAGACACTTTGTCAAGGTAAAAATACGATTTGTAGGAGTGTCAGGGCCAATAATCGGGCGTTATCGCGGTCGATTGTGAGCGAATCGTACCCGTCGCCATCTTTTCTCCGCGCGCCGCAGCGCGTGCCTTGTGTGGTAGGTGTGTGATAGATCACGATTGGTAGAATAGGGGTATCGCCCACAGAGAGCAAAGGTTTTTCACAGATGGAATGCTGGTGGCTACCGCGATAGCCGCCTTTTCTTTCTCCCCCCCTCTGGGGTACGGGTCGGCTTGCAAGGCTCCGCAACGTGGCCGCGATGCTTGGTAGAGCGCCGCACTATAGATATGCTGCATCTTTAAAATATCTACTAGTAAATACGAGGCAAAACCAGCATGGATGATAAAGCAGGTACTTCGCCTGCCCTCATACAATCGTTTTTGACCTTTACCCGAGTCGTGATTGCGCGATGGCGCACCGAATTAGACGCGACACCAGATGAACCAGAGGATCAACGCACTATCTCTCAAAAGTTTCTCTTCCCCCGGCACATACCTGTCCTCCGACAGCTTAGAGAGGACTTGGCGCGACTCGAAGAGTCGAAGCGCATGGTTGAGGCTCACGCCAATGCTGGTCGGTATTTCTTCCCGCCCCAGTGGGCAAAGGTAGTTGGCATTGAAGGGAGTACTGCCTGGCGCCATTTGCTCGACAACTTGACCGAGGCGTTCGCGGCTGTCATTCAGTATCACGGCCTTGATCCTTCGGATTCCGACATCGCTACCATCTACACACACTTCATGGATGCGTGGACATCGAAACAGACCGATTACTACGTCTTCTCACCCATGTTTAACCTTCGGACAATCGACTACACAAAACAGTTCCCCATTGGGGACAATTACGCTATCAAACTGTTGAGCAGAGAAGACGTTGCTCTTTTTCCGGAAACGAGGAATGAACATATTCTTCCCATTCTAATGTGGAATGAGCCGTGGCTAATCCTTGCCTGTGATCACTTTGTTACCGACGCCGGCAACGTCAGTGTCGAAGCATTCATGGATGATGTGCGGATCGTTATCTGGGCAATGCGCCTCGTTGCAGAAGGGTACGTGTCGGCACCCTACACATTCGCGCACGCTCTTGGCCCATCAGTTGATGTCGGACACCAATTCGTTACACTTAACATTCACCAAGACTTGGAAGCGCGGAGAGTCCCATACGCAGATCTTGAGGAACGGCGCAAGAAAGTCACGTATATGCTGGACGATGATGCCGCCGTCAGAATCAATGAAGTGTATGACCAGCTGAAGCAACTCGGCAGAGATGGGACGAATTATGGTGGTCTTGGGTTTGCGCTTCGTCGCTTCAACCTCGCTTTCTCACGTAACGCGGAGGAGGACAGGCTGATCGATTTAGTGACATCACTTGACAGTGTCCTCGGATCTGGTTCCGCCAATGAACTGAAATATCGGATATCGCTCCGAGCAGCAGCCTTGCTAGCAGACGAAGGCTACGATCCAGCTCTGGTGCAGAGCCACTTGCAGGCAATCTATGACATTCGCAGTAGTGTCGTCCATGCCGGAAAACGTATTAAAGATTGCGGCAAGATTCTTAACAAGTTGAAAATGCAGAGTGCCACCGAAGTGACGGAGAAATGCATCGAGTATACTCGTGCGATCATGCGTCACTACGTCCGTGCAATACACCGGTACCTGACCAAGCCAGAAGAGCGTCCCCAGACCATTCAAGGAATGACCGCCTCCGACACCTTTACCGCGACGATCGATGGCAGGATACTCATCGCCCTAAATCCAGACAGGCTGGGAAAGGCAACAGAACCCGCGCTTTAATCGGACGCTCTGACCTGCGATGCAGAAGGAATTAAATGTGTTACACACTAATCATGTAGTGAGACTTACAATGAGTCACCCAATCAAACAACACACAACGCCACAGATGCATCTCCGGCACTTCACAGATACACTACATCGCCCAGACAATCGAAAAACCATCTACATCTACGACAAGTTCCAAGGCAAGAGCAGGCACCAGCGGATCACCGAAGTGGCACACACCCGCTATTTTTACGACCATCGCCTCGACGATGGAATGATCGTCTCGCTTGAGAAGGCCTTAGGCGATATTGAGAGTCGTGCCAAAAGGGCTTTGGACGCCGTATGTACACATCGGGTGCCACAGGCGGTTGCTAGGCACCGGGATATCATCGCGACATTCGTGGCCGCACAACTCGTACGGACGCCAGTCATGCGAAAAGAAGCCGGTGACACGGCGGCCAAGCTCAACAAATACGCGGACCGGCTCGAAATCGAGCGGGAGGATCTCAACGACAATGAGCTAGCACGCAAACACCTGATGCAGATGCTGCACATGGTGCCATGGGTTACTAACGCGTTCTTGGGGAAGGCGTGGGTGCTCCTGATTAACAAGACCGGCAACCCGTTTTGGACCTCGGATCACCCGGTCGTCCGAATTAACCCTAATGCAGGGCACGAACGCGAGACCGGCATTCTTTCACCCGGCGTTGCGATATACATGCCCTTGCACCCAGAAGTGCAGTTGGCGATGGTCGATTCTGGTCCGCGAGGACTTACGGTCGAGGTGCAGGATGCGACGCCATGGGCCGTCCATTGCCTTAACCGCGAACAAGTTGCGGAATCACTGCGCTACCTCTTCTCGCCCGACGACGACTTCGCCCTCGCCGAAGAGACAATTCGTAATTGGCCCGAATTTGCCGATCCAGACCGTGAACGGATCAGCGAGACGCCGCCTCCAATTCGCGACAAATGAGTATTCTCTTGCCTTTCGTCACACATCTTAATACTACAACGTTAAGAGCGGCCTGCGACTGAAGTCGCATGGCAGACAAACGGCGACTGAAGTCGCAGAAATGGCATATGCTGAGACACTTTAGTGTCCGTGGTTTACCATGCGACTTCAGTCGCAGGTTGAAGTCACGTTGTAGTATTAGTTGCCGCTGCGATTTAGAAAGTACTCGAAACAGGGGTATGTGTGGACGGAAACAGCATCGCTGATCCTGCTCGGCAGTGCCCTCCGGGGCCGTTTTCCTGCGTAGGCGGTCAGGGCCTGACCAATGTGGCACAGGTTGCTGCCGATCACGCCCCAGCCGACGCACCGTTCCATGCCGTCGGGACCGTGATCGGTACAGCGACGCAGCCCGTCATCCCGTCGAAGGCTACTGATGCGCCCTTCGATGCCTGCCCGCCACTGGTAGCGTTTGCGCCAGACGCGGTCTTTCTCCCGCTCCCGTTGCTCCCGCGTCGCCTTGCCCCAGGTGGGGATGACCAGGTGGCGCACCCCCGCCTCCCGCGCCAACCGCTCGTTGTCAGGGCTATGCACGCCCCGGTCAGCCGTCACCAGGGTGGGCGCCCGCCCGAACACCTCCTGGTGATGCGTCAACGCGGGCGCGCGCGCCCCGTGCTCCGTCTCCCCATCGTCCAGGATGTCATAGCGGCTCACGATCCCACCCTCGACCTCAGCGAAGACCACGGTGCCCCCGAACTCGACCGTCGCCCCGCCCTTGTGCCGCGTGATCACCCGACTGTGTGGCTCGAACAAGCGCACCACCTTCTCGTCCGCCGCGACTTTGCTGCCCTCCAGCACGCGAGTGCGCGCTTGGTGGATCACCCGCTCAACCAGGGGGACAAAGCGATCAACCTGCTCCCGCAGGCGCCGTCCCTGGCCCCGGACGGCCTGTCCCGTTGTGTCCAACGCCTCCCGCACCCGCGCCACCTGCGCCACGGTCTGCTCGGCCGTGGCGATCATCTTCTTAGAGATCGTGACCCGTTGTTCCGCCACCGCCTCCCCCTTCTGGCGCGCGGTGCGGTGGAGCGTCTGCAGCCCCTGGCGCATGGTCCGCGTGCGCGTCCGGAAGGCGTCGCGGGTGCCCTCCAACGCCGTGCCGACCAAGGCCTTGCTCCGCCGCAGCACCCGACTGAGCACCCGCACCCCGTCGACCAGCAGGCTGCTATCGGTCGGGTGGTGGATGGCCGTCTGCACCACCGTCCCGTCGATGCGCAGTTTCCGTCCCTGCGTGACCCGCGCCTGCGCGGCCAACTGCACCACCCGATCATTGAGGGTGTGCAGCGTCTGCGGCTGGATGGTGTGCGTCCAGCGGAGCAGCGTGGTGGCGTCGGGCACGCGCTGAAAATACACCCGGCAGAACCAGCGCAGGACCAGACTGTCGGCGACGCGCTCTTCCGTTTCGCGATAGCTCCAGTTGTAGAGATGCTTGATGATCAAGAGGCGTAGCACGACCTCGACCGGCGTCGAGTGGCGCCCATGACGGAGCGTCTGAGGATACCGCCGGCTGAGGTCGGCACGGACGGTGCCGTAGAGGACATCATCGTCGAGCAGGGGATCAAGGTGGCGCAACACCGGGTCCGTCTGGCCCGCGAGTTCGGGCACGCGCGCAAAGACATCTTCGGGTTCGTGGCGATCAATCAGCATAGGGTGACTCTTTACAGGGGTGGGCGTTGTCTTTCTCCTACCTGTAGTATCGCTCTTTCTCCAGTACTGCTCCAGCCCATTTCGCAGCGGCAACTAGTATTAAGTGAATGAGTAAACCGCGAACTGGTAGCTAGAACCAGCGATCCCGTTCGCGGTTGGCGCTTCGGGCCGCCTCGCCCCTGACGCGCTCCACGTCGGGGTCCATGAGCACATAGCGCGTCGTGCGCTCGGCGTAGTCGTAGACGTGGCCCCGCTTGCGCTCCTCAATGCGCGGGCTGCCCTCGCGGATCGCCCGCATCAGCGCCTCCTTATCAGCCTCCGGGTGCGCCCGCGCCACGTCGCGCGTCACCATCCAGTCGAGCCGATGGAGGTCTGTCAGCGCGGCGTTGGGGTACCGCTCCAAGAGGCGCTGCGCCCGGTGTGCGTACTCGCGGCCCAGGGGCGACACAGGGCCGACCCCAGCGGGGGGCCGGGAGAAAGCGGACCGCCGCGCGGCCTGGTCGCGCGGCGGCTCCGTGTCGTCGCGCTCTCCCGGCGCGGCGCGGCGGCTCTGTGTGGCCTGTACCTGTGCCCGGTCGAGGATCGCCGGGGCCTCGGGCGCACGCACGCCGCCGGCGTCGTGGAGCCTGGCGTAGGGGTGCCGCCCATTCGGCTGCGTGTGCTCCTTCTTCTGGTTGGTGAAGCCAGCTAGCCGCCCCATGTGCCGCCAATTGGCACTGCTCATGTCGCCGTCGTACCGCGCGGCCAGGTCGCGCGCCACGGCCGTCCCCTCCTCGGTGGAGAGGGGCGTGTCCGACACACGCACCCACGCTTGTAGATTGCCGGGGCTGGTCTCGATGACGGCCGCCGGTGTGTAGCCCTCGGCGCGCATCCGCTCGACGGTCGCGGCCGGCACGTCGTCGATCAGGTAGAGCCCGCTGCTGCCGGTGGGCCGGATATAGATATCGCGGCCCTGCGCGTTCATCCCCTTGAACCATCCGACCGAGGCCTCGATCTGCGCCGGTGTCCACTCCCGGCGTAGCAGCATGTCGTCGTTCGCGCGGTCGTACACGCCGACGTCGTACCGCTCCGCGCCCATGCCAGCGAGCTGCGCCCGGACCGCCTCGGTCGTGCGGTCCCCTTTGCGTGCCCACCGTGTCGCGGACGGCACCGGCACCATCCGCTCCGTCCTATCCGTCCTGTCTAGCTGCTCTGGCTGCTCTGGCTGCTCTGGCTGCTCTGGCTGCTCTGGCTGCTCTGGCTGCTCTGGCTGCCGCTCCTGCGGCTTGGCCAGCGCGGGGGCCGGCCCGCGTGGGTCGAGCGCGGCCAACTCGTCGCGCAGGTGCGGCCGGGCACCCACCTCACGGCCCACGTCCACCCGCCTGACGCTTTCCAGGTGCGCCACCTGCGCCGCCAGCGTCGCGCCGACCGGTCGCCCCGCGCGATCGACGAACCCGTAGCGCCTCCCGTCGTCCGGGTGGATGCCCAGCGGCGCGCGCACCGGCTGCTGCGCGGCCTGGTCGTGCGCCGGGCGCGGGAAGATCTCGACCGCCTGGCCGCGCGTCGCCATGTGCAAGAGCGCGTGCAGGCTCTCCGCCGGCACGGGCTCGGTGGTGAAGACCCACAGCCGCCCGCCCTGGGGCGCGCGCTCCACGGCCGCGTCGATGCCTTGCAGGGCCAATCGCTGCCGGGTCTCCTGTAAGGCAGCGATGCCGTCCTCCGGCACACGCCGGGGCTCTCCCGCGTCGTCGTAGGCCGTGCGATAGCCGCCGTGCGCGACGAGCCCGACCGTGGCGCGGTCCTGCCCATCCCTGAGATAAAGCCCCAGGGAAACCTCGCCCCGCACATGCGCCCGCGCGGCCGCCGCCGTGAGGGGCGTCGCGATCTCCTCGGGCTCGCTGGCGGCGGCGAGCCGGGCGTGGCGCTCCCCGCCCTGACCGAACCGCGCGGCATAGACCTCGGCCGTCGTGCGCCCGGTCGCCGGCCCGACTGTCGGGGCTGTCGTTCGTTCCGTTCGTTCCGCTGTGACCATCCGCCCGTCCTCCCGTTACGCCCACAGGGTCGCGTCGTCGCGCCAGTCGCCCAGCTCGTCGTCGCCGTCGTCATCGCTCCACGCCGGCGCCGGGACCGCCAGCGCCGCCGCCCGCGTGGCCGTGGCCGTGGCCAGGGCCGGCGCTGTTTCTTTGCCCGCCTTGCCCTTGCCGTCTTGTCGCTTGCGTTTGATCCCCTGGACCTGCATCTCCAGCGGCGCCGCGGCCCGCGGTGGTGTCGTCTCCTCCCGTGTCGGCGCGGCCGGCGGCGGCGTCGGCGCGGCCGGGGTCGTCAGAGCGGCCGGAGCGGTCAGGGCGAAGCTGACGGTCGGGACCTGAAGCGGCGTCGGTCGCAGTGGCCCCGCCGGCGGCACGACCGCTCCATCGGGCAAGCGCAGCAGGCCCCGCCGCCGCAGGCGTGTCGGGAAGAGACCCAGCCGCTTGGTGTACCACCGCACCTGCGTCACCACTGCGGGCGGCCGGTTGCCCGAGAGGAGCAACAGCTGGTTGGTCGCCATGCGCGTCACCTCGCCCGGCGTCAGCAGCGGCCGGCTCGTCTCGCTGACCCCCTGGTTGCCGTGGTCGACGAGCACCGCGCCGCGCTTGCGGCTGACCCCCGCGTTGGCCGCGAGCACCGTCGTCGTCCCGGTCTGCTCGCTGAACCACTTGGCGTCCTCGGCGGTCGTCTTGGCCAGCGCGATCTTGACGTTGCAGGCCTCCAGGATGATGCTCTTGCCGTCCACGCCGTGGTCGTTATAAATGTCGAGCTGCGAGAGCGACTGCACCCCCAGGATGAAGCCCATGCCCGCGCTGCGGATGGTGGTCATCCACGTCGGGAAGTTGTAGATCCGCCCCAGGTTGCCGAACTCGTCCAGATAGCCCAGGATCGGCCGCGGGAGCGCGCCGCCCGGTGAGCGGTCCGCGACCTCGATCACCTCGTTGAAGAACTGCGAGAAAAACGAGGCGGTCAGTGGCCGCAGCTCCTTGCTCATGCGCCGGTCGAGCACCAGGAAGAGCGCGATCGGGCGCGCGGCGCGGTCGGCCAGCTCCGCGAAGGGCACCTCATCGCAGCCCGTGGTGGCCTGCACGCGCGGGTCGGCCACGATCTGGAAGCGCAGGGGCAGCTCGATGAAGATGCTCCCCTGGAGCTTCTCGTTGCGCTCCAGGTCGCGCGTGAAGCCCTCCATGGCCTCGCGCACGTCCCGGTCGGGGCTGTCGCCGAGCGTGGCCATGATCCGCTCGCTGCCCAGCATCAGGAACCGGCGCACGTGCGTGAGCGTCGCCCCGCCCTCCTGCGTGGCGTTCAGGTGCAGCACGATGGCCGTGATGAGGTACTTGGCCGCCGAGTCCCAAAAGGGCTCGCTGCTGCTCTCGCCCGTGTTGGCGATCCACGTCTGCGCGAACACCATTGCGTCGAGTGCGCTCGCGATGTGCGCGAGCGGGTTGTAGCCCGCGCTCGTCGCCGGCGAAACAAAGTTGACCACGATCACGCGGTGGGTGCGCGCCAGGGAGGCGTAGGTCCGCTCGGTCAGTTCGCCCTTGAGGTCGGTCACGATGATGCTGCGCACCCCGCGCTGCCGCCGGCGCATCAGCCGGCGCTCGGCCCGGTGCAGCGCCCCGGCCGCCAGGCGCCGCCCGAAGCCCGGCCGCCCGGCCGCGCCGTCCTCTGCATCGCCATTCTCCGCGCCGTCGCCCCTCGCCCGGCTCGTCAGGCGCATGTGGAGCCGCTGCAGGAGCTGCGTCCGGGCCGCGCCCCACCCCACGCCCCGCTCGGATAAGAGGTTGGTGATGAACAGGCCCACCGACTTGCCGGCGCGCGGCGGCCCCACCACCAGCGCGCTCTGATACTGCTCCAACCCGCGCAGGGCCAACAGCTTGCCGTTCAGCATGCCCAGGATGATCTGCGCGTCCCGCCGCGTCGGCCGCAGCTCGCGCAGGTCGCGCCACCGCCCCAGGACCGCCCCGCCCAAGCTCTTGGACGGCGTGAGCTTGGCCATGCCCGTGGTCACGTACCAGAGCGGCCGCGAGAGCAGCAGCACCAGCAGCAGCAGCGCGGCCCCCAGCTCGCCCAGCACGCTCAGTCGCAGCAGGGCCATGTCCTTGCCCGCCCGCTGAATGAGCCTGTACCGCCGCTCCGGGTTGCGCATCCAGGCGCCCCAGCTCACCAAGCGCGCCGCCGCCTGCGCCTGGCCGGTGGTTTTCTTGGGCATGCTGTAGAACCCGCCCGCGCCGCGGTTGTGGGCTTTAATATAGGCCCCCAGGTAGATGCCCACGTCCTCGGCCGGCCACGCCGCCGCGACGTAGGCCTGGTGGTAGCGCGCCGTCACCTCGCGCACGCCCCGCTGATACCAGCCGCCCGGCCCCAACGCCACGGCGGCCCCGACCATGAGCAGGAGCAACACGGCCAACCCTATCTTTCGCATCCTCTTGTCCTCCATCTATCAGTCCGTCGTCTGTCAATCGTCTGTCGCTCCGCGCGGACGCGTCGCTAGCGGCCGTCGCGGCCGTCGCGCTCGTCGTCCTCGCGGCCGTCGCCCGGTCGCCGTCGCCGGCGCTGCCACGGGTCCGCCGGCCCGGCCGTCTCATCATCGCGGCCCCCCTCTGAGGCGACGGCCGCGACGAGGTGGGCACCCCAGCGCGCGATCCCGCCGCCCCGCTCCTGCCCCTGCTCGTGCTCCTGGGCCGCGGCCTCCCGCTGCGCGGCGACGCGCTCCTCGGCCTCGGCCAGCGCCCGTGCCGCCGTCGGCGTCGTCCGCCCCGGCTCGTCGCCCACCCCCTGCACCGTCACCGGCGTCACGGGAACGCGCGTGTCCGCACGCGCCGGATCGGTTCCGTTTTCCCCGCGCGCCGCGCGCGCGCCTGTGTGGTCGACGAAGCCGGCCAGTGGCCCAACGTGCGCCAGATCGCGGTCCTGGCCGGGACCGTAGCGCGTCTGGAGCGCGCGCGTCGCCTCCGCGGCCACCGGGGGGTCCAGTTCGTCGGTCGAGAGCCGGAGCCACGCCTGATAGCGATTGTCCGTCGTCCCGGTCACGGCGGCCGGCGTGTGACCGTCCGCGCGCAAGCGGCGCAGGCCGCCGGTGGTCAGGTCGTCGAGCACGACCAGGCCGCTGGCCAGCCCGGCGGCTGGCCGCACCGCGATGTCGTGGCCCTGGCCGTTGAGCGCGATCAGACGCGTGATCTGGAGCATCGCCTCATCCGCCGTGAGCACCGCGCGGCGCACCTGACCGGCCCGGTCGCGCACCGCGATCTCGTAGCGCGCACAGCCCAGCGCCGCCAGGTGCGCCCGCGCCTCCTCCGCGGCCTGGGCCGCTAGAGCGGCCGAGGCAGATGCAGGCCGTGCAGTTCCCCCGTTGCGATCACCGCCACGGCGATCACCGCCAGCAGGCTCACCAGCGCGACCAGGAGCACGGCCCGCGTCGCGGTCCGTCGCACCCGCCGCAGCACCGCCTCCAGCTCGCGCGCCTGCATCGTCAGCGCCACCCGCGTCTCCTCCTCGGCCTGCTCCCGCACCGCGGTCATCTCCGTGTGCCCGGCCGCGATCTCCCCCCGCAGGCGATCCAGCTCCCCCCGGATCGTGGGCATGCCCGCGGCGATCTCGTACCAACTCGTCGTCATCGCGTTGTGCGCCCGCTGCACCTCGCGCAGGTAGTCCTGCTGCTGCTTGGCCACGGCCGTCACCGCGCGCAGGTCCTCCCGCACCCCCTGGTGCAGCCGCTCCACCGCCTTGAGCACCGGCAACGGATCCACCACCTTGAGCGGCCGCACCGGCGGCGCGGGCATCTCCACCGGTGCCAGCGGCGCGGCCCTCTGCGTGTCCTCCGCGTCCGGTGGCTCCTGCCTGTCGTCCGCCTGCGCGGCCTGGTTCGCCGTCTCCCACCCCTCGTCGCGCGTCGCCGTGGTCCCGTCGCGCGCCGACTCCGCTTCCGCTCGCGTCTCCTCCGTGGTGTCCCACCCCGGCGGGATCGCGGCGTTCGCCTCCGCCAGCAGCGCGTTCAGCTTGCCCATGTGCCCTCTCCTCCAGGCGGCGCTCTAGCCGCATCCAACTATAGTCCTTGCCGATCTGTGAGCCCTTCAAGATCGGCTGCATCGCGCCCTGATAGGCGGCCAGCTCAAAGCTGGCCCCGCTCACCCGGCCGGTCGAGGCGATGTTCCAATGCGCCACGACGCCGACGCCGGCCAGCGCCCGGTCGAAGCCCACGCGCGTCCCATCGCTCCTGCTGATCGCCTCGTCGAGGCGTGCGGCGAGCAGCAGCTTGGGCGGGATCTCGCCCGTGCGCTCGGCCGCCCCGATCTCATCGCGCGTCACGCGCGGCCGGCCGGCGGCCTGGCCGCGCATCCGCTCCGGGTCGATGGCGTGCGACAGACCGTACTCCCGCTCCAACTCATGCACCACCCGGTTGCTCCGCGGCCGGTCGTTGGCGTCGCTGACCGTGTGGCCGTCGAAGCCGATGCGCGACGCCACGATATGGACGTGGTTCTCGGCGTGCGCCACGACGACGTAGGGCGCGTTCCCGAAGCCCATGCGCTCCAGGTAGTCCCGCGCGAACGCGGCCCACTCCGCGTCGCTCAGGCGCTCGCCGGGGGGCAGGCTGAGGGGGCAGTGATGGACGGCGCGCGTCAGGTCCGGGTTGAGCCGGCGCACCACGCCGAACTCGCGCGCCAACGCACGGGGCGTCGCCCCGCCCATGTTGCTCCCCACGATCCGCGCGTCGCCATGCTTCATCTCCACGCTCTCCTTGAACACGTAGTCGAGCACGCCCCGAAAGCCCCGCCCGGTGATGATCTTCTGGATCACGCCTCGCCCTCGCCCCTCACCGCCCGCCCCTAGCTCTCGTCGTCCTCGTCCGCGAACGGCCCGATCAACACGGCGCGCAGGCGCTCCAACTCCCCGCGCACCGCGTCCAGGGCCTGGGCCATGCGCGGCGTGCCCCGCTCGTCGAAGCGGCCGCCGCCATTGAGGTGCGCCGCGATCTGATTCACGTTGGCCGTCGTGCGCGCCAGCTCGGCCCACGCCTCCCGGTTAACCGTCGGCACCACGCCGACGATACGACGCCCCAGGCCCATCGCCCGCACGTACACCCCGACATCGAGGCCCGCGGCCGCGGATCGCTCCTCCAACACCGCGCGCTCGGACGGCGTCACCTTGACCGCGATCATATGCCCCCGTCGCTCCTCCGCACCCAAGGCGGGCCGGCCGGGGCCACGCCTCGCCCGCCGCTCTCCCTGCATCCTCTCGCTCATACCCGTGTCCTCCCCGTCCTTTTCTCCCGCCGCGCTCGGCGGCCCTGTGTGTCGTTCTGTCGTCCTGTTGTTGTCCTATCAGCGTCCTGTCGTCGTTCGATGAGGCGCAATCGAGGGGCGGACCGACGCCCCGGCGGCCCGCCAAGCGCAGCGCCGGCGGGGTTTCCGGGTAACCGGAAACATACCTTGCTCCCCGTCGTGGCGCGGGGGGCGACAGCTCCCACACACGGGCCGCGGCGCGGCGGGAAAAGGCGGCGAGGTTACACGTCACCGCCGTCACCGCCCTCCTCCGCGCCGGCCAGCAGCCGGCGATAGGCGGCGTCGGGGACCAGGCCCTGGAGCGCGGGCAACGCCGCCGGGGGCAGCGCGAAGTAGTGCCGCCCGTTGTCGGCCTCGACCGCGACGACGCGCCCGCCGTCCGCCGGTCCCCCCACGATCCCGCCCTGGTAGGGCAGGACGACGACCGCCATGCCCCACTCGCGCAGGATCGCCAGCCACTGCCGCAGCGGGACGCCGCGCACTACCTCCACGGCCAGTTCGTCTTCCCACGCGCGCGGCACGATCCAGTACACCTCGGGCTCCGCTCCGTCCTCCCTCGGTTCCATCGGCACTCCCTCCTCCGTCTCTCTCTCGTTCTCGATCCATGGGGGGATCGATCTCTCGGCAACCATCATCGGGTTGGCTCCTCTCTCTCCATATCCAGGAACTCGCGGATCGCCGCGATCGTGCCGGGCAGATTCTCCCGGCGCAGGTCCTCGTGGGTTACGACCAGCACCTCCCATTCCTGGGCCTCGATGCGCTCCTGACGCTCCCGGTCGTGCGCGGCGATCGTGCCGTCCGGGTCGAACAGGGGACCGAAGTGGACGCCCCCGTAGACCTCGATGATCTGCCGCCGCTCCGGCCAGGCGACATCGGCCCACACCCGCAGGGGCGCCACGCGGTACTCCCGCTCGTAGGGCTCGACGCCGATGTAGGCCAGCACCGTGTGCAGGCGCTCCTCCTCCCGCGAGGGGTTGGCGCGGCGCCAGCCCGCCACGTGCTCCAGCACGACGTCGGGGCCGTAGCGCGCGAGCGTCACGTCGTAGCCCTTGCGGCCCGCCTCGGACAGGCTCTGGTGGGTGCGGAAGGACTGGACGTACCGCTGATAGGCGGGGTCCGCGAAGCGCGCCGCTCCCAGCGCCTTGAACCGCGCACGCTCCTCGGCCGTGAGCCACGCGGGGCGTTGCGCGGTGGCGCCTGCGGGCAGCTCACGCTCCGGGCGGTCGCCCCCTCGCTCACGCTCTCCCCCGCGGCTCATGCCGGCGTCCCTCCCACACCGACGCGCGCGTTATCCGTCATGTCGTTGTCCTCCTTGTCCTGTGTGCGTCCTGCGGCGGGCCGCGGTTAGCGGTCGTGGCCCTGGGGGGGCGCTGTCGTCCGCGCGCGCTCCTGGCCCTGGGGCGCGTGCGCGGACATCCAGACCTTCTCAGCCGTGCGCGTCACGTAGGCGTCGCGCTCCGGGGGCGTGCGTCCCTGGCCCTGGCCCGACGCGCCGCCCCGGTCGATAGCCTGGCGCAGCTCGTCGCGCGTGAGCGTGGGGTGCTGCGCGACGAGCTGGTGGGCCGCGCCCCACTCCGCCTGCCGCGCGTCGAGCCGGCCCTGGCCACCCTCGAGCAACACCCGGCGCAGCGCCCCGAACTCCTCGGCGTACGTCCGCTCTCCCGCCGCCGGCGCCCGACCCGCCGGCGAATCTCCGCGCGCGGGGCGCGGCGGCGGCGGATCGACCGGGCTGGCGCCCTCGCGCCCGATCGGGACCACGACCGCGCGCTCCAGCGGCAGGCCCGCCTGCCCGAACGCGTCGGCGAGCGCGGCCAGCCCCTCCTCGCGCTCCGCGGCCGACCGAAAGCCGCGCGCGTGCCACAGCGGCTCTTCCGCGATGGCCACGAGGTTGTCCCGCACCCAGGCCAACGCCTCGGCGCGGGGCAGCGCGTCCAGGTCGAGGCCCTGCGCCGCCGCGATCTCCCGGCTGTAGTCGGCGCGCAACAGGCTCGTCACGCCGGGATTGAGCCGGCTCAGGGCCTCCAGGTCGATGTCGCCGTCCGGGCCGCGCGCCCAGGCCGGCGCGGGCTCCGCCGGCTGCCCCTCCTCCACGGCGGGGACCCACGCCACGGGGTCGTCCCACGGCGCCGGCCGCTCCTTCGTCCAGACCGTCGGCGCCCGGTCGCCCAGCGTCAGGCCGGCCTCCTCCCGCGCGCGCGCCCACTCCTCCGCGCGCGCCAGCTCGTCGGCCGGCATCCAGCGGCCGTGCTGCGCCGCCACCACCGTGGGGGCGAGCTGGGCGCGGTCGAGCACCCAGTCGGCCAGGTCGAGCGCGGCCGGGGCGACGCGGCCCTCGCGGTCGGCACTAATCAGGGCCACCCGCTGCTCAGGGTCGTCGCGCAGGGCGAAGCCGGCCAGCGGCGCGGCCTGCTCCGCGCCGGCGGTCAGGGGGTCGCCGCCGTAGCGCGCGGCCAGGACCTGGGCCATGCTGTCGTGCAGGCCGCGCTGGATGCCCACGTCGTCGAGGCGCACCCAGGCGTCGTACCGTCCCGTCCGCGGCTCGGTCAGCAGCACCGGCGGGAACCCGTCCTGCATCAGGTCCGCGATCCGCGCCTCGGACACGTCGCGCAGCAGCGCCAGGCCGCTGCGCTCGGCCGGCCGGATCGTGATCTCCGTCCCGGCGCGGTTGACCGCGCGTAGGTCGCGCACGCGGTCCAGGATGTCCTCCGGGCTCACCTGGGCGTAGGACACCTGATCGTCGCGCGTGCGCAGCGTCAGCTCGTAGCGGCGCTCACCCAGCGCCGCGAGCTGGGCCTTCAGCAGGTCCTTGAGGTCGGCCACGTCGCGCCGATCCTCCCGTTTGTCCTGATCGAACATCCACATGGCCTCACCTCACCACCGGCGTATCCGCGGCGAGGAGGTCCGTCAGGACCACCTGCGCCGGGGGCGGGAGCAGGAAATAGGAGCGGCCGCGGGCCGCGTCAAGGGTCAGTACGCGGCCCCGATCGTGGTCCTGGCCGGGCGCGTCGAGCGCCGGCGAAACGCTGACCACGCGCGCCCCCTCGGCGCGCAGCGCGCGCAGCCACGCGCGCACCGTGAGCGGCGCGTGCGCCGGGACCACGGCTCGGTCGGCGTCCCAGCGCGCCGGGTCGAGCCACAGCACCGTCGCGACGGTCCACTCGATGGTCCTCTCTTCTAGCGTGTGCATGGGTAGGAGCCCTCCCGCTCATAGGCGACGTTCAGGGGTAGTGAGTCGAGGGTGTCGAAGGCGGCGCTGGCCGGATCGGGCCACAGGCGCGGGGTGCGCCGGGCCACGGCGACGAGCTGGGCCAGCCGCTCCGTCTCCGCCCGCGCGATCAGTTCGCCCCGGTCGGTCAGCCGGAAGAGGCGCCGCGTCTCGGGGAGGTCGTCGAGCGCGGGCCGCGTCTCGCCGATCAGGCCGGCCGCCAGCAGCACGTCGAGCGAGCGATAGAGCGACCCATTGCCCACGCGCATGCGCCCCTCGGTGGACCGCTCTATCGCGCGCTTGAGGCCGTAGCCGTGCCGCTCGCCGATGGCCAGCACGAGCAGGATGTGGTAGATCGGGTGCGTCAGCGGGAGCGGCACGGCGAGGGTCGGGGTCGGGGTCGGGAGGGCCTGGCCTATCTGGCTCATCGCGCCCCCCTCTCACCCGCAGAGGGGACGGCAAGGGACACGGCCGGACAGGCCGGGCGCGCGTTCTCCCGCCCCAGAGGCGGCCCTGTGTGGGCGACGAGCGTGAGCACACAGGGCGCCGCAGGGCGGCGGGAAAAATGAGGGTGGAACGTCGTGCGGAAACGCGCGTTTACGAGAAAGGGGTGGCGTGCGAGGGAAGGGGCACGCCGCCCCTGGTCCTGGTCGGAGGACGCGCGCTCATCGAGGCGAGAGCTTAGTGAGCGCGCGTCACTCGCTGATCTATGTTGATGTGGGGTTAGCGACGGGGGCGCTTGAAGGTGTACAGTATGTCTTTGACAACCGCGTTGCCCGGCATGGCATTGACCATCTCCCAGCCTTGCGCCCCCAGCTCGTTGAGCGGGTCCATGGTCCTGGGGTCGTGCATCTTCTTGGCTTCTATGACGAGCGATTTGTATTCCCAGGTGACGAGATCGCCGTCGGGGGCGGTGGTCGCCCACGTACGATTGGACAGTTGATCCGGCATAATAGACCTCACGCTTAACCATCCTTCCGATGTACTCCCATTACTATACACCCGACCCGGAGCGCGAGATGCTGCCACCGCGGCGCGCTCCGGCGAAGCCGCATGATGGAGAGAATGGCGCGTAGCTGGCGCACGTCGCCGCGGACCCCCTTGCCCCGCCCACTGAGCAGGACAAGGAGGCTGGCAAACGCGATCACGAGCGCGACATGGACGGGTCCGGCCAACAAGTGATGCCGTGTCATTAGCAGCGAGACGAGCCAGAGGATAACGCCGGCGGCCAGGAACAGCCCGACGAGCCTGGTACGAGGGACGAGGGCACCCGCATCCTCTTGCCACTGCCGACCGCCACGAAAGAGAAATGGTAGGTGCTTCATCGCGACATGCTCTTCGCGACACCCGCTGCTGCTGCGGCAGCATTACCAGTGACGGCCGCAGTGGCGACGCCGGTCACGGCCCCTGCAGGAGCGTGCGCCCCGGCCGCTTGCGCGACGGCCCCGCCCGGATTCAGGCTGGCGACGATCTTGGGCACGCGGTAGAGCACGATCAGCCCAGCCAGCCCCAGGAGCGGCTGTAAGAAGCCGTCCATGTGCATCCCCAACTCCATCACCACGATCATCTTCATCACGATGGCGTAGCCCACGCCCCACAGGCTCGTGTTGATGAACGCGCCGGCCCAGCTCCGCGCGAAGCCCGAGGCCTCGGGCAGCACCCAGCAGGCGATCATCAACGGCGAGATCGCATAGAGCGTCGCCAGCAGGAACAGCCCGACGAGCTTGGTCAGCGCCGTCAGCAGCAGGATGATGATGCCGACGACCGTGAAGATGATCCCGAAGACGGTCATCAGCAGGCCGGCCCACAGCGCGCCGGCAGCGGACCCGAACAGGGTCCCAGCCGTGTGCGGGTCGAGGCTGAAGCGGCTGACGGCGCCGGCGTTCATCCCGCCCGTGTAGGCGAGCACGCTGGTGGTCAGGTCGCCCAGCCCGGAGAACCACAGGTGCAGCGCCTCGGGCAGGATCATAATGGCCACCAGGCCCAGCACGGCCCGCCAGAGCACGTCCACCGCCTCGACCACGTTGGCCCGGCCGACATGCGCCAGGCCGAACTTGCACAGCCCGATCAGCGAGAGCACGCCGTAGAGCCCGTAGGCCAGGTCCTGCATGTTGTCGAAGAACGTGCCCAGCTCGGGCCAATGCCCGTTTCCGCGGTCGGAGAAGTCCGGCGTCTCGGCCAGCACGGTGACGAAGGGCGCGGCGACGGCCTGGCTCACCTTGTCCATGCCCCAGGCGATGCCGCCGCCGATCCCCTGCACGGCGCCGACGAACAGGCCCGTCATCGCGCCGATGAGGTCGATGCAGAGGGGCGAGCTGAACGGGATAGGGATGTGGAACGCCAGCGGCCCGTCGCACCCGCCGGCCACGCCGCCCGTGGTCGGGTCGATGCCGGGGATGCTCCCGCCGACCACGATCGGCGCCACGATGGTGTAGGGCGCCCCGGCGCTGGTGTGGTGCGCTCCCACCGCCCGGACCTCGTGCGGCCCCACGCCCGCGTCGGGGATCATCACGTCGAAGCGCGTGTAGCCCGACTCGTCGGCGTCGTGCTGGCCCAGCACATGCAGCGTCTCGTCCCAGTAGAGCGTGACCTGCGTCCCCGGCGGGAAGTCGTCGACGATGACCACGATGTGCGTCGCGCTGATCCCCGCCGTCGAGGACAGCACGATGGCCGGGTGGTGCGTCGGCGTCGCTGTGGGGACCGGCGTGTACGTCGGGCGCTCGGTCGCCGTGGGGTAGGGCGTGTTGGTCGGGTAGGGGGTCTGCGTCGGGATCGGGGTCGCGGTTGGTTTAGGGCTGCCCGCCGCGCGCGCCGCCGTCCCGCCCGGCCCGCTCAGGGCCAGCAGCAGCAGCACGGCGAGCGGGCCGATGAGGCGTCGCATGTCTCTCGCTCCTTTCATGTCGTGTGTCCTCCTGTGGCCCCGGTGGTCCCGGTGGTCCCGGTGGTCCCGGTGGTTCGGCGAGCCGGGACCCGCCGGGCGCGCATCCGGGGCGTCGCGCGTGTCGGACGGAGTGCCCGCGCCCGCGGCGCTACCGGCGCCCTCGTCTCTGCAACGGGTGCTTTCGTCTCTGCAGAGGCGTCACCCTCCTCCCGCCGCGCGCCCGCGTCCCGTTCGTCCTGGCGCGCGTCCCGGCGCGCCGCCGCGACCGCCACCTGCTCGGGGGTCAGGCCCTTGGCCAGCGCGTCCACGGCCAGCCAGACCTCCTCCGTCGTGGGCGCGGCCGGCTCGCGCGCCACGGCGGCGATCATGCGGTCGCGCTTGAGACGCTCGCCCTTGTATGAGGCGGTCATCCAGTAGTGGTGGCGCGTGGTCGGGAAGCGCACCGCCCCGTGCGCCGCCTGGCCCGCCTTGGTCTCCCTAATCAGGAACAGGTCGCTGAACGCCCCCCGCTCGCTCTTGAGGTTCTTGAGCTTGGCCACCTCGTGCCCGGTCAGGTCCAGCGTGCCGGCCAACCAATCGAGCGCCTCTTGCGCCCCGCCCTTCTTGCCCCGATCTTTCTGGCGGAACAGGATCTGGATGCTGGCCTGGTTGAACAGGGCGGCCGCGGCCGGGTCCTCGGTCAGGTCCGAGACCTGCTGCGTGATGAAGGCCAGCACCAGGCCCCAGTGCCGCCCCTTGCGCGCCAGGGTCTCGATCCACTCGCCCGCGCCCTGGTACTTCACGACGTGCCAGCCCTCGTCGATGATCAGCAGCTCGCTCATGCGCTCGGCGTCGTCCTCGGCCGTCACGTCGCGCCCCTGCGCCTCCACCTCGCGCAAGGCCCGCCGCTTGACCGTCTCCGCGACGGCGAACATGGCGAAGGCGTGCGCCGGCGTGCGCGGCCGCAGGTCGCGCAGGTCGAATTGCAGAAAGGGCGCGTCCAGGTCCAGCGCCGGGCTTGTCGGCCGGTCCACCAGCCCCCCGTACCGGTTGGTGTGGGTATAGGGCCGGAGGTGGTAGGCCATGTCGGAGAGCGCGACGCGCTGGTGCTCCTTCCACCGCGCGGTGTCCTCGGCCTCGGCGGCGAGCCAGTCCACCAGCTCGCGCTCCAGCGGGCTCGACCCGTCCGGGCGGGCGGCGTAGACCGCGCGCACCCCCTCGTCGATGGCCGCGCTGGGGAAGCCCTCGTAGCCGCCGGGGATCGCGGCCAGCAGCACCTCGTGCGCGTCGCAGACGAAGGCGACCTTCTCCTCCATCAGGTCCTCGTCCATGGGGTCGAGCCCGGTGCGGTCCCAGATGTTGAGCGCGACGGGCGAGCGCGGCCCCAGCCGCGCCCGCACGCCGCCGACGACGCGCCGCGTGGTGTCGTAGTGGTCGGTGCTGTCGATCACCGTGACGCGGCCCCCGGTCTGGAGCATGTGCGCCGCCAGGAACTGCGCCAGGACCGTCTTGCCCGAGCCCGACCCGCCGGTGATGCACATCAGCGCGTTGCGCAAGCTCGGATCGGCCCAGTCCAGCAGCACGGTCTCGCGGCCCTCGGGCGTGTAGCCCAGCAGCATCCCGTGCGTCGTGCCGGGGCTGCGCAGGTGGTAGGGCATGCCGTTGCCCACCGTCTCGGCGTACATGCGGTACGCGCTGCGCGCCTTGTCCCAGCCGATGGGGCGCGTCGAGAGGTACAGCGGCTCCTGGTGGCCCTGCGCCTGCGCCACCGACGACGAGACGGACAGAAGGGAGGCCACGGTCTCGGCGCGCTCGTCGAGCGTGGCCGCGTCCGGGGCCGTCACCGTGACGTAGACGCCGACCTGGGCGAGGGTGTGCCGCCGCTCGCGCAGCAGCCGCGCCTCCTCGCGCGCCTCGCGCTGCGCCTGCTCCACGTCGGTGGTGACGTGCCGGCTGACCGCGACCTGGTCTTGCAGGAAGCGGTCGCGCCGGGCCGCGCCCTTGCGCTCGCGCTCCTGGTCCAGCCCGCGCAGCGTCACCGCCAGCGTGTAGGGCACCTCGGCGCCGACGAGGGCCTGCAGCCAGCCGGGGTCGGTCTCCGGCGGCGGGGCCAGCAGGTAGAGCGTGCGCGCCAGCGTACCGTTCGGCAGCGCGACGTGATCGCGCTCCTCGTCGCCCGTCAGGTCGGGCACCTCGAACGTGACGACCCCTCCCGGGCCGTGCGCGGGCTCGGCGGGCAGGCTGCGCGCCAGCAGCGCGGCCACGGCCGGGCCGTCGAGGCGGGCGGTATCTACGCCCATGTTGGTCAGATGGCGCACGGCGCCGCGCACGGCCGCGTCGAGGGCGGCGCGCTCGCCGGGGCTGCCCGGCGCCTGCCGGCCTGGCAGCGGCGACACCACGGCGTAGAAGTCGCGCCGGGCCTGGTGACGGTTGCGCCATTCCTCGGCCCACCAGGCCTGGTTGCCGGCGCGGTAGGGATGCAGCGCCGGCGGGCAGGCCGCGGTCTCGGCCGCGACCTGGGCGAGGAGCCCGTCCCGGTCGAGCGGGTTGCTACACACCAGCAACTGGACCTCCTGCCCCGGCGTGAGGCCGGCCACGAGGGCGGCGCCGGCGGCGGCGGTCCCGTCGCGCTCGTCGTCGGATTGGGTGTCGTGGTAGACGCCGCCGACCCCAAGCACGGCCCGCTGGCGGCCGTCGACCCCGACCTGGATGCCGTCCGGGCGGACCACGATGCGACGGCGGCGCGTGCCGCGCGTGAGACGGGTGGCCAGGCTCATCGGGCCTCCTCCGCCACGGCGGTGGTCGGCGCGGCGGGGCGCGGCCGGCGCAGGCGTGCGATGATCCGGCCCGTCAGGTCGGTTGCCTCGGAGCCGGAGGGGCGCCCGACCGTCGCCGGCCGTGCCGGCGGGGCCGGTCGGCTTGGCCGCGCGGCGCTGGCCACCGTGCCGCTGACACGCTCGCGCACCCGACCCGCGGTCTGGCGCACCAACGCCCCGGTGCGCCGGCGCAGGAAGCCGACGACCTGGCGCGGGTAGGGCTCCTGGTTGTCCATGAAGAACACGAAGCCCACGACGATGGGCACCGCCACCGCGGCGAAGATGGCCAGCAGGTGGAGCTTGCCGGCCTGGCCGGCGTACGTCAGGGGACTCGTGAGCTGGAACGCGAGGTAGCCGCAGACGACGGCGGCGGCGATCCCGGCCGCCTCGGGGATGGTGCGCCCTAAAACGTAGCGCGGGCGCATGTTGCTGTACTGGGAACTGCGGCACTTATGAGCCACGGCGTCGGACCTCCTCTCTGCGCTGGCGCACGATAGACAACGCCCCCGGCCTCCCGATGACGGAAGCCGGGGGCGCGTCGGGGCGAACGGTCGCGGGCGCGTCGCGCCTACTTGAGGCCCTGGATGGCCGTGGCCAGCGGGCTGGCGCCGAACAGGATGATGGCGCCCACGATGGTCCCCACCAGCATGTCGCGCGCGGCGCGGTGGTGCAGGACCATGAAGATGCCGCTGATGGCCAGGCCGATGACGGTCACCGGCAGGGCCAGGTCGCCCATCCAGGTGGCGATGGTGGTGAACACGTTGCTGAAGGGGTTGGCGGCGGCGGCGAGCAGGGGCGCGATGGCGGCGAAGGTGACGACCTTGCCGGCGACGAGGCTCTGCGCCGTGGCGAAGCTGAGGGCATGGGCGTGCGCGACGTGCGCAACGGTCAAACTCTGGTACATGTGTCTCTTTCTCCCGCCCCGTGGGCGGCCCTGTGTGCAGCGGCGCGGAACGGCGCCGGGTCACGCAATGAACAGGTCTGTCGTTGTCCGTGGTGTCCGTGTCAGCAGCGTGGCCCGCCTCATGCTCACCTCCTATCGGCGGGCCGCGTCGTGGGCCGGGCGCTTGTCAGAGCGCCGGGCTAGGTCCGATCCTGACTCTAGTTTCAGGCTCACGGCTGGCCTGCACCAGGTATAAACCGGGCTGGTTTGTATCAATTGATATAAACTTGTATCAATTAGCCCGACGATGTCGTATTTCGTGTCGGGATGCGCGGATAAAAGAAAAACGGAGGGGGCGAGCGTCGTAAATACGCTCACCCCCTCTATCGTGTATCGTTCGGGGAAGGATACCTTGATCGCGCTAGCGGGCAGCCTGTCCGCGCGCATCCGTGTCTGCACACGCGGACACGAAGACATTGATCAGGGCTAGGGCCGCCGCTTGGCGCGCGTGCAACTCGCTGAAGGCTTGTACAAATGCGCCTAACTGGAGCACTGGCGCTGTTGGCAACGCTGGCTCGTCCCAGGGTTGCATAGGATGTGTCGGCTGGCGCGCGCAAACCAGCAGGCCGTTTCGCTCGTCTGGTGAGAGGTCGAGCGCCCGCGCCAGCAAATGCACGGTATCCTTGTGTGGCATGCGATAGACGCCCCGCTCCAGCTTGGTGATCGTCTGGGAACTCACGTTGGCGCACTCGGCCAATGCTTCCTGTGTCAAGCCGGCGCGACGGCGAAAATCTTTGAGCAATGTGCCGAATGCTGTCGGATGCGCCATATCGATATCGTCTCCCTCTGCCACTGCGGCCCGTCCAACCGACCGGTCGTGTCGGGCGCTTGCGCGGACCCCTCTCGACCTGCTACGGTTACGGACAGACATGCGTGCGTCGGCTTCCTCGCCATCACCCATTCGGTGGCCGACAATCGTGCTAGCGTTAGGAAAAGCGCATAGCTAGCACAGCAAGTAGTTTCAATCATCCTAAAATCATTTTTTAGGATGATTGAAACTACTTGCTATTCACTCTACCGGGTAGACATGCAAGCCGCAAGGGGACATCGATATGGCGACGGACGAAGAAGACCAGGCGCCCCACGGCAGATCCACGTTTGCAGAACGGCTGAATACCCTTTTCGAGACTCACCGCTCCCCTAACGGAGATCAATATTCACTGACTGAGGTGAGGGATGCGACCAAGGGGAAGTTGACGATTGCGTACCTGAGCCTGCTGCGCAAAGGGGGCATCAAGAATCCAAGCATTGACAAAGTCCAACTCATCGCCGATTTCTTTGGGGTATCCACGACGTACTTCACGGACGACGGGGTAGCGTCGACGACCGATAGAGAGTTGAGCGAGGCGCTGCGCCGCGCATTGGCGGAGCCGAAGGTGCGGCAGCTGGCGCTGCGCGCCAGCGAGCTCGGCCCGGAAGAACACGACCTTTATCTGCGCCTACTGGACTACTCGAAAGAGATCGCGGCGCGCATCGCGGTCGAGCGGACCGTCCGGATCGCGGATGCGGACCGTGAGGATCAAGGCAGCGGAAGCACGGAAGACACGTAGGCGAGGGCATCGCCAGAGGCGCGCTACAGCCCGGTGCGCTAGAGATACAACGGGGCAATGACATGGCTGAGGACGACTTGCTCGCTACCTTGGTAGTGGAAGCGGAAGAAGCGGCTATCGCGATGTGGGCAGAACTGGGATACCCGAGAAAGAGAGAGGCGTTCAACGCCGCGTTGAACGCCCACCCGGAGTGGAAAATCTATCTCGAAACCGGCCTGCACCGGATGGACGGGACGACGGTCTACGGATCGTGCTACACGGCAGATAGCGAGACATGGGTTGCCTGTCTCCGCGCGGGCGCGACGCGGTGGCATCAGGATTTTGCCTTCTACCATGAAGTCGGGCACATCATGCGCGGGGACTCCTGCCAGGCGGGCGACGCCGATCTCGTTGCGCACGACGACGAGATAACGACGCCGCAAGAGGTCTTCGCCGATGCCTTCGCCCACGCGACGATGCGCCTCGTCATGTACGGGGCGTCCGCCGTGCCCGCGGCGACGCAACACCTACCGTCCACCGCGACGGAGCCCGAGGCGTTGCAGGATTTCTATCGCCATCTTAGAGGTGAGCGATGACGCCGTTCGACGCGATCCTCGTCATGGTCGGGTCCTTGTTGGCGCTTGCGGGCGTCTGGGTGCTGCGTCGCGTCCGGACCCGCACGGGGGCGCTCTTTGGGATTAGTGGCCTTGTGGCCTGCCCCTCTGTTGTGTTCTGGTCCCCTAGCAATTGCCTTGCCTTCGAAAACATCGTGCACATGCCGGGCTCGGGCGCGCTGTACGGCCACCTCAGCAGCAACGGGTTCATCATCTTGCAGAGCGCGTGGGCCGCAACGACGCTCGCGGGCCACTTGCCCCCGCACCATAGGAGGCACTATCGCACCGCGTTTATTCTCAATGGCGCCTTGCTGGCGCTGGTCGTGGTCACGTGGCTGATTGCGCGCGACGTGACCGGGAGCCACGCAGCGCCGATCCTCGATTACGGATTCCACGGTCGCCCGACCGGGGTATTGCTCTGGACCGTGGCCTCCGGTTTCTCGACGATTGGCGCGAGCGTGTTGTGCCTCTACCTCCTGCGCCTCTTGTGGCGGCAGACGGGTCAGGCCAGGTGGCTGCTCTTTGCCGCCGGGAACGGTGCGCTCATCGTGTACGGGCTGGCGATGGTGGCGCAGGCGCTGCTCGACCGGTGGGGCCTCGGGGCGCTACCCATCGAGGTCGGCGACTGGAACCCGATGTCCGCCGTCTGGATCGTCCTCGATGTCCTCTGCATCGGCGCGGCCTGCTGGATGATTTTTGCCGCGGCTCAGCGACGACGCCCGCCGCGGCTGCTGCGTCTGGTGGCGCTGTTCGTCCGTGCGAGACGGCTACGCCCCCTCCTGCGCGATCTCGTCGCCCTGCTCATGCTGTTGAGCGATCGGTTGGTTAATCTCCGCGCCCACACGACCCCCGCACTTGTGCAACGCGTGGTTGACCGCTGCGTCGCTCACGGGATTCCCCC
>JAABUX010001232.1_pt1 | contig 39453 bp, 38 predicted proteins | sample 5561851 | NCBI WGS metagenome assembly JAABUX01 (sample SAMN10711883, study PRJNA513361) | rock metagenome | isolation source: Antarctica rocks | place: Antarctica: Victoria Land, Richard Nunatak red sandstone | collected 2016-01-03 | reverse complement strand
CCCAGGCCACTCACCCCATCCCCGTCGTACTTGCACACGCCAGGCACGGGACGCCGCCAACGTATCCCTTCCATTTAACCAGACCTGATGAAATTGAGAATGAACGGCCCCGTCACCGGCGTGAGGACTGTCATCGCAGCGCCGGAGCGCCTCGGTGTGGAGCGGTTGTTAGGCGTCGCCCGCCGGCCTGTCAACGATCTGCCACATTTGCCGGTGCTTCAACCGACACGGAAAAAACGGCGGTCGTCGGCCGGTTCGCGCCGGAAACTCGTCAGCCCGGTTGGTTTCAAGTCCTCTCGCGGCATGCGCACCATGTCCAAATCGCATGCCGCAGCGTAATGTCATGCGTGAACCGCTTGTTCGACCTCCAGCCCGTCTGGCCCGGCCGTCACCCGGAGCGCTTCGCCATCGTGCACCGATCCGTCCAGTAACATCCCGGCGAGCCGGTCCTGTAAGCTCCGCTGGATCACCCGTTTTAACGGTCGCGCCCCGTAGACCGGATCATAGCCTTCGTCGGCCAGCCACGCGGTCGCCGACGCGTCGAGATCGAGCACGATATGCTTGTCCGCCAGCAACGACCGCAACCGCCCGAGTTGCACCTGCACGATCTCCGCCATATCCGTCCTCTGCAGCCGGCGGAACAGCACCACTTCGTCGAGCCGGTTGAGGAACTCCGGCCGGAAGTGCGCCCGCACCGCCCGCATCACCTGCGCGTAGGCCAGCGCCATATCCTCGCCGTCCGGCTGGGCCGCCAGCACGTCCGAACCGAGGTTGCTGGTCAGCACGATGATGGTGTTGCGGAAATCGACCGTCCGCCCCTGCCCGTCGGTCAGCCGCCCGTCGTCGAGCACCTGCAACAGCACGTTGAAGATATCCTCGTGGGCCTTCTCGACCTCGTCGAACAGGATCACCTGATAAGGCCGCCGCCGCACCGTCTCGGTCAGCACGCCGCCCTCGTCGTAGCCGATATAGCCCGGAGGTGCGCCGATCAGCCGGCTGACCGCGTGCTTTTCCATGAACTCGCTCATGTCGATCCGCACCATCGCCCGCTCGTCGTCGAACAGGAACGCCGCCAGCGTCTTGGCCAGCTCCGTCTTGCCGACGCCGGTCGGGCCGAGAAATAGGAAGCTGCCGATCGGCCGGTTCGGATCCTGCAACCCGGCACGCGACCGGCGCACCGCGTTGGCCACCGCGCGCAACGCCTCCTCCTGGCCGATCACCCGCTTGCGGAGCTCGTCCTCCATCCGCAGCAGCTTCGAGCGCTCCCCCTCCAGCATCTTGTCGACTGGCACACCGGTCCAGCGCGACACGACGGCCGCGATCTGGCTCTCGTCGACCGCCTCGTTGACCAGCTTCCCGCCGTCCGACTGCGCCGCCTGCTGCCGCTCGAGGTCGGGGATGACGCCATACATCAGCTCCGACGCCCGGCCGAGGTCGCCGCGCCGCTGCGCCACCTCCACCTCCGAGCGCGCCGCGTCGAGCCGTTCGGTCAACTTCTGGCTCTCGTTGACCCGGCCTTTCTCGGCGGCCCAGGCGGCGGTCATCGCGTTCGACCGATCCTCCAGGTCCGCCAGCTCGCCCGACAGCTTCTCGAGCCGCTCCCGGCTCGCCGCGTCGTGCTCGCGTTTGAGCGCCTCGCGCTCGATTTTCAGCTGCATCACCCGGCGGTCCAGCTCGTCCAGCTCCTCGGGCTTGCTGTCGACCTGCATCCGCAACCGGCTGCCGGCCTCGTCCATCAGGTCGATTGCCTTGTCCGGCAGGAAGCGGTCGGAGATGTAGCGATTGGACAGCGTGGCCGCCGCGACCAGCGCGCCGTCGGTGATGCGGACGCCGTGGTGGAGTTCGTATTTCTCCTTGATCCCGCGCAGGATGCTGATGGTGTCGGCGACCGACGGCTCACCGACGAACACCGGCTGGAAGCGCCGGGCCAGTGCGGCGTCCTTCTCCACGTGCTTGCGGTACTCGTCGAGCGTGGTCGCGCCGATGCAGTGCAGCGTGCCGCGCGCCAACTCCGGCTTCAGCAGGTTCGACGCGTCCATCGCCCCATCGGCCCGGCCGGCGCCGACCAGCGTGTGCATCTCGTCGATGAACAGCACGACCGAACCCTCGGCGGCGGCAACCTCGGCCAGCACCGCCTTGATCCGCTCCTCGAACTCGCCGCGATACTTGGCGCCGGCGACCAGCGAGCCGAGGTCGAGCGACAGCAGCCGCTTGCCCTTCAGCGCCTCCGGTACGTCGCCGTTGACGATCCGCAGCGCCAAGCCCTCGACGATGGCGGTCTTGCCGACGCCCGGCTCGCCGATCAGCACCGGGTTGTTCTTGGTGCGGCGGGCCAGCACCTGGATGGTCCGCCTGATCTCCTCGTCGCGGCCGATCACCGGGTCGAGCTTGCCCTCGCGCGCCACCTCGGTCAGGTCGCGGGCGTATTTCTTCAACGCGTCGAAGTTGGCTTCGGCGGCGGGGCTGGTGACTTTCCGGCCTTTTCGCAGTTCGGCGATGGCGCGTTCCAGCGCGGGCGGCGTTGCCTTGCCGACGGCCAACGCGCGGCTCGCTGCCGACTCGACGGTCGCCAGCGCCAGCAACAGGCGATCCTGCGCCACGTATTCGTCGCCGGCGCGGGTCGCGGTCTGCTGGGCGGTGTCCAGCACGCGAACCAGGCCAGGGGTGGCCTGCGGTGCGGCGGCGGCGCTGCCCTGCACGTTGGGCTGCTTGGCGAGCTCGGCATCGTTGGCGGCACGCACCGCCTTGTCGTCGCCGCCGGCGGTGCGGATCAGGCCGGCGGCAGCCCCCTCCTCATCGTCCAGCAGCGCTTTCAGCAGGTGCTCGGGCGCCAACTGCGGATGGAAGTCGCGGATAGCGATGGTCTGCGCCGCCTGCAAGAAGCCGCGCGCACGTTCGGTGAATTTCTCGATGTCCACGGGATGTCCCTTGAGAGAGGCGACAAACCCGGACTACACCATTACGGCGCCGTTCCGGGAAGTGCCTAGACTTTGGGCATCTTCCCGGGCCGGCTCAAGCACCTCTCAGTGCAGGACGCCGAAAAGCCATAATAGGATGATGATCGGTATTGGGATCCCAATTAGCCAGAGCAGGATTCCGCGCATGGGGTCCTCCAGGTGGGTTCAGCGACGGCCTGCAAAACGTGCGCGCCCTTGCTACGGTTGCACCATCGGCTACGATGTTTGCCTCGCTCGCAACCGGCCGAGCCGGGCCACGTCCGCCAGCCGTCGGTCGAGGAACGCCAGCGTGTCGGCGTCGCCGTCGGACACGTCGCGCAACCACACGAGTAGGGTCGAGCTGTAGACCCCGGCCAGGATCAGCCGCTTGGTATACCAACTGAGGTCGGCCGAACGGTCGCCGGCAGCGTGCCAGATCGTGTCGATGGTGCGCGCGGTGATCGGGAACGCGAACCGCGCCCGCCCCGGCACCATCAGCGCCGCGAGCGCGCGCCGCACCGCCTCGCGCTGCGGCCGGCTCTGCTCCAGCCGCAGCGCGATCACCGCCCGCACCCGCTGCGACAGCCGCAACGCCATGATGTCGCGCTCGGCGGCGACCCGCTCCATGTCGCGGTCGGCGAGGTCCGCGTAGGTCGCGACCATGTCGACGACGCCGCCCGGGAACAGCAGTTCGGCGTCCGAGGCGTCGCCCCCGGTCTCGGCCAGGCCGCGCCGCAACGCGGCCTTGGTCCAGCCGAACTCCGGCACCTCTGGCAACATGGCGCGGATCGCGGCGTCGCGCTCGGGCGAGCGTTCGATCGGCATCAAAGATCACTCCAATAGCGATCCAGCTCCGGCTCGAAGCCGAACCGGGTGAAATCGACCATGCGCATCGGGTACAGGATGCCGTCCAGATGGTCCGTCTCGTGCTGCACCACCCGCGAATGCAGGCCGGCGGCGGCGCGGTTGAAAGCGGCGCCGTCGCGATCGAGGCCGGCGTAGCGGATGCGGGCATGTCGAGGCACTGCGGCGCGCAGGCCGGGGATCGACAGGCAGCCTTCCCAATCCTCGGTGAACGCCTCGCCGTCCGGCGTGATCTCCGGGTCGGCGACCACCTGCAACTCCGGCATCTGCTCGTCGGGTCCGGGTCCGGCGCGGTGCGGCGGTACGCGGAAGATGAACAGGCGCAGCGGCACGTGGACCTGGGGCGCGGCGAGGCCGATCCCGCCGGAATCGTCCAGCGTCTCGGTCATGTCGGCGATCAGCCGGCGTAGTTCGGGCGTGGTCGGGTCGCCCACCGGGTCGGCGCGGCCCAGCAGCACCGGATGGCCCATCCGGGCGATTTTCAGCACCGCCATGCGGCATCCCCCCTCGGCTCGCCGCAACATAGTCGCGCGAAAGACTTTGGCCAGCCGGGTGAGCCGTGCTATGCGCCCCGCTTCCGCACGGCGTTTCGTCGCGCGGTCCCATTCGCCACGCCCAATCGCGGACGCGGCCCGGAAGCAGGAGATGGCGGCCAAGTGCAGGTTCTGGTTCGTGACAACAATGTCGACCAAGCGCTGAAGGCGCTCAAGAAGAAGATGCAGCGCGAGGGCATTTTCCGTGAAATGAAGCTACGCAAGCATTTCGAGAAGCCGTCCGAGCGCCGCGCCCGCGAAGCCGCCGAGGCGGTGCGCCGCGCCCGCAAGATGGAGCGCAAGCGCCTGGAGCGCGAAGGTTTCTAGGCTTCCGCCACCGCGTCCAGATCCGGGCTGATCGGCGGGAACGCCCGCTCCAGCACGCGCGCCGCCCGCAGCACGACATCATCGCGATAGAGCGCCGCCGCGACCTGCACCGCACGCGGCAGCCCGGTCGAACCAAGGCCCACCGGCACGCTCGCCGCTGGTTGCCGGCTCAGGTTGAACAGCGCCGTCCAGGGTGCCCAGTGTGTCCACAGAGCTGCCGCCGGATCGGTGGTGGTGGCCTCGGCCGGCATCGGCGGTCCGGGGACGGTCGGACAGAGCACGAGATCGTAGTGTTGGTGCAGCCGGGCCATCGCGTGCGCCGCGCGGACCCGTAGCAACTCGGCCTCCAGCATGTCGGCCCCGGTTACGTCGACGACCGACGCCGCGACCTGCACGAGCCCAGGGTCCATCATGTGTCGCCGCGTGGCCGGGATGCCGTCGACCACACGAGCCAGCGCCACCCCCCAGAGCCGGCCGAACGATTGGCGGACGTCCGGCAGGTCGATGCCGAGTTCGGCGAGGTCGGGCTGCTCGACCTCGGCCCCGGCGTCGATCAGCGCGCCCGCCGCCGCCTCGACCGCCGCGATGCCGTCCCAGTCGATCGCCGCCTCGAACCCCGGACGCGCCAGCACCGCGACACGCAGGCCGTTTACGCCGGCCTCGATGCCGTCCCGCCAGTCGCGAGGGTCGTCGGGGAGGCAAAACGGGTCGCGAAAATCGTGCCGGGCCAGCGTGCCGAGCAGCAACGCCGCGTCGCGCACCGTGCGCGCCATCGGGCCCGCCACCGCCACCGCGCCGAACGCCCCGAGCGGCCATTGCGGCACCCGCCCGAACGTCGGCTTGATCCCCACGATCCCGCACCACGCCGCCGGAATACGAAGCGAACCGCCGGCGTCGGTGCCGACGTGCAGCGGCCCGAAACAGGCGGCGGCCGCGGCGGCGGCTCCCGACGACGATCCGCCCGGAGTCTGGCGCGTGTCCCACGGGTTGCGCGTGATGCCGTGCAGCGGGTTGTCGCCGGGCGTCTTCCAGCCGAACTCGGTCGTCGTGGTCTTGCCGAGCAGCACCGCACCGGCCGCCCGCAGCGAGACCACCAGCGGCGCGTCGTCCTCGACCGGGGCCGGATCGGTCAGTCGGCTACCGCGCCGGGTGGGCAGCCCGGCGACGTCGATCAAATCCTTGACCGTCACCGGCACCCCATCGAGCGGCCCGAGCGGTCGGCCCGCCCGCCAGCGCGTCGCACTCTCGCCGGCGGCGGCCAGCGCCCGCGGGTCGAGCGTCGCGAAGGCGTTGATGCGCGGGTTGAGCCGGGCAATCCGCTCGGTGATCCCCCGCAAGGCTTCGACCGGCGAGAGGGCGCGGCGTGCGTAGAGGCCGAGCAACGTCTCGGCGGTCATCAGGGCGGGGTCGGTCTCCATCGAGCTACAATGCGGTCGGAGCGGCGGCGGCGAAACCCCGTGAAATCTGATGCGTCGCTTGCAACGCTTGTCGAGCAATCAAGGGAAGCGTCGCATGAAGGTTGGGGTGTCCTACGGTGTCGCGGCACTGCTGCTGCTCGGCGGTTTTGTCAGCGCACGCGCGGACGACACGCGCGAGGCGCTGATGAAGCAGCATCGCGGCGGCACGATGCACCTGCTGGCGCGCGGCTCGAACGGCACCATCGACCCGGACGTCGCCTACAGCCTGCAATACTGGCAAATCTTTCAATCGACGTACGACGGGCTGGTGGCGTTCAAGAAAGCGCAGGGCTCGGCGGCGTTCACCATCGTCCCCGACCTCGCGAGCGAGATGCCGGCCGTCACCAACGACGGCAAGACCTACACGTTCAAGCTCAGGACGGGCGTCAGGTTCAGCACCGGGGCCGAGGTCACGACCGACGACGTGGTCGCCTCGTTGCAGCGCATCTTCAAGGCGGTCGGCCCGACCTCGGGCACGTTCTACTCGGGCATCGTCGGCGCCGCCGAATGCCTGAAGACGCCGGCGACCTGCACGCTCGCCGGCGGCGCTTCGGCCGACGCCAAGGCCGGCACGGTCACGATCAACCTCGTGGCACCCGACGCCGAGTTCCTCGACAAGCTCGCCGTGCCGCACGCGACGATCGTGCCGGCCGCGACGCCGCCGGCCGACCAGGGCAACGCGCCGGTGCCGGGCACCGGTCCGTACATGATCTCGGCGTTTGCGCCGACCACCGGCATGACGCTGACGCGCAACCCGTTCTTCAAGGAATGGAGCGTCGACGCCGAGCCCGACGGCTACCCCGACCGCGTCGAGTACCAGTTCGGCCTGGAGGACGAGGCGGCGGTCACCGAGGTCGAGAACAACCAGGCGGACTGGGTCTACGACCCCGTGCCGGGCGACCGGCTGGGCGAGATCAGCGGCAAGTTTTCAACGCAGACCCACCTGAACCCGCTGACGGCGATCTACTACTTCGCGCTCAACTCCAACATTCCGCCGTTCAACAACCTGCAGGCCCGCCAGGCGCTGTCCTACGCGCTCGACCGCCGTGCGGCGATCAACCTGTTCGGCGGCCGCAACCTGGCCGTGCCGGTGTGCCAGATCCTGCCGCCCGGGTTTCCCGGCCACGTCGCCTACTGTCCGTACACCAAGAACCCTGGCGCCGAGTGGACCGCGCCCGACATGGATCGCGCCCGCGCGCTGGTCGACCAGTCGGGCACCAAGGGGCAGAAAGTCGCGGTGATCGTCCAGGCAATCCCGATCGACACCGGCATCGGCACCCACGCGGCCAGCCTGTTGCGCGACCTCGGCTACGACGCGCAGGTCAAGCCGATCTCACCCGACATCCAGACCCAGTATCTGCAGAACAGCAACAACCACGCGCAACTGAGCCTGACCGCGTGGTACCAGGACTACCCGGCGGCGTCCGACTTCCTGAACGTCCTGTTCGCGTGCGCCGACTTCCACCCCGGCTCGGACAACTCGATCAACGAGAGCGGCTACTGCGACAAGGACCTCGACGCCCGGATGCAGCATGCATCCGCTACCGGCGTCACCGATGCGGCGGCGGCCAACACCGAGTGGGCGGCGATCGATCGCGAGGTGACGGACCAGGCGCTGTTCGCCGTGATGTTCGCGCCCAAGCACGTCGACTTCGTCGCCAAGCGGGTCGGCAACTTCGTGTTCAGCGGCCAGTTCTATTGGCTCTACGCGCAATCCTGGGTGCAGTGACATGCCGCTCGACCGACTGAACGGGATCAACCTGCACTGGCGGTTGGAGGGTGAGGGCAAGCGCACGATCGTGCTGGTCAACGGCTTGGCCGACGACCTGGAATCCTGGGCACTCCAGGTGCCGGCGATGCTCGACGCGGGCTTTAAGGTGCTCCGGTTCGACAATCGCGGCATCGGCCGGTCGAGCAAACCGGCCGGCCCCTACACCACTGCGCTGATGGCGGCCGACGCGAAGGCGCTGGTCGACCATCTCGGGCTGTCAAAGGTCCACATGCTCGGCGTCTCGATGGGCGGGATGATCGCTCAGGAGTACGCGCTGGCCTATGGCGGCGACCTCGCGTCGGTGGTGCTGGCCTGCACCTACGCGGCACCGGGACCGTTCTGCGGCCGCATGTTCTCACTATGGGCGGACATGGCGCCGGCGATGGGCGTGCCGGCGGTGATGCGCGACGTGACGCTCTGGGCATTCACCCAGTCATTCTTCGAGGCCGGCGGCCAGCCGCTGGCCGACGTCGAGCAGGGGATGGCGGCACTGGACCAGCCACTCGAGGCTTATCTGGGACAGTTGCAGGCGATCCGCGACCACGACACGACCGCCCGCCTCGGTGGCCTGACGACGCCGACGCTGGTGCTGGCGGGTGAGGAGGATTTGCTCATCCCGGTCCCCCTGTCGCGCCGCCTGGGCGAGCTGATCCCGAACGCGGCGTGGGCGACCTCACCGGGCGGCCACGCGTCGCTATGGGAGCACGCGGACGCGTTCAATGCGGCGGTGCTCGGCCACTTCGAAACCCATTCAACTTAGTGGCTAACCCTGTCGAACTGGCGGTTCGCGCCGTCGCCGAGGGCGCAGTCGAATTGATCGCGGCCTTGAACCGCAAGCGACTGCCGCAGACCGCATCCCCCTACGCGGTCGGCATCCACCGGCCGATGCCGTCCGAACTGACGCTCGACAGCCTTGCCGTCACCGGGTCGATCCCGGCCGGGTTGAACGGGCGCTATCTCAAGATGGGTGCCAACCCCGTCAAACCCGATGCCGTCGGCCACCATTGGTTCCTCGGCGACGGCATGGTGCACGGCATCGCCCTCCAGGACGGCCGCGCGCTGTGGTATCGCAACCGCTGGATCCGGTCGCGCCTGGCTGCGGCCGCACTCGGCCGGGATGCCGCGCCCGGACCTCGCCGGGGGCGCAACGACACCGTGAACACCAACGTGGTCGACATCGGTGGCCGCCCGTTCGCCGTGGTCGAGGCGGGCAGCTTTCCCGTCGAACTCTCCGACACCCTGGACGAGCAACGCTACAACCCGTTCGGCGGCACGCTGGGCGGATCGTTCAGCGGCCATCCGCACCGCGACCCGCTCACCGGCGAGCACCACGCGGTCGCCTATGACGGCAACGTCTGGGATGCGGTCCGGCACGTCGTCGTCGCGGCGGACGGGAAGGTCGTTCGCGACGTCGCGGTCCCGGTGCGGGACGGCCCGTGCATCCACGATTGCGCGATCACCGCGCGATATGCGGTCGTGCTCGACCTTCCCGTCACGTTCTCGATGCGCGCCGTGCTCGGCGGGCACGTGTTCCCGTTCCGCTGGAACCCGGCGCACCGCGCCCGCCTCGGCCTGCTGCCGCGAGCGGGCCAGGCCGCCGACATCGTCTGGTGCGACGTCGACCCCTGCTTCGTCTTCCACGTGGCCAACGCGTTCGACGACGCCGACGGCCGGGTGATCCTCGACGTCATCGCCTACGCCACGATGTTCGCCTCGGACGCGAGCGGCCTCGACGCGTTGGGCCAACTCGAGCGCTGGACGGTCGATCCGACGACCCGCCGCGTCAGCCGGCGCGTGATCGACCCCACGCCGCAGGAATTCCCCCGCATCGACGAGCGCCGCTTCGGCCAGAGTTATCGCTATCTCTACACGGTGAGCGTGCCGCCGGACGGCAACCCGCAGCTCGTCGGCGCGACGCGGCTCTACAAGCGCGACCTCGAGACCGGCCGTCGCCTCGTGCACGAGTTCGGCGACGACCATGTGCCGGGCGAATTCGTCTTCGTGCCCGCGACCGCCGACGCGGCGGAGGACGAGGGCTGGTTGCTCGGGCTGGTCATCGACACCGCGCATGAGACGACGGATTTCGTGATCCTCGACGCGCGTGCGTTCGAGGCCGCCCCGGTCGCCACCATCCAGCTACCGCACCGGATACCGCCGGGCTTTCACGGCAACTGGTTTGCGGAGCTGGCGGGCAACGCATCCTAGCATCCAGGCTCGATCAGATATGCAACCGATCCGGCCTATCCTCCGACTCCACGAGGTCGTTGTACGTCCGAGGTTGGCCGAGTTGCAGGCAGACTCAGCCTGCTTGGGCTTGCCGTTCGGGCGAGCGCGAGCATGATCTCGGTGATTTGGGCCCGATGCTCCGTCCCCCACTCGCAAAGCGGCCGCAACGCCCGCGCAAGCGTCATGCCGAATGCCGTCATGGTGTAATCCACCATCGGTGGCACCCGCTGGTAGTCGTGTCAGGTGAGCACGCCCGCCGCGGCCAGCTCGCGTAACTGCTGGATCAGCACTTTCTCGCTGATGCCTACGACCAACCGCTTTAGGTCCCCAAACCGCTTAGGATCGGAGCTGAGATGGTACAGGATCAAGGGTTTCCATTTCCCGCCCACCACAGCGAGCGCGACATCGAGGCCGCACGGGGGTTCCTCGGTGCTCATGGCCTTCTTCTACACTTACCTTTAGGTCAGTTCTACCCTCATCAGCAGTGCCGGTCCATATCGCTCCTATAACCAAATGGGAGACACACATGGGCAAGCTCGAAGGTAAGGTCGCGGTCATCACCGGCGCTAACAGCGGTATTGGGTTGGCCAGCGCCAAACGGTTCGCGAGTGAAGGTGCTCGCGTGTTCATGACCGGTCGTCGACAGGCCGAACTCGACAAAGCGGTGGCCGAGGTGGGCCACGATGCACGCGGGGTTCAGGGCGACGTCGCGAACCTGGCCGACCTCGACCGGCTGTATAGTGTTGTGCGCGAGGAGGCTGGACGGATCGACGTTCTGCTCGCCAACGCCGGCGGCGGCGAGCTCATGCCGCTCTCTGACATCACCGAAGAGCATTACGAGCGCACCTTCGCGACCAACGTCAAAGGCACGCTGTTCACAGTACAGAAAGCGTTGCCGCTTCTGCGGGACGGCGCCTCGGTTATCCTGACCGGGTCAACGGCCGGCAACACGGGTGGGCCATCGTTCAGCGTGTACAGCGCCAGCAAGGCGGCAATCCGCAACTTCGCCCGGAGCTGGATCCAGGATTTGGCCCCGCGTCGCATCCGCGTGAATGTGCTCGTTCCCGGGGCGACCTCGACCCCGGGCCTGCGTGGGCTCACTCACACGGAAGAGCAGAACCGTGCCTTCGTGGCTGCCATGGAGGCGGCAGCACCGCTCGACCGCATGGGGAGCTCGGACGAGATCGCCAGCGCCGCGCTGTTCCTTGCGTCGGACGAGAGCAGCTTCGTTAACGGCAGCGAGTTGTTCGCCGATGGCGGTTCGGCGCAGATATGACTGCAGCCCCCGCACCTATCGACCCGACGGACCTTGATCAGCACCAGAACGCGACGACGGCCGCGCGAGCGACGGTCGAGGCATAGCTTCGGCGAGCGTGTCGTCGCAGGTTGCGACGCGGCGGAAGTCCTTCAGGCGGCGGAACACGGCCTCGGCGTTGCACGGGGTGAGATGGACGACGGTGGGGCGACCGAGGACGTGAGACAGGACGTGGATTTCGGTGGTCGGCCCGCCGCGCGATGGACGATGGCCTGATTTTTCACGGCGGTGGGCTCGATCCTCAGATTGCGTAGCTGGCCCACTCGGCCCTAACCCACCGTCCATGGACGCGATCACCGCCACCGGCCTCGTCAAACGCTACGCCGGCACCGTCAACGCCGTCGACCACATCGATTTCGCCGTGCCGCCCGGGGCCACCGTCGGCCTGCTCGGCGGCAACGGGGCGGGCAAGAGCACCACGATCGCCATGCTGCTCGGCCTGCTGGTGCCGACCGCCGGACAGATCCGGGTGCTCGGGCACGACATGGCGCGCGACCGGTTCCGCGCACTCGCGCGCATGAACTTCTCGTCGCCCTACGTCGCCCTGCCACACCGGCTGACCGTCGAGGAAAACTTGCGCATCTACTGCCATCTCTACGACGTGCCGCAACCGTCGCGCCGGATCGCCGAGCTGTCGGCGCAACTCGACCTCGGCGAGATCCTGTCCCGCCTCGCCGGCCAGCTCTCCGCCGGCCAGAAGACCCGCGTGGCGCTGGCCAAGTCGCTGGTCAACCGCCCCGACGTGCTGCTGCTCGACGAGCCGACCGCAAGCCTCGACCCCGACACCGCCGACCTCGTGCGCACCTGGCTCGAGCGCTACCGCGACGAGAGCGGCTGCGCGATCCTGCTGGCCTCGCACAACATGGCCGAGGTTTCCCGCCTGTGCGACACGGTGCTGATGATGAAGCGGGGGCGGATCGTCGACCGGGGCACGCCGGCCGAACTGGTCGCGCGGTACGGCCGCGACGACCTGGAGGAGGTGTTCCTCGACATCGCCCGCGACCGGGGCCACGCGGCGGTGCTGGCCTGATGCGCGCCTCGCTCCGCCGCGTCTGGGGCATGATGTATCGTCACCTGGCGCTGTTCCGCCGATCGTGGCCGCGCGTGGTCGAGATGGCATACTGGCCGATCCTGCAGATGCTGGTCTGGGGGTTTACCGCCCGCTTCCTCGGCCAGGCACTGGGCACGGGCCCGGTGGCGCTCGCGGCGGGCGCGCTGCTCGGCGGCGTGCTGCTGTGGGAGGTCGCGTTGCGGAGCCAGATGGGCGCGTCGGTCACGTTCCTCGAGGAGATCTGGTCGCGCAACCTCGGCCATGTCTTCGTGAGCCCGCTGCGCCCCGCCGAGCTGATCGCGGCCCTGCTCGGCATTTCCATCCTGCGAACCGTGGTGGGCGTGCTGCCGGCGATCCTGATCGCCTGGGCGCTGTACGCGTTCGACCTGTTCAAGCTCGGCCCGGTGCTGGTGCTGTTCGCGGTCAACCTGCTGATCATGGGCTGGTGGGTGTCGCTCGGCGTGATCGCGCTGATCCTGCGCCACGGCGCGGGCGCGGAGGCGCTGGCGTGGTCGCTGATGTTCGGCTTCGCGCCGCTGTCGGCGGTGTTCTACCCGGTCGCCGTGTTGCCCCGCGCGATCCAGCCGATCGCCCTCGGCCTGCCGTCGGCGCACGTGTTCGAGGGCATGCGGACCGCGCTGTCCAGCGGTGTGGTCGCCTGGGACCAGCTCGCGTGGGCCGCCGGGCTGAACGTTGTCTGGCTGTGCCTTGCCATCGCCGTTTTTGCGGGCCAGTTCCAGGCGGCCCGCGTACGCGGCGCCCTCATCTCCATCGGCGAGTAATTTTCACCATGCCTACCGAGACCCGTTTTTGGCTGATCCGCCACGCCATCGTCGAGGAGAACGCCAGGGCGGTCATCTACGGCATCAACGACGTGCCGATCTGCCCCGAACACCTGATCGCGCAACGGCCGGTCTACGCGGCGCTGGCGCAACGCCTGCCGCAACCTGCGACCTGGCTCGCCTCGCCGCTGTCGCGCACCCAGCGCACCGCCGCCGCGATCTTCGCCAACGGCTATCCCGAACAAGCGCCGACGATCACCCCCGAGCTGATCGAGCTGGACTTCGGCGCGTGGCAGGGCCTGCCACACCACGCCTTGCCGGCCCGGTTGCGCGAAACGCCGCACCCGTTCTGGCCGGTCAGCGGCACCGAGCGTCCGCCGGGCGGCGAGAGCATGGCCGACGGCATCGCCCGCGTCGGCCCGGCGATGGAGATGCTGGCCGAGCGATATGCCGGGCACGACGTCGTGGCCGTCAGTCACGGTGGCACCATCCGCGCGGCCATTGCCCATACGCTGCGGATCGCCGCCGACCAGGCGCTGCATCTGTCGGTCGACAACCTGTCGCTGACCCGGCTCGATCGCACCGCGCAGGGCTGGCGGGTCGGCTGCGTCAACGAGATGGCGGGCGTATGACGCTTGCTCCGCTCACGCCGCACCTAAGATAATGTGAAGCCGTCGCCGAAAGGGCCGCTGATGATCCGCCTTCTGTCACTTGCCGTGCTGCTGCTTGCCGTCCCGCCGCTCGCCCGCGCCCAGACCGTGCAGCAAAGCGTGGTCGATCGCTCGACCCTGACGGTGCAAGGCATGATGGGCGCCCGCGAGGGCCGTGACGCACGCCAACTGATGGCCCGCGCGCGCGGCGTGTTGGTGTGTCCCCAGGTGTTCCAGGCCGGCTTCATCATCGGCGGCAAGGGCGGCAACTGCGTGCTGAGCGGCCGGCTTGCGCGCGGCTGGTCGGCGCCGTCGTTCTACGACCTGGCGTCGGGCTCGATCGGCTTGCAGGCCGGCATCCAGGACAGCGAGGTTCTGCTCATCATCCTGACCGACAAGGGGCTGCAGGCGCTGATCGACGACCAGTTCCAGATCGGCGGCGACGCGGGCGTGTCGTTCGCGACCTACGGCACCGGCATCTCGGGCGGCCTCACCACGGCGCTGAAGGCCGACGTGGTCGCCTTCAGCCGCTCGCGCGGCCTGTTCGCCGGGTTGGCGCTCGACGGCAGCGTGCTCTCGGTCCGCTCGGGCTGGAACGCCACCTATTACGGGCGGCCGATCGCGGCGCAGCAGCTGGTGATCCAGGGCGAGGGCGCGAACCCGGGTGCCGCGCCGCTGCAGGAAATGCTGCTCAAATTCCAGCAGCCTGGATGAGCGGCGTCGCGGAAAAGCCGTTCTGGGAGACCAAGCGGCTCGAGGAGATGTCGCCCTCGGAGTGGGAGTCGCTATGCGACGGCTGCGGCCGTTGCTGCCTGCACAAGCTGCGCCACGAGGACGACGACAGCTTGTCGTTCACCAACGTCGCCTGCCACCTGCTCGACCTACGCGGCTGCAAATGCAGCCGCTACGAGACACGGCAGGAGATCGTGCCCGACTGCATCCGCCTGACGCCCGAGGCGGTGCGCGAGGTCGACTGGCTGCCGCCGTCGTGCGCCTATCGCCGGGTCGCCGAGGGACGCGGACTGGCCGACTGGCACCCGCTGGTGTCGGGCGACCCGGACAGCGTGCACGCCGCCCGGGTTTCGGTGCGTGGGCGGGCGGTCAGCGAGACGAAAAGCGGGCTGCTGGAGGACCACATCGTCGAGTGGCCGGGCCGCAACCCGCGCCAGCCCCGCCGCCCGCGCTAGGGGTGCGGCACAGACACCACGACGATGTCACCGATTAACGGTGATCCTGCATGGGTGATTGCCCGGTTTCCGACAACGCGCCACTGTCACCGGCATGTATGCCCAATCGCCCGAGACACTCAGCCTCGCCGGCGGCCCGACGCGGGTCGAGTGGCGTCGCAGCACCCGCGCCCGCCGGGTCAGCCTGCGGATCGACCCGCGCGACGGCGCGGTCGTGGTGACGCTGCCGCCGCGGGCCGCCCGGCAGGCCGGCATGTCGCTGCTGATGGACCATCTCGACTGGGTGAACGAGCGGCTCGCCGCGTTGCCGGGCGCGATCCCGTTCGCGGCCGGCGCGGTCGTGCCGCTGCACGGGGCCGACCACAGGATTAGGACCGCCGACGGGGTGCGCGGCTCGGCGTGGGTCGACGGGCGCAGCATCATGGTGCCCGGCGACACGCAGTTCCTACCGCGCCGCGTGCTGGAGTTTTTTCGGGCCGAGGCGCGGCGGCGCCTGGTCGCTCTGGTGGCGGCGAAGGCGGAGGCGGCCGGGGTGCAGCCGCGCCGGATCACGCTGAAGGATACCCGCAGCCGCTGGGGCAGCTGTGCGGCCAATCGCAACCTGGCGTTCTCCTGGCGGTTGGTGATGGCGCCGCGCCACGTGCAGGAATACGTGGCCGCCCACGAGGTGGCGCATCTGCGGCACATGAACCACGGCCCCTTGTTCTGGGCGCTGGTCGCCGAACTCACCCCCCACACCGACGCGGCGGTGGAGTGGCTGCGGCGGAACGGGCCTCGGCTGTTGCGGATTGGGTGCTAGTGCGCGCTTCGCTTTGCGAAGCCGGTGTCGGTCAACGCGAACGAGCGCAGGTCAGGGCCGCCGTTTCTGGCGAACAGGCCCGCGACACCGTCGCTGTACGCCGGAAGCGTGCCGTCGCGCCGCGCCGACTGCCATCCCGCGTGCAGCGTCACGAACGATATCTTGAGCTCCTCCGCCAGCGACGCCAGCCTCGCCGGGTCTTTCAGGCGCGGGTTGGTCGCTAGGCTCTCGGCGATCTGCCCGCGCACCGCCACCGCTTGCTGGGATGACGGATCCGGCGCGCCGGTCGCAATCAGCCACCCGAGCAGGGTGTAGGCCGCGAGCCCCGCCGCCGCGTCGTCCGGCCGATAGCCGAACGGGGCGACGATTCCTGAGTAGATCGCGGTCACGTCGTTGCGGCCGAACTCGGCCCGCGCCTTCTCCGCGACCTTCGGATCCGTCTTGCCCAGCCGTTCGAGATATTGCTGGATCGCCGTCCTTTGCGTGACCGGCGTCGATCGATAGGTGAACGAAGTTTCGACTGACCCCTGCGGGATGGTCGCAGGTGCCTTGCGCATGAGCTGGGAGCGTTTGGCGTCGTCTTTCAGCCAGGGGTGGGCGCGCTCCAGGTTATCGCGCAACTCCCGGCCGTAGCGCTGGCTGTCGATCTCGATCTGGAGATAGGGAATGAAATCCTGGGCGTGCGCCTGCGTGACGGCCAGCGCGACTAATAAAACCGATACACGCTTCATCGCAGCCTCCGCTAACGGCCGGACACGATATCCGTGGGCTTTGCGGCCAACAAGGTCACCGCAAGCACTGGAGGAACGCCGCCGACGGGTCGGCAATGGCGCCCACGTCGCTGGCCCGCAAGTCCGCCCCGTCGCTCAACGCCGTCGTCGCGACCACGCCGGCGTCGGCCAGGAACGCCCGCGCCACCTCGCCCCGTATGGCGAAGTTTACGTTCTGCGGGATGTCGCCACCGGTCAGCCGCGCGATCGCCAGCGCGTTGAGCTTGGCGACCACGACGCCCACCACATGCCCGCGAAGGTCTAGCAACGGCCCGCCCGAATTACCCGGCTGCACCGGCGCGCTTATCGTGAGGTCGACTGGGCTGTCGCGCAGGCCGGACAGCGCGCTGACGCCGCCGGTGGTCAGCGTCGGCCCCGACGACAACAGCCCGCTGAGCGGAAAGCCGTAGGTCACGACGCTCTCGCCCAGTCGCAGCTCCGGACCGCTCCGAAAGACCAGCGCTGGGCCGAACTCCTCCGGCACGCCCAGCAACGCGAGGTCGCGGTCCGGATCGACGTTCAGCACCCGCGCCCGGGCCATCCGCTTGGCCGCGTTACGCGCCCGCACGCCGGAGCATTCACGTACCACGTGCGCGTTGGTCAGCACGCGGCCGGGTGCCACCACGAAGCCGCTGCCGGTCGCGCGGACCTCGCCTGGGCCGCTTCGCTGCGGCACCGTCGGCCTCGCTGGCTCGCCGTTGGGCTGCTCGTTCGGCCCGAGCGGCGGCGGCTTGGCGGCCAGCAAGACTGGCAACAACGGCAGGGCGAGCAGCATGCGATGCATCGCGAGAGTCTAGGCCGCGCCGTTAGGTGGGGACAGGGCCTGACAGCGGGCGGAAAAGTCGGTTGCCATGAGGGTCGCAAGTCACCGCGGATGGCGATATCGTATCGCCCGGATGTGCGACGCCCGCCTGGCGGAATGGTAGACGCAGCGGACTTAAAATCCGTGGCCTCGGCATTGGGGGTTCGAGTCCCCCGGCGGGCAGCCGGCGTCCGGGTAAGGAGTGGGTTTACTGGACGATACGGTCCACCTGCCAATGGTCACCGCACGCTCCTTCGACGAGACGGCGCGATTGCGGGCCCTGTACGCCTACGAAGTGCTCGACACACCACGCGAGGAGGCGTTCGACACGTTGGTGACGCTCGCCGCCAGTTTCTGCGAAACCACGACGGCCGCGATCAGCCTGCTCGACCAGGAGCGGCTCTGGTTCAAGGCCGAGATCGGCTTTGGCGTCCGCGAGACGGCGCGGGACCAGAGCATTTGCGGGATCACCTACCTGCAACCGGGCCTGACGGTGATCAGCGACATCGCGGCCGACCCACGGTTCGAGGGTTTCCCCTCGCTGAGCGCCGGCAACCGCTTCTACGCCGGCGTCAGGCTCGACACGCTAGACGGCCTGCCGCTCGGCACCCTGTGCGTGCTTGACCCGATGCCGCGCCCGAACGGCCTGTCGACCGCGCAGGCGTTCGCGTTGACCGCGATGGCTCGCGAGGTGATGGACCAGCTCGAGTTGCGGCGCGCATTGCGGGAGCGGGACTTCGAGGTGCGCCACCGTCGCTCGATCGAGCAGGCGTTGCGCGACAGCCGCGAGCAGCTCGACGCGATCGTGAACCAGGCCGGCATCGGCATCGCGCAGCTCGACGTGTTCGGCCGGTTCCTGCTGGTCAACGACCGCCTGTGCTCCATCACCCGGCGGTCGCGCGACACCTTACTGGGCCTGCGGCTAAGACAGATCGTCGACCGGGCCGACTTCCGCCGCCGCGCGCCGGCCTACCTTGCTATGCTCGCCGGCGGCGATCCGGTGCGGCTGGAAGCGCGGATCGTGCTGCCCGACGGCGGTGTGACGCTGACCGAGACGACGTTCACCCCGACCGGCCCCGCCGGCGCAGACCGCGTGGTGATCGCGGTCGTGCAGGACGTGACCGAACAACGCGAGGCCGAGCGCGCGCTGCGCCAGAGCGAGGCACGGTTCCGGGGCGCGGTCGAGGCCACCAGCGGCGTGCTGTGGACGAGCGACTCGCACGCCCGCATGAGCGGCCCGCAGCCGGGGTGGACAGCGCTGACCGGACAGACCGAACCCGAGCTGCATGGCTTCGGCTGGACCGTGGCGGTGCATCCCGACGACCGCCGGCCGACCCGCCGCGCCTGGCTGCACGCGGTCGCGGGCCGCGCCCCGTTCGTATTCGAGCATCGGGTGCGTCGCGCCGACGGTCTCTGGCGGTTGTTCGCGGTCCGCGCGGTGCCGGCGATCGACGACGCGGGCGAGGTGCGCGAGTGGATCGGCGTCCACACCGACATCACCGAGGCGCGGATGACCGAGACCGCGCTGCAGCGCCTCAACGAGCGGCTGGAGGGCGAGGTCGAGGCGCGCACCCGCGAGCGCGACCGCATCTGGCAGGTGTCGCGCGAGCTGATCGCCATCTGCGGCTTTGACGGCATGATGCTGCACGCGAACCCGGCCTGGACGTCGTTGCTCGGCTGGTCGCAAGGCGCCGTGCGGATGGTGCCGATGGTCCGGTTCATCCACCCCGACGAGCGCGCGGCGCTGGCGGCGGCGATCGGCACGCTGGCCGCCCACCCCGGCAGCCGGCAGATCGAAACGGGCGTGCTGGCCGCCGACGGCACAAGCCATCGAATCGCCTGGAGCGCCACCTCCGACGACGTCGCGATCTACGCCGTCGGCCGCGACGTGACCGCCGAACGCGAGGCCGACGAGGCGCTGCGGCGCACCGAGGACCAGCTTCGTCAATCCCAGAAGATGGAGGCGGTGGGCCAGCTGACCGGCGGCATCGCGCACGATTTCAACAATCTGTTGACCGCGGTCGTCGGCAGCCTGGAGCTGGCGCAGGCCCGGTTCGCGACCGGGCGCACCGGCGACCTGAACCGGCTGATGGGCAACGCGATGGCGGCGGCCACCCGCGCCGGCGGGTTGACCCACCGGTTGCTGGCGTTCGCGCGACGGCAGGCGCTGGACCCCAGCCGGCTCGATTTGCGGGCGCTGGTGAAATCGATGGATTCGCTGGTCGCCGGCACGATGGGCGAGGACATCGCGGTCACCGTCGACCTGCCCCCGGATTTGTGGCCAGTGCTGTGCGACGCGAACCAGCTCGAGAGCGCGTTGCTGAACCTCGCCATCAACGCCCGCGACGCCATGCCGACCGGTGGCGCGTTCACATTCGCGGCGCATAATCGAACGCTCGACAGCCACGCCTCGGCGAGCCACGGTGACATCCCGGCCGGCGACTATGTGGCGCTGACGATCGCCGACACCGGCACCGGCATCTCCACCGAGTTGCGCGAGCGGGTGTTCGAGCCGTTCTTCACGACCAAGCCGCTGGGTCAAGGCACCGGCCTCGGCCTGTCGCAGCTCTACGGCTTCGTCAAGCAGTCGAACGGCCACGTCCAACTCGACAGCATCGTGGGCGAGGGAACCCGCTTCACAATCTGGCTGCCGCGCGCCACCGAGGTGGTCGACGCGGCCGACGGCGCGGAGGTCGGCGGGCAGCCGTCGCCCGAGCCGGTGGTCGGCACCGTGCTGGTGGTCGAGGACGAGGCTGCCGTGCGCGGGCTGATCGTCGAGGTGCTGGAGGGCATGGGGCTGCACGCGCTGCAAGCCGCCGACGGTCCCGACGGCCTGCACGCGGTCGAGCAGGGTGGCCGCATCGACCTGCTGATCACCGATGTCGGCCTGCCGGGCCTGAACGGGCGGCAGCTGGCCGAGATGGCGCGGTCGCGGCGACCCGATTTGCCGGTCCTGTTCATCACCGGATACGCGCCCGGCCCGTACGCCCGCGACCCGGCCGAGCAGCTGCCGGACGGCATGGAGGTGCTCGGCAAACCGTTCACCCTCCAGGCGTTGCGCGACCGGATCGGCGCGATGCTGACCCCGCCGTTGTCTCGGGCGCGCGTCTCCTAGGTGTTTGGTCCTAGGCTGCGGCGGCTCGCTCGAGAAAGCGCGCGTATCCCTTCTGGCGATATTTCACCGCCCGATACAGCCCATATCCCGCCATGGCGGACATCTTCCCGCGCGGGTTGAGCCCGATCGACTTGAAGATCATGCCCATCGCCCGGTCGAGGTGGCGGTGCTGATAGAAATCCATCGCGCGCGCCATGTAGCCGGCGATGCAGCGGCGGTGGTCGTAGTCCATCCCGACCGGCTCGTTGGCGCAGTGGAACGCGAACGCCAGCTCGTCGTCCTCGCTCTCGCCCACGCGGCCGAACGCGATCCGCAGCCGGCGCGGGAAGCTGATGTGCTCACGGCCGAGATAGCGGCGGAGGTGGTCGTAGAACAGCTTGAAATGCCGATACTCGTCGGCCGCGATCAGCTTGCAGACCTGGTTCAACGCCGGCTCGTCGGTGGCTTCCGCCAACGCCGTGTAGTAACTGCTGGTGCCAGTCTCGACCATGCAGCGCGCGACCAGTTCGCCCGAGCGGGAGCCACGCACCGAACCGTCGATCCCCTGCGGCAGCGCATACCCCGCGCGATACCGGGCGAACGCCGCCGGGTAGTCCCAGCTCGGGTCGGCCAGGGTCGCCCAGCGGCCGAGCGCGTCGCCGTGCTGCACCTCCTCGACCGACCAGTTGTCGGAGGCGGCCTGGAAGTCCGGATCGTCGTTGAACACGCGCTTCAGGTAGGCGGCGTAATCCATGCCGTTGCGCTCGACTATGGCGGCCGCCTTGACCAGCGGCACGATCTCCGGATCGACGCGGCTGGCGTCGAAGCGGTCCCACGCCACGTCGTCGATGTTCCAGTGCTTCATATTCAAGCCTCTCCGCCGCGCCGATAGGATCGCGCGAGCCAACCCAGCGTACGAACGGAACTCAAGGCGTGCGCCGAACGCTGTCGTTGAGTGTAGTCCTGATTGGCCGCGCGGTGCAGTCGCTGTGGCTTAGTCGCCAGTCATCGTTGCCGGCATGTCACAGCAGCGAGGCTAAGACTGCGCCGCCTCGATCATCGCCCGCGCCGACTGCGCCCGCTCCATCGCGGCGTCGAGCGCCGGGACATCGGCCTTGTCGGTCGCGTCGTACTCCGCCTGCGCCTCGGCCAGCCGCCGCTCGCCCTCGGCGCGGGACAGCTCGGCCACGGGCGTCGCCTCGTCGGCCAGCACCGTCACTCGGTCCGGCGTCACCTCGGCGAATCCGCCCGAGATGAACAGGCGGTCGGTCACGGCGCCGCCCTGGTAGAGCCGCACCGTGCCGCCGCGCAGCGCCACGATCATCGGCGCGTGGCGTGGCAGGATGCCCATCTCGCCCTCGGCGGCCGGGATCACCACCATGTCCACCGGGCGGCTCAGCAACAGCCGCTCCGGCGAGACGATTTCGAGGTCGACCGGCATTGCTACGCGGTGGCCTTCATGCCCTCGGCCTTCTTGATCGCGTCCTCGATGGTGCCGACCATGTAGAACGCGCCTTCCGGCAGGTCGTCGTGCTCGCCGCCGACGATCTCCTTGAACGAGCGGACCGTGTCGGCGACCGGCACGAAAATCCCCGGGAAGCCGGTGAACACTTCGGCCACATGGAACGGCTGGCTGAGGAACCGCTGCAGCTTCCGGGCGCGGGAGACTAGCGTCTTATCCTCTTCCGAGAGCTCGTCCATGCCAAGGATCGCGATGATGTCCTGCAACGACTTGTAGGTCTGCAACACGCGCTGCACCTCGCGCGCGACGAGGTAGTGCTCCTCGCCCACGATGCGCGGGTCGAGCGAGCGCGAGGTGCTGTCGAGCGGGTCGACCGCCGGGTAGATGCCAAGTTCGGCGATCGAACGTGACAGCGTCGTGGTCGCGTCCAAGTGCGCGAACGACGTCGCCGGGGCCGGGTCGGTCAGGTCGTCGGCCGGCACGTAGATCGCCTGGATCGACGTGATGGAACCCTTCTTGGTGCTGGTGATCCGCTCCTGCAGCGCGCCCATGTCGGTCGCAAGCGTCGGCTGGTAGCCCACCGCCGACGGGATGCGACCCAGCAACGCCGAGACTTCCGCGCCCGCCTGGGTGAAGCGGAAGATGTTGTCGACGAAGAACAGCACGTCCTGGCCTTCCTCGTCGCGAAAATATTCGGCGAGCGACAGGCCGGACAGGGCGACCCGCGCGCGGGCGCCCGGCGGCTCGTTCATTTGGCCGTAGACCAGGGCGACCTTGCTGCCCTCGGTGGTGTTGTCGCCGAGCTTGATCACGCCGGCGTCGACCATCTCGTGGTACAGGTCGTTGCCCTCGCGGGTGCGCTCGCCGACGCCCGCGAACACCGACACGCCGCCGTGCGCCTTGGCGATGTTGTTGATCAACTCCTGAATCAGCACCGTCTTGCCGACGCCGGCGCCGCCGAACAGCCCGACCTTGCCGCCCTTCAGGTAAGGGGCCAGCAGGTCGACAACCTTGATCCCGGTCACCAGGATCTCGTTCGAGGTCGCCTGGTCCTCGAACGACGGGGCGGCGCGGTGGATCGGGTACATCATGGCGGCCGTCACCGGCCCGCGCTCGTCGATCGGCTCGCCGATCACGTTCAGGATGCGCCCCAGCGTGCCCGGCCCGACCGGCACCATGATCGGCTGGCCGCTGTCGCGCACTTCCAGGCCCCGCACCATGCCGTCGGTGCTGTCCATCGCGATGCAGCGGACGGTGCGCTCGCCCAGCTCCTGCGCCACTTCAAGCACCAGCGTCTGGTTGTTCAGCTGCGCGTGCAGCGCGTTCAGGATGAACGGCAGGTCGCCCTCGAACTGGACGTCGACGACCGCGCCCAAAACCTGTGTCACGCGGCCGACGGAGTTGGTTGCCATGGTATCCTTGATCCTTAAGGGCCGCTCAGAGGGCTTCGGCCCCGGAGATGATCTCGATCAGCTCGCGGGTGATGTTGGCCTGGCGGGCGCGGTTGTAGTTCAGCGATAGCTTCTTGATCATCTCGCCGGCGTTGCGGGTGGCGTTGTCCATCGCCGACATCTGCGCGCCGTAGAACCCGGCCGCGTTTTCCAGCAGCGCGGTGTAGAGCTGGATCGCCAGGTTCTGCGGCAGCAGCCGGGCCAGGATCGTCTCCTCGTCCGGCTCGTATTCGTAGATCGCCTGCGCCTCGGCGGCCTGCCGCGCATTCGGGTCGGCCTCGGGCATCGGCACCGGGATCAGCTGCGCCTCGGTCGGGATTTGCGAGATGACCGAGTGGAAGCGGTTGTAGACCAGCGTGCAGACGTCGAACTCGCCCGCCGCATACATCGACACAACCCGGTCGGCGACCGCTTTCGCGTCGGCGAACGCGACCGCCTTGCGGCTCATCACGCCCATCTCGTCGACCGTGCTGCCGGCCACCTCGCGGCGCAGGAAGTCGCGCCCCTTGCGGCCAACCGCCAGGATGCGGATGGTCTTGCCCTCGGACAGCCGCCGCCGCGCCGTTCCCCGCGCCAGTCGGCCGACCGACGAATTGAACGCGCCGGCCAGTCCGCGATCGGCGGTGACCACGATCAGCAGGTGCACCTGGTCCTTGCCGGTGCCGGCCATCAGCCGCGGCGCGGTAGGCGACCCGGCGGTGGTGGTGGCGAGCGAGGCGAGCATCCGGCCCATCCGCTCGGCGTACGGCCGCGCCGCCTCGGCCGCCGTCTGGGCGCGGCGCAGCTTGGCCGCCGCCACCATCTTCATCGCCGACGTGATCTTCTGCGTGGACTTCACGCTGTTGATCCGCATCCGCAGGGCTTTCAGGCTCGGCATGGCGTCAGGCGAACTGCTTGGCGAAGCTGTCGAGCATCGCCACCAGCTTTTCCTCGGTCGGCTTCTTGATCTCGCGGTCGTCGCGGATCGAGTTCAGGATGCTGGGGTCGCGCGACTTGGTCTCCGACACCAGCCGCCGCTCGAACTCGCCGACCTTGCCAACCTCGATCCCGTCCAGGTAGCCGCGCGTGCCGGCGAAGATGACCAGCACCTGCTCCTCGACCGGCATCGGGCTGAACTGCGGCTGTTTCAGCAGCTCGGTCAGGCGGGCGCCGCGCTGCAGCAGCTTTTGCGTCGAGGCGTCGAGGTCGGACGAGAACTGCGAGAACGCCGCCATTTCCCGGTATTGCGCCAACTCAAGCTTGATGCGGCCGGCAACCTGCTTCATCGCCTTGATCTGCGCCGCCGAGCCCACGCGGGAGACGGAAAGACCGACGTTCACTGCCGGGCGGATGCCCTTGAAGAACAGCTCGGTCTCCAAGAAGATCTGGCCGTCGGTGATGCTGATGACGTTGGTCGGGATGTAGGCGGACACGTCGCCCGCCTGCGTCTCGATCACCGGCAGCGCGGTCAGGCTGCCGCCGCCGTGCGCGTCGGACATCTTCGCCGCCCGCTCGAGCAGACGCGAATGGATGTAGAATACGTCGCCCGGGTAGGCCTCTCGGCCGGGCGGCCGGCGCAGCAGCAGCGACATCTGCCGATACGCCACCGCCTGCTTGGACAGGTCGTCGTAGGCGATCAGCGCCGCCATCCCGTTGTCGCGGAAATACTCGCCCATCGTGCAGCCGGTATAGGGTGCCAGATACTGCATCGGTGCCGGGTCGGACGCGGTGGCGGCGACGACAATGGAATAGTCCATCGCGCCGTATTCCTCGAGCGTGCGGACCAGCTGCGCCACCGTCGACCGCTTCTGGCCGATGGCGACGTAGATGCAGTACATCTTCTTGGCTTCGTCGTCGGTGGTGTTGACGTTCTTCTGGTTGATGATCGCGTCCAGGATGACCGCCGTCTTGCCGGTCTGCCGGTCGCCGATCACCAGCTCCCGCTGGCCGCGGCCGATCGGGATCAGCGCGTCGATCGCCTTCAACCCGGTCTGCATCGGCTCGCTGACCGACTGGCGCGGAATAATGCCCGGCGCCTTGACCTCGACCGCCTTGCGCTCGCCCTCGATCGGCCCCTTGCCGTCGATCGGGTTGCCGAGCCCGTCCACCACCCGCCCGAGCAGGCCGCGGCCGACCGGCACGTCGACGATGTGGCCGGTGCGGGTGACGGTGTCGCCCTCGCGGATCTGCCGGTCGTCGCCGAACAGCACGCAGCCGACGTTGTCGGTCTCGAGGTTCAGCGCCATGCCGGTCATGCCGGCCGACGGGAACGAGACCATCTCGCCCATCATCACGTTCTGCAGGCCGAACACGCGCACGATGCCGTCGCCGACCGACAGCACCTGCCCGGTTTCGGCGACGTTGGCCTCGGTGTCGAAGCTCGCGATCTGCTGCTTGAGGATCTCCGAGATTTCGGCCGGGCGGATGTCCATCAGGCGGCTCCCTTCATGGCGTATTGCAGGCGTTGCAGGCGCGACTTAATGCTGCTGTCGTACAGCCTCGCACCGATCCGGACGGACAGGCCGCCGAGCAGCGACGGGTCGACGTTCTTATGGATGTCGACCGACCCGTAGCCGGCCTCGATCAGCCGGGCGCGGAGCTGTTGCTCCTGCAGGTCGGTGAGTTCGTGGGCGGTGGTGACCTCGGCCACCACGACGCCACGCTTGTCGGACACGAGGCGGGCGAAGCTTGCGATGATCGAGCGCAACGCGGGCAGCCGGAGGTTGGCGGCGATCACGCCCACGAAATCCTGCACGGTCTTGCCAAAGCCCTCCTTGGCGAGTGCGGCGCGGAGCGCGGTCGACGCCTCGCCGACATCGGTCAGCGGGCTGTCGAGCAGGCGGCGGAGATCGGCGTTGCCATCGATCAAATGGCCGAGGCCGGACATCTGGTCGACCACCTCATCGAGCGCGCGGCGGTCCTCGGCGAGCGAGTACAGAGCGTTGGCGTAGCGGAGCTGCAGCCCGCGGCGTGCCACGCTGGCGCTCCCCGAGCCGGGGCCGCCATGGATGGTCCCGCTGTTCGCGGCGTCGACGGAGGCCGTCACGTCAGAGGGCAATGGGCGTTCCCGAGTTCTTGGCCGCCGTTGCGGGCGCAGCCATCCGCCCAGCCACACCGGCTTCCGGCGGGCGCTGCGGCCATAGCATCGGGGTTGTGGGCGCGCAACACGATGCCCGGGTAGATAACGGCTAAGGGCGATCAGCGCGCTTACTCCGGAGTCTAGCCGCACCGGGTGGTTTTCGACGCGCCGGCGGTGTCGCATCGGCCATGGACGCGAACCCCGCAAGCTCCACGGGTGGCCGCCCGTCGAACTCTGCCACCAGCCGCAACCGTCCGCCCATGCCACGCAGATAGCCGTTCAGGGTGGACAGGAGCATGTCGGAACGCTGTTCGATCCGGGAGACGTTCTCCTGTTTGATCCCGAGTTCGCCGGCCATCGCGACCTGGGTCTTGCCTAGAGCATTGCGCAAATCCCGCAAGCTCATCTCGTGTGCGACCAAGTCGCTGGTGCGGGCCTGCACGGCGTTGCGCTCCGCGCTTGGCAGCAGGGCCAGCACTTCATCCAGGGACATAGCCATGCGGACCTCCATCACGACCAGGTCGCCCACCGCCGCTCGGCGAGGGAAATAAGAGCTTTGTAGAAGCGGGCCTGACCCTGGCCGCGCTTGTCGCCGGCCGCCAGCAGCACGGCAACCCGGCGCCCGTCGAAGGCGAACGCCACACGCCAAATCCCGCCATCCGCGCCAAACCGCAGCTCCTTTAGGTTTGCGATCGCGCTGCCTTTGAGCGTGTCCACCGCAGTGCGGCCAAGCGTCGGACCAAATTCAGCAATCAGTCCGGCATGGGCCAGCAACTCGACCCGGACTGCGGCTGGCATGCTGACGATCTCGGCAGCCAAGTCGGGGTGAAACTCTAGATCCCAAGCCACGGCAAACCATGCGCCTCGCTACATATGCGGTCAAGAGCATAGACTGCCGCGTCGATTTAATCGCCTGCGCAGCTGCGGCGATCAAATGCAGCGTGGGGGACAGCATTGGCTTCGGATGGAGCGCCGCCGCCGCTATGGCTCCCGAACGAATTGCTCGCTGACCTCGGCCAGCCGGATGCCGAGCTTAGTCACGACGGTGCGGTTCATCAGCGTGCCGTCGTCGGCCAGATACATCCACTGCTCCATGGCGACGTTGCGAAGATCGGAGCCGGACTGCGTCGCCCAGATCCAGGTCCAGTGGAACATCCGCCCGCTCGCCTCCCCGCGCGCTTCGCCCACCATGTCGTTGGCCGTCGCGGCAAAATGGTGAGCGTCGAGGCGGCGCATGTGCCACTCGCGCACCGAGTCCTTGCCGCTGACGGCGACGTGCTGGACCAGGTGCACACCATCGGCGCCCTCGGCCGTGCCGGCGCAGTCGGTCGTGACGATAGCGCTCGGCGACCCGTCGCGGTTTTCGACAACCCCCCACGAGCGGGCGTGACCGGTCCAGAAAGTCACCGGGTCGAACGCAGGCGTGGTGCCGGCGAACGTGTCAGGCCGCAACACCGAGCCGCAGCCAGCGATCAGCAGCGTGGCGAACAAAGCCAACCTGAAGCCTGGGTTGAGTGCCATACGCGTCATTATCGAGACCTCGTTACTCGCCAAGAGCGACGCCCGTTTATGGCGTCACAGAAAGCTCACAGGGTCCACGTCCACATCGACCCGCGCCCCGCCCTTTGCCACCACCTGCCCCAGCCACCCACGCAGGATCGGCTGCACCGCCACATCCCGCCGTGTCTTGAGCAGAAGCCGCCGCCGATGCCGCCCCCGCAGCAGCGCGAACGGGGCCGGGGCCGGACCGAGCACCAGCACGCCCTCGCCCGACGGCGCGCATCGCCCGAGTGCCGAGGCCAGCGCGTCCGCCTCCTCCGCCGTATCCGCGCTGACGATCAGCGCCGCCAGCCGCCCATACGGCGGCCAGTGCCCCGGCCGCCGCTCGTCCGCCTCGCGGGCCATGAACGTCGCGTAGTCGCCGCCGCGCAGCGCCTGCATCACCGGGTGCTCGGGGCTGTAGGTCTGCAGCAGCACCCGACCCGGCGCCTCCGCCCGCCCCGCCCGGCCGCCGACCTGATGCAGCAGCTGCACCGTGCGCTCGGAGGCGCGCAGATCGCCGCCGGACAGACCGAGGTCCGCGTCCACCACGCCCACCAGCGTCAGATGCGGAAAATGCCAGCCCTTGGCGACGATCTGGGTGCCGACGATCAAATCGACCTCGCGGTCCTCGATCGCGCGGGCCGCCGCCGCTGCCGCGTGCGGGCCGGGCAACGTGTCGCTCGCCATCACCAGCAGCCGCGCGTCGGGGAACGCGGCGCGGGCCTCCTCGGTCACCCGCTCGATCCCCGGGCCGACCGCGACCAGCGAGCCTTCGGCGGCGCAGGCGGGACAGACGTTCGGCGTCGCCTCGGCGTGGCCGCAATGGTGGCAGCGCAGTTCCCGGCGCACCCGGTGTTCGACCAGCCACGCGGTGCAGTTCGGGCAGCCGAACCGGTGGCCGCAGCGCCGGCACAGGGTCAGCGGCGCATAACCCCGGCGGTTCAGGAATAGTAGCGCCTGCTCGCCGCGCGCCAGCGTGTCGGCGACGGCGGCCAGCAGCGGCGGCGATAGGAACGTGCCCCGCGCCGGCGGCGTCTCGCGCAGGTCGACCAGCTCGATATCCGGCAGCGTGGCCCCGGCGTGGCGCGACGACAGGGTGATGCGGCGGTAGCGCCCGGCGTCGACGTTGGCCAGCGTCTCGAGGCTCGGAGTCGCCGACACCAGCACCGCCGGGGCCGCGCACAGCCGGGCGCGCACCACCGCCATGTCGCGGGCGTGGTACGACACGCCGTCCTCCTGCTTGAACGCCGTCTCGTGCTCTTCGTCGACCACCACCAGGCCGAGGTCGGGGAACGGCAGGAACAACGCCGAGCGGGCGCCGACCACGACCGACGCCTCGCCGGCGGCGACCGCCCGCCAGGTGACGCGGCGGGTGCGCGACGACAGGTCCGAGTGCCACACGGCGGGGGCGACGCCGAACCGGCGCTCGAACCGGTCCAGCCACTGCGACGACAGCGCGATCTCCGGCAGCAGCACCAACGCCTGCCGCCGCAGCCGCACCGCCTCGGCGATGGCGTCGAGATAGACCTCGGACTTGCCGGAGCCGGTGACGCCGTCCAGCAGCGTCACCGAGAACTTGCGGTCCGCCACCGCCGCCCGCAACCGTGCGGCGGCGGCCGCCTGCTCCGGCGACAGGGCGGGGCCGGGATGCTCCGGGTCGGGTACGGTGAACGCCGCGCGGGGGGTCAGCGTCACCGGCCGCAGCAGCCCCGCACCGGCCGCCCCCCGCACCACGCCGGCCGACACGCCCGCGCGCCGCGACAGCTCGCCGGTGCCGAGCGGGCCGTCGCCCAGTGCCTCCAACAGCTTCGCCCGCGCCGGCGTGGACGGCTCGACGCCCGCGACCGGCAGCCAGCCCGCCGCGATCGGTTCCGGGCGCAGCGCGTTGGTCCGCAGCGCCATCGCCAGGACGTCGCCCTGCGGCGACACGGTGTATTGGGCGATCCAGTCGACCAGCCTGCGCAGGTCGGCGCGCATCGGCGGCGCGTCGATCACCCCCGACAGCGGCCGGATGCGGTTGTCGCCGACGTTGCCCTCGGGCGGGCCGTCCCAGACCACGCCTACCTCCTCGCGCCGGCCGAGCGGCACCAGCACCAGGTCGCCCGGCGCCACCTCGATCCCGGGCGGCACCCGGTAATCGAACGGCCCCCGCAACGGGTATGGGAGTAGAACAGGCACGTGCCTTCTGTCGAAGCCCTCCATCGTGCTAGAGATGTGGGGCACAACGGGCATGGAGGCCAGCAGCCATGAAGTTCTTCGTCGACACGGCGGACATCGCCGAGATCAAGTCGCTCGCCGCCAGCGGCTTGGTGGACGGGGTCACCACCAACCCGTCGCTGATCGCCAAGTCCGGCCGCAAGATCCTCGAGGTGATCGCCGAGATCTGCGACGTCGTGCCGGGCCCGGTTAGCGCCGAGGTCACGGCCGCCGACTACGACCCGATCATGCGCGAGGCGGCGGTGCTGCGAAAGATTGCCGGCAACGTCACGATCAAGGTGCCATTGACGCCGGACGGCCTACGCGCGTGCAAGGCGCTGAGCAGCGACGGCGCCATGGTCAACGTGACGCTGTGCTTCTCGGCGGCGCAGGCGCTGGTGGCGGCCAAGGCGGGGGCGACGTTCATCAGCCCGTTCGTCGGCCGGCTCGACGACATCGGCTACGACGGCCTCGACCTGATCAGCGACATCGTCGACATCTACGACAACTACGCCGCACTGAAGACCGAGGTACTGGTCGCCTCGGTGCGCGGCCCGCTGCACGTGATCCAGGCGGCAAAGATGGGGGCCCACGTCGCGACCCTGCCGCCGGCGGTGCTGCGCTCGCTCTACCTGCATCCGCTGACCGCCAAGGGGCTCGAGACGTTCACCGCCGACTGGGCGAAAACCGGCCAGAGCATCGTCTAGACCGTTGGCGCAGCCCGCCCGCACGGCGGCCACCCCGACGCCGACCGCCGCCGGGGTGGCCACCTACCTGCGGGCGCACCCGACGTTCCTGTCCGAGCATCCCGAGCTCTACCGGGCGCTGACGCCGCCGCGCCGCATCCACGGCGAGGCGCTGGCCGACCACATGGCGGCGATGCTGGTGGCCGAGCGGGCGCACGGGACCGAGATGGCGGCCCGCGCCGACGGTGTGCTGGCGGCCGGACGGGCGGCGGCCGGGTTGGCGGGCCGGGTGCAGGCGGCGGTGCTGGCGTTGATCGCGGCCGACCACGTGTTCGAGTGCGTCACCGCCGAGCTGCCCTCGGTGCTCGCGGTCGACGCGGTCAGCCTGTGCTCGGAGGCCGAGTTGCCGGGCACCCGGACGCTGCCGGCCGGTATGGTGGACACCTTGCTCGGCGGCCGCGCCGGCGCGTTTCGTGCCGCACCGACCGACGTCGCGTTGCTGCACGGCGAGGCGGCGGGGTTGGCAAAGGTCGACGCGCTGGTGCGGGTGCCGCTGGCCGGCGCCCCCGCGTTGCTGGCGCTGGCGGCGCGCGACGCGGCGGCGCTGGACCCGGCGCAGGGCATCGGCGGCCTCGCGTTCCTGGGCCGGGCGATCGCGGCGGCCCTGCTGCGGTGATGCGGGCTGCGGTGATGCGGGCGGCCGAGGCGGCGACGCTGTTCCTGGCGACGCTGGCACACGAGCGCCGGGCGTCGCCGCTGACGGTCTCCGCCTACCGCACCGACATTTTTCGTTTCCTGACGTTCCTCACCGCCCATCTCGGCGCCGAGCCCGACCTTGCGGCGTTGGCCGGGCTGCGGCTGGCCGACTTCCGCGCCTGGCTCGCGCGCGAGGCGTCGGAGGGCTGTGGCAACGCCACCCGCGCGCGGCACCTCGCGGCGGTGCGCTCGTTCTATCGCTACCTCGCGCGGCGCCATGGCGTGTCGAACCCGCAGGTCGCGTTGCTGTCCGGGCCGCGCGCGCGAAAACCGTTGCCCCGCGCACTCGGCCCCGAACAGGCGCGGGCGGTCGCCGAACAGATCGGCGAGGCGTCCGACACCGCGTTCGAACAGGCCCGCGACGTCGCGTTGATGACGCTGCTATACGGCTGCGGTCTGCGGATCGCCGAGGCGCTGTCGCTCAATGTCGCCGACGCCCGCGCCGACCCGCTCCGGGTGCGCGGCAAGGGCGACAAGGAACGCATTGTGCCGGTGCTGCCGGCGGTCCGCGCGGGGCTGGCGGCATGGCTGCGCCACCACCCGCGCGCCGCCGACCCCTCGGCGCCGCTGTTCGAGGGGGTGCGAGGAAAGCGACTCGCGGCCGGCGTGGTGCAGCGGCGGCTCCAGGTGTTCCGCCGCCAGTCCGGACTGCCAGAGCACGCGACCCCCCACGCGCTGCGGCACAGCTTCGCGACCCACCTGCTGGCGGGCGGCGCCGACCTGCGCTCGATCCAGGAGTTGCTGGGCCACGCCAGCCTGTCGACCACGCAGCGCTACACCTCGGTCGACACCGCGCGGCTGATGGAGGTCTGGCGCGCGACTCACCCGCACGCCTGATGGCCCTGGTGCCAGGCGACCTGACGCGCACCACGCTAACGGTGCTGGTGGTGGGCGTGCTGCTGATGGCGACACTCTACATCGTGCGGCCGTTCCTGCCGGCGCTGGTGTGGGCGATCACCATCGTGGTTGCGACCTGGCCGCTGCTGCTGCGGCTGCAACGGCTGCTTTGGCACAGCCGGGCGCTGGCGGTGGCGGTCGCGACGGTGGCGATCCTGGTGGTCGCCGTGCTGCCGTTCTGGCTCGCGACGAGCGTCGTCATCGGACGGTCCGACCAGCTGATCAGCCTCGTCCAGGACGCGACGTCACTGCAGGTGCCGCCCGCCCCGCCCTGGATGCGCGCGTTGCCGCTGGTCGGCGAAAATCTGGCTGCGGCATGGGACACGGTCGAAGGCTGGGGCGTGCGCGAGCTGGCGCCGCGCCTGTCGCCCTACGCCGGGCGGGCGGTGCAGTGGTTCCTGAGTGCCGTCGGCGGATTTGGCGTGCTCGTGGTGCAATTCCTGCTGACCGTGGTGATCGCGGCGATCCTGCACGCGAACGGCGAGGCGGCGGCGCGGTTCGTCGAGCGGTTCGGCCGGCGGTTGGCCGGCGAGCGCGGCAAGGAGATGGTCGATCTGGTGGGCAACGCGATCCGCGCGGTCGCGGTCGGCGTGATGGTGACTTCGCTGGTGGAGACCGCGATCGGCGGCGCCGGCTTGGCGTTGGTCGGCGTGCCGCTGGCGACCGTGCTGACGGCGGTGATGTTCCTGTTCTGCCTGGCACAGGCGGGTCCGGGTGTCGTGCTGATCCCGGCGGTGGTCTGGATGTATGCCTTTCGCGGCGCGGGCGCGGCGACGGCGCTGCTAGCGGTGACCGTGGTGGCCATCACCATCGACAACGTGCTGCGACCGTTCCTGATCCGCAAGGAAGCCGACCTGCCGACGTTGCTGGTGCTGACCGGCGTGATCGGCGGGCTGTCGACCTTTGGGCTGGTGGGGGTTTTCGTTGGACCGGCGGTGCTGGCGGTGAGCTACACGTTGCTGAATGCCTGGATGACGTTGGACGAGCCCGCAGCAACTGCTTCACTGCATTGACGCCGGCCCATCGTAGCTAGGAAGACAATCACCATTGGCGACATACAACGACCAGAGTAGTCGTCTGTCAAAGCAGAGACATGAAAGTGGGAGGGTCCATTCGATGAGAGTTCTAGTTATTGGAGCTGCGGGAAAGAGCGGTAGGGCTGTTGTAAAGCAAGCTCTGGCCGCCGGTCATGACGTCACCGCCTTTGTCCACAGGACTGAAGGCTACTTCCCAGACTCAAACGTGCGCGTTGTCACGGGCGATGCTACGGACCGATCCGCAATGAATTCGGCCATGCTTGGGCAAGATGCCGTGATCGATACGATAGGCGGTAAGAATCCATTAAAAACCACCACGCTTGAAGCAAGTACCGTCGCGACCATCATTGCCTCCATGCAGTCAAGCGGAGTTCGGCGCCTCGTGGTCATTTCAATGATTGGAGAAGGAGAAAGCGAGGCAAATACGAACTGGTGGGAACGCCTGCTACTGTCGACAGTCCTGCGGGCGGAGATGAAGGACAAGGCAGCTATGGAAGCGATTGTAGATGCAAGTGGCCTCGATTGGACTATTGTTCGCCCGCCCTTTCTCAACGATGATCCAGGTATGGGCAACATTCACGTCTTGTCTGCTCAAACTGGAGAGACTGCTCATAAGCTGACTCGAGCCGATCTCGCCGCTTTCATGGTCGCTCAGCTTTCAAGCGATGAATATCTTCAAAAGGCCGTGGCCGTCGCCAACAACTAGTAGACTCGACACGAATACCCGTGAACGCGCAATCACAGCGGATGTAAACGTCGGAGAAGAAGGGCATCGCCGGCACTCTTCCGACATCCAAGCGTCCCACGCCGACTAAGTGCGCGGTCGGCTTATTTTGCCCATAGATTGGGATTGGTCCGACAAGTCGGATTGTCGTCGATAGTCACGGCTCAGTCGGCGTTGGGTAGGATGCAAGCTTGGTGACGAGCTTTCTGCGACGTTTGACCCCGCCTTACATCGTCGCCCCGAGCTGCCAAGGCGCGAATTCCGCCGCCCCGAAATCGAACAGCTCGCTCTTCGTCCTCTCCCCGCTCGCCGTCGCCAGGATGTGCCCGAAGATCCGGGCGCCGCACGCCTGCACCGTCTCGTCGCCGTCGACCACCGTGCCGCAATTGATGTCCATGTCCTCCTCCATCCGGCGGAACATCGGCGTGTTGGTCGCGAGCTTGATCGACGGCGCCGGCTTGCAGCCGAACACGCTGCCCCGCCCGGTGGTGAAACACACCAAATTCGCCCCACCCGCCACCTGCCCGGTCGCGGCCACCGGGTCGTAGCCGGGGGTGTCCATGAACACGAAACCCCGAGCGGTCACCGGCTCGGCATAGCGCACCACGTCGACCAGGTTGGTGCTGCCGCACTTGGCCATGGCACCCAGCGACTTTTCGAGAATCGTCGTCAGCCCGCCCGCCTTGTTGCCCGGCGACGGGTTGGCGTTCATCTCCGCCCCCTCGCGCGCGCAATACGCGTCCCACCAGCGCATCAAAGCGACCAGCTTCTCGCCGACCTCGCGGCTGACCGCGCGCCGGGTCAGCAGGTGTTCCGCGCCATAGGTCTCCGGCGTCTCGGACAGGATTACGGCACCGCCGTTGGCCACCACGAGGTCGGACGCGACGCCCAGCGCCGGGTTGGCGGTGATGCCCGAGTAGCCGTCAGAGCCGCCGCACTGCAAGGCTACTGTCAGCGCCGACACCGGGGCCGTCTCGCGCACCACCGCCTGCGCCTCGGCCAAGTGCTCGCGCACGAAGTCGATCGCCGCCGCCGTGGTCTTGCGGCTGCCGCCCATCTCCTGGATGTCCATCGCGCGCAGCCGGCCCGCCAGCCGCTGTTCCTCGAGCAGCCCACCGAGCTGGTTCACCTCGCAGCCGAGCCCCAGCACGATCACCGAATGGAAGTTCACGTGCCGCGCATAGCCGCCGAGCGTGCGGCGCAGCAGCGTCAACGGCTCGCCGGCGGTCATGCCGCAGCCGGTCTTGTGGGTGAGCGCCACCACGCCGTCGACGTTCGGGTACTCCGCCAGCGGGTCGTAGCCGGTCGCCGGGTTGCGGCGGAACGCGTCGGCGACGACGGACGCCACATGCGCCGAGCAGTTCACGCTGGTCAGGATGCCGATGTAGTTGCGGGTCGCGAACCGGCCGTCGGCGCGGCGGATGCCCTGCCAGGTCGCGGCGGGGTCGGCCAGCACGGTCGGCTTGGCGTCGACGCCCCACGCGTAGTCCTTGTCGAAGTCGCCCATGCCGAGGTTGTGGACGTGAATGTGTTCGCCCGCCTCGATCGGCTGGGTTGCGAAGCCGATGATCTGGCCATACCGCAGCACCGGCTCACCCACCGCGTAGGCGCGGGTCGCCACCTTGTGCCCGGCCGGCACGCGGCCCCGTGTGACAACCCCCGGCTCGACCGGGGTGCCCGGCAGCAGCGTCGCGCGGGCGATCACGACGCCGTCGCCGGGATGCAGGCGAAGTGTTACGGGCGGCAAGTCGGTCATGGGCGTGGTCCTGTGTGTTCCGGGTGGGCAGTCCGTATATGGGAGGTCGTCGCCCGCGCCGCCGTCATCATCAGGCCGCTGTCGTTCATCACCGTCACCAGCCGAAACCCCATGTCTATCGCCCGCACGGCATATGAGGCGCTGCCGCAATGCAGGCCGGCGTGCAGGCCGCGCGCGTTGGCCGCAGCCACGACCCGGGCAAAGATCGCCAGCATCTCCGGTTCCTCCCGGTCCAGCTTCGGCACCAGGCCGTGGCTGAAACCGAGGTCGGACGGCCCAACGTAGACGCCGGCGACGCCGGGCACGTCGAGGATCGCGTCGAGGTTGGCGACCGCCTCGCGCGTCTCGACCATCGGGATCGCCAGGCACTCGGCGTTGGCGGTCGCCTGGTAGCCGCTCGACGCGTCGCCGTACATGCCGGCGCGGATCGGCCCGTTCGAGCGGGCACCGTCGGGCGGGTACTTGCAGTGGCCGACGAACGCCCGCGCTTCGGCCGCCGTGTTGACCATCGGGCAGATGACGCCCAGGGCACCGCCGTCGAGCGCCTTGCCGATGATCCCCGGCTCGTTCCACGGCACCCGGACCATCGGTGTCACCGGGTGCGCGCCGATCGCCTGGAAGCACGCGACCATCGACATGTAGTCCTGCACGCCGTGTTGCAGGTCGACCGTCAGCGTGTCCCAGCCGCACTGCGCCATGCACTCGGCGGCGAAGCCGGACGGGATCGCCAGCCAGCCGTTCACCGCCACGCGGCCCTCGCCCCATATCCGCCGCAAATTGTTGCTCATTTCGCACTCCCGATCGCCAAAAGGCTACGGCGGCGGGCGCGGGATGGTCAAACCGCACCGCCGATGATCATTCCGTGATCGACACTCCTCGCATCCGGCGACGCCTGGGTGCGGTAACGGGCGTGGTGATACAGCACGCCGTGCCGGCCGGGCAGCAGCCCGGGATATGCTGAACGAAACGTTCCACGAAGGAAATTCCCATGAAGCTCGCTTTCCGCGCCGCTCTGTTGAGCGCCGCCCTTGGCCTCGGCGGCCTGACGGTCGCCACCCCGGTCCACTCGCAGGTGTTGGTCGGCGGCGCACCGATGCTGCCGTCGAAGGACATCATCGACAACGCGGTCAATTCGAAGGACCACACGACGCTGGTCGCCGCCGTCAAGGCCGCCGGCCTGGTCGACACGCTGAAGGGCCCGGGCCCGTTCACCGTATTCGCGCCGACCAACGAGGCGTTCGCCGCGCTGCCGGCCGGCACCGTCGACACGCTGCTGAAGCCCGAGAACAAGCCGACGCTGACCAAAATCCTCACCTATCATGTGGTGCCGGGCAAGGTGACGGCGGCGGCGCTGGTCAAGATGATCAAGGCCGGCCACGGCAAGGCCGAGCTGAAGACGGTCGAGGGCGAAAACCTGACCGCGACCACGGTCAACAAGAAGGTGTTCATCACCGACGCCAAGGGCGACAAGGCACTGGTGACGATCGCCAACGTGATCCAGAGCAACGGCGTGATCCACGTCGTCGACCACGTGTTGCTGCCGAACTGACGTTTTGGCGACCGGCTTCGGGACTCGCCCGGGGTCGGTCGCCAGACTTAGCGTCGCCGCTGGCTATCGGTCTCGTGCAGTTGCTCGAAAGTTTTGAGTTCCTCGCGTCTCGTGAACCACCCCTTAGTGACCTCCCGCATGGGCGGCGGCGGCCGGTATGGGAGCGTCATGGGCGGCAGCGTTGGGCGAGGCGACGTCGGGTCGCTTGGCTCCGGCGGGATCGAACGGCTCGACGGGCTGGCGTGCTGGCTCAATCCTTGCCCCCTGGACGGCGTGGTCAGGGAGATAGTTGTCGATGGTTACGGCAACCAACACAAGGGTCGAGATCACCGCGAAGATCGTCAGCAAACCGGCCACGGAGCGAAGCTTTTCGGTCCGGTCGTTGATGTGGCGGTTGTTGTCGGTCGCCGCCGCATACTGCCGCGCCAGACTCTCCTGCAGCGCGGGCAGGGCGAGGCCGGGTTGGTCGATCGCCTGCTCGTCCCGGATCAGGCTCAGCGTGTATTCCAGCAACGCCGTGTCGTTGGACACGTAGCGGAACTTGGCTGGCAGGATCGATGCGGCCAACACGCCAAGCGCCCCGAGGCTGCACGCCAACGACAGCCCCACCAGCGCCCGGGCCGGCAGGGTCGCCCACGCGCCGCCCGCCGGCAGGTGTGCGATGACCTGGAACAGCGCCGCCAGTTGCAGCGCCAGGGTGGCCGCGAAGAACGGCAGCGAGCGCCAGAGGTTCTCCTCCTGGTCGATCTCCTTGCGATAGCTCTCGGCGAGGGTTTGCTCGATGTGAGCCAGCACGGCCAGTTCCGTCGGATACGTCACGCTTGCCATGCTCCGCCCTGTGATCGCGAAACATCCTACCCGTTGGTCCGAACAAAACAAGAACGTCTGTCGTCACAACCCGGTTGCGCCAATTTCCCGTCAGTCGCAGATTGCGTCGCATGAGCGGCTACGAAGACGACGTGCTGGCATGGTCCGAACATCAGGCGACGCTGCTGCGCCACGTAGCCGCGGGCGATCGGCTGCCCGCCAACGACATCCCCGACTGGACCAACATCATCGACGAGGTCGAGAGCGTGGGACGCAGCCAACTGAGCGCGGTTCGCTCGCTGTTGACCCAGGCGCTGTTGCACGACCTGAAGATCGTGACATGGCCGCTGTCCCGCGACATCCCGCACTGGCGGGCCGAAGCGCGGGGTTTTCGTGACGACGCGTTGGAAGCATTCACCCCGTCGATGCGCAACAAGATCGACGTCGCCGCGCTGTATGCCAAGGCTCTGAACCGCCTGCCGGACAGCATGGACGGATTGCCCGGGCTGCCGGTGCCAACGGCCTGTCCGGTGACGCTCGACAACCTGTTCCTCGAATACCCTCACCCCGGCCATCCGACCGGCCCACTCGCGCCGTCCGCGTAACATGCGGTAGGCTTTCGCCACGGCCCGCCCCCGGGCTGCCACTGCCGACAAGGTTGCGCGCCCAGATGGCCTTTCGACCGCTTCGCTCCGTTGCCTGCCTCACGCTGCTCGCCGTCACTGCGTCCCCTGCCACGGCCCAGGCGCCGGGCGGACCACCGCCCGCCGTCGGTACCGCCACGGTGCGGTCCCGCCCGATCACCGAGAGCAACGAGTTCGTCGGCCGGGTGCAGGCGGTCAACCGCGTCGACCTGGTGGCCCGCGTCACCGCCTACATCACCGACCAGTTGTTCACCGAGGGCTCCGAGGTCGCCAAGGGCGCCGTGCTCTACAAGCTCGAGCGCGGGCCATTCGAGGCCGACGTCA
>JAABUX010001230.1_pt1 | contig 39492 bp, 28 predicted proteins | sample 5561851 | NCBI WGS metagenome assembly JAABUX01 (sample SAMN10711883, study PRJNA513361) | rock metagenome | isolation source: Antarctica rocks | place: Antarctica: Victoria Land, Richard Nunatak red sandstone | collected 2016-01-03 | reverse complement strand
TCCTCTTTGGTCCAGCTCTGGTCGGCGTCGAGCGGCATGAACTCGATCCAGCGCACCTCGTAGGGCTTACGGCGCGCCAGGCGCGCAAACTCGACCGTCTCGGCCTCGCTGAAATTGCGGATGGCCACGGCATTGATCTTGATCGGCGACACCGTGGGGTAGCGCTCGATCTCGGCCAGGCCGTCCAGCACTTTGGGCAGCGAGTCGCGCCGCGTGAGGGTATAGAACTTCTCGTGGTCGAGCGAGTCGAGCGAGATGTTGATGCGCCGCAACCCCGCTTCCGCCAGGCCGCGCGCCTGCTCCTTGAGCAAATAGCCGTTGGTGGTCAAGCTGAGGCTCTTCAGCCCCGCGATGGGCGCCAGCCGACGGATCAACTCCGGCAGGTCGCGGCGCACCAGGGGTTCGCCGCCGGTGAGACGGATCTCCTCGACGCCCATGCCAACCATCAGGCGCACCAGCCGCTCGATCTCCTCGTAGCTCAGTAGGTCGCCTCGGGGCAGCCAGGTGAGACCCTCGGCCGGCATGCAGTAGACGCAGCGAAAGTTGCAACGGTCGGTGACCGAGATGCGCAGGTTGCGGATACGCCGCCCGTAAGAGTCGACCAGCGGTCCGCTCCGTGGGTGCTCCGTCCCCTGCGCGACGGATGTGGAAGACACAGGGGTCTTGCCGTGCGGCACAGACGCCATAGGGTTATCGATTAAGGTTAGGTCGCGTCGCAATCCGTCCTCCTGTCTCTCCTTACAGTGTAGCACTCCCCTTGCTCACCGGCGCGGGCGAGGATCACTTAATCACCCAACCATCCAATCACTGCCGCAATGGTAGGTGGGGCCTGCGACTGAAGTCGCATGGCAAACGACGGACACTGAAGTGTCTCTCGCCGTACGGGCAGCCGCTCAGTGCGCCCGCGCAGCGACTTTAGTCGCCGTGGTTTGCCATGCGACTTCAGTCGCAGGTGGCGGTAGCATCCATCATCACAATTGTAGGACTTACCCGATCACTCACCGAGATCGGCCAAGCACATGTCGCCGGCCCCTTGCTCCCATGTCTCGGATAGGCCATCATTAGCGTTGTGGGGTTGGATAGTAGGCGCAACGAGGGGCGGGGCGCATGGGCGCACGGGTAATCGGGACGGCACATGGACGGTTGTGGGGACTGCTCGCGGCCACGCTGGCGCTTGCCCTGCTGTTGGCGGGCTGCGGCGCGCCCAGCGCAAACGGTCCGACACCGGCACAAACGCCTACCGCGACGAGTGTGTCCGCGACCACTCCGACAGCCCCGCCGCGCCCCTCGTCTACACCCACGTCCGCGCCGACGCGCACCCACTCGCCGGCGAGCCTAACCATGTCGCTATCCGCGTCGGACACGCCCGCTCCGCCGGCCACCACCCCGACTCCGCTAGCCACCACCCCGACTCCGCTAGCCACCACCCCGACTCCGCTAGCCACCGACAGTCTCACTGCCGCGCCAGCCACCACCACCGCCCTGACACCGCCGACTACCGACAGTCCCACCTCTCTGCCCGCAACCGATAGCCCGACGGGCGCGCCGGCCACCGCTAGCCCCACCGCTCCGCCAGCAACGGCCACGTCCTCCGTGACGCCGCGGTCCATTCCGCCGACAAAGCTTGCCACCGCCACCGCCCACGCTACAACGCCGGCCACGGCCACGGCGGTTGTCGCGACCACGCCGACGCCCACGGCGACGCCCGCCCCGCCGACGATCGCCCCAACCGTCGCCACGGCCGTGGCCAGACTGGCGGCAAGGGGTCCGGTCGCCGCGCCCCTACCTGGGACCCAACCGGGACGGACGGGTCCGACGCCGACCCCGGCGCCGACGCCCGTGCTGATCGGCGCGGGGACCACGGCTGGCCGGCTCATCGCCCTGACCTTCGATTGCGGCTCCGACCGGGGTAACGCCGCGGGTATCCTGGACGCGCTGCGGCGCGACAACGTGCCGGCCAGCTTCGGCGTGACCGGGCGTTGGGCCTACGCTAACCCCGACCTGGTACGGCGCATGGCCGCGCAAGGCGAGCAACTGATGGATCACACCTACGACCACCAGTCGTTCAGCGGCCTCTCCACCGGCGCGCCGCCGATGAGCAGGGCACAGGTCGCCGAGGAGCTCGACACGACCGACGCCCTGCTGCGTGAGCTGACCGGAAGCTCCACGAAACCGTACTACCGCGTCCCCTACGGCGACGAGGCGCCGGCCGCCACCGCGGCCGCCGTCCGCGAGGGCTTCACCTTCGACATCCGCTGGACCGTCGACTCGCTGGGCTGGGAAAGGCTCAGCGCGGCGCGCATCACCGCGCGCGTGCTACGGCTGGCCGCGCCGGGCGGCATCATCCTGATGCACGTCGGCGCGCAGTCACAAGACAACGTGGCGCTGCCCACCGTCATCGACGCGCTGCGAGCGCAGGGCTACCGCTTCGTCACCGTGGCCGGCCTGTTGGCGGCCGACACGCGCCATGGCGCGCCGCACCCGCCCGAGCCCTCGTCGTACCGCGCGGTCGATCCCGACGCCGCCTACTACCCCGGCCAGGCGGCCGGCCTGCCCCTCAGCGGCGACGTGGTGGTCCTCGATCCCGGCCACGGCGGCGACGACCCCGGCACCTGCTACCCCTACACCGGGGGCTGCTATCCCTCGCTCGACGCCGGGGCGCCGGCCGTGCTGCCCGAGAAGGCCGTCGCGCTCGACCTGGCCCTCTACCGCATGCTGCCCCGTCTGCACGCCCTGGGCGCTGACGTCTACCTCACCCGTACCACGCTGGAGCAAAACCCCGCTCTGGAGCAGCGGCTGCAACTGGCCAACTACGCGGCCAGCGTGTGGGGCGTGCGCACGCACGCCCTGTTTGTCTCCGTCCACCTCAACGGCGCCGACGACTCCTCGGTCGACTACTCGCAGGCTCTCTACGCGGAGAGACATCCCGACGGGCTGGCCTCTGTGCTCGACAGCGCGGTGGCTGGCGTCCTGTCGCCCGTGCCGAGCGGAGGCGACCACGGCGTGGATACGTTCGCCGGGCACGTGCTGCGGCGCAACGTGCTGCCGGCCACGATCGTGGAGCCCGCTTTCCTGACCAACGAGTACCCCGTGACCGTGCCCGTCTCGGTGACACGCATTGTCACGGCCACCTCCGGGCTGGCCCTGCGCCAGGGGTGGCGCCTGGTCGCCCCCGTCGTCCATGTGCTGGTGCGGCCCAGGCACAATCCGGGCCGCGTCTTTGTCCTGCTGCACGAATCGTTCAGCGGCGCGCCCTGGTTGCGCGCGGCGGTCACGGCGGCGCGAACCATGGCGATTTCGGAGATGTTGACCATCCCCGGCGGGGGCGGCTTCAACGTGCCGGCGCCGCTGACGCCCACGCTGGAGACCACCCCGACCATCCCCCTCACCATGACCTACGCCATCTCGGTCAGCGGCGCCGTGTCGGCCACGACGGCCATCACCGTCTACGAAGGCGAGGGGCCCTGGCTGCTGCGGGCGCACCAGGCGACGACCAACGCCAACCGCTCCTACGACACGGCGTGGCCCGCCACGTTCGCGCTCCACTATACCGCGAACGACCGCGAGGACAGTATCGCCCGCGGGTTGGTCCGCGGCATCGCCGGATTCTTCGGCCTGCATCCCTTGCCAGGGGCGGCGACGAGCCCCGCCGCGGCGCAACCTCACGCGGCGACGATGGCCGTCGACCCGGTGATACCTCCGGCGCTGCCACCCCCGCCGTCATGATATGATGCGGGAGTTCGCTTTACGTCAAGGGCCTGTGAAAAGTCGTCGCGGCAGCGACAGGAGAGGCGTCTCTGGGGGCGCGGGCGTCTCGCCCGTCCCGGCGTTGGCCCTGGGACGGGCGAGACGCCCGCGCCCCCAGGCTAACAATTCACAAACCCTCGCTTTACGTCGAGGAGCCTATGCACGTTGTCACAGTCCCCGGCGCAATCGGGAGCGGCCGGTCCGAGTCCGCTGGGGATAGGGCGGTCGTACGCCGGCCGGCGACCCTCTTACAGTGGGCGCTTGCCGGCGCGCCATGCGTCCTGGGCATCCTGTGTATTGTCGTCTACCTCAACGCCGTGGGAACCGTGCTGATCGCGGTCGGCGCCGTCCTCCTCTTGACCCTCTGGCTCTATGGCCATCCGGGCGGCACGGGCGGACAGTCGCGCCCGGAAGCCAGGACGGTAGGCGACGAGGCGGTCACCGAGGCGTTGCGCGCCTTCGACGACCGCTACTATCTGCTCCACGCGGTCGACGTGCGCCTGAGCGGCGGCTACGCCCGCATCGACTACGTCCTGGTCGGTCCGCGCGGGGTCTTCGCGCTAGACACCGATATGCGCGCCGGGACGATCATGTACGCCGGCGGCTCGTGGCTGGCGGTCGATCCCGACGACCCCAACAAGAAGCCGCGCGTCATCGGCGATCCCACCACCCGCGTGCAGCGCGGCGCCAGCCTGTTGCGCCAGTACATCCGGGAGCGATTAGAGGCCGTCCCGCGCGCCCTGCCGCTGGCGCCGCTGGTCGTCTTCACGCATCCGGGGGCCACGCTGGACGTCGTGGACGCTCCAGGCCGCGTGGTTGGACTGCATAACCTGGACACCGTGCTGCGGCTCTACCCGCACGTCCCCCTGATGGATAGGGAAACGGAGCGCATCGTCGGCTTGCTGAGCGGAACGAAACCCATTGCGGCAGGCGCCGCGTCGGAGGATACCCTCACCCCCTGACCCGCTCTCCCTGTGCGCAGGAGAGGGGGAGGCGTCGCCGTGTCCGCCACCTGAACGGGCTATTGCGCGCCGACAGAGCGATGGGCGATAGTGTGACATAGTACTGTTGCACTGGAGAAAGAGGCGCATCGCTAGATGGGCGGGAGCATGATGGCCGGACGCGCGCTGGTGGGGTGCGTGAAGCGACGCGTGCGCGGGAGCGCCGCCGGCCAGGCGATGACCGAGTTCGCGTTGACCATTCCCATCTTCATCTCCTTGCTATTTGGTCTGCTTGAGTTAGGGATGTTCCTGAAAGGCCAGGCCGCCTACCAGGAGGCGACTCAGCAGGCCGTGCGCGTCGAGGCGGCGGCCGGTAACGCCTACAATGCCGACGCGCTGGCGCTGGCGCAACTCAAGACCATGCTGGTGGGCCAGGACCTCTCCCGGATCAAGCTGGTCCAGATTTATAAGGCCAATGGGACAGGCGGCTTCGCCGTGCCCATCTCCACGTCGCCGTACGATAACGCGCACACGGACTACATCTATAGCCCTGGTACGGGCACGTTCCTCTGCAAAGTCTCCAATCCTAATAATGCGCCCCAGGGTCAGGGTCCACCCTGCATCAACGAGTCATACTGGGACCCTGTTGGGCGCAATACCACGGTCGGCTCAAGCATCCCGCTCGACCACATCGGCATCGCGATCACCTATGACTACAAGGGCGTGACCGGCGTGTTGCCCCTGATGCATCTGACCCAATTCGCCGCGACGACGATCGAGCCCAATGCCTACACACCGTAAAGAACAGACGATGAACACCTCACGAGAAAGGGTTCCGCGTATGAGCAGGCGACCCGGTGCAATCCACGGGCAATCACTCACCGAGTTGGCGCTCATCCTGCCCGTGATTCTGTCCATGCTCATCGGCATGGTCGACCTCTCCGGCGGCTTTCTCAGCCGGATGGGCGTGCAAGCGGCCGCCGCGCAAGGCGTCCGCATCGGCGCGCTGGAAGGGGCGGGGCAGAATTGTGGTACGTACCCCATCTCCGACACGGTCGACCTCGATATCCTCAACACGGTGCTGGGCAGCAGCGGGGTAGACAAGAACAGCATCGGGTCGATCCAGATCTATCGCGTCAATGCCGATGGCAGCGCCGATCGGACCGCAACCAATACCTATGTGCCGCCCTTCACGCAGACTGTCGGCGGCGCGATGATGCCCGTCACGGCCACGAACGGCTATAACTGGCCGCCTTGTACGCGCCAACAGAACGAGCTATCCGACTCCATTGGCGTCCACGTCTCCTACCGCTACCGTCCGGCTATCGCGGTGCCGGGTCTGTCGTCGTTGGCCATCGACGTGACCCAGGACCAGCACCTCAACCCCACGGCGGGCAGTGTGCCCTGCCCCATCCCTGGTATCCCTAGAAACCTGTTCGTGCAAACCGATACGCCCCAACCGCCGCCCACGAGCCACGACCGCCTGATCTGGGACGTCGTTCCCGGCGCCGACAGATACAATATCTACGCCAACGTCAACAGCGGCGGGTACGGGACGTCTCCCGTGGCCACCGCCATCAGTTCGACGAACGGCATCACGCAGTCCTACGTCTACACCGGCAATATCAGCTATGCTCCGGCCAGCTATGAAGTGACCGGCCTCAACTTTTGCGGCGAGGGCCAGCACAGCCTGCCCTCAAACAACGGGCAGTGTCCCCTGCCGACGTCCGCGACAATTATCAGCGCGACGCAGGCCATCACGCCCGCGACCGACATCATCACCTATACAGCGCCGGGCGCGACCCCGCCCATCTCATCCTCGTATCTGATTACAGGGACCGCCGCATCCGGCATCACCACCACCGAGACGATCCCTATCACGGGGCCGACCGCCAGCATCACGGGGACCGCTCTGATCACCGCGCCGTCCACGACGGCGAGCGTGACGTACCAGATGTCCACCGTCAACGCCTGCGGCGTGGTCAGCGCGCCCAACTCATCGGTCACACGCGCCGCTCCGCCGACGCCAACCCCCACGCCAACCAACACCGCGACGAGCACGTCCACCAGCACACCCACCAGCACCGCGACCAATACGCCCGTGCCCACCTCCACCAGTACCGCGACCAACACGCCGACCAGCACCGGGACCAGCACATCCACCAGCACCGCGACCAATACGCCTGTCTCGACCAGCACTAACACACCGGCCCCGACCAACACCTTTACGCCGCTGCCGACCGCGACGCGCACAATGACGCCGACCAGCACCGCGACCAGCACCGCGACCAATACGCCTGTCCCGACCAGCACTAACACACCGGCCCCGACCAACACCTTTACGCCGCTGCCGACCGCGACGCGCACAATGACGCCGACCAGCACTGGGACCAGCACATCCACCAGCACCGCGACCAGCACGTCTGTGCCCACGGCAACGGCAACCACCGTACCGTCACCAACGCCGACGGCGAGCGGGCTCGTCGGCTGGTGGAAGTTCGATGAAGGCTCCGGCGCCACTACAGCCGACTCGTCGGGCAATGGCGACAACGGGACATTGGCGACCGGCGCCACCTGGACGACCGGCCCGACGGTGACGGCGACTCCCGGATTCCAGAAGGCGCTGACCTTCGACGGCTCGAGCGGATACGTCTCGGCCTCGACCAACGTGTCCAATCTACCGGCTGGCGATGCGGCGCAGTCCATCTCCTGGTGGATGAAGGTCGCCGCGAACCCGAGCAGCACCCAATCGATTATCTCGCTGACCAATGATCCGAACGGCTCCGCTGTCCAACCAGGCTTCCGCAACAACCCTTCAACCGGAGTCATGCAGGTCGGTGTGTGGGAGTACGGCGGCACCTTCCTGGTCTCGGCCGCGCCGCCGGCCGCCACCATCTGGCACCACTACGTCTACACCTATGACGGCACACACAGCCTTCCAGGAAATCCAGGCGTGCTGGGCACATACAAACTCTACATCGACGGCACATTGGCGGCGTCCGCCTCGGCCTCCGCGGTCGCGCCGCAGAAGTATGTTCCAACCAGGCTCGACTTCGGCCGCTGGACCAACTTCGGCAATGGCGCCGAGTACTTCCAGGGTTCGCTCGACGACATCCGCATCTACAATCGGGCCATCAGCCAGGCCGAGGTCCAATCGCTTGACATACAACCATAAGCTATCCGATCCAGGGGAGGAAGCAGGCGCTTCCTCCCGAGGCGCCGCCGTCAGCGTGTCCGAGCACGCACGTCGTGGGAGGCGCGCGCCGTCCATAGTGGGAGCAGTCGCTCACGAGGTAGGAATGACAGTTCAAGAAGGGTCAAGCAACGCGCGGCCACGCCGAGGCGCGCGTCGCGGGCAGATGCTGGTGATATTCGCGCTGTCCATCACCGTGATGCTCGGCGCCGTGATGCTCGGCATCGACCTCGCGCATCTACGCACGGAAACCGAACGGGCGCAACAGGCCGCCAACGCCGCCGCGCTGGCCGGCGTCGTGTTCATGCCTAACTATTTGCAACAGGCGCAATACCGCGCGACCGAAGAAGCGATCAAGAACGGATTCGTGACCAACGCGACGCAAGGGATCTCCGTGACGCCAGCGCCGGTCCCCAACTATAACTACCGTCTGCGCGTCACCATCAGCGAGCCGGTGCCCCTTTTCTTCGGCGGCCTGATCGGCCATGGCACGGAGCGCATCAGCGTCAGCGCCACGTCCGAGTTCCTGCCGCCGATCCGCATGGGCTCGCCCGACTACGTGCTGGGCTTCCCGCGCTTCCCCTCGTACCTGACACCGGCCGTCGGGACGGCCAATAGGGCGCCGCAAAACTTCTACCTCAACCAGAACGGTCCGTACACCTTAAAGGAAATGGGCGACCCGTACGATCCCTATTTCGAGTCCTTAAGCAACAGTCCCTACCCCTTTGGCGCCTATGGGGCGACCGTGGCCATGAACTCCAATCCGTGTGCGTCGGGCAACACGTGCCCAGGAACTGGAGTCGTCCCCAATCAACTTGCAAACAGCGGCTCCAACTTCGGCGGCTACAAATACCTCATCACGGTACCTGCCAATACAACGGTGCTGGTTAAACTGTTCGACCCCTTCGATGAGCAAAACTATAACCTCATCGCGCATTGCTGGGATCAGGGCTACGCTATTCCTAGCGGCCAAACTCAGGCGCAGGCATACAACGGATCGTGCGTGGGCACTTCAAGCGCACACGCCTCGGCCAAGTTGGCGCCACAGGACATCCAGCCAAAGTACACGGACACGCAAGGCTGTATCCTGGGCAGAGACCCTAATAACATCAATAACTGCCTGTCCGAGAACGTCGATCTGAACCTGCCCACGAACTTCGGGCAGATGATACAAACCTCGGGGTACCCCTCTGGCCCCTCCGGTTATGGGTACTACGGCTACCAACCAGGTTCTGCAGGACCCATGTACGGCTTCGAACCGAATTCCAACGCCAACGTCACGGGGAACACACCCCTCACGCAACTGGAGTTCTCGCTGACCGGCCCCGTCAGCAGCACCCTCGACCCCGCCCTGAATACCAGGAGCATCAGCATGACCCCGTCCATGGTCGTCTCAGCCACCGGCTCACTCAAGTGCCCTAACGTAGACTGCGTCATCCAGGCGCCGTTCGACGCGGGGGAAGACCCAGCCCTCAACTCCTGTTACACCTACACACCACCAGCCACGATCGGGTGCCAACCGAGCAAGGTCGCTTTCAAGTTCGTCAACTACGCCATCCTGCACGGACTGACGACCGGGCCAGCCTACTACCAACTCGTCGTCAAGAGCGTCGAAGCCTCTCCGTTCGGCTCGCTGGATCCCTTTGCTCAATTTGGCGAGGGCAGCAACGCCTATGGCCTCGCCGTGTGCGATGCGACGCGCGACAACACCTATACCCCTGTCAATGCTGCACCGCTGGGGACCGTTAACGGGAACAATTACGTCACGGCAGACCCGATCAGTACAACCTCCACGTCCGGCGGATGGAACCCCGACTCCTGCCCCAACCCTAATTACACTGTGGCGGGTTGTAGCGACCCACGTCTCGCCGCGCCGGGCCAGTGCGCGCAGATCGCGGGCGAAGGGCTGTTGCCACTGTACAATCTTGTGACCGGAGGCTCGTCGCTCATCCCCCTCGGCTATATCCCGCCCGACCCCGACTACGCCGGCAAGACGATCAGCGTCGACCTGTATGACCCTGGCGACATCTTTACAGCGCCCAGTGACACGCTGCAGAATATCTTCAAATGCCTTTTGCCTACGTCGAGTACCAGCGGTTCCGTGCCCGCAAACAGCATGGAAGTGCTCACTCCAGCAGGTGATCTACAATGTGCAAGCCCCAACCATATCGATGGGCACACGAACACCGCGGGGACCAACGCGCCGCAGTGCGGCAGCCTGTCGTATAGCTACTCCGCCTCACGCGACTATGACCCGTCGAACTACACCAGCGCCGGCCCAACACAAGCGACAGCCTACCAGCCGCTCGACGTTGGCAGCACGTCAGGCAACAATAGCCGCCACTTTAACGGCTCCTGGGTTCACATCAAAATTGGCATCCCCTCGAACTATGCGCAAATGGTCAACGGTGACACTGGCCAGAACAACGGCTTCGGCGGCTACTGGAAGGTGCTCTACCGCATCGGCGGTAACTCCGACGACATCACGACCTGGGCTATGACCATCGAAGGGACCTCCGTGCATCTGGTAACGGACGGCAGCGTCGCGGCGCCGACACCGACTCCGCAATCGGGAGGTGGCGGGTCCACGCCCTCCTGCTGATCGCGGGCGCCCCTCACCCCCGACAACTAATTGACCCTGAGGATCTTCGGGTGCGCCCGACGATTGTGATAGTGCATGCTAGTAGCCTGACCTTGAAAGGTCCTGGCAGGGCACGGACCTTAAAAGGTCGGCGTGAGAGTCCTATGCACGCTGGGTGCGCGCTGGATGAGGGGCCCGTGGAGACCCTTCAGGGGCCGTGCCCTGCTGTGTACATTGCCGATTTTCATCCGTGGGGGCGTCCCGCAGGGACATGACGATCTGCCATGACCATTTGACTATTTATGGTCAGGCGGCAACCACAATCTCGGCGCGCACCGACTCCTGGTGGTTTGTGAATTATACGGCGCCCTACTGGGAGCGCGGGGGCCTGCCCGCCTCGTGTGGTGCTCTAGCGGGAGCGCGGCTGGCGTCCACGACGGTTGGCGCACCGATCCGCGTGGCCGCGACCGAAGCGGGCGGGCCGCCCGCACTCCCAGTCCGACAATTCATAGGCCCTGCCCCGACTCCTCGACTCCTCGACTCCTCCACGGGCTTGACACGACGCGCCGCGCCTTTGCTATAATGCATGGTGCCTACCCTAAGGGGGCGGGTAGGGGCGATTGGCTCAGTTGGTTAGAGCGCCGCCTTGACATGGCGGAGGTCAGTGGTTCGATTCCACTATCGCCCACTCCCACGCGGGCCAGAGATAGCGTTACGCGATGTACGATGTAGCGGGTCCCTCGCCCGTTTAGGACCGACCGGACACGCCGGCGGCGGATCGCGGCAACAGAGAGATGGGCCACCGGCTGCAAGCCCGTCCACGAGCGATTCCCGCTTGGTACCACCGGTCAAGCCCTGCGCGCCGAGCCCACCCCCACGCGGGACGTAGGCGCGCACGCCGGCCCGCGTTACAGGCCCTTGAGCGACGGCGCGCCTCGTCCACGTTTCTGATGGGTCGTTGCCGTAACGTGGGTGGAACCGCGGGAGACCTCCTCTCGTCCCTGTTGGGACGGGAGGTTTTTTGTTTTATGCACCACTTCTCCCCTCTCCCGCGCACGGGAGAGGGGTCGGGGGTGAGGGAGACCATGATGAACGAGACCTACGAAGACACGCCGCTCTACGCCATGCGGCACAGCGCGGCCCACGTGATGGCCGAGGCCGTGCTCAAGATGTTCCCCGAGGGCAAGCTGGCCATCGGCCCGCCCATCGAGAACGGCTTCTACTACGATTTCGACCTGCCGCGCCCGCTGACGCCCGACGACCTCGGCGCCATTGAGGCGGCCATGCGTGAGCGCGAGGCGGCGGCCAGTCCCTTCGAGTACCGCGCTATCACGCCCGAGGAGGCCCGCGCGCTCTTCCACGACCAGCCCTATAAGCTCGAGCTGATCGACGGCATCGTGGCCCGCGGCGAGACGGTCAGCGTCTACCATCACGGCGACTTCACCGACCTCTGCCGCGGCCCGCACGTCCACGACACCGGCCAGCTCGGCGCCATCCGGCTGATGTCGGTCGCCGGGGCCTACTGGCGCGGCGACGAGCACAAGCCCATGCTGCAGCGCATCTACGGCGTGGCCTTCCCCACCCAGGAGGAACTCGACGCCTACCTGGAGCGGCTGGAAGAGGCCAGGCGCCGCGACCACCGCCGCCTCGGCAAAGAGCTTGGCCTCTTTGTGTTCAGCGACCTCGTGGGCCCGGGCATCCCGCTGTTCCTGCCCAAGGGCGAGACGCTGCGCCACACCATGGAAGGGTACGTGCGCGAGACGCAGACACGCCACGGCTACCAGCACGTCTGGACGGGCCACGTGGTCAAGGAGGACCTCTACCGCCAGTCGGGCCACCTCGAGCACTACCGCGACAGCATGTTCCCGCCCATGGTCGACGGCGACGACCGCTACCGGCTCAAGCCCATGAACTGCCCCTCGCACATGACCCTCTACAAGGCCGAGCTGCACAGCTACCGCGACCTGCCGCTGCGCTACGCCGAGTTCGCCACGCTCTACCGCTACGAGAAGTCGGGCGAGCTCAACGGCCTCACCCGCGTGCGCTCGCTGACGCAGGACGACTGCCACATCTTCTGCACGCCGGCCCAGATCGGCGAGGAGTTTGGCCGCGCCCTGGACCTGATCACCGAGGTGCTCGATGCCTACGGCTTCCAAGACTACCACGTCGACCTCTCGCTGCCCGACCTCGCCGACAAGGCCAAGTATGACGTGGGCGACCCCGACACCTGGGTCGCCGCGGAGCGGGCGCTGCGCGAGGCTATGGACGCCAAGGGCATGCAGTACACACCGGTGGTCGGCGAGGCGGCCTTTTACGGACCCAAGGCCGACTTCATGGCGCGCGACGTGCTGGGCCGCCAGTGGCAGCTCTCCACCATCCAGGTCGACATGATCCAGCCCGCGCGGCTGGACCTGGAGTATATCGACGAGGACGGCGAGCGCCGCACGCCTGTGGTGCTGCACCGCGCGGTGACGGGCTCGACGGAGCGCTTCATGGGCGTGATCATCGAGCACTTCGCCGGCGCCTTCCCCGTCTGGCTGGCCCCCGTGCAGGCGGTCGTGGTGCCGATCTCCGACCGTCACATCGACTACGCCCGCCACGTCTCGCGCGTGCTGACCGAGGCGGGCCTGCGCGTGGAGGTCGACGGGCGGAGCGAGCGCATGCAGGCCAAGATCCGCGACGCTCAGATGCAAAAAGTCCCCTACATCCTGGTGGTAGGAGACAAAGAGGCGGCGGGGCAGGCCGCGGCGGTGCGCCTGCGCACCAATGAGAACCTTGGCGCCCTGCCCGTGACCGAGGTTCGCGAGCGCATGCTGGAGCACATCGAGACCAAGAGCCTCAGCCTGTAGCACCAAACCCAGGCCGAGCGCGTGCGTTGATGGCGGCGCCGGTACTTTCAGGGGATAGTCCACCCTGTCAATAGGGCCTATAACTGGGACATGACGGCCGACAGGGACATGCGCGCCACGGGAGCGCCGCGGGCAGACGGCTGGCGAAGGGCTACCCCATGGGACACGACACGACCGCGACCATGACTACCGGCGCGATGGCCACTGCGGCGCCGGCGCGCTATCTGACCTCGGGCCAGGCCGCGGCGCGCCTGAACATCAGCGCGAAGACGCTGCTACGCGCCGCGCACCGGGGCGACATCGTCCCCGCCCATTACACGCCGGGTGGGTGCGCCCGCTTCCGGCCCGCCGACGTGGATGCCTTTGCCCGCTACCTGGCAGGGAAAGGCGTGGCGCGGACGCTCGCCCAGGACGAGGGCGGGAAGCGGGACCGGGATAGGGACCGGGACGGCCATGTCCGCTAAGCGAGGAACGGGCCTGAGCATCCGTTCCCTTCTGTTCGCCGGCTACCTCTGCGGGCTGGCGCTGCTGCTGCTGGCCTGGGCCGTGGCGACGGCGGGCACGGGCGCCCTGCGCGCCAACTATGCCTACACCGTGCATACTACCGACGCCCTGACTGATGTCGTGCTCCAGGGCAGCAAGCTACGCGACGATGAGGAAACCGGCCTGCGCGGCTACCTGCTCACCGGGCAGCGCCAATTCTTGCAACCCTACCTCGCCGCGCAACCGCTGCTCGCGACCCTGCGCCAGCAAATCATGGCGCTGTCCGCCGCCGAGCCAGAGCTCCGCTCTGTCCTGCTAACCCGGCTCCGCCTCGCCGACGCCTGGGACCTGTGGGCGCGGGGCGTGCTGGCGCATCCCGTCGCCATCCCCCATCCGGCGCCGGCGATCATCGCCCAGCAGGAGCACGGCAAAACTCTCTTCGACCGCTACCGCGCCGCGACCGCCCAATTGCTCGTCCTCCTCGACCGGAACCGTCAGGACAACTTCGCCGCGGGGCTGGCCCAGTTGTCCGCCGTGAACCGGACCTTCGTCGTGTTGTTTGCCAGCGCGACGGCAATGCTCACGCTGCTCGGGTGGCGGGCCACGCGCGCCGTGACGCGGCCCCTGGATAGTCTTGGCCGCGCGGCCCAGGCGATCGGGCAGGGCGAGTTGGCGCGCCCCGTGGCCGTGCGCGGCAACCGCGAGTTCACGCGCCTGGCCACCAACATGGACGTGATGCGCCGGCAGCTTGCCGCGCGCGAAGAGGCTCTGCGCGCGCGAGAGGCGGAGTTAGCCGCCTCCGAGGGACAGTTGTGCGCGGTCTACGGGACCATGGCCTGCGGCGTGGTGGTGGTGAATTCCGACGGCACGATCGCCGAGGCGAATGCGGCGGCGTGCGGCATCCTGGGCGTGCCGCGCGACGCGCTGGTCGGGCGGACCCTGGCCGAGACCACCGGCTCATCCGCCCGCGAGGACGGCTCCGCCCTGCCGCCAGCCGAGCGGCCCTCCGGCCGCGCGCTGACCACGGGGCAACCCGTGCGCGACGTGGCGTTCCGCCTGACGCGCCTGGATGGCGCGGTCCGCTGGCTGAGGGCCGACGCCGTGCCGCTACTGGACGAACGGGGGGCGGTACGGCAGGTCGTCTCCAGCTTCGTCGACGCCACCGCGAGCCGGGAGGCCAGGGCGGCGCTGCACATGGTCGAGGAGCGGTTGCGCATGGTCGTCGACAACGCGCCCATCCTGCTGTCCGCCCTCGACCGCGACGGCGTGTTCACGCTCGCGGAGGGCAGAGGATTGGCCATGCGTGGACATACGAGCGCCTCGATCGTGGGCCGCTCCATCTTCGACCTCTACGCGGGCGTCGCGCCGGTCCAGGAGGGTGTTCGCCGCGCGCTGGCCGGCGAGACCGTGGCCACGACCGCCGACCTCGCGGGCATTGCCTTCGAAACGCACTATACTCCGCTGCGCGACGCCAATGGCGCGGTGACCGGCGTCATCGGGGTCAGCACCGACGTGACCGAGCGCCTGCGGGCGGCGGAGGCGCTGCGGGCGAGCGAGGAGTTGCTGCGCACCGTCATCACCAACGCGCCTCTGCTCATCTTTGCCCTGGACCGCGACGGAGTGTTTACCCTTTCGGAAGGCCAGGCCCTGGCCAAACTGGGGCTGGCCCCCGGCGAGGTCGTCGGCCTGTCCGTGTTCGAGGCCTACCGCGCCTACCCGGACGTGCTGGGGTATGTCCACCGTGCCCTGGCCGGCGAGACGGTGAGCTACACCAGTGACGTGGGCGGCGGCATGTGGGACAACCTGCTGACCCCTTTGCGCGACGAGGCGGGCGCGGTGGCCGGCCTGATCGGGGTCAGCGTGGATGTCGCCGAGCGCGGCGCGGCGGAAGAGGCGCTGCGGACCGAGTTAGGGCGCCAGGCAGCCGTCGTGTCGATCCAGCAGGCCGTGGCCACGGCAAAGGCCGGGCCGGACGCGCTGATGGCCCTCATCGCTGGCTGCGCGCAGGAGCTGACGCGCGCCGCCGGGGCAGTGGTCGAACTGGTGGAGGCAGAGGAAGTGGTCTATCGGGCCGTGTCGGGGACCATGGAGGGCTATCTGGGCACGCGGCTGCCCCTGGTAGGGACGCTCTCGGGCCTCTGTGTGCGGACCGGGGAGGCCCTGCGCTGCGACGACGCGGCGGACGACCCGCGCACCGATCCCGCCACGTGCCGCCGCCTCGGCATCGGCTCGATGGTGACCGTCCCACTGCACGGCCAGGGCCGGGTCATAGGCGTCCTCAAGGTGCTGTCGCCGTCCGCCCACGCCTTCGCTGAGCCCGATGTCCAGGCCTTGCAACTCGTCGCCGGTCTGCTCTCGGCGGCGCTGGGCCAGGCCCAGGCTTTCGCAGCCCTGCACGAGAGCGAGCAGCTCCTGCAGACCGTGATCGGCAACGCGCCCATCGTGCTCACGTCGGTCGACACGGACGGCATCGTCACCTTTTCCTCGGGGAGCAGCCTGGGACGGATCGGGTGGGCGCCGGGCAGCACCATCGGTCTCCCCATCGCCGACGTCCTCGCCGACACCCCCCAGGAGCTGGAGCACGTCCGTCGCGCGCTGGCGGGCGAGGCTACCACCGCCGTGGTCCCCCTCGACGGCCTGGTCTTCGAGGCGCGCTACGCGCCGTTACACGACGGCGGGCGCGTGGTCGGCGCCATCGTCGTGTCCACCGACGTCACGGAGCGCGCGGCAGCCGAGGCGGCGCACAGGCGGAGCGAGGATCGCTATCGCCAACTGGTCGAAATGGCCCAGGAGGGCATTTGGGAGATGGACGCTAAGGGCCGTACAACCCGCGTCAACCGTAAGATGGCCGAGATGCTCGGCTACACGCCCGATGAGATGGTGGGCCGGCCGCTCATCGCCTTTATGGATGAGGAGGGGCAGGCGACGGTGGCCGCCACGATGGAGCGCTATCCGGACGGGCACGCGGAGCCGCGGGAGTACAGCTTCGTCCGCCGAGACAGGTCGACGATGTGGGCGCTGCTCACGACGGTCGGTCTCCACGACCCGGACGGACGGCGCATCGGCTCGTTCTCCATGGGCGCCGACATCACCTCGCGCAAGGAAGACGAACGGCGCCTGGCGCACCGGGCCCACCACGATCCGCTGACCGGGCTGCCTAACCGCGCCCTGCTGGACGACCGGTTGGCTCAGGCGCTCATCCTGGCGCAGCGCGACGCCATTCCGCTGTCGCTGCTGCTGCTCGACCTCGACGGCTTCAAGAGGGTCAACGACACCCTGGGCCACGAGGCCGGCGACCTGCTGCTACAAGAGGTTGCCCGGCGGCTGCAGGCCACCCTACGCGCCTCGGATACGGTGGCGCGGCTGGGCGGCGACGAGTTCGCCGTGCTGCTGCCGGGCACGGACGAGGAAGGGGCGGTCGTGACCGCGAACAAGATCCTGGCCGCGCTGACCATGCCGATCAGGGTGGGCGCCAGCGTGGAGGTGGGCGCCAGCGTGGGCGTCGCGCTACGGCTGGTGGGCAGTGGCGACAGCGAACAGGCCGCGGCTCTGCTACGGCGGGCCGACGCGGCAATGTATCGGGCCAAGCGCACCCGTTGCGGCTATGCCGTCTACACTCCGGGCGTGGATGACACCAGCGATGCTAGCCCTGTGCTGGACGCCATAGCTGAAGTGACGGCGGAGCCGCGCCGCTAAGCGCGGGCGCCGGTCGTTGCCGTGTTCGTGAGCAACGCGGGCCCAGCGCGCCGAGCCGGATAGCAGAGGCAAGCAAGGCTGGCGGAGCGCCCCACAAACAGGCGGCTAGTACAGCTTGGCGTAGATAAGTTTGCGTTCGGCAGCGGCCTGCGACTGAAGTCGCATGGCAAACCACGAACACTGAAGTGTCGTGGAGGACCATATGCATCGCCAAGATGTTTCGGCCAGCAGGTACTAGCGCGAGCCCTGGATCGAGCCCGGTTGCGGGTACCCCGTGGGAAAGGCCGGCGCGGCGTGCTGGCTATGCCCCGCATGGACGTCATCAATGCAGCGAGCGAAGTCGTCGAGATCGAACGGCATGGCCAGATACGCGCCCGCCAGTGCGCCCTCCAGCAGCGGCGATCGCACTGGTGGCGGCAAGATGGCAACCACGGGGATGGCGACCGTCCAGGGGTCGGCGCTCAAACTCTGACGGACAGCCGCGACGAGAGCGTCCGACGCGACGACGGCAAGGACGACAAAGGCTGGTTGCAGTGCCCGCGCGCGCCCTTGCGCCGATGCCGGCGGGCTCATGGTGGCGCTATATCCCATCTCCCGCAACATCTCGGCGAGGACATCGCCCAATGGCCGATCGTCGGCCACGACAAGCGCGCGGCCTCTCAGTGCGCTCTTCGCCCCGTGCGCTCCCTCATCCATGCTCGTGCCCTTCTCCCGCTCCACGATATCGTCTATCCTCACCACCCGCCACGTCTATAGCACTATCCGTGCTACACATCGCTCATTCTACCATCCCGCGCACCATTCATTCTACCATCCTACAACCCACTCATTCTACACATCATACGATGGGCGAGCCTCTCTGGATCACAGCAGGCATGGAGATGCACCGTTGCGCGTCAAGGCGGAACACTCAGGGGCGCGCATGCCCTGCTCGTGCTGGCCCGTCCAGGGCGGACCTGGACGGGCCAGCCCAATTGTGTCATTGTCGCCGCCGCGCTCACTCTCCTCGTCGGCGTCGTGACCCAGACGACAAGGAAAGGAGATGACTGACGCCGCGCAACCGCGGATGGGCCGGCCGTTGGATCTGCACCCGGAGCCGGTGGACGTGGGCGCGCTGGCGCGCAAGACCGTGCGCATGGTGGCCGAGGCGGGAGGAGCGGCCGAGGGCGACGTGGTGATGGACGCGCCGCCGGGCATCATGGCGGCGAGCGACCGCCGGCGGCTGGAGCGCGCCGTGTGGAATATCGTGGGCAACGCGCTCAAGTACAGCCCACGAGGAGCGGGGGGAGAGGAGGGCGCGCCCGTGCAGGTAGCCGTGCGCGGGGACGGCGCCTGGGTGGTCATCGTGGTGCGCGACCGGGGCGTGGGCATCCCCGCCGACGAACTGCCGCACATCTTCGAGCACGTCTACCGCGCGTCGGCCGCCGGAAAAATCGTGGGGACCGGCATCGGACTGGCGGGGACAAAGGCCATCGTCGAGCAGCACGGCGGGCGCCTGGACGTCGAGAGCCTCGTCGGACAGGGCACAACCGTCACCATGCGGCTGCCACGCGCGCCCATCAGCCTGGACGGCGCGATCGATGCGGTAGAGTGAGGAAGCGGCCTACGCGCCGCGCACCCGCGCCGCGTGGATATAGCCCGCGCCCGACCCGGTCGACCCCAGACGCAGGCGATAAGCGTAGCGGTCGGCGCGGTAGTAGGCGACGACCTGCTCCACGGCGCGCCCGTCGGCGCTGAACGTCACGCGGTCGACCTTCAGCAACGCCAGCCCACGCTTGCACTCCAGCAAGCGCGCCTGCTCGACGGTTGCCGTCGCGGCCTCAATGAGCTGATCGGCGTCGACCAGACGGATGCCGCGACGCGCAAGCAGCGCGTGCAGCGAGCCGGCGTAGTCCTCGGCCGGCGCCAGCCCGACCCATGGGGCCAGGTGGGAGTACATCAGGCCGACGGGGTTATCGTCGGCCAGCCGCAGGCGGTCCAGGCGCAGGACGACCTCGCCCTCCCCGATCCCGAGGCGCGCCGCGACGTGCGGGGGAGCGACCTCCAGCGCGACGGAGAGCACGCGCGCTGAGGGCGCCAACCCTTGTTGCCGCACCTCGTCGGAGAAGCTGATCAACTCGGGCAAGGTTTCCTGCAGTTTCGGCCGCGTCACGAAGGTCCCGCGCGGCCGCTCGAGGCGCAGCAACCCATCGCCGACCAGGCTCCTGACGGCCTGGCGAATCGTGGCCCGGCTGACCCCGAACAGGCGCTGCAACTCCTCTTCCGTGGGGATCGCGTCGCCCGGCTTCAGCGCCCCGCTCACGATACGTTGGCGCAGCGCCTCGGCCACCTGATAGTAGAGCGCCAGGGGCCTGGAGCGGTCGAGGGGCGGGACATCGAACGGCGGCATGACGGATACCTGCTCTCATCTTCTCTTCGGACGATCGTCAGTACGATCATACTATCGGCTGCCGCGCCCTGTCAACTCGTCAGGGCTCCTCAAAGTGGGCCTGCGACTGAAGTCGCAGGGCAAACAGACGGCGACTAAAGTCGCTCGGACGGTCGATCCGAAGACACTTTAAGTGTCCGTGGTGTGCCATGCGACTTCAGTCGCAGGCCGCGCTCACAATCGTCAGGGCTCCTCAACTCGGGGTGGATCTTGACAAGCAAGGGCGATCGCGCGTATGCTAGTCCTATTCCAAGGTACGTACGATAGGCTGATGTCGCGGGCGCCATTGGCGCAAGGAACCGGATGTCGCATGGAGCGGCGCGCGCGACGCGCGGTCGTCGCGGTGAGGGCAGGAGGCACAGAGCAGATGACAACCGTGGCGCACGACAGGTATCTCCGCGGCGAGCGCGCGCGCGCCCGCCTGGCGCGCCTGGATACCGGGGCCATCCTCAAGCGTTTTTTCTTCTGCGAGGAGGCGCTGATCCGCGGGCAGGCCGCCTGGATCGCGGCCATCGCTCAGCACGAGGCCAAGCTGGCCGTCCCCCGCTTTGTCTGGGAAGACGCGCTGGCGGCGGGCGAGTTGCGCCGCCGCGTGTTCGAGCTGCGCTACCCCAGCCGCTTGATGGAGATCGGCGACGACGCGCCCCTCATCCGCCTCTACGAGGACGCCCGTCACGCTCCGCACGCCGCCGCCTATCTGCACGCCCTCGCCCACGCGCTGATCCCCGCGCTGGCAGGGGCCTACCGCGCCTACCTCGCCGTGGCCGACGACCTGGGCGATGGACCGACCAGGCGATTCCTGGCCCTGGCCGCGCACGAGAAGGAACGCCAGGCCCAGGAGTTGGCTCCCCTCGTCGAGGCCATGTTCGCGGCGGAGCCAGGGGCGCGCGATACGGCGGAGCGATGGACATCCGCCATCCGCGACCGTTTGGAGGCCGTCGGCGGGGTCACGCTCGATACCCCACGTGACAGCGCCACACCAGGCCCCCTTCCGGGCGCCGTGCCCTTTGCCCTGGCCCAGACGCCGGCGCGTGACCCCCGCTTCCACCTGGGGCGTTTCTACTGGCCCGACAACGTCGACCCGTCCTATCCCTACGGCGACGGCATCAGCCTGCAGTTGCGCAGCGCCGTCAGCCACCTCAACGAAGTCTGGGCTGTCGAGACCGCCGGCGCCATCCTTGATGCGTTCTCCGAGCCGCTGGGCTGGGACTTCGTGGCCGACGCAGCGCGCTGGCTCTACGACGAGAGCCGCCACACCCTGATGGGCTGGACCCGTCTGCGCGACTGGGGCTTCGACCCCGCCGAGCTGCCGCTGGGCTCGTACATCTATGACAGCGCCCGCGGCCAGGACCCGCTGTACCGCCTGGGCATGCTGCATTTCTTCGAGACCAAGAACATCGGCAAGAAGACAAAGCGCGCCGAGGCCTTCGGCGCCTACGGGGACACCGCCAGCCAGCACGACATGGAGTTTGACTGGGCGGACGAGGGTATGCACGCGGCCTATGGCAAGCACTGGCTGGTGGAGTTGGTCAAGGCGCGCGGCTTGCCGCCGGAGACGCTGGACACCATCCACGACCGCTGCAGTGAGCTCGTCGACAGCGTCGTCGCCGCGGCAACGGAAACGGAGGTGGCGGACATCCGCGACGTCACCGCGCGCCTGCTGGCGCACGCGCAAGACCTGGCCGCCGAAACCGCGACCGCCTGATAATTGTCTCCAATAGGTGAAAAGAGAGGATACACGATGACGACGCAGGCCGAGCGCACCTACGCCACGCCGTTCGGGGAGTTGACGCGCGCCCAACTGGCCAGGCGCGTCCAGTACACCCTGGTTGCCCCCGACGCCACGCGCGATGACATCGTGCGCCACCTGGAGCGTTGCGCCGCCTACGGCGTCGACGCGGCCATGATCGCGCCCTGCTGGGTACCCCTGGGCAAGGAGGTCTTGCGCGGGACGGGCGTGAAGGTCGCCACGGCCATCAGCTTCCCCATGGGCAACGACAGCGTCTGGAGCAAGGTGATGCAGATCCGCGAGGCCCTGGCGCTGGGGGCGGACGAGATCGACTTCCAGCCCAACATCGGCTTCCTGCTCAGCGGCATGGAGGACGCCTGCCGCGACGAGATGGCGCAGATCGTGCGCGCGGCGGACGGGCACGTCGTCAAGGCCATGCTCGAGTTCGGCCTGCTGCACTCACCGGAGCAAAAACGCCTGGCCGGGCGGCTGGCCGACGAGGTCGGCGTGCAGTGGGTCAAGCAGTCCAGCGGCTGGGGCAAGGGCGGCATCCCGGCCACGGCCGAGGACGTGCGGCTGCTGCGCGAGACGGTGCGGCACGCCCGCGTCAAGGCCTCCGGTCGCGTTAACTCGCCCGAGCGCGCCATTGAGATGTTCGAGGCCGGCGCCGAGTTGATCGGCACCAGCACCGCGCACGACATCCTGGGCGAGCTCTAGCCTATCCTTCCCGCGACCAACAGCGGATCGCGGCGACGCCCCAAGGAGGTGGCGCGTATGGACAATACGGGCACGGACGCGGGCACGGACGCGCGCGGCAACGGCGCGGCGCGGCAACGGCGCGGCGCGCATCGTGGTCATCGGGAGCTACGCCATCGCCCTGGTGATGGACGTCGACCGGCTGCCGCGCGAGGGCGAGACCCTCCTGGCGCGCAATTTCCGGCACACCTACGGGGGCAAGGGCTCGGACATGGCCGTGCAGGCCGCCCGCCTCGGCGCCAGGGTGCGCTTCGTCGGCTGCGTCGGCGCCGACGATTACGGCCGCGACTTCGCCGCCCTGCTGGCCCGAGAGGGCATCGGGGCCGACAACCTGCGTGTCAGCGCCGAGCGCGCCACGGGCGCCGGCTTCATCATCAAGACGCCGGGCGGGGCCAACATGATCACGGTCGACATGGGCGCCAACGAGTTGCTGGGGGCGGCCGACCTCGCGGCGGCGGACGAGGCCATCACCCGCTGCACGGTGCTGCTGGCCCAACTGGAGATCCCGCTCCTGACGGCGCTGGAGGCGGCGCGCAGCGGGCGGCGGCACGGCCTGCGCGTCATCCTGAACCCGGCGCCCGCCCGGGACCTGCGCGCGGTCGACCTCTCGGACATCGACATCCTGACGCCCAACGAGACCGAGGCCCGCGTCGGCCTCGGCCTGGCGCCGGACGATCCCGCGTCCGACGAGGACATCGGGCGGCGCCTGTTACGCCGTGGCTGCGGGGCCGTGGTGCTCACACTGGGCGAGCGCGGCGCGCTCATCGTTGAGTCAGCCGGAACGACGACAGTCCCCGCCCCGGCCGTCGACGCCGTGGACACCACCGGCGCCGGCGACGCCTTTAACGCGGGGCTAGCGACCGCGCTGGGGGAGGGGCGGCCATTGGAAGATGCCGTGGCCTACGCCAACGCCACGGCGGCGCTCAGTTGCACCAAAGCGGAGACCGTCCCGTCCTACCACCGCCGCGACGACGTGGACCGCCTCTTCGGCCGTTGGCCTGACCCTGAAGGGTCATGGCAGGGACGAGACCTTAAAAGGTCCGGGCAGGTTGGCGTGTAGATACCGCCGTGCCGACCCTTCAGGGTCCGTCCCTGCCATGACCTTTCAAGGTCAGGCGGCGCCCACCATGACGATTGAGAGGGAGGAGAGATGAGAGGGCAACGCATCCTACACCCCGAGCTGGCCAAAGCGGTCGCCAGCATGGGCCACCAGGACATCCTGCTGGTCACGGACGCCGGCTTCCCCATCCCGCGTGACGCCTGGCGTATCGACCTGGGCTTCTACGCGGGGCTGCCTGACGTGCTGGATATCCTGCGCGCGCTGCGCCAGGAGATTTTCGTCGAGGAGGCGCATATGGCCGCTGAGGTCGAGACACACAATCCGCGCCTCTACGCCGCCTTGCAGGACATCTACACCGGCAGCGGCGCCGATTTCGTCGCCACCACGCACGAGCGCCTGATCGCCGAGACGGCGCCGCGCGCCAAGGCCATCGTGCGTAGCGGATCGCTCAACCCCTGGGCCAACGTCGCGCTGGTCTGCGGCGCCGATCCCTTCGCCTGGTTTACCGAGGACAGCGGCACGACGATCCTGCCGGCCTACGTCGAGCGACGGCGACGTATCGAAGAGGGAGTGATACCAACGATGTGAACCGCGACAGCCACTGCACGGTCGTCCATACCCGATGAATCAACGGTCTATCGCATTGATGCTTAACCGACTGGAGAGTGGAGAACATTCCCATGAGCAATGACGCTACCGATACGCGCGATGGCCAACCGTCGCGTCGCGATTTCCTGAGTACCAGCGCCAAGGTTGGCGCGGGCGTGGCTCTGGCCGGGGCCGGAGTGGAGCTGGCCTCGCCTCGGATCGAGGTCAGGGCCGCTGGCACGGTGCTGAACTACATCGGCATCCTCGATCAACTGCAGCCCCAGGGGCCGGTGGACCAGATCGCGGCCTTTGAGCGGCAGAATCCGGGCGTCAAGGTCAACTGGATTAAGTCCCCGCAGACGGGCGGCGCGGACGCCTACCACGACAAGCTGGTCACCCTCTTCTCGTCGCAGGACTCCGGTATCGATGTCGCCGACTCGGACGTCATCTGGCAGGCGCAGTGGGCGCCGGCCGGTTGGGTCGTGCCGCTCGACGATCTGATGCCGCCGACGCTCCGCGCGCAATACGCGCCGGGCATGATCTTTGCCGACACCATCAACAGCCATCTGTACGCGATCCCGTTCTATAACGACGTGGGCCACCTGTTCTATCGTAAGGACATCCTGGACGCCAATGGGCTCGAGCCCGCCAAGACCTGGCAGGAACTGGCCGCTCAGTGCGTCCGGCTGCGGGCCAAGTATCCCAAGATGATCGGCTTCGTCGCCTCGTACCAGAAGGGCCAGCAGTTGATCTGCAACTTTCTGGAGTATGCCTGGAGCAACGGCGGCGATGTCCTCGACGCGAAGAACAACGTCATCATCAACAGCGCGCAGAACATCGAGGCGCTGCAGATCATGGTCGACTACGTCAACAAGCACAAGATCACCCAGCCCGGCATCGTCAGCATGGAGCTGGACACGGGGCGCCAGCTCTTCACGAACGGGCACGCCATCTACCATCGCAATTGGGGCTATGCCTATGCGACCTCGCAGGCCAGCCCTGCGGTGCGGGGCAAGGTGGGGGTCACCTATCTGCCGACGTTCCCCGGCGGCGCGTCACACTCCTGCCAGGGCGGCTGGCAGTACGTGGTGAACAAGTACGGCAAGAACGTGGAACTGGCCAAGAAGTTCGTGCTCTTCATGGGCGGGCCTGCCGGGGCCACGGACCGCACGCTGCACGGCTCCTTCCCTCCGGCCTACCTGCCCGCCGACTATGACAAGGCCGTGGTGGCCAAGTATCCCGCCTATCCGATCATCGTCAAGCAGGCCACCACGGCCAAGTCGCGCCCCAAGACGCCGTTGTACACCCAACTCTCGCAGGCGACCGAGGCGGAATTGACCAACGCAATCGTGGGCAGCAAGTCGGCCAAGAAGGCGCTCGACGACGCGGCCGCGCAAATCCAGAGCGTCCTGTCCAACCAATAGGCGTCTCACCAGGGTCATGTCGTTCTCGGCCGGCAGAGGCCATCGACGGGGTAGGGGCGTATTGCATACGCCTTGGTCGTGCCCACCAGGGCGTATGCAATACGCCCCTACCCCCAACGATCAACGGTGAAACGAACCTGTGGCCTGACACACGCCATACCTACATAGCGCGCGAGGGGGGCCGTCGTGACCGCACCATCCACTCCCGTCTCTGCCACGGTAGAGCGGCCGTACGCGCCGAGACCGGGCAGGATCGCCCGTATACGCCTGTATGGCCTCAGTCCGAGCCAGTTGGCGTGGACGTTCTTCCTGCCCACGGTGATCGTCATCTGCGCCGTGCTCGGCTATCCGGCCGTGCGGGTGATCTGGATGAGCCTGCATCTGATCAGGTTGGACGAGCCCTGGCTGGGCCAGCCCTGGGTCGGGTTCAAGAACTACGATTGGGCCCTTCATGACACCGTGTTCTGGAGTTCGTTCGCGACATCGCTGTACTTCACGGTTGGCTCGGTCATGGCGGAGACCATATTGGGGCTGGTTATCGCTCTGGTAGTCAACGAATCGTTCCCCGGACGGGGGCTGATGCGGGCGGCGATGCTGGTGCCATGGGCCATCCCGGCCATCGTCTCCGCCCGCATCTGGCAGTGGATGTACACGCCGGTGGTGGGACCGTTCAACGGCCTGTTGAGCGGCCTCCACATCACCAATGCGGTCTTCGATCCGCTGAGCAGCCCCATTCAGGCCATGCCGGCGATGATCCTGGCCGATACCTGGAAGAACACGCCGTTCACGGCGCTGCTGTTATTGGCCGGCTTACAGGTGATTCCGGCTGAACTGTACGAGGCGGCGCACATGGACGGGGCCTCCGCTATCGCCCGTTTCCGCGTCATCACCATCCCCCTGGTTAAGGGTAGCCTGGTGGTGGCGCTGCTCTTCCGCACGCTGACCGCGTTCCAGACCTTCGACCTCGCCAAGGGCTTGACCGACGGGGGACCGGGCATTGCCACGGAACTACTGGCCTTACACGCCTACCGTGTGATGTTCAGCTTCGTCAACTTTGGCCGGGGCGCCGCCCTCGCGGTGCTGATGACGCTGGTCTGCGCCGTTATCACCATCGTCTACGCGTCGCAACTGAAACTTGAGGAGGCGTGAGAATGGCCACGGTCACGGCTCGCACATCGACACGGCGTCCATCCAGGCAGCGGTCGGCGCTCCATCCGTCGCGGATGCGCCTGGTCCTGCTGTGGACATTGAACGTCCTGTTCCTGCTGTTCTTCCTGTTCCCCTTCTACTGGCAGACGATCACCGCATTCAAGCCCGACGCCGAGATTATGTCGTCGCCGGTGGAGTGGTTTCCCAGCCGCCTGGACCTCAGCCACTTCCAGTCGGTCTTTACCAACTTCGGGTTCGGCCGCAACATCGTGAACAGCATCGTGGTGGCGGGCCTGACCACGCTGCTCTGTCTGCTGTTCGGCATCTTCGCGGCCTACGCGATCGCCAAGCTGCCGCTGCCCGCCAAGCGACCGATCATGATCGGCGTCGTGGTAATGGTCACCTTCCCCGGTATCGCCCTGGTGGCGCCGCTGTTCATCCTGCTGCGCGGCCTGGGCTGGACGGATACCTATCTCGCGTTGATCATCCCCTACGCGGCCTTTTCGCTGCCTTTCACCGTCTGGGTCTTGACCAATTTCTTTCGCGACATCCCCTCCGATTTGGCCAGGCAAGCGGAGGTCGATGGCTGCTCGCCGCTGCAGGCGCTGTTTCGGGTGATCCTGCCGCTCGCGGCGCCGGGTCTGGTCACGGCCGGCTTGCTGGTGTTCATTGGCGCCTGGAACGAGTTCTTGTTCGCCTTCACCTTCACCTCCAGCTCCAACGCCATGACGGTGCCGGTGGCGATCGCGGGCTTCAGCGGGGATCACACGGTGCCCTGGGGCGAGATCATGGCCGGCTCGGAACTGGTCACGCTGCCGATCATCGTCCTGGTGTTGCTGTTCCAGCGCCGCATCGTGCAAGGGCTGACCGCGGGCGCTACTAAAGGTTGATCACTTCATTAGTGGAAAGGACGCCCTCACCCCCTGGCCCCCTCTCCCGTGCGCGGGAGAGGGGGGAACGGAGATCCAACGAGGGTGAAACACGGCCGCTTAGCTAGGAGGACATAGACGCGATGCAGCTTGGTATCTTTTCGAACGTGGTCGGCGGCGAGAGCCCCGAGGAGGTGGCGGCGAAGACCCGCGCCTATGGTCTTGAGGCGGTACAATTCATCCCCGCGGCCTCCGGGATCGGCTTTGGCTTCGACAAGCCCGCGTTGGGCGACGATTTCCCCCGCTGGGCGGCTGCCTACCGCGCCGAAGGCGTGGAAATCGCGGGCGTGGGCGGCTACATGAACCTGCTGCATCCCAACCCCGACAAGCGCGCCCGGACGGTCGAGACCTTCAAGGATTTCTTGCGCCGCATGCGTCCGCAACTCGGGACGCGGCTGATCTCAACCGAGACCGGCACCTACGCCACCACCTCGGACTGGGATAGCGATCCTCGCAACCGCACGTCGGACGCCTGGGATGGCCTCCGCGCCGTGACCGAGGACCTGGTGCGCGTGGCGGAGCAGGAGGATGTGGTCATCCTCTACGAGCCCTACATCGTCAACATCGCCCATACCCCCGAACTGGCGGCGCGCATCGTGCGCGAGACCAACTCGCCGCACCTGCGCCTGCTGATGGACCCTACCAATTGGTTCGAGGCCGACATGCTCGACCGGGTAACGGGCACGATCGAGCACGGCTTCGCGGTGGAACGCGGCCTGTTCGAGCTGGCGCACGCCAAGGACGTGACCCATCCCACCGGCAATCCCCAGAAGCCCGATCTACCGGCCGCGGGCATGGGCGTGCTCGACTATACCACCTACGTCCGGCTGCTGCGCGAGCATGGCTACGACGGGGCGCTGATCATCGAGCACCTGACCGAGCCGCAAATCCCGGAGACGATTGCCTACGTGGAGCAATTCCTATGACATCTCTACCCTCTCCGCTCTCTCTTGCGCCCGCCGACTATCGCCCCACGCCCCCGCCGCCCGAGGTCGTCCGGTGCTTCGGCATCGGCATCGTTGGCTGCGGCGGCATCGTGCAACAGGCCCATCTCCCCGCCTATCGCGACTTCGGCTACCGCGTCGTGGCCGCCTGCGACGTGGTGGAGGAGCAGGCGCGCAAGGCCGCGACGGATTTTGGCATTTCCTTCGTCACCACGGAGCTCGACGAATTGCTGGCCCGTCCGGACGTGGATGTGATCGACCTGGCGGTCCACGCCAGCCAGCGTCCGGCGCTGGTGGAGCGCATCGCGCGCGCGGGCAAGCCCATCCTCTCCCAGAAGCCCTTCGCGCTGAGCTTTGGCGAGGCCGAGCGCATGGTGCGGATCTGCGCGGAGGCGGGCGTGCCGCTGATGGTGAACCAGCAGGCGCGCTGGGCGCCGGCGCACCGCGCTCTCAAGCTGGTGCTGGAGAGCGGCGTGCTGGGACACCTCTACAGTGTGGCCCACGTCTATCGCTCTTTCCATGATATCCCCGGCTCCTGGTACGCCGCGCTGGAGCACTTCAATATCGTCGATCATGGCATCCACTACATCGACCTCTCGCGGTTCTTCAGCGGGCAGACCCCCGTGCGGGTCAAAGCGACCACCACCATGGTCCCGGGTCAGGCGGCGGTCTCGCCAATGATCTATTCGATCCTCTGCGAGTACGAGCCGGAGAGCGCGCTGATGACCACTCTGCACTTCAACAACATCGTGCGGGCGCCCCAGGCGCATAGTTACGACTGGTACCTCGACGGCACGCTGGGCTCCGTCCGCGCCTCGCAGACCGAGTTGACGCTGGCGCTCAAGGACCACCCCGAGGAAACAAGAGTGGCGCTGAAGGGCGCGTGGTTCCCCGACGCCTTTGGCGGCAGCATGGGCGAGATGCTCACCGCATTGGCGGAGGGCCGCCCGCCCGCGACCAATGGCGCGGACAACCTGAACTCGCTGCGCATCGCCTACGCGGCGGTGGAGAGCAGCGAATCGGGACGCGCGGTCGAGCTTGCATCGATCCGGGGAGCGTAAGCGATGGGCGACGAGGGTCTCGCGTCGGACCCGGATCTCGATCTCGATTTATCTGCCGCGCCTCGGGCGGAAGACCGATGACGGGATCGGGGCCATCGGCGCGGGCTTCATCATGCGCGACGCGCGCCTGGACGCCTATTGCCAGGCTGGCTTCCGGGTGGTGGCGATTGCCTCGCGGCAGCCAGAGCACGCTCAGGAGATCGCGGCAAGGTACGGCATCCCGCGCGTACACGGGGAATGGCGCGCCTTGCTGGCCGACCCAGAAGTGGAGATTGTCGATAGCGCCTTCCCTCCGCACGAACAACCGCTGATCGTGCGGGCGGCGGCGCGCCACGCCGGCCGTATCCGCGGCATCCTGGCCCAAAAGCCGCTGGCGCCCACGCTGACAGAGGTGGCCGAGATGGTGTGGCTGGTGCGTTCCCTTGACAGAGTGAAAAAGGGCGCGGTATAATCCTGCTACCGTAACAAACGGTGGGCTGTACCGGGGAGCGTAACGGCCACCCAGGGGGCGTGCCGAGATAGCTCAGTTGGTAGAGCACGCGACTGAAAATCGCGGTGTCGGCAGTTCGATCCTGCCTCTCGGCACTTATGCGGAAGTGGCTCAGTGGTAGAGCATCTCCTTGCCAAGGAGAGGGTCGCCGGTTCGAATCCGGTCTTCCGCTCTGGAACACCTGATGGTTAGAGGTGGCGGGTGAACAGTCGTTCATCAACCCTCTAACCATTTTGTTGTTTTACGCGGTATACTGTTCCACGCGGCCCGCGGCAACCGGGCGACGTAGCCAAGTGGTAAGGCAGGGGTCTGCAAAACCCCCATCGCCGGTTCGATTCCGGCCGTCGCCTCTCGTCTGACTACTAGTGGGTCAAGCCGCAATTAACGCGGCATTCCCAGGAACCGGGTCATGCTCAGCAGGCCGGGAGGGCATTCCTGGCTCATTTGTAGCGTGACCCCCCTAGCTATCCGATGCGCAGCACGTGGAACGCCTCGGCCAGGGGCAGGCCGGCGGGGGCGCCGATGCGGGCGGCGCGTTCGCGCCAGTCCTCGCGCAGCCGCTCCGGGTCGGGCGTCTGGCTGCGGTGGGCCAGGCGGGCGGTCACCTTGCGCTCAAACGTATCCGAGATGTCGACGAGGGACACCGTGGGGTTGGCGCTTGCAAACAGCCAGGCCTCGCCGACCGCGTGGGACGCCGGACCGTCTTTGAGGCGCTGCGGGAATGAGAGCGGATCGCGAGCCAGCGGGTAGATGGCGTCGAGCACGGCGCGTCCGACCACGCGGTGGTCGCGATGGCACAGGTAGGGCGGGAAAGGGTGCTCGGGGTCGTGGGTGAAGACAACGGCCGGCCGCCAGCGGCGTATCCAGGCCACCAGGTCACCGCGCAGGTGGCGGGTATCCTCCACATCTCCGTCGGGGTAATGTAAGAAGGCCACCTGGGCGATCCCAATGTCTCTTGCCGCGGCAAGCGCCTCCTCCTGGCGGCGCGCGGCGACGGCTTCCGGTCGGTCCGAGGGGTTGTCCGTGCCGTGCTCCCCCGACGTGACCAGCAGTAGCCCCACTACGGCGCCCGCGTCGACGCTACGCGCCAGCGTCCCCGCGCACCAACTCTCGATGTCGTCGGGATGGGCCGCGATAGCCATGATAGGCGCCGCGCTGGGCGGATCAACCCGCGCAATCATACGGTCCCCTGTGGCGCCTGCCGTCCCTCGCTGTCTGGCGCGCCCTCGGCTGACTGCCGTTCCTCGCTTGCCCGCGTTGCCTCGGCACAGCTGGCGCACAGGCCCTCCAGCGAGAGGTGGCGGGGAGTGACCCGCACGCCGTAGCGTTGGGCAAGGTCCGCCGCGAGGCGCTGGAAAGGGTCGTCGTCCAGGTCCACGATGGCGCCGCATCGGCGGCAGACAAGGTGGTGGTGAGCCTGGGCGGCGTTCTCCCAGCGGATCACCTTATCGCCCAGCGCGCCGCGCACGGCCAGCCCGTGCTCCTCGAACGTTTCGAGCGTGCGGTAGACCGTGACCATGTTGACGGCCGGATAGCGCGCCAGCACCGCCGCGTAGATGTCCTCGGCGCTCAAGTGCCCTTGCATCTCTTGCAGCACCTGGAGCACCATGATGCGCGGCGCCGTGATGTTGAGATTGTGCGCGCGCAGCAGCTCTTTGAGCGGTTCCCTTGGAAACGTGACACCCACCTCTATCCCTCACCTCTCTTTCCCACAGGGTACGCTATCCGGCGGCTCGGTCATAGCCCCAGGGCAACCCTCACCCCCACCCCCTCTCCCGTGCGCGGGAGAGGGGAGCACGAAACCCTCACCTCCACCCCATGACGACTGGCCCCTTGACCCTAGCCGCGGGTCAACGGTCCAGCGTGCTCTCCCGACCGGGGGAGAGGGGAGTGACCTCCGACCGGCTGCGGCCGGTCCCGGTCCAGCCGTGCACGGGAGCAGGGCCATGTAGTTCTCGATCCCGTGGGCAATTCCTGGGGGTAGGGGCGTCGTGCCCCGAGAACTACATGGCCCTGTGCACGGGAGAGGGGAGTAACGCATCGAGACCGTATCACCGTATACTATGAGTAAGGTGCAGGCCGACGTGGCGAAATGGCAGACGCACGGGACTTAAAATCCTGCGGGCGCAAGCCCATGTGGGTTCGACTCCCACCGTCGGCACCCTTGAATGAGGGGGGACAACGGTCGCATACCCCTTCCTCAGCGGTCCGATGCCCGCGCGCGATGTGCTTTGCCGGGTGCATGTTCTCTATGACCAGCACAGGCTCCGGCAACGATACGAGATGCTATACGGAGAGGGGAGATGGCTTATGCATAGATCGCACGATCCACGGATCGGGAGCGACGGCTTCCCGCCGCCGCTGACGGCCGAACGGCTTGAGCGCGCGCGCGAACAGGTTGCTGCCATTCGTGAGACGGTACGCCAGCGCGGCGTGGACCTCGCGCACCTGCCCGATCTGGTGGAGGAGTTGAGCAAGGCCCGCGCGGCGGGCGGCTGGGAGTAGGCAGCGTGCTGGACCTCGCCGCCTTCGTCGTGGATGCGTCGGTCATCGTGCGGGTCCTTGTGGGTGGCCCATTCGAGGACGCGTGTCAGGCGTTCCTCGACCTCTGTGTGGCGCGAGATGCGCGCCTGCTCGCCCCGACCTGCCTGTACTCGGAGGCAGCCAACGCGCGCTATCGCCTCTGCCTGGCCAAACCGCCAGCGCCCGTCCTCCAGGTGTCCGAGGCCACTGGCTTCGTGCGCTCCCTCGCGGCATTTGACATCGCCCTCGTCGACCGCGTGCATCGCCCGGCCTCCGGCCCCCTCGCGCTCACGCCACAGTGGGAGCAGCTGCCAGACGGGACCATCCGCGATTATCGCAGCGACATCTACGCACGGGCCATCGACCTGAGCTACCCGAGCCGGCGTGGTTCGCTCTTCGACATGGCGTACGCCGCGCTGGCCGAGCAGACCGGGACGACGCTGTGGACGGTCGACGAGCGATTCTACAACGGAGCGCGAGCAATGGGACTGGCGTTCGTGATGCATCCCGGCTACGCCCCGCGACGGCGCGGGCCGCACCTTTCCGCACCGCGCACGATATCCCTCACCGAGGTACGATAAGGCCCCGGTGAAAAATCGCGCTCAGAATGGGATGTCGTCCGTGTCCGCGGACGCCTCGGCGGCGTCCGGGCTGGATCCGTCTTCGGCATCGCCGTGCCCATACTTCTGATTGATGAGCTGCAGGGGCACTAACTCAGTGATGAGGAAGCGGAAGGAGCCGAGGTCGTCCAGGATCTGCGGGCCGTAGATATACAACACCCAACGCCAGTACGGCGAGAGCCCTGTCTGCTTGCCGTCCGTCAGTTCGCCGCCCCGGGCGATGAAGTCGCCCACCAGAGCCTCCATAACCTGGCGCTGCGCCGGCCCGCTCGCCTTTACCTCGGCCGCCAGAAGGCGAAAGTACCCGCCCCACTCGCCCGCGCCGCGCTGCCAGTCCGCCGTCCCCTCTTCAGGGATGCGCGGCTGCTGTCGCCGCGCGAAGCCCTGGGCGAAGCTCGTGGCCAGGACGGATGTCTGCGTCAGGCCGAGGCCGCCCGCCGTGAGCGGCCAGCACAACCACGCCTCCGGCAGGAGGACCGATGACCCGTCGCCCAGGAAGCGCTCGCGGATCGACTCGCGCAGCAGGTCGAGGATGCCCCGCGTGTCGTCGAGGAGTTGGCGCTGGAAACGGAGCATGGCCGCGCCAATGCTTTGCCGATGCGTCTCGCCCAGCGGCGCCCTCACCGCCAGGGCTCTCTCCAGATAGGTCACGGCGGCGTTGTATACCTGCGCCTGCGCCACGATGGAGCGCGCCTGCCGCACCTGCTGGCGGGTTTGATCCAGAAATGCGTCGAATGCGGGCATGTGGACGCGCCAGTCGCCGTTGCGGTCCAACGCCAGCAACAGCCAGGTCGGCGGGGTCGTGGGGAGATCCGCAGGCGCGTCGCCGGCGCCGATGACGACCGCGCCGCACTTGTCCCTGTTGAGAGTCAGCCCGCAAGCGTCCGCGAACACCTCGACCGCCTGCCACGCGCTGGATGCGGCGACTGGCGACGCTGCGATCAGGCAGATGTCGTCGATAGAGCGGATGACGCGGACCGGCGCCGCGCCCTGCACGAATCTGTCCAGCAGGCGCAGGACGAGATCCCCAAGTAGGTCGGAGAGCCGGCGCCCATTGGCCACGCCCCTCTGCGCACTAGCTGGCTCTGCCGTTTCTTCCCTGCCCGGCCGCTGGAGAGGTATACGCATATACGTTCGGAAGAAGTCGAGCCCGTCGCGGCTGAGGCCGAAACGCGCCAGGATCGCCAGCAGCGCGTCGTGCGGCAACGAGGCGTAATAATCCTTGAAGTCCACCTTGATGACGTAGACCGGTTGGTCGGGGAAGGCCGCGCGCGCCAGCTGGATCTCGGCGTGTATCCAGGCAGCCGCCAGTTCGGGGCCGCCCATCTCGTCGTCTTCGTCGCCCCCGTACAGGTCGACGTCCTCCAGGGCGCCCGAAAGGGCCTTGAGCGTGCGCCGCTGCTGTAAGATCGATTCCGCCAGCCTGGACCTCGTCGCTCCTCCCTGATAGAGTCTTTCCAGATGCCGCGTACTGACGGGCTCAACCGGAGTATCCGGCTTCTCTCTCGGGTCATCTTGAATCCACAGTTCGCCCTCGTCGAGGCTATCGAGCCCCATCGATCGCCCAAAGAGGCTGACCTCTCGTTGCAGGGCTGCCAGCGGCGCCTTGGCGTTCAGCAGCCGTCGTATCCGCTGCAGGCGGCGAGGCGCCTCGCCGCTGAATATGATCGCGAAGCCCTCCTGCAGGCGTATACCGAAGATCTCTACCAAACACGCGGTGGGCAAATCTTCATCGAGAAACAGGCGCCACTTGTTGGGCGTCCAGTAGGCGCGAGTCGGAATCCCGGCCTCGGGCCACGTCCACCCGCCAGGGCTATCAAGCATGATCGTCAGCGCATCGGTGAACTCTTTGCGCAGGACGGGGCTGAGCAAGACGCTCCGCGCCTCCTGACGCAAGAGAGAGGAGCGATATTTGTCGCCGCCGATCGTGCGCAGCGCCGTTTCAAGCGCGTCGCCCGAGTCAACCGACGCCTGCAAGCAGCGATCGATGACTTGCGAGATACTCACGCCCAACTCGTCGTCGTTCAAGCCCTGGGCCTCGAACAGCGCATCGAGGAAGAGGCCGAGCGCCGGGGCCGGCTCGTCTGTCGCCGGCCGCGTGGCCGCGTCGAGCAGGTCTGCCTGCGCGCTCCTGCTCTGCTCGATGGCGCCGGCGTCGCCCTTGCTCCCGTCTTGCCCCGCCCACTCTTCGAGCAGGGCGCCGAAGACATAGACGATCTCGGCGCGGAGTTCGCCGGCATCCAACTCCTTCTCCAGGCGACCACGCCAGAAAGCGACCGTTTCCGCCGAGGCCTGGCCACGCACCTCTAGCTCGACGAGGATAGGGTCGAGGTTGGCTACATCGGGATGCAGCGAGCGATCGGCAAACTTGATCCGCCGCAGGCCGTCATAGAGCAGGCGCAGCTTGCGCCCATCGTCGTCAGCCGCCCGCGCCTCTTGCCGCAGGTGACGGTACGCGTCGCGCAGCCGCTCGCGCTGCCTGCCCAACTCGCGCAGCTTCATCCGGGTGATGTATTGCTCGGTCCTGGTGAACACGATCGACCCCTCCTACGCCAACGGGTGGCGTCGCTCTCTCCGGTCGCCGGGCGACGCAGGTCCGCCCGCGACTATTATACCCCTATGACGAGAACTGGTCGAACGTACGTTCTATAAAGACTAGCGATTGCTGGAGCGTTCTTGAGGCGTCCCACTTCGTAGAACGGTGCGGGTGTATAAGCGATCCAATGCTACCGCAGGGTACGGGGGTCGAGCGCGTCGCGCAGGCCGTCGCCGACGAATGAGAAGCACACCACCATGGCCGTCAGCACCAGGCCGGGGAAGAGCGACTCGGTCCAGTTGAGGTTGAGCACGCCGATGGCGTTGCTGACCATCAGGCCGATGCTGGCCTGCGGCGGTTGCACGCCCAGACCCAGCAGGCTCAGCACCGCCTCGGCGACCACCACGCCGGCCATGTCCAGCGTGGCCGCGGTCAGCACCAGCCCGACCACGTTGGGCGCGATGTGGGCGATGATGATGCGCGGCGTCGAGGCGCCCAGGGAGCGCGCCGCCTCCACGAAGTCCCGTTCGCGCAACGAGAGCGTCTCCGCCCGCACGTAGCGCGCCATCAGCGGCCAGCCGACCAGCGACAACGAGGCAATGACCAGGGCCAGCCGCGCCAACCCACCGGCGTTCTCGCCGACGCCAGGACCGAACACGCCCACCACCAGGATAGCCAGCAGCAGTCCGGGAAAGGCGAAGAGCACGTCGGCCACCCGCGAGAGGATGAAGTCGACCGTGCCGCCGAAATAGCCCGCGGCGAGGCCGATGGGAACGCCAAGCAGCACGTTGAGCAGTTCGGCAAAGAGGGCCACGGCGAACGACACGCGCATGCCCACCATCAGACGGGCCAGGATGTCGATGCCGTTGCTGTCGGTGCCGAGCGGGTGGTCGCCCGAGGGCCACGCGTTGATGACGAGGTTGAAGATGTCGGCGTCCGTGGCGCTCCGCCCATAAACCTGCGGGCCGATGATGGCCACCAGCACCATGCCCACGAGGACCACGAGACCCGCTGTCGCGGTGCGGTTGCGCAAGAAGACCGTCCATGCCCGCCTCCCCGCGCGCGGCATGACGACCGCATCCGCCTCGCCCGCGCCATCGCTCGTGGCCGACAGGCGGTGAGCATCCACGGCCGACGCGCGTCCAGGTCGCGGCGGTAAGGGCGCTGCCTGGCCCGGCGCCGCCGGCGCGGCCTCACCAGGCCGCACATCGTCCTCCGGCACGAGACTACTCATCCTCTACTCCCCTGGGTCCGTGAATTGCTGTCGATGCCCTGGGTCGACTGGGAGCGCGGGCGGCCCGCCCGCTTGCATCGCAATCACGCGGGTTGATGCGCCAACCGTCGTGGAAACCGGCCTCGCGCCTGCCAGGAGCTACACGAAGCGGGCGGGCCGCCCGCGCTCCCAGTAAGGCATCATACAATCTACAGACCCTGATCTACTCCCACGTCCCCGGCCCACTCGTTCCCACTGCCCACTGCCCACTGCCCACTGCCCACTGCCCACTGCCCACTGCCCACTGCCCACTGCCCACTGCCCACTGCCCACTGCCCACTGCCCACTGCCCACTGCCTACTGCCTACTGCCTACTGCCTACTGCCTACTGCCTACTGCCTACTCCCGTATACGCGGGTCGAGCACGCGATAGAGCACGTCGGCGGCGAAGTTCATCACCACAACCAGCGCCGCCACGATGATGGTCGCGCCCTGCACGGTGGGATAGTCGCGCGCCTGCAGGCTGGTCACGGCCGCGAAGCCCACGCCCGGCAGGTTGAAGATGTTCTCCACCACGAAGGTCCCGGTGACCAGCGTGGCGATGGAGGGGCCGAGAAACGTGACCACCGGCAGCAGCGCCAGCCGCAGCGCGTGTACGCCGATGATGCGCCGATAGGGCAGCCCCTTGGAGCGCGCCGTGCGGATGAAGTCCTCGTGCAGCACGCCCACCATGGTGGTGCGGGTCAGGCGGGCGATGTAGGCGATGCCGCCCGCCGCAAGCACCAAAATGGGCAAGACCGCCTGCTGCGGCGTGCCCCAGTTGGCCACGGGCAGCGAGGGGTAGTGGTGGTCGTGCAGCCACGTATCCACTAGCAGGATGAGCGGAATCAGGACGAAGCTGGGCACCGAGTAGAGCGCGAGCATCAGGAACATGCTGACGCGGTCGGAGGCCTTGTTCTGCCGCACCGCCGCGAAGACGCCGATGAGGACGCCCAGCACGGTGGCCAGGGCCAGCGCCGAGACGCCGATGGTCAGGGTCACGGGCAGGGCGGAGAGCAGCAGGTCGGTCACCGAGCGGCTCTGGTAGCGGAACGAGCGCCCGAAGTCGCCGTAGCGCACGATGCGCCAGATGTAGTCGCCGAACTGCGCCGGCAGCGGACGGTCCAATCCGTAGAGATGCATCAGCCGCTGGTGCGCCGCGGGGTCCGAGCGCCCGCCCAGCAGGTCCTGGATCGGGTCGCCCGGCGCGGCATGGCCGATCAGGAAGGTCAGCAGCGTGACCGCGAACAGCACGAAGATGAACCCGCCCAGCCGGCGGATCAGAAAAGTTGCCACCGCTCACACCGCTCTTTTCATGACGCGCCCTGCTATGTGCTAGATATATGTTCGTCACTGGGAGCGCGGGCGGCTCGCCCGCTTACCCTGGTGGCAAAGACACTTGCGATGCTCCAACTCCGCGGCCGCGTTTCCAGCGGGCGAGCCGCCCGCGCTCCCAGTGATCCCGACCCCAGCGGGCAAGATGCTCGCGCTCCCAGTCGTCCCAAGTCGGTCCGTCCTACACCCGACCGCAGTCGGCCCGTCGTTTGCCATGCGACACATGCGGACTAGCCCCCCAGACCCTAGCCGCGGGTCTGCCGGTCTAGCCGGGCGGTCGCAGGCCCTGCGGTGAGGGTGTCCCTACAGCGTCACGTCGGCCCAGTTGGGGGTGGTGATGCCCAGGCTATTGACGGTCAGGCCCTTGATCGACGGGCGGATCAGGATGTAGTCCTTGCCCCAGTCGAGCACGGCAATCGGCGCGTCGGCCATGGCGATGGCCTCGGCCTGCTGGTACAGCTTGTAGCGTTGCGGGCTGTCGTGGGGCAGGATGTCGGCCTGCATGGTCAGGCTGTCGAAGGTGGCGTTATGGTAGCCGCCGTTGTTGCCGCCCGACTTCGACTGTAGGAGGAGACTCAGGAAGTCCTGCGGGTCCGGATAATCCGCGCCCCACTGGATAAAGGCGATCTGGTAGGTCTTGTTGTTCAGGGAGTCGAGGTAGGCGCCGTGCTCCAGCTGGTTGAGGCTCACGTTGACGTTCAGCACCTGCTGCCAGAACTCCTTGAGCGCGATGGCCTTGGTCTGGCCGTCGTTGTCGCCGCCGTCGATGTTGAGCGTCACCTTGGGGAAGCCCTGGCCATTGGGGTAGCCGGCCCGGGCCAGCAGCGCCTTGGCGCGCGTCGGATCGAAGGTCTGGCCGGCGAGGTTGGGGTTGTAGCCCGGCATGCCCGGCGGCAGCAGCGTGCGCGCCGGCAGGAAGCGGTTGTTGAGCAGCGTGGCGATGGTGGCGCGGTTGATGGCGTAGGAGAAGGCCTGGCGCACCAGCGGGTTGTCGAACGGCTTGACCCGCGCGTTGAAGGTCAGGAGCTCGGTGAACAGGTGCGCGTGGGCATGCAGGTCGGGCGTGCCCTGCACGTCCTTGATGTGGTTGCCGGGGAAGTTGACGATGCCCATCACGTCCACGCCGCCGGTGTGGTAGAGGTTATAGGCCGTCTCGGTATTCTGGATGAACTCGACGA